>Ga0272446_1000502_pt1 | contig 61850 bp, 56 predicted proteins | sample YNPCB0061_FD_194587 | JGI IMG/M metagenome (GOLD analysis project Ga0272446, IMG submission 194587) | Hot spring microbial mat communities from Yellowstone National Park, WY, United States - YNP-CB-006-1 | ecosystem: Environmental > Aquatic > Thermal springs > Hot (42-90C) > Sediment | place...
CAACTTCCTGTAGAGTCATGCCCCATTTGGCTTTTAAGTAGCCCTCGTTAGACATTCTGGTTGGATCAAAGGGAACCTCTTTGAGAATTGGTTCTTTAGTTTCCTTCGGTGCTTCACCTTTTTTTTTATTAGTTTTCTCATCTTGCAACTTTGGTTGCGCAACCGCTAAGGCCTTGGATACATTCTACAAACTTTTTGAGACTTTGTTTCTAACCTGATATTTGAGAACTTCCTGCCCAATGATGTAACCAGAACCTAAGCCAATCATCAAGCATATTACCCCAGTTAGAATATCCCTTCTCATTGTATTCTCCCGACCGTAAATTCAGTCAGCAAGCCTGCAAGCAAATTACTATTTCTCTTCGCTAAACACATACTTTCGTTTTGTTATTGTGAATCTATTTTTTCTTGATGAGTCGCCATTCCCTGATTACCTGGGGCGCCCGGGTAAGGCCCAGCTTCCCCGGGGGGACGTTCTTGGTAATGGTGGACCCTGCACCCACATAGGCCCCGGCCCCTATGGTCACCGGCGCCACCAGGGCTGTGTTGCTGCCGATGAAGGCCCCTTCGCCGATGATGGTTTTATGCTTGTGGACCCCGTCATAGTTGCAGGTGATGGTGCCGGCGCCCACGTTGGTCCCGGCCCCCACCTCGGCGTCACCCAGATAGGTGAGATGGTTGGCCTTGACCCCGGGGTAAAGTATAGACTTTTTTACTTCCACGAAATTTCCCACCCGGGCCCCTTCCCTGAGGTCGCTTAAGGGCCTCAGGTGCGAATAAGGCCCCACCTGCACCCCTGTCTCCAGGCGGCTTTCGGTGATGACCGATCCCATTTTGACGTAGACGTTGTCGGCCAGGATGGCGTCGCTGATTTTCACGTTGGGCTCGATCACACAATTTTTGCCAATGACGGTGCGCCCTTCCAGGAAAACGTTGGGATAAAGAACCGTGTCCCGGCCGATGCTGACCTGCGGGCCTATATAAGCGGAGTCGGGGTCCACCAAAGTCACGCCGTTAGCCATGTGCCCTTCGTTGAGGCGCATCTTCAGAGTTTGGGTGGCTTCGGCCAGCTCTTTTCTGCTGTTAATACCGAGAAGATTCGGCCAATCCGGATCAATCAGGGCCTCGGCAACGCGGCCATGATGCCAGGCGATGTGAATAACATCAGTAAGGTAAATTTCCCCGGTCACCGGGCTTACTTGCAGCTCCTCCAGGGCCTGCCGCAGGAAGGCGGCCTCAAAACAGTAGGCCCCGGTGTTGATTTCCCGGATGGCAAGGATCTCGGGGCGGTCATGAGCGTCCTTGGATTGGATCACGTCCCGCACCCGGCCTTCCTGGTCCCGCACCACCCGGCCGTAGTGGGCTCCGTCCGGCAATTCCACGGTCTGCACAGTCACCGCCGCGCCGGAGTGGCGGTGCAACTGGTAAAGGGCGGTGATGCTGTCCCCGCCGATGAGGGGCACATCGCCGCAGAGCACCAAAATGGTGTCTGACTCAGGCGGCACCGCCTCCATGGCCACCTGCACGGCGTGGCCGGTGCCCCGTTGAGGCTCCTGGACCACGAACCGAACCCCTTCCTCAGCGAGGGCGGCCATAACTTTCTCAGACTGATAGCCTACCACCACCAGGATATCGGTGATGCCTATCGATTTGAGAGTGTCGATAAGATAGCTGATCATGGGCCGCCCCAGGATCTGGTGGAGCACCTTGGGGTGGCTGGACTTCATGCGGGTCCCTTGGCCCGCGGCCAGGATCACGGCGGTTGTCGAGGTCGATTTATTACCCATATGGGTTCTATCCTCTGCAGGAATTGGGCCAAAAATTTATTTGGTGCTGAGACGCACCCTACATTTTTTGGATTTTTGTCCGATTTGCTAATTAAAACACACAATCATATACTTGACAATTTTTCTGGACCGCAAAAAGAAAGGCAAGCCCGGAGACCCAGGCTTGCCTGTTATAAGTCTATACTTTACGGTTCAACGGTTAACGGCCGGCTACCTTCATGCGCATCATGGCCCGGCGCAGGGCCGCTTCGGCCCGGGCCCAGTCGATATTCTCGGTCCTGGCCATGGCCAGGCGTTTTTCGGCCCGCTCCAGGGCCCGGCGGGCCCGCTCGATGTCGATTTCCCGGCCGAGCTCGGCGGCCTCGGCCACGATGGTAACCTTTTTGCCCGTAACTTCGGCGAAACCGCCGCTCACCGAAAGGTATTCGGTTTTGCCGCCGTCCCGGTAGTACATTTCCCCGATGTCGAGGGCCGACAGAAAGGGTACGTGCCCATACAGGACGCCGAACTGGCCTTCCACTCCCGGGAGCACTACCACGTCTGCTTCCGTGGAGAGGAGCTTCCGGTCCGGGGTGACAACTTCAAAGAGTAACTTCTCTGCCATTGCGCTGGCCTCCCCGGGCTTTAGGCCGCGGCCAGCCGTTCGGCCTTGGCCACCGCCTCTTCAATGCCGCCCACCATGTAGAAGGCTTGTTCAGGAAGATCATCGTGTTTGCCTTCAATGATTTCCTTGAAGCCCCGCACGGTCTCGGGCACGGTGACAAATTTGCCTTTCTGGCCGGTGAAGGTCTCGGCCACGAAGAAGGGCTGGGACAGGAACCGTTGGATCTTCCGGGCCCGGGCCACGATGAGCTTGTCTTCGTCAGAGAGTTCGTCGATGCCCAGGATGGCGATGATGTCCTGCAGATCCTTGTACTTCTGCAGAATCTGCTGCACTGTCCGGGACACCTGGTAGTGCTCCTCACCCAGGACCATGGGGTCAAGAATCCGGGAAGTGGAGTCCAGGGGATCCACCGCCGGGTAGATGCCGAGCTCGGTTAAGGCCCGGGAGAGAACCACGGTGCCGTCCAGGTGGGCAAAGGTAGTGGCCGGGGCCGGGTCGGTCAGGTCGTCAGCAGGCACGTAAATGCACTGGACTGAGGTAACCGAACCCTTCTTGGTAGAGGTGATGCGTTCCTGCAGTTCGCCAAGGTCGGTACCCAGGGTGGGCTGGTAACCTACCGCAGAGGGCATGCGGCCCAACAGAGCCGATACTTCGGAACCGGCCTGGGTGAAACGGAAGATGTTGTCAATGAAGAGCAGGGTGTCCTGGCCTTCCACGTCACGGAAATATTCCGCGGCGGTGAGAGCAGTCAAGGCCACCCGGGCCCGGGCTCCCGGCGGTTCGGTCATCTGCCCGTAAATCAAGGCCGCCTTGGGAAGCACGCCGGAGTGCTTCATTTCGAGGTAGAGGTCGTTGCCTTCCCGGGTGCGCTCGCCCACACCGGCAAACACCGAGATGCCGCCGTGGTGCATGGCGATGTTGTGAATCATCTCCATCATGACGACGGTTTTGCCGACGCCGGCGCCGCCGAACATGCCCATTTTGCCGCCACGGGGGAACGGCACGAGCAGGTCGATAACCTTAACGCCCGTCTCCAACACCTTGACGGTGGTGTCCTGATCCACGAAGGCGGGAGCTTCGCGGTGGATGGGGGAATAATTCTTGGCTTTCACGGGCCCGAGGCCATCCACCGGCCGGCCCACAACATTCAACACCCGGCCCAGGGCCTCGGCGCCCACCGGCACCTTAATGGGCGCGCCGGTGTCTTTGGCGGGCATGCCGCGCACCAGACCATCGGTAATGTCCATGGCGATGGTGCGCACCACGTTGTTGCCCAAATGTTGAGCTACTTCCACCACCAGGTTATCTTCCGTGTCGTCGATGGCGGGGTTGCTGATAAACAGAGCATTGCGGATGTCCGGCAGTTGGCCCTCCGGGAATTCCACGTCCACAACTGGTCCGATGACGCGGGCGATTTTGCCAATATTCATAATCTCAGTTTCCTCCTCGCTCAGGCGGTTAGCCCTTCAAGGCTTCGGCTCCGCCCACGATGTCCATGAGTTCTTTAGTAATGGCCGCCTGCCGGGCCTTATTCATTACCAAAGTAAGGTTATTGATCATGTCTTTACAGTTATTGGAGGCGTTGTCCATGGCGGTCATGCGGGCCGCGTGCTCACTGGCGGCATTTTCCAGAAAGCCATGGTACACCACGGTATTAAGGTATTTGGGTAAGAGGTATTCCAGAAACTGGGCCACCGGCGGCTCAAAGATATATTCCGCACCGGGGCCGGCGGCCTCTTCGGCTTCGGCTGCCTGCGGTTCAATGGGCAGGAGCTTGACCATATAGGGCTTCTGCACAGCCACGTTAAGGAATTGGGCGTGAAGGAGATAGACTTCCTGAACTTCGCCGTTCATGAAATCGCTCATCACATCCCGCCCCACCGCCACGGCGTTGGTGTAGTCAAATTTGTTCCAGACATCCACAAAGAACCGGGGCATGTCCACCTGGCGGCGGCGGTAAAAGTCCCGGCCTTTGCGGCCCACGCAGGTGAGGGCCACCTGGATGCCTTCGGCCTCTTTTTCCCTGATAAACTTTTGTGCGGCATTGATCAGGTTGACATTGAAACTGCCGCAGAGGCCGCGGTCAGCAGTCATAAGCACCAGCTCTACCTTGGTCACCTCTTCGGCCTTCTGGAAGAAGGGATGGATTTCCGGCTCCACGCCGCTGGCCAAGTTCTTCAACATGAGGGAAAAGGACTCGGCGTAGGGGCGGAAATTTTCCATGCGCGTTTGTGCGCCCCGAAGTTTGGCGGCGGCCACCATGTTCATGGCCTTGGTGATCTGCTGGGTCTTTTTGACGGCGCCGATCTTCCGCCGAATATCTTGTAAGGTTGCCATCGCTTACCTCCAGTTCCCTTAAGCTGCGGCTGCGGCGACGGTGGACTGGAAGACGCTGTCGAACTCAGTAAAGGCAGCCTTCATGCGGTTGTCGAGATCTTCAGAGATTTGCTTGACTTCCTTAATCTCTTTGAGAATTTCCGAATACTTGGATTCAAGGAAGCTGTACAACTGCTGCTCGTACTGGCCGAGCACATCCACCGGGTACTTGTCCAGGAATCCCCGGGTGCCGGCATAGATAATGGAGATCTGCTTTTCCATGGGCAGCGGCTGGTACTGGGGCTGCTTCAGGATTTCCACCAACCGGATGCCCCGGTTGAGCTGCTGTTGGGTGGCTTTGTCGAGTTCGGAGCCGAACTGGGCAAAGGCCGCCAGTTCCCGGTACTGGGCCAGTTCCAGGCGCAACATGCCGGCTACCTGCTTCATGGCCTTGACCTGGGCGGCGCCGCCTACCCGGGATACCGACAGGCCGACGTTGATGGCAGGCCGGACGCCGGAGAAGAACAGACCGGGTTCCAGGTACACCTGGCCGTCAGTGATGGAAATTACGTTGGTGGGAATGTAGGCCGAGACGTCGCCCTGCTGGGTTTCGATGATGGGCAGAGCCGTCAGGGACCCGCCGCCAAGTTCGTCATTCAGCTTGGCAGCCCGTTCCAGCAACCGGGAGTGATTGTAGAAGATGTCACCGGGATAGGCTTCACGGCCCGGCGGACGGCGGAGCAGCAGGGAGATCTGGCGGTACGCCTGGGCCTGCTTGGTAAGGTCATCGTAAATGATCAGGGCGTGCCGGCCGGAATCCCGATAGTATTCGCCCATGGCGCAGCCGGAGTAAGCGGCGATGTATTGCAGGGGCGCAGGCTCCGAAGCCGAGGCATTGACCACGATGGTGTGCTTCATGGCGCCGTTGCGTTCGAGAGCGTCCACCACCTGGGCCACCGTGGATTTTTTCTGGCCGACGGCGACGTAAATGCAGATAACGCCGGAGTCTTTCTGGTTGATGATGGCGTCCACGCACAGCGCGGTTTTGCCGATCTGCCGGTCGCCAATGACCAGTTCCCGCTGACCGCGGCCCACCGGGGTCATGGCGTCGACGGCCTTATATCCGGTATACATGGGCTCGTTCACCGGCTGGCGCTCGATGACGCCGGGGGCCTTCATCTCAATGCGGCGGAATTCCTTGGCCTCGATGGGGCCTTTGCCGTCGATGGGATTGCCCACGGGATCGATGACCCGGCCGATAACCGCGTCGCCTACGGGCACCTCAGCGATACGACCGGTGCGCTTGACGATATCGCCCTCTTTGATGTGGGTATCTTCGCCGAGGATGGCGCATCCCACGTTGTCTTCTTCCAGGTTGAGGGCGATGCCGTAAATTTTGCCCGGAAACTCGAGCAGTTCCATGGCCATGCACTTTTCTACGCCGTAGACCCGGGCAATACCGTCACCCACGGAGAGAACCGTGCCGGTTTCGGCCACTTCCACCTTTTTTTCATAATCCTTGATTTGCGTGCGGATAATTTGGCTGATTTCCTCGGCTCTGATTTCCATTTATACGACCTCGCCTTTGATTAAAGATTCTCTCAACGCAGTAAGCTGGGTGCGGACACTGCCATCCAGCACCAGATCCCCCACCGTGGCGACCACGCCGCCGATGATGGCAGGATCTTCTTCAAATTCCATGACTACCTTGGATTTGGTCATCTCCTCCAAGGCCTTCTGCAGGCGCGCCTGGATATCTTCATCCAGGGGCACCGCAGATTTAACCCGAGCCCGTTTGAGATTCTCGATTTCGTCCGCCAGGTGCTGGTAAACCTCGGAAATGCCGGGCAGGGCGGCGAGACGGAGCTTATCAAACAGGAGTTTGAGAAAATTGCTGACTATAGGGGATACCTTCAGGAGATCAGCGATGCGGAGCAACAGCTTTTTCCGCTCCTCCATGCTGTGGACCGGGTTGAGCAGAGCGTCCTTCAATTCCGGTTCCCGCTCCAAAAGCTGAGAGAAAACCTTCAGCTCATCCCCATACTCCTTAAATTTGCCATCTTCCTGGCCCAGCATCATCAAGGCCCTGGCATAGCGTCGGGAAACGGTCAGGTCAATCAATGTTTCTCCACCACCTTATTGAGGTATTCCTCCACCAACTTGGTCTGGTCAGTGGAAGTGATTTCCTTTTTGATAAGGGCTTCCGCCATCTGGGTGGCCTTGTCAGCCACTTCCTTCTTCAATTCCTGGACGGCCTTCTTGGTTTCCTGTTCAATGCTGAGAGCGGCCATTTCCTTAATGCGGGCAGCCACCATCTCGGCCTTCTCGATAATCTTTTTCTTCTCGGCCTCGCCCTCGGCCATGAACTGCTCCATAAGCTTTTCCCGCTCGCTGGCAACATCGGCCAACCGGGCTTCCGCTTCTCTGAGAGCTTCCTCGGCTGCGGCTTTCTTGGCTTCCAGCTCCTCAAAGGATTCGCCGATGTCAGTGGCGCGCTTGGAGAAAAAGGCCTTGGCCGGTTTGGCCGCCAGCTTCACCAGGATGGCGGCGAAGACCACGAAGTTAAAGGTGCGCCAGATGAAGTCCTGCATTTTTTCCGGGGTGATGCCATGGCCGCCGCCATGGGCCGCCTCCCCGCCGCCACTGGCCAGCGCCACGCTGACCGTCAGCAGCAGTGAGCCCAATCCCAGGAAGATTCCCGTCCACCACCGCGAGGCTGTCAGTCGGTCTCTCATGAGAGCTTCCTCCCCAGAATTTTGGCGGCCAGGGCCTGGGCAAAGTCCTCGGCTTGAGCCGACAGGGCTTCCCGGGCCTTCCCCACATCCTCTTTAATCTTGGCCTCCACCTTGGCCCATTGGGCGTCCACTTCCTTTTTCACCTGCTCCAGCAGAGAAGTCTCAGCCTGGGCGCCTTCTAAACGCAGCTTTTCCCGCAATCCCAGACCTTCCCGGCGAGCGGCGGTGAGCTGCTCGTCCACCTCGCTCAGGAGGCCCTGGCGGCTGCCCGCCAACCCCTCAAGATCTCCTTCGAGGGCCGCCAGGCGGGCCTGCCGGGCCCGAAGAATCTTGCGGATAGGCCGGAAGAGCACCACGTTCAAAAGGAACACCAGCACGAGAAAATTGAGGATTTGTACAAATAATGTCCAGTCAATATCAATCATCTCGGAGTGCCACCTCGTAATTTATTTGGAATTCAGGAGGTTAGTGTAAAAAAACCCGAGCGTGCCGCCAAAGGCACATGTGTATCTTTTCACGAATGCCTTTTACCCTATTTTCCCGGACGTGTCAAAATTTTTTTTGAAAAAATTTCACCCTCACCCCCCCACGGCAACAAAGTTCCCTTCGGCACCTCCCATCCTCAAGGCCGGCGTCCAGCCCGCGGCCCGGGTTCTTCGTCTTTTGCTGCCTGAGAGCCGGGGGTCAGGGGCCGCTAATGAGAAAACGGCGCATGCGCAGGTTCAGCAGGATCCCCAGGGCCAGCATGGTGGTGATGAGAGAGGAGCCGCCATAACTGAAGAGCGGCAAAGGGATTCCCACCACGGGCAGAAGCCCGGTCACCATACAGAGGTTGATGAACACCTGCCAGAAGAGGAGCGCCGTTACCCCCAGGGCCAGGAGCTGGCCGAAGCGCTCCTTGCAGCTTCTGGCGATGAACAGCCCCCAGAGGGACAGTCCCAGGTACAGCACCACCAGCAGGGCCGAGCCCACAAAGCCCCATTCCTCAGCAAAAACCGAGAAGACAAAGTCGGTGTGCTGCTCTGGCAGGAAGTGCAGCTGGCTCTGGGTCCCCTGGAGAAATCCCTTGCCCCAGAACTGCCCGGAACCCACGGCAATCTTGGACTGAATGATGTGATAGCCGGCCCCCAGGGGATCCTGCTCCGGGTCGAGGAAGATGCGGACCCGCTGCTTTTGATATTCCTTGAGAAAAGGCCAGACCGCCGGGATCGCGCCCAGCAAAACGATCGCCCCGCCCAGGAGGGTGCGCCAGTGAACCCCCACCAACAATATCATGGAAACCCCCACCAGGGTCACCAGGATGGCGGACCCCAGATCCGGCTGCTTGACGATGAGGGCCGCCGGCAGGAGGATGAGCACCAGGGGATAGACAATATCCTTGGAATGCAACGTTTTTTCGGGGGAAAAGTGGTGAAAGTGCCGGGCCAGGACCAGAATGATGGCGATCTTGACCAGTTCGGAGGGCTGGAAGGTAAAAAAGCCGGCCCCCAGCCAACGCTTGGAGCCGGACACCGTCTTACCCGCCACCATCACCGCAAGAAGCAGGATAATGCTTGCGATATAAAGGGGATAGGCCAGCCTTTCCAGGTGGCGGTAGTCAATGGTGAGGGTGAGAAACATCACCCAGAGGCCCACTAACAGCCAGTAAACCTGCTTGAGATAAACCGGGGTGACGCCGCCGGGGGTGCGGTTGTAGCCGGCGCTGTAAAGGTTGACGATGCCGATGCCGGCGATGAGAAGAACCAGGGCCAGCAACAACCAGTCAAAATTTTGCACTAAACGGCGGTCGAACATTGGTTAATTGGCAGTAATCAGTAATGGAATCAGTGATCGGTACATAGTGATGCCAGTCTCGTTCCCAAGTGCAACCTGGGAACGAACATACAACCTCGGTACTTCCCCGGCGCTAGATCAAGACCCGGTTAGTAATTTCAGCCACTTTCCGGCTCCAAACCTCCGAAGACATGCGTTTTTCATACTCCTGCCGGGAGGTTTGCCGCAATTTCCTGTAAGTTTTTTCATCCCGGAAAACTGTGCTCATGATCTTTGCAAAATCTTCGCCCTGAGCGGATAAGGGCACCAGGTAGCCGTTGACGCCTTCCTTGATAAGGGAAGGCAAGCCACCGGTTTTAGTGGCAATCACCGGGACCCCGAAGGCATTGGCTTCAGCGGTGACACTGGAGCTGCAATCCGCCTTGGTTGGCAGGATCAGGAAATCAGCTTGCTCATAAAGGTCTCCCAGGATTCGGGCCTCCTCAGCGCGGTTTTTGTTTAGGTTGGGGAAGACCCGGATATTGCCTGCTGAATGAAGAGGCGGTTGGCAACCCACAATGGTAAGCTGCGCCTGGAGCCAGGATCCTGCTAATTTTTCCTTGGCCGCCACTGCCAGATCTCCTCCTTTGCGCTGCCAATCCCGCCCGAAACAGGAGGTTGCAGCTTTCCTCCTTGTGAGCTCTTTCGACACCCGCAGGAGGTATCCGGTCCATGCAGGGCGCGTCAGGTATGACGTGGACTTTCTCTGGTGGCGCGCCGTAATCTCTGATGGCAGAGTTTGCCGCCCATGCCGAGGGATAGATCACATGACTGGCCTTGTGGATGGCTCGCTTTCCAATCAAGTTGCCTTCCCATTGGGGAAAAGACAATAAATTAGAAAAGGTAGGATAATAATCAATCATGTTTTTAAAGGTGGCATCCGATAGATATACAATGGGTAGAGCGGTCTCGAGAAAGGCTATTTGCATGGAGCCATACGGCGAAAAGATAAGATCAAATTTATCTCTCACCAATCTTTGGCTTGATTCTTTCCCAGTTTTTCTAGAATTTTTGAGGCTGAAAGCAAAATTATATAGTTTATGTAAGAATAACCGAGCAATTTTATTAATCCCTCTCAAGTAAAAATAATATTTAATAAGGAAAGGGGCTAAGAAAATTACCTCTCCAAAGCTTTTCAACTGTTCGGATATGCAGTGGATTTGTCCTGATTGAGCATCCTTGTCAATAGGATCAGATGGGGATATATAGGCTATTTTCAGACTCAAAATATAACCCCATTTTGCCGGTCCCGTTCCCAAGCTTGGCTTGGGAACGGGAATAAACCTAACTGCTAACTCTGATTGCTTTCTTATGTTTTGACCCGGTAATTCAGGGCCTCGCGCAGGGTGTCCCGGTCGGCGTACTTGATGTCGCCGCCCATGGGCAGGCCATAGGCGATGCGGCTCACTTTGACCCCACGGGGTTTGAGCTCCTGGCTGAGATAGGTGGTGGTGGCCTCCCCTTCAAGGTTGGGATTCAGGGCCAGGATCACTTCCGTAATACCTTCCGGTTGGATGCGGTCCAGAAGCTCCTTGATCCGCAAGTCGTCCGGCCCCACGCCGTCCAGGGGCGAGAGCACCCCGCCCAGGACATGATAACGGCCCTGGTACCAGCCCACTTTTTCGATGGCCAACAGGTCGCCGGGGTCGGCCACCACCATGAGGACTCCGGTCTGCCGGGCCGGGTCCGCGCACAGGGGGCAAAGATCATTATCCGCAAACGCAAAGCAGCGCTGACAGAGCCCTACCTTCCCCTTGAGGTCCAGCAGCGCCTGGGCCAACTCCACTGCTTCCCCCTGGGAAGCCCGCAGCAGATATAACGCCAGCCGGGCGGCAGTCTTCTCCCCCACCCCCGGCAACCGGCTCAAGGCCGCCACCACCCGCTGCAAGGCCTCCGGATACGCCCCTTTTGCCATAGCTGGTCAATCCTCGATGGTAATTGTGGGAGAGGGGGCGATGGTCCAGGAGGCCCTTATTCCCTCCCCCACGCCCCCTCCCCCCATCCCCTGATTTGGATCATCAATTGCGGCATGAGCCGCGGCTTAGGCCCCGGCTTATGCCGCTCCATAAAGAGGGGGTTGGGAGGGGAGTTGGAGGGGAGGTCGGGGGAGCCCCTGCTGCCCCGGCCCCCTCCTCAACTATTCAGCCGAACATCCCTGGAATAGCCATGCCGCCGGTGAGTTTGCTCATTTCCTGGGCCACCATTTCCCGGGAGCGGTTCAGGGCTTCGTTGACGGCTGCCAGGACCAGGTCCTGGAGCATCTCCACGTCGTCGGGGGTGGCAACTTCCGGGTCGATTTTCAGGGACACCAGTTCCTGGCGGCCGTTGACCACTGCTTCCACCATGCCGCCGCCGGCCTGTGCAGTGATGGTGCGTTCACCAAGTTCCGCCTGAAGTTCCTGCATCTTGCGCTGCAGGGCCTGGGCCTGTTTCATGAGGCCGCCGAGGTTTTTCACTCCGAGTCCTCCTTTTTATCGGGGCTCAGCCACTGGCCGCCGAAGACTTCCAACGCCTGTTGTTTGAGGGTGGCCATATCAAGAGGCTTTTTTTCGCGACGGGCCGCTTTTTTCGGCGGCTCGGACGCCTTAATTTCTACCTGCAAGCGGTACCGGGGGCCGAAAAAGGCGCTCACCAGCTCCTGGACCCGGGTTTTTTGGTGAGAGCCGTTGAAATGCAGGGTCCGGTCGCCGGTGATGACAAGGGTATGGTCCTTGAGGTCAGTCAAATGTGCCCGGGCCAGCTTGGCAGAGAGGGGGCCGCCCTCTTCTTGCTGGAGGAAGGCCAGGAAAGACTGCCAGGCTTCGGCCAGATTGTCCGGGGTCGGCGAGGCCAGTTCCAGGGGGGGGCGGGGAGGAGCAGCCGGGGGCTGGGGCTGGCTTTCCTCGGAAGCAGCCGAATCCGGCGGGCGCCTGGCAACGGCCGGGATTGCCGTGGTTAATTTCTTCTCCAGGGCTTCCAGGCGCTTGAGCCAGTCCGCCACCGGCGTCAAAGGCTCCAGGTGCAGGAGGCGCAGGAGCAGGACCTCCAGGGCCAGGCGGGGTTGCGGCGCCCGTTTCAGTTCCTCCTCGCCCGCCAGGAGCACGCTCAGGAGATTATGGAGGTGCACCGCGGGAAAGCGTCGGGAGAGGCTGACCAGTTCGTCCCATTCGGAATCTGCCACTTCCGCCAGCCGCCGGGCCTCGGGGTGGAGGCCGGCCAGCAGCAGATGCCGGGCATACTGCACCAAGTCCTGGTAAAAGCGCTTGAGATCGTGACCCTGGTTGTACAGATCGTCGATCAGCTCAAGGAGAGCCGGGCCTTCACGGCTGATGATGGCCGCCAGCGCCGACAGCAGCGCATTTCGGTCCGTGACCCCGAGAATCCTGGCGACCTCCGACGGGGTCACCTGCTCTCCCCCGAAGGTGATGACCTGGTCCAGAAAACCCTGGGCATCCCGCAGCCCCCCTTCCGCCTCCCGGGCGATAAGGGCCAGGCTTTCAGCGTCCAGGTCCCAGCCTTCCTGCTGAACCAGTTTGTGGAGGTGCTCCTGGATAAGGGCGGTGGGAATGCGCCGGAAGTCATAGCGCTGGCAGCGGCTCAGGATGGTCACCGGCACCTTGTGGGGCTCGGTGGTGGCCAGGACAAAAACCGCATGGGCCGGCGGCTCCTCCAGGGTCTTGAGGAGGGCGTTAAAAGCCGGCGTGGTGAGCATGTGCACTTCGTCGATGATGTACACCTTGGACTTGCCATCCACCGGCAGGTACTTGATCTTTTCCCTGAGGTCCCGCACCTCGTCGATGCCCCGGTTGCTGGCGCCGTCGATTTCCAGCACATCCATGGAAGAGCCGCTGGTGATCTCCTGGCAGGCCTCGCAGGCGTTGCAGGGGTGCGGCGTGGGGCCGTTCACGCAATTTAAAGCCTTGGCCAGGATGCGGGCTACCGAGGTTTTCCCCACCCCCCTCGGTCCGGAAAAGAGAAAGGCGTGGGCCACGCGACCGGTGGACAGGGCGTTTTGCAGGGTCTTGGTGATGGGCTCCTGGCCCACCACCTCCTCAAATGTCTGGGGACGCCACTTGCGGGCCAGAACCTGGTAGGACATGGGGGCAATCTTATCGTTTCGAGTTTGGCGTTTTGAGTTTCGAGTTTTTGGCTAACTTATGAGACATCGGCAACGGCGTGGGCTGGAAAAATTTTCTCAAAAACAGCAGACGGCAAACTCAAAAGTGGCGGAGAGAGAGGGATTCGAACCCTCGGTAAGTCTTTTGGACCTACACGCGATTTCCAGTCGCGCCCCTTCAGCCGCTCGGGCATCTCTCCGCGTTGCGTAGTTGTCAGCAGTTAGCAATCAGCAGTCAGTAATTTTCATCCTTGATAAAAAAGGTTTTATTTCATGGGTCACGCGTTCGCGGACACCGATTTTTAACAATTTTCCGGCCGCCAGGCAACTGTTTGCTGACTGCTGCCTGCTCAATAATGGCGGAGGGGGTGGGATTCGAACCCACGTGGGAGTGATGAGCCCCCAAGTCGATTTCGAGTCGACCCCGTTACGGCCTCTTCGGTACCCCTCCGTTTAGGTTTCAGGATTCAGGTTGTTGCGATGTTCCCCGTGCCTTAGGTCTTCCCTGAAACCTGACACCTCAGACCCGAAGCCTGTTTTTAAACGCTTCTCCTGAAAAAACTGTTGCACCAGCGCCCGGCATTCGGCCTCCCGGACGCCGCCGGTGACCTCGAGGCGGTGGTTGAGACGCATGTCTTCGGGAATCCGGTACAATGAGACACAGGCCCCCGCCTTGGGGTCCGGGCAGCCGAAAACCAGGCGCTTGATGCGGGCGTAGATCAAGGCACCGGTGCACATCAGGCACGGTTCCATAGTAACATAGAGCGTGGTGCCGGGCAACCGGTAATTCCCCACGATTTCAGCAGCCTGGCGCAAAGCCAGGATTTCGGCATGAGCCGTGGGGTCGTTTAGGGAGATGGGAAAATTGTGGGCGTGGGCCACCATCTTCCCTTCCGCGAGGACGAGCACCGCGCCCACCGGCACCTCCCCCGCGTCCAGGGATAACCGGGCTTGATATAAAGCTTCGCCCATGAATTGTTCATCAATGCTCAGGCTCATCCCGATCCCCACTTGGTTTGTTTTCAGAAGGCCCACCTGCGGGGCGGGTTCCCGCAGCACCGGTTTTCCGGCTATCCCCTAACAGTGTTAAGGCCTCGTGCTCATAATTTTTGAGCAGTTCTGCGGCCCGGTTTTCCTGGTCCAGAAGGGCCTGGCACCGTTGCCGCAGATTTTCCGGCGGATTCTGGTTAAGAAGCTCCAGCACAGCTCCCCGCTGTTCCTCGTGCTTCACTGCCAGCAGGCGCAGGCGCAGGACCAGGAGTTGGGTCAAAACCTGGTCATGCGCATACTGCAGCCATTGCAAAGCCCCGGGAAAATCCTCCTCTTCCAGGGCGGCCAGGGCAAGATGGCGGTAATAGCCGGCCGGCAACAGACCGGTGTCGGCCAGGGTTGCGCCCACCAGCCGGCGGCCCAGGGCAAACAAAATACCGATGCCGAACATGGTGTGGTTCGGGGAGGATTCTTTGCTGGAAAATCCGGGGATGAAAAATTTCGGCTATAAGCTCGTAAGCATTCAGCTCATGACTTACGGCCTGACAGGCTGGTGAAAAATGCTTTTCAGTGCCGTCCTGAACGCAGTGAAAGGTCTCACCTTCTTGAAAGTACGAGATTCTTCGCTTCGCTCAGCCTGACAACCACCCTTTTTGGGTGATTTTTCCACAGCCTGCTCAAGCTAACAGCCAAATCCTCTTAGGCCTTATGGGCCTGGATGCCTTCGTCCACGAGGTTGGCGAGAATTTCCCGGAGTTCCGGCAGGTCTTCCGTCAGATCGGTAATGCGTTTCTTGACCTGGCGGTAATCCTCGTCATCCTGCAGGCGGGTTTTATCCAGGGTATCCTGGAGGGACTGCGCGAGGCGCCGGTCCAACCGTATGAGCCCGGCGGCCGCGCCGGCGAGTTCCAGGATGCCGTGGGTGAAGTGCTGGCCGGTGATTTCCTGAATGGTTATTTCGGTTACCAGGCCCGCCAGGGCGCCCACAAACGCTCCGGTGATGGAAAGGGTATTCTTTGTCATGGCGACCTTCCTCCTCAGTTGAAGGATGGTTTGTCTCTGCTTCATGGCTGATCCCAGCATATCAAGGCTCATTGTACCCGAACCCCGGTGGATTGCCAAAATGTTTATGAGGTACTGCTGCCCTGAGTCGTTTCCAGGGCCTTGCCCCGGGCCAGCTTTTCCGCCAGGCGCTCGGTTTCCTCGAGCATACGGCTGACGTGCCGGTCTTTTTCTGCCAAGCGGCGTTTCAGTTCGCGGTTTTCCAGGGTGAGCCGGCCCACCGGCGATTTTCCCAGCAAGCCTCGCACCCAGTTCACCACCAGGACCAGCACGCCAGCCAGAATGAACCCGGCGCCCAGTCCCAGGGAAAAATCCAGGAGATGAATTTCAAACATATCGCTTAGACTGAGGTTGAAGAAGGAATGTGAGAGACGATAAGCCTCTTACTCTTCTTTTCTCCGATACTCAAAAAACTGTTTCCTTAGCACCCAATTTTATTACAATATTAGCACCTGTCAGCATGATCGTCAATTGCCCCGGGTACGGCGGCACGGCCGGCCCCGGGTTCCAGGCTGCATGAATCCCACTCCCAGAGGAGAGCCGAACATGAGCGACACCAAGGCGATGTACCGTACCATCCTGGCGGACCACTTTCCCCCGGATATGACCATAACTTTCGGCGACCAGAAGCTGGTGTACCGCAAACGCACCTGGAAGATTCCCGACACCAGGACCGGCGAGGTCATCGAAAGCGGGCTGCGTTACGGGGAGAACCCGGACCAGGAAGCCGCCCTCTACGAGTTGGTGGGGGGCAACCTCACCCTGGGAAATTGCCACTTCATCGAGCCGGGATGGGGACTTACCAGCAGCCTGGACGAAGCCGGCATGCTCCAGGCGGGCAAACACCCGGGGAAAATCAACCTGACGGACCTGGACAACGGCCTTAATATCATAAAATTCCTGGATAAAAAGCCGGCCTGCGTCATCCTCAAGCATAACAACCCCTGCGGCGCCGCCTGGGGGGAAACGCCCGCCCAGGCTTACGACAAGGCCAACATGGCAGACCGCATTGCCGCGTTCGGGGGGGCCGCAGTGTTCAATCGGGCCATCAACAAGACCGCGGCGGAACTCATCAGCAAAAACTACCTGGAGGTGGTGGCCGCGCCGGAATTTGAGGAGGGCTCACTGGATATCCTGAAAAAATCCAAGGACCTGCGTATCATCCGCATAGCCCGCTTCGATCGCCTCAAGGAACTCATCTTTCAGCGTTTTGTGGATTTCAAATGCCTGATCGACGGCGGCATCATCGTGCAGCAATCTCCCTTGAACGCCATCTTAAAGAAAGAAGACTTTAAGCCGGCCGTCGCCACCTACCAGGGGAAGGAATACCGCTGCAAACGGCAGCCCACCGACCAGGAATATGACGATCTTCTTTTTGGCTGGTGGGTGGAGCAGGGGGTGACTTCCAACTCCGTCCTGTTCGTTAAGAACGGCGTCACCATGGGCATCGGCACCGGCGAACAGGACCGGGTGGGGGTGGCGGAGATCGCCATCTTCAAGGCATACACCAAGTATGCCGACAAACTCTGTTTTGAGCGTTTCGGGATTCCTTATAAACAACTTGAGTCGGAAATACTGCAGCGGCGGCGGGAAACCGAGGACAAAGTGGAAATCGACAAGGAAACCGAGGCCGCCAAGGGAGGGCTTATCGGGGCAAGCATGGTTTCCGACGCCTTTTTTCCCTTCCGGGACGGGGTGGATGTGGCCATCCGCCAGGGTATTTCCGCCATCGCCCACGCCGGCGGGTCCCTGCGGGATTACGAGTCCATCGAGGCCTGCAACGAAGCCGACCCCCCGGTGGCCATGGTCTTCACCGGGCAACGCTGTTTTAAGCATTGAGAATGGCAAAAAACTTGAGGGGAGGACCGGGGGACCGGTGGGTCCCCCGCCCTCCCCTCAAACTCCCCTCCCAGCCCCCTTTGAGGGTGGCCGGAGAAGGCGGGGTCAGGGTCCCCGACTTCTCCGGCCATTAAAACCCTGTCAAGGGATTGGGGGTGGGGTGCGGGGGAGGGGGTAAGGGTTCCACCCTTAGCCCCCTCCCCCGCAAAACTTCTTTAATCCAAGAGAGAGCCATGACATTACGCGAGAAGATTGACCAGAAGGAAGCCCTGATCGGGGTCATCGGTCTGGGATATGTGGGCCTGCCCCTGGTGATGCGCTTTTGGGAAATGGGGTTCACAGTCCTGGGGTTTGACACGGACCGGGGCAAAGTGGACCGCCTCAACCGGGGCGAATCCTACATCAAGCATATTCCCTCCAGCCAGGTGGCGAAGATGGTGGCCCCGTCCGGGGAGCGGCCGCGGTTTGCGGCCACCGATGACATGGCGCGCCTGTCGGAGCCGGATGCGCTCTTGATCTGCGTCCCCACCCCGCTGACCCCGTCCCGGGAGCCGGACCTCACGTACGTGGAGAATACCACCCGGGATATCGCCAAGGCCTTGCGCCCGGGGCAACTGGTGTCGCTGGAGTCCACCACCTACCCCGGCACCACCGCGGAGGTGCTGTTGCCGTTGCTGGGCCAAAAGCTGACGGTGGGAAAGGATTTTTTCCTGGTCTTCTCGCCGGAACGGGAAGACCCGGGCAACCCCACCTTCCATGTGCAGAATATTCCCAAAGTGGTGGGAGGGATCACCCCGGCCTGCCGGGAAAACGGCGTGGCCCTTTACGGCCAAATAGTTGACCGCGTGATTCCGGTGTCCTCCACCCAAGCCGCCGAAATGACCAAGCTCCTGGAAAACATTTACCGGGCGGTGAATATCGCCCTCATCAACGAACTCAAGGTCCTGTGCCTGCGCATGGGGCTGAATATATTCGAGATCATCGACGCTTCGAAGACCAAGCCCTTCGGGTTTCAGGCCTTTTACCCCGGACCGGGGCTGGGCGGCCACTGCATTCCCATCGACCCCTTTTATCTCACCTGGAAGGCCCGCCAATACGACCTTTCCACCCGGTTCATCGAGTTGGCCGGCGAAGTCAATGCCACCATGCCCTACTTTGTGGTGCAGCGGGTGGCCGAAGCCTTAAACGAACACGGCAAGGCCCTCAAAGGATCAAACATCTTGGTGCTGGGCGCGGCCTATAAAAAAGACGTGGACGACCCCCGGGAATCCCCCGGCCTGAAGATCATAACGCTCTTGCAGAGCAGGGGCTCGGTGGTGAGCTATCACGATCCGCATATCCCCCATCTCAAGGGTGGACGGAGATTTCCCGGCCTGGAGCTCAAGAGTGTGGAGCTGAATGCCGAAAACCTCGGGACTGCTGACTGTGTGCTGCTGGTCACCGATCACAGCGCCTATGACTATGCCTGGATAGCCTCCCAGGCGCGCCTCATCGTGGATACCCGCAACGCCTTTGCAGGCCAGCAGGGCCCCATTGTTCTGGCCTGAGATTTTTGGGAAGAGCCAACACGGAGGACCCCATGCATAAAATCAACCTGTATGAAGCCGGGGAATTCAGCGACCAGCATTTCAAAAGGCTCCTGGTGAACGACTCCCCCTATTTCAAGATCCTCAATTTCAACTTCAAGGCCGGCCAGGAGATGCCGGTGCACAGCCACGACATCGAGGGCCAGGTAAGCCTGGTGATCCTGGAAGGGGAAGGGGAATTTCTCGGGGGTCCCGAGCCTGTACCGGGCAAGAAGGGCGACGTGCTGGTGTGCGACATCGCCGAACCCCATGGCCTGAGGGCCAAAACCGCTCTGCGGCTGCTGGTTACCATTGCGCCGCCGATTTAAGAGGAGTTTCTTAACCCTTTGATGTTGTGAGGGAAGCCAGCTTTGTTTCCAGATCGGCCAGGCGTTGCTGCCGTTCCCGATCCAGTTTCCATCTGGCGGTTACCTCCCTGATAATGGCTGCTGCGCCCAGCATCACACTGTTATCGTCCTTAATGAGGATGATGGTGAATTCCAGGGATATGCGCGTCTTATCCTGCCGCACCGCTGGAACCGCCAGAATTTCACGCGCGTATTTTGTCTGGCCGGTGGCCATAACCCGCTGATAGCCCTGATGGTGACGTTCTCGCAAGGATTCCGGGATGATCAGATCCAGGGGTTTCCCCAAGGTTTCTTCAGCAGAATAGCCGAAAATCTCGACCGCACCCCGGTTCCACAAACGGATGACGTTTTCTGTATCTGCGAAAATAATGGCGTCGCGGGCTTCAGTTACGATTCTTTGGCAAAGCCAAGCAGAAAACCTTAAGTTCGTCATGGGACCCTCTCTTTTTTGGTCTCGGCAGCCATCTAACTCCGAAATTCCGGCCTTCGCAGGATTACATTTTGAGTTGCCTGATTATAAAAATAAGTAATCATAAATATTAACTAACGATTATGCCCTTTGCTCTACAAAGAGAATAAAGCTTTTCGCGTGGGGGGAGGGGGAAAGGGGCCTCTGCCCCTTTGCCCCCTCCCCCGCCAACTCATATCGCCATGCGTTACGAAGGACCCATTTACCGGCCGCCCAGCGAGGCCGCAAGCCTTCTGATCCAGGCCACAGTGGGGTGCCCCCACAACCGCTGCACCTTTTGTCTGGTGTACAAAAACACGCGGTTCACGGTGCGGCCTGTCCAGGAGATCAAGGAAGACCTGGAGGAGGCGGCCCGCCTTTATCGGGGTGGGGTGCGCACCCTCTTTTTCCCGGCGGGGAATACCATCGCCATGCCCACGAAGGGGTTGGCGGAGATCTGCCGGCATGCCCGGGCTTTGTTTCCGGGATTAGAGCGCATAACCGTTTATGGGTCCTCCCAGTTTATTGTGAAGAAGGGGCTGAAGGACTTGAGCCTCCTGGCCGAAGCAGGGCTGACCAGGATCCACGTGGGCTGGGAAAGCGGCGACGATGCGATCCTGGCCGCCATCAAAAAAGGGGCCACCCGGCAGGTGCATGCCGAGGGGTCCCGGTTGGTGAGGGAAGCGGGGCTGGAGCTGAATGCCTATGTTATCCTGGGGATCGGCGGCCGGGAACGCACAGAGTCCCATGCCCGAAAGACCGCGGCCCTGGTGAACGAGGCCGTGCCGAAGGTTTTGCGCCTGCGGACTTTCGTCCCCAAAATTAACACGCCTCTGTTGGCGGAAGTGCAGACCGGACGGTTCCGGATACTTGGCCCCCACCAGGTGCTCGCCGAAACTATGACCCTGATTGAAGGCATCACCGCGCCTGTCCGGGTGGAAAGCGACCATTACACGAATTATGTGAATGTTTCAGGGGATCTCCCGGAGGACCGGGAAAAGATGCTGGCGGTCCTTACCAGGGCTTTAAGCAGGCCGGAATCGGACTTTCGGCCTTTTTTTATCGGCACGGAGTGAGTGATTTAGGCCGGGGGAGGACAATAATGCCGCCCTGGGGTCGGCCGTGATAACCAGAAGCCGGCTGGACGACACCCGGCTTCGGCAAGAAACACCTCCTGATTTTACCTCTCGTAGGCGGCGAACATCAGCCCCAGGCCCATCCAGAAGGCTTCCCTGAGCCGCCTGATCATGCTGAAAGCCGCCCCCAGGGTGGCCCCCAGATTGAACCCCAGGGCCAGCAGGATATTGCCGCCGTCCTGCACCCCCAAAGAAACGGGAATAAAAAATCCCATGGCCGTGAAGAGCATAGCCAGGGCGTCCAGGCACACGGCCAGTTCCCAGGTGACGGGATGGCCCAGGAGCCAGAAGACCAGGTAAACCTCGAGGGCGTGGGTCAGCCAGGACAGAAAAAACAGCGCCAGGGACAGGAAGCCCCGTCCCGGGTGCTCCCGGTAAAATGAGGACATCCAGGCGTCCAGGGTTTCCAATTCCTGCTCTTTTTCCTTGAGCTTCCGGGGGCACAGGCCAAGCCTCTCCAGGAGCCTGATGCCCTGGACGCAGGGGTCCCGCCCCTGCAAAAAAATGAAGATCAAGGCGGCCGCAATCAGCAGGATGGCCCCTGCCAGGAGAAACCCTTCCAGGGAAGAGGACAGGGTCAGAAGAAAAGGCACCAGGGCCAACCCCAGAAAGATATACAGAGCCAGGCTGAGGACGGCCACGCCTTTGTGAATGATGACGGAGGCGGTGGCCTCCTGCCAGGGCATCCCTGCAGCCGCCAGACGACCGGCCTTGAAAGGTTCGCCCCCCAGCCCGGCGGTGGGCGTCAGGGTGTTCAGCGCCTCTCCCGCCAGCCGCAGACAGAAGAGCCGGGTCAGAGAAGGGCGGTTCCCCTGAGAGGTGAGCAGGAGGTTCCAGGAGACAGCCTCGATGCCGTTAACCAAACCGTAGGGCAACAGGACCACGGGCCACCACCAGCCCACCTTCAGGAGATGCTGCCAGATGGTGCGCCAACCCACCTGGTGCAGCATCCAGATGAGGAAAACGAGGGCCAGGACCAGCAGCAGCAGGTTCAATTTGCGCATGGGGAAGCTGCCGAGGGAGGGGACCGCAGCTTTGGACCCCTGAGCACTCTGGGAACATCCTTTCTGTAATCCAAAAGATTCTTTAATAAACCAAAATGTAGGACGGTGCAAGTGCCTTCGAGCTGGGACACCGGATGAAACACCCAACAAGGGATTGGGGGAGGGGGTAAGGGGTACGCCGGCCCTTAGCACCCTCCCTCCGCGGCTGCGGTTTTGGATTGGGCAGAGGAAAAGACCTCATCGATTTATTGGTTTTCAACAGTCTGCCAAGGCGGCTGTTTTCCCCGATATTGAGAGGGGTTTTTCCCCTCAATGTCCCATTCCCGGCCCGGGCGCCTCTTTGGGGGCCCGGCGCATGAGGAGAACCAGGGGCAGCAGGGCCAAAAAGACGATGGTGAAAAACCAGTAATCGTCGCAGAAGGCCAGCATCTGGGCCTGGCGCTGCAGCTCCAGATACAGGGCGGCCATGGGTTGCTTGTATTGCCACCACTGCCAGTCCGGCGGGAGTCCGGGAAGGACTTCAGCAATCCGGTGTTGCCAGACCTGAAAAGGCAAATTGAGGGGGGTCAGGGTCTCCGCCAGGCGGCTCTGGTGAAACTGGCCCCGGCGGGCCAGTAAGGTGGTGGCGGTGGCAATGCCGAAGCTGCCCCCCAGGTTGCGCATCAGGTTGAAAATGCCAGTGGCGTTGCCCATCTTTTCCTGGCTGATGCGGGACATGGTGAGGGTGGTGAGGGACACAAAGGTGGTCCCCAGACCGAAGCCCTGGATGAAGCGGGGAAACCAGGCATGGAAGAAACTGATCTGAGTGTTGTAATTGCTCATCATGTAGACGGCCAGGGCGTTAATCAACAATCCCGCCCCGACCAGCCAGCGGCTGTCAATGAGTTGGGTTAATCGCCCGACAATGGGCAGGACCATCAGCGACCCGACGCCGCCGAAGGCCAGGGCCCAGCCCGCCAGGGTGGCATCGTAGCCCATGAGGGTCTGGAGATACAGGGGCAGGAGCATGATGCTGCCGTACAGGACAAAGCCGAAAAAGAAAAAGATGGTGACCCCGGCCGAGTAGTTGCGTTCCTTGAAGAGGCGCAGGTCCACCACCGGGTGCCGGGTTTTCAGTTCCCAGTAGATAAGCAGGATCAGGGCGGTGACGGACAGAATGGTCAGACGCGTAATGAAGTCGGATGAAAACCAGTCATCCCGCTCGCCCTTGTCCAGCACCACCTGGAGGCACCCCAGGCCCACGATCAGGAAACCCAGGCCGATATAGTCGATGCTGCCGGCCCTTTGCTTCTTGATGTAATCCGGGTCGAAGATAAACAGCGAGGTCAAAACCAGGGAGAGGACGCCGATGGGAAAATTGATGTAAAAGGCCCAGCGCCAACTCAGGTTGTCGGTGATCCAACCGCCCATCAGGGGTCCGACAATGGGGGCAAAGATAACGCCGATGCCCCAGACGGCCATGGCCATGCCCCGCTGCTGGACGGGGAAGCTTTCCAGCAGGATGGCCTGGGAAATGGGCTGCAGCGCTCCCCCGCCGATGCCCTGAAACACCCGGAAGACGATGAGGCTGGCCAAATTCGGGGCCGAGCCGCAAAGCATGGAGGTGACGGTGAACAGCGCCAGGCAGATCATCAGGAAGCGCTTGCGGCCGAACAGGGCGGAGAGCCAGCCGGTGATGGGAAGCACGATGGCGTTGCTGACCAGATAGGCGGTGAGCACCCAGGTGGCTTCATCCACCGCCACGGAGAGGCTGCCTGCGAGGTGAGGCAGGGCGACGTTGACCACCGTGGTGTCGACGATCTCCATGAAGGTGCCGATCATCACCGCGATGGTGATGAGCCATTTGTTGACCTCGGGGCGGCCGTTGTCGGCAGTCTGGTTCATGACGGGTTGTTGGTATTGTCAGTTTTCGCTTTTTGCTTGAAAGATTGCTTATTATCATCTAACGGGCGCGATTTCATGGAAGACTTACCTTCAGCCTGCGCTTTCCATAAGTCGATAGGTCAGCGGTTATCAGCGCAACCTGAAGGTTGCGGCTACAAATCGCTCAATTCAGGTATCACTGCGTTCATGATTGTAAAAAGATGGACACGTATTTCCCCCCTCACCCAGCCCTCTCCCCCGCCGGGGGGGCGAGGGAATCTCTTTTCACTAAACCACGGTGCCGAATGGATGAACTCCCATGGCAAGTTACCATCTTGGCTTGGTGCCGCCCACACCGAACCCGTCAGAAGAAATGCCCCCTGAAGGTTTGGTGGCAGAAGCGGCGGGAAGGGGCGTCGGCGTGCGCACGGGTGGATTGTCGGGCCTCAGGCTCCCGAGCTTGCCACTGCCCAGCAGTTTCGGCCCTGAATGGTCCCGGGTGTCGATGGTGACAATGCTGGACATGCCCAGGCGCAAGGGCTTATTTTCCGGAAAGGGTGGCAGCAGGACGATTTTCACCGGCACCCGCTGCACCACCTTGACCCAGTTGCCGGTGGCGTTTTCCGGGGGCAGCAGGGTGAAGGCGGCGCCGGTGCCGGCCATGATGGAATCGACCCTGCCCTTGAACTTGACCCCCGGATAGGTGTCCACCTCAACATCGGCGGGCTGACCGATGCACACGTGGGTAAGCTGGGTTTCCTTGTAGTTGGCCTCGATCCACAGGTCGCTGGTTCTCAGGGGGACCAGAGCCATGAGGGGCTGGCCGGGCTGCACCCAGTTGCCCACCTCCACCGATCTTTTGGTAATAAAGCCGTCGATGTGGGCCTTGACTTCAGTGTAGCTCAGGTTCAGACGGGCCTGTTCCAGGCGGGCCTTGGCCTCCTTGATGGCGGGCTGCTCGTTGATGGGAATCGAGGTGGACCCGCCGATGGCGGCCAGGGCCTCCCGCTCTTTTCCCTGGGCCTGCTCCAGGGTGGCCTTGTACACCTTGTACTGGGTGGTCACCTGATCCAGTTTCTGTTTGGGTACGACGCGGCGTTCATAGAGAGGGCCGTAGCGGTTCAGGTCGGTGATGGCATGTTTCAGTTGGGCCTGGGCCTGGGCTATTTCGCCCTGGGCCTGGGTCACCTTGGCATACCTGCTGGCCAGGTCCTGGCGGAGGCTGTTCAGGGCGGCCTCCGCATGGGCCACCGCCACCTGGTAGTCTTTGGGGTCCAGGATCACCAGGACCTGCCCCTGTTTGACATAGTCGTTGTTGTCTACCAGCACCTTGGCTGTCCGGCCCGGCACCTGGGCGGCAACCATGCCCACATATCCCGACACGTAGGCGTCGTCGGTGGATACATAGATGGAAAGGTAATGCCAATAGTAAACGCCACCGCCGATAAGGGCAAGCAGGACCAGGATGAGGACCAGTCTCAGCAGCAGCTTACGGAACATGCCGGGATTCCCCCTGGGGTAAGAGATCGTTGATGGCTCCCAGCGCCCACAGGAATTGGGCCTTGGCTAACTGGTGGTCGTAGCGGGCGTTGAAAAAGTTCACCCGGGTTCTGGTGAGCAGCGTCACCGCGTCCACTACCTCGGTGGCCGTGCCCACTTGCTCCCGGTAGCGCTCCCGGTTGAGGCGCAGGTTCTCCTCCCCCTGCTTCACGGCCTTCTCCGTGGCCTGGATGCGTTCCGCGGTCTCCTTGACGGCCAGATAGGCGGTTTGCACATCCAGGCGCACCTGCGCATCCAGGTCCTGTTGCTTGACCTTGAGTTGCTCCACCCGTTCCCTGGCTTGGCGCACCTGGGCCTGGGTGTCCAGTCCGGTAAACAGGTTCCATTGCAGTCCTAAGATGGCGAACCACTGGGAACTGTTGATATAATAGAAATTCGGCTGCCAGTTGTGTCCCGCCTGGGCGTAAAACCGGGGATAATGCTGGGACCTGGCGTAGGTGACATTTTTCTCCTGCTGGTCGATGCGGTCGGCCGCAGCCTTCAGGTCGCTGCGCTGTTTGACGGCCATCTCCGAGGCCTCGGTCAATTTCAGGGGAGGCGTGGCCAGTTCTTTCTCCTCGGTCAGGGACAACGGCGTGGGAATGGGCAGACCGATGAGCTTGTTCAAGGCCGATTTGGCGTTGATCACATCATTTTTGGCGGTGATCAGCCGCTGCCGGGAGTCCGCCAGGGCCACTTCGGCCTGGAGAACATCGTTGTACGTGACCACGCCAAATTCATATAAGTTCCTGGCATCCTTCAGTTGTTCGTCGAATTGGACCATCTCCTGCTGGGCCACATCCACCAGTTTTTCTCCCCGGAGCACCTTAAAATATCCCTGGCACACCATGAGAAAAATGTTGTCCCGCGTCTGGGCGGTATCCAGACGGCTGGCAGTCTGCCCCAATATGGCGGCCTGGTATCGGGAGGAATTGGCCCAGAAATCGAAGATGGTCTGTTCCGCCGACACCTGGGACGACCAAAAGTTGTTATTGGTAAAAGGAAAAGAAACACCCCCTCCCGCCGGCAACTTGATCCTGTAGGCCTGGTCATAAAAGGTCTGACTGACGTGGCCTCTCACTTTGGGCAGGAAGCCGGAACGGGCCCGGACCACCTCCTGATCGGCGATGAGGGCCTCCAGCCGGCTCACCTGCAGGGAGGGATTGGCCTTCCAGGCCAGGCGCAGGGCTTCCTTCAGGTTCAGGGAACGGGGCGCCTCGGCCGCCGCGCCGGAAAGGGGCCACAAGCCCCAAAGGACAAGGCAGCTCAGGGCCGCAAGGGTGAGGGTGCAACGCCTCATAAGGTGCTTTCCTCCGAAGGAGTTTCAGGCTGAATCACAATCCCCGAAAACAGCAGGGTCAAAACCGCCGGCAGGGCTTCCCGGCTGGTGTCCCCCTGATCCCGGGTCATCTGATAATAGCCCACCGCCCGAACCAGGCCCTTGAGCAAAAAGGTCAGGAGGCGGGGGTCCGCGGGCATGAACTGTTTGGCGGCAATGCCCTCGGCGAAAATTCGGGTGATGAGGCCCACAATGCGTTCCTCCCATTCCTGCAGCGAAGAGCGGGGAGTTCCACGTCCCGACTTGGACCGGACCAGTTCCCGCAGATACACCGGGAAAAGTGCACTTTCCTGGTCCACATAATTGAGCAGCAGGGTCGCGACCTGGCGCAGCTTTTCCCGAGGAGGATCGGGCCTGGCTAAAATAGCCTCCAGGTCATGGGCAATGGCTTCCCCCATCTGGGAGAGGAGTGCCTGGATCAGCTCGTCCTTGCTCTGGAAATACAGATAAATGGTTCCTTTGGCCACGCCGGCGGCTTGGGCGATCTCGTCCATGATGAGGGCGTCCGCCCCCTTTTGTTCCATCAGGCGCCGCGCCGCGTCCAGAATTTCCCGGGTGCGGAAGGCGGCGACGATCTCTTTTTTTGTGGTGGGAAAATGATCCACTGACTTTCCGGTCAGTAAAATGACTGTAACGTCAATAAAGAACCACGGGGGTTTTGTCAAGAAAAACTTGCAGCCTCGGAAACTCCTATCCCTTAGTCAAAATAATGGATATATAATGAGAGCAATGGAGGACACATGGACCGGCGGGAATTTTTGAAAAAAGCGGCTTTCCTGGGGGCTATGGCCGGGGCAGCGCGTTGGCTGGTCATGCCCGAGGAACTCTGGGCCATGGCGCCCAAGGACAAGCCCCAGCCCCTCATCGCCAGGACTGAGGGGAGCAAGTGGGACCAGATCACCGGCGAGGCCATCCAGAAGCTGGGGGGCATGAAAAAGTTCGTCAACCCCGGAGAAACCGTGGTGGTGAAACCCAACATGGCCTGGGACCGCACCCCCGAAATGGCGGCCAACGCCCACCCCGACGTGGTGCGCCAGGTGGTGGAGCTCTGCCTGGACGCCGGGGCCAAACAGGTGAAGGTCCTGGACAACACCTGCCATGACGCCCGAAAAGCCTACAAAAACAGCGGCATCCAGGATGCGGTGCTGGGCCTCAAGGACCCCCGGGCGGTGGTGGAGTTTGTGGATGAACGGCGCTTTGTCAAGGTCATGGCCGAAAAAGCCAAGTCTCTGAAGGAATGGCTCTATTACAAAGATTGCCTGGAAGCCGACCGCCTCATTAATATCCCCGTGGCCAAGAGCCACAGCGAGGCCCGCCTCACCATGTGCCTCAAAAACATGATGGGGGCCATCGGCGGCTGGCGGGGGCGGATCCACGTGGGGCTGCACCAGAACATCGCCGACATGAACCTCATTCTGCGCCCCGACCTCCACGTGCTGGACTGCACCCGCATCCTTGTGAAAAATGGCCCGTCCGGCGGCGATGTGGCGGACACCGCGGTGAAAAACCTGATCTTCGCGGGCACCGATCCGGTGGCCCTGGACGCGCAGGGCACCTCACTGTTCGGCCTCACTCCCGGCGACATCGGCTACCTCTCCCGGGCCCAGGCCCTGGGACTGGGAGAAATGGACCTCAGCAAGGTGAAGTTTATCTGAACGGAAATATTGAGGGAGGGAGCTAAGGGTCGGGGGACCTGCCAGTCCCCCGGTCCTCCCCTTAACAACCTTTGAAAACAACAACATGATAACCAAATCCTCTGCACCAAGCCGCCGGCGGTGGTTGTATCTCCGGCGTGGCAGCCAGGTTGTCTTTTTTCTCCTGTTTCTCTTCCTGTTTCTCCAGGCGGAATATAAGGGCCAGGAAATCCTGGGCTGGCCGGTGGACCTGTTTTTCCGCTTCGACCCCCTGATCCTGGCCGCCCATTCCCTGGCCCGGAATCCCTTCGTGTGGGGCCTGCTGTGGTCGCTGGTTTTGGTGGCCCTGACGCTGGTTCTGGGGCGTTTTTTCTGCGGCTGGATTTGCCCCCTGGGAACCGCCCTGGACGGCTTTCGCCGCCTCCTGTTCGTGCGCCGTGCCGACGCGGGCGTAGCCGACCGCTTTCGTAAGGTCAAGTATTATCTGCTCATTGTCCTCCTGGCCGGCGCGGTTTTTTCCCTGAACCTGGTGGGTCTTTTCGATCCGCTGTCCCTGCTCTACCGCACCCTGGCCATCGTGTTGTATCCGGCCGCAGGCTTGGGGGTCGAAAAAGTCAGCCTCACTCTGTACCGCTGGGGGGCGCCTTTTACCTTTGTGAGCGAGCCGGCTTATCAATTCCTGAAAGCCACGGTTCTTCCCTTCAAGCCCCTGCTCTACCTCCTGCCATTCTTGACCCTGGTCCTTTTTATCCTGGTGGTGGTTGCGGAGGGGGTTGACCGGCGGTTTTGGTGCCGGGCCGTCTGCCCCCTGGGGGCGCTTTATGGCCTTATCGCCCGTTTTTCCCTGCTGCGGCGGCGGCCCACGGTTTTGTGCAAGGATTGCCAGGATTGTGCGGAGGTCTGCAAGATGGGCGCCCTGGGGGTCAGGCAGGATGCTGCGGCTTTCAAATCGGGCGCCGCCCCACTTCCCAGGCACCAGACCTCCGAGTGCCAGCTCTGTATGAGCTGTCAGGCATTTTGTGAAAAGGGCCGGGTCTCCTTTGGCTTTGGGGTCAAAGCCCCCCGGGCCCCCCTGGATTTGGGCCGGCGCCAGGCCATCACTGCCGTCGCGGCCGGAGCGGCCCTGGTGCCCCTGGTGCGCCTTAGTTCTTTGGCAAAGCGGCCCGATGAATTTTTAATCCGTCCCCCGGGGGCCCAGGACGAAGGAGAGTTTCTCAGCCGCTGCCTCCGGTGCGGCGAGTGCATAAAGGTCTGCCTCACCAACGGCCTGCAACCCGTGCTCTGGGAGGCCGGTCTGGAAGGCTTCTATACCTCGAGACTCATCCCCCGTATGGGCTATTGCGCCTACACCTGTACCCTGTGCGGCCAGGTCTGTCCCACCGGCGCCATCCCCAGGCTGGACCTCCAGGTGAAACAAGCCACGGCCCTGGGCACCGCCCATATCAACCGCAGCCGCTGCATTGTGTACAGCGAGGGCACCGACTGCCTGGTCTGCGAAGAACACTGCCCCGTGTCCCCGAAGGCCATCACCTATAATATCATCGACGTCCTGGATCAGCAGGGCCGCAGAGTGCAGGTGAAGGCCCCGGTGGTGCAAGCCGACCGCTGCATCGGCTGTGGCCACTGCGAATTTGTCTGCCCCGTGGGCGGCGAAGCCGCGATTAGAGTGAAAAGATCATTGAGAGTGGAGAATTGAGTTGTTGAAAGAGGGGGCTAAGGGCCGGAGGGACTCACCGGCCCCACGGTCCTCCCCTTAAAACCCTCAGGAGAACCGACATCAACCGTTATTATCCGGATAAGCCCCTGGTCGGAGTGGGGGCGGTTATTTTTCGCGGGGAGGAGGTCCTCCTGGTGCGCCGGGGGCAGGAACCGGCCAAGGGTTCCTGGAGTCTCCCCGGTGGCCTGGTGGAGCTGGGAGAGGGTCTTGCGGCGGCCGTCCTGCGGGAAGTGCTGGAGGAAACGGGTATTACCGTTAACATCCTGGGTATTACCGCGGTCCTGGAACGGATCTATCGGGATGCGGCCGGTAAGGTCCCGTATCACTATGTGCTGGTTGATTTCGCCTGCGAGTACGTGGCCGGAACAGTAACGCCCGCCTCCGATGCGGCTGCCGCCCGTTTTGTTTCCCTGGATACGCTGAACGAGATGTCGTTGCCTTCCTTGACCGCCCAGGTTATTCAGCGTGCCAGGGAGCAAAAAGAGAAAGGGGCTTTCCTGCCGGTGATAGCTTAGGGATAATTGTTATCACGGCTTCGCGGTTACGGCCAGGGTGCGCTCATTGTGCCAAAAAATGCAGCCGCAGGCTTCAGCCTGCATCTGCACAGGCTGGAAAGCCTGGGCCACCGTTTGACTGCAACCTGCTATGACATATCGAAATGCCGCCATACCAACAGCAGGCCACCCGGGAGGGCAGCCTGCTTTTTTGGCGGAAGATGGTGACTTCCGGGGTCAGGAAAGCCGGTGCCTGCAGCTTACTTCTTTTTAGCCGGGGCCTTGCCTGCTTCTTTGACCTCCACTTTGGTGGCCGTCATCTTGTATTCGATGGTCACCTTGTCGCCCACCTTGAGGTCGCCGGTTACCTTGGTGTCCGGGGTGCGGGCAATTTCCCACAAGTCTTTGCCTTTTTTGACGGTAATGGTGTCATCGGTAAGCGCCGTAACCGGTCCGGTTACCTGGTAGCTCTTCACAGTGGCGCCGAAGGCCAGGGAGGAGACCAACAGAAAAACTGCCGTCAGGACCAACAACCGTTTCATGAGCTTATCTCCTTTCTCTTCCCAAAGTTTTTCTCCGGCCTCTTCAGACCGGGGGTGCCCAGCGGGTTACTGCACAGTGATGTAGTCCTTAATTTTATGGTAAATGCCTTCCTTGATACCCTTCACTTTCATGATGTCTTCGGGGGTCTTGTAAGGCCGGCCGTTGATAATGGCCTTGGCCTTTACCGGCCCGATCTCCGGCAGTTTTTCGAGGTCCGCCTCGCCGGCGGTGTTGATATTTATCTTTTCACCTGGCGCCAGCTTGGGTGCTGCTGCCTTCCCTTCTTTAGTAGTGGCCGCAACAGGGGTCTTGGCCGCGGCAGGGGCTGCCGGCGCCGTTGCGGTTGGCGCCGCCGCGGTTGGCGCAACAGGAGCCTTCGGCGCCGCCGGGCCGAAGGTTACCCTGTCCTTAAGGGCCGCCACCTTGGTGTTGGACATGCCCTTTACTCTGGCTAACTCGTCCAGACTCGTAATCGGCCGGGCTTCCATAATTCTTTTCGCCAGGGTGGGACCGACGCCGGGCAGCGATTCAAGGGTTTTCTGGTCGGCGGTGTTCAGGTCCACCGGCGTTTTCGGGGTTGAGGGCGCGGCCTTGGCTTCCGGGGCCGGTGCGGCCCCGCCAGGCTCCATGGTCTTCACAGCCTGGGGCGCGGCGGCCACAGCCGGTTTTCGGGCAGTAAGATACGGTTTGAATGCCGTAATTTCCTTGGCGGACAGGCCGGCCTTTTTCAACTCGGTCAGTGACTTGTAAGGCCGGTTCTCGATGATTTTTTGGGCCGTGGCCGGGCCGATGCCCTTGACCGCCTCAAGCTCAGCCTGGGTAGCCGAATTGATGTCCACTTTAGCCGCCTTGGCTGCTGAGAGCGCGGCCCCCTGGGTGAAAAGCAACACCAGGATGGTCGCAGCCGCCGCCAGCAGCACCCGCCACTTCACCTCCAGCATCTTGCCATTGCCTTGACTCATGCATGCCCTCCTCGTTCAGGATAATCCCCGGGCCCAAGCCCCGGGCACGGCTTGCAGAGAGACTTCTGGGGGAGGGGGCTGAGGGTCAGAGGACCCTCCCCCCGTCCCCCACATCCCCACCCCCAATCCCATGTTGGGGTAATTTTTTCGGGGAAAGCGGGACCCTGGTCCCGCCTTCCCGGGCCTCCTCTAGGGTTGGGAGGGGTGTGTAACGGGAGGGCAGGGAGCCACTGCTCCCTGGCCCTCCCCTTACGAAGCTTTTATGACCCCGGCACCTTGGGAAGATCGGCCAAGGCCCGGGCCAAAACTTCGGGAGGATATTCCAGGTCCTCCAGTTTTCCCTCCAGAAAGGAGTCGTAGGCGGCCAGGTCGAAGTGGCCATGTCCTGAGAAGTTGAAGACGATGCACTTGGCCTCGTTTGTCTCCCGGCAGCGCACGGCTTCATCGATGGCCGCCCTGACGGCGTGGGAGGTCTCCGGGGCCGGAATGATGCCTTCGTTCCGGGCAAAGAGGAGGGCCGCCTCAAACACCGGGTTCTGGGGATACGCCACGGCTTCGATGACCTTGTCGTGCACCAGGAGGCTCAGCAGGGGGGCGTCCCCGTGGTAGCGGAGGCCGCCGGCGTGAATCCCCGGGGGCACGAAGGCGTGTCCCAGGGTGTGCATCATAATCAGGGGAGTGAGGTGAGCCGTATCCCCGAAGTCATAGGCGTAGCGGCCCCGGGTCAGGGTGGGGCAGGCGGTGGGCTCCACGCCGACGATGCGGATGTCCTTCCCCTTGAGCTTGTCGGGCACAAAGGGGAAGCAAAAGCCGGCAAAGTTGCTGCCGCCGCCCACACAGCCGATAAGGACATCCGGTGACTCCCCGGCCAGGGCCAGTTGCTTTTTGGTCTCCAGCCCCACCACGGTCTGGTGCAGCATGACATGGTTTAAGACGCTTCCCAGGGAATAGTTGGTGTCCTCGTGGCTGGCCGCGTCCTCCACCGCTTCGGAAATGGCCATGCCCAAGCTCCCGGAGGTATCGGGATCGCTGGCCAGAATACTCCGGCCGGCGTTCGTGTGTGCCGTCGGGGATGGGAAGACCTCCGCGCCCCAGATGTGCATCAGGGAACGGCGGTAGGGCTTCTGAAAATAGCTCACCTTCACCATGTATACGGTACATTCCAGTCCGATGAGCTTGCAGGCAAAGGCCAGGGCGCAGCCCCACTGCCCGGCCCCGGTCTCGGTGGCCAGCCGGCGCACTCCTGCTATCTTATTATAGTAGGCCTGGGCCACGGCGGTGTTGGGTTTATGGCTGCCCGGCGGGCTCACCGACTCATTTTTATAATAAATCCGGGCCGGCGTCTTGAGCGCCTTTTCCAGGTTCCGGGCCCGGTGCAGGGGAGTGGGCCGCCACAAGCGATAGATTCTCAGCACTTCATCGGGAATGGGGATCAGGGGCTCCGGGCTCATCTCCTGTTCTATCAAGCCCATGGGGAAAATCGGGGCCAGATCCTGAGGCTGCAGGGGTTGCCCCGTGGCCGGGTGCAAATAAGGAGGAAACGGACTGGGCAAGTCCGGGATGATGTTGTACCACTCCTGGGGAAGTTCGGACTCGCTTAAATAAATTTTATAGTCATCCATGGAAAAGAAAAGCTCCTTAGAAAATGAAAACGCTGAATTTTTATAAGCAGCGTCCTGGGAAAGTGTCAAGGAAAAAACCCGGAGCCGCATATTGCCTAAGTGGCCATCCCTTCCGGGAAAATTCAAGCTTTTTCGGGGAGAAACCGATGGTACTAGCGGAATTCCACGCTACTGGACAAGGATGTTTGCCCAGATGAAGCAGCCCTAAGAAAGCCCGACCGGGGAGAATTGGTGGAAAAAAGACCGGCGTGCGCAGCGGACGGCGTGCACGAGCCCGCCAGGATCCTCTGAGGAGGATATCCGGAAGTATCCCCGGTCTCAGCCACAGACATGGTTAACCAGAAAGATCACGATGAACAGCACCGAAAAGAGGGGGTGCCGGCGCGGCATAACAAGGCAGGGGTCCGGGAAGAAGAAGTCTGCCAAATCTATAGCCTGAAAAAGAACTTAGATTATAGTGACATTTTGATCAAATACGCCAATAAATATCTCAAGATGGGCTGGGACCTGGTTGCCGTGAATGCCCAGGGGGAACCGGCCATCGACCTGGATTTCCAGCAACCCGAAGAGATATGGTCCTCCCGGCTTACCAGCATGGGGCTGGCGGGTCTGCAGATGAACCTGGGGGTGCGCACCGGCCGGCCATCCCGGCTCCTGGTTCTGGAGGTGCACCGGGACCAGAGCCTGGCTCCTTTCAATCAGCGGGGGGACTGGGGCTCCGGGTGCATAGCCGCAGTGGGCCAGGAGCGGGAGCAGCATTATTACGTGGTCCCCCGGGGTTGGCAACCGCCGCCGTCATATTTCCTCGAGTCTTTTCAGATCATGGTTTTCGGCGAAGAAGGGATGGTCCTGGCGCCGCCCTCCCTGGAACCCCAAGCCCAGGCGGCCCTGCGCTGGCTGCGGCCTCCCTGGGAAAACCCGCCGACCCGGCCCAGCCCGGCTCTCTGCAAGTTTTTACAGGACAGTGCCCCGGCCATTCTGGAGGAATCCACGCCGTCTGTGCCCAAGGTGCCCACCTGGGCGGAGATTTATCCCAGCATCACCAGGTATCCGGGGGTGCTCCAGGCCCTGTTGGCTCCGGCGCCGCATCCCGAGGATTATTATGCCGCCCTGGTGTCTGCGGCCCGGCAGGCGGGTCTTGCTGACCCCGAGATAATCCTGGGGCTGCTGTGGCACGCGCCCCTGGGCGACAGCAGCCATCTGACCCGGCGCTGGGGATATTTTCAGCGGCTGGTGAGGGAGGGTGCAGAGGGGGAACAGGAGAATGACCTGTCGGAGCCGCGGTCCTCTCAGCAAAGCCGCGAACCCGCTTTTCCGGCTGGGCCTGAGGACCAGAAAGTCGCGGCTGACAACACCAACCGCGACGGGTCAGCCAAGGCCGACGGTTTTGCCGAGGCCCCACCGCCTCCCCTGCCTCCGGCTGCGAGCCCCCGCCGGGAAGAGGGCCGCAGGCGGAATGGCAACGGCCGGTTTCGGCTGCCGGAAGGTGAGGAATATTTTGATTCCTGGTCCGAGCTCTACAGCCTCAGCCGGGACCACCTGATCGTGGACCGGCGGCGCTATGAGGCCATGATTTATGAGCTGGGGAAACTGGGGGCCTGGCAGGAGTTTTTCAAAGGGCAACAACGGGAGAACAAGAGTTTGCGGCAAAAAATCGAGTCCCAATGGGCCAAGGAGTTGGAATATTTCCGGCAGATGAGCGCCAGGAACGAAAAGAAAGGGTGGCGAAAATGGTAACGGAGCATTTGACGAGCAGCGATGGCAGGCCGGTGACGCGGCCATCCCTGATTCTGGAAATTTTTCCGGGGAGGGGCGCCCCCCGGCAGTTTCCGGTGAGAATCAGGAGCCTGTCGGCCCGGGGGGTGATTCTGACCGCCGGCCAGGCGCCTGACGACCTGGATTTGGAAAGCTGCGCCAGCCGTGATGCCGTTATTCACTTGCCCGACGGTGAAATGCGGGAGATCAGGGGAAGCCTCATCTGGGCCCGGCTTCGGGGCCGAGGCGGCAAAGAGGTGGTGTTCGGTCTGGAACTCAGCAATTCCAACCTGAAGGTGCGGCGGGCCCTGGAGGAGCAACTCCTGGGCTATCCCCAGGACCTCAAAAACATGTGGGACCACTGGGATGCAGTGTATGACGACTACGAGGTCAATAGCTTCGGCCAGCCCGGCGCCCACCCGGTCCCCAAGGCCCATCCGGCGGAACCCACCATACCCCCCACAGCAGTCCGAGCCGCGCCGGCTGAGCCGCCTGCGGCATCCTCAGAATCCGCCTTTTACTGGGTGGGGCTCGGCGGGGTATTGGCCGGATTAGCCGTGTATTTCCTGTCTCCCGAAAATTATCGCTTGTTTGGCGTTATCCTGGCCATCTACGGCACCCTGACCATCGCCGGCAAAAGTGTGTGGTCTCTTATGCAAAGAAGCCCCCGGTCCCAGGAGAAACCGGGCTGAATATGACGCTATTCCACAGGAGAGGCAGATGAACAGCGGCATCAGCAAAAAATTATGGAGCATCGGCGGAGGCAAGGGGGGCATCGGCAAGAGCATTTTCACTCTGGGGCTGGGCATTTCGCTGGCCCGCCTGGGTCATAGAATCATCGTGGTGGACTCCGATCTTGGCGGGGCCAACCTGCATACCCTGATGGGAGTGCGCTATCCGTCCCACACCCTGGAGGACTTTTTCCTCAAAAGGGTGCACCGCCTGGAGGACATCATCATCGAAACGGGTGTCAAAGGCATCGGCCTCATCTGCGGCGCAGATGACATCCTGGGTTCGGCCAATCCCACCTATGCCCAGAAGGTGCGCATCCTGAGTCAGTTGGAAGAGCTGGAGGCCGACATGGTCCTCCTGGACCTAGGGGCCGGCACTTCTTTTAACACCCTGGATTTTTTTAATTATTCCCCAGGGAAGATTTGTCTGTTAACCAGCCAGGCCACCTCCCTGCAAAACGGCTACGGTTTCCTGAAAAGCGCCCTCTACCGGCACATCTCCCGGGTGTTCGCCAAGGACCAGGAGATTTTGGAGCTTTTGTGGGAATCGGACACCAAGGAGGCGGAGGGCCGGGTCACATCGCTCAAGGAGGTCCTCGACCTGCTCCGGGAAAATGATCCCGGAGCTTACGTCCGCCTGAAGCAGCTCCTGGATGACTACCAGATCCTCCTGGTGGTGAACATGGTCAAAAACGAGCGGGATACCATGTCAGGGCTGATCATCCGGGAGGTGGCCGCCAAGTACCTGACCATCCAACCCGAAATTCTGGGCCATGTTTCCTACGATCTGGCGGTGGAAGCGGCGGTGAACCTGATGATCCCCTTTCCCCTGGATAAAGACGAGAGCCAGCCGGCCCAGGATCTCAGGACCATAGCGGACAAGGTGCTGGAGATCGCCACAAAACCGGTGACCGGTTTTGCGGCCGAGACCAAACCGAGGCCGCTGGACCAGGATACCGACGACTGGGACAGCCTCTGGCAGCCCACCCCGGCGTGAGGGGAGCGGTAATCCGGTCATCACAATCGGGCCGGTCTTTCCACCCATGAAATATGGAAGTTGGCATGGCGTTTCGGAATCAACCTGCAAAAAACCAGATAGGCCGGGCCTCCGTGTCTGTCGGCCCGACCGGGCACGGCCGCCTTGCCATTCTTTGCTGATTTCGGTCAGAAGGCAGGCAACGCTGGGTTTGGCACGACATTCCTGGGACACGATGGCGGCGCAGGGTGCATCTTACGCACCAAACATGGCGCCTGAGACGCGCCTTCCACTCCTGCCCCTGGTTTAAGATGAGTCGTTGCCGGGAGGAAAGCTCATGGTAAAGATGCTGCCTCACTTCGAGGAAGGCCGGGCCGAGGTCGTTCTTTTCGGAGGCGGCGAGGAGCTGGCGCCTCTGCGGCTGGCCCATCTGGCGCCGGGAGAGGCGCTGCCCTTTCACATCTTCACCGCCGCGGACGGCGTCCCCGGGGAATTTGTCCTCACCTGGCGCCGGGGCCAAGCCCTGCCGCCGCAGGCCCAGGAGATGGTCTGGGGTTACTTTGCGGTCGTCGAGGCCGGGGAGGTCTTGAGTTACCTGACGGCCCGGGCGGAGGAAACCGGCCGGGAAACACCCGATTATCTCCGGCTCCTGGCCGATACCTTACTGGTCTGGACTCAACATTTTTTCTGCCACGAGGTGGCCCGCACCCCGGCAAGTCTGGCCGGGGCCCGGAGTCTCATCAATTCTTTGGCCGGAAGGTTGGGCCGCGGCCGCAGCACCCTGGAAACGGCCGGGGCTCTCAGGCGTCACGACTCCGGCCTTTTCTGCCACTGTCTGAATGTCTGCCTCCTGACCCTGGCCTTGGCCCCAAGCCTGGGCTGGGAAGGTCAGGTTGGAGAAACCCTGGCGCTGGGGGCCCTTCTGCACGACCTCGGCATGATGCCCTGGGCGTCCGAAACCATCCATCAAACTGCACCGTTAACTGACCAGGAGTGGGACAAAATCAAGACTCACCCTGACCGGGGCGCGGACCTTCTCGAACCTTTTGCGGAGCTTTCCAGGGACATTGTCCTCATGGTCAGGCAGCATCACGAAAGCGCCAACGGTTCGGGCTATCCTCAGGGCCTCCAGGGCGAGGAGATTCATCCCTGGGCGCGGCTCCTGCGGATACTGGACAGCTATGAGGCCATGACCTCCCTGCGACCCTGGCGTCCCCCCCTCAGCCCCAAGCAGACCCTGAGAATCATGAGTTCGGCCTGGAGAACCCGGGGATGCTATGATCAATACTTTTTAAAGCATTTTTTGGCTTTTTGTCAGGGAGAAGAAGCGTATTAGCCCATTATCCCTGAGAAGCTCCCATCTTCAGACTCATTTTCGCCGGTTGAAAAAAAATAGTTTTTGGTTATCAATAGGTTATGCCTTGTGAACAAAGCATTACCACGACGCCCCACTTCCGTAAGGGTCAGATTCCGGTTCCGGCATTGGCCCCAGGGGGTGACCGTCGGCGGCGGCGAGGGCGTGGTGCGTTGCGCCCATCATATCGGTGCGCAGTTGCTGACGCCGGCCGTCCAGCCCCACGACGTCCGACTGTACCTGCGCCAGGTGCCGCATCAGGTCGGGCCATGATACCTTATGATCCCGCGCCGCCAGGCGTTGTTGCAGGTCCACCTTCCCGGCGCAGGGCCAGGAACGAGGCGACCATACGTCCCCTGGAGGTGTCATCCCGCTGATAATAGATGGGCCGCACTTCCCGGGTGGAATTTTTTTCCCGCAAAGTCTGCCCCCCACGCGACAGACTCTTAAACGTTTGCGCCACCTCCGCCGTGGGCAGGCAGTCCCGACGTCCCAGGCCGGCAAGCACCTGTTGGCGGACCTTGCCCCTTCCCGGTAGGACCGGACAATGTGCAGATATTCATAAGAAGTCCCCTTGTGGTCATTGTATTTCGTGGGAACGAACATGACAAAAGGATGCGGCTTTTTGAAAAAATGTATCAATATTGTCCCGCCGCCATCTGGCATTTTCAGGCATTACAGGATTGCCTCCTGATAAAGACGCCCTCTGTTATTTCAAGTAGTTAGGCTTCATCAAACGGCAAAAAGGACCCTTTGCTGTTGCAGATGAATCATACCCCTAAGGCTTCCCTTTGGCAGCTCAATCTTCGTGCCGATTTATTTTTTAACATTAGTACCTTATTTCCTGTGATCCTTGTCTGCGAGAGGTCACGGCTGATGTTCAGGAAAATATATTGATAAACCATCCAGTTGTCTCACAGGGGGGAGGATTTTTAGAAAATATCGAAAAAAATGTAAAAAAGTTTTTAAGTTTTCCCCCCGTCTTGTCGATCTCTTCCAACAAGCAGCCAGCCTGTCCGGGGCGGAGACGGGCGGCCCGGCAATGGGTTTGTTTGCCAGAGGAGGAGCATATGGTGCAACCGGGGAGGGTTTCCCGACACATTTTTCCGTTTTTCCTGTCCCTGATTTTGGGGCTTGTTTCGGCTTTGCCCAGCCTGGCCCATTCCCACGTATATTGGCCCCGGCGGGAGGGTTGCTACGCCAGGCCGGGAGAAGTGGTCAAATGGCAGTATTTCTGGGGCCACCCCTTCGAGATGCTCATTTCAGATGCGCAGCCTCCCAAATTTTTCATGTTTACCCCCCAGAGGAAGAAAGAGGATCTGACCGCCAATGAGATCATCATGAAAGACCGGGAATCCGGCCAGGACCGGAAGGCCTTTGAGGTGGAATACAAGCCCCCTGCGATGGGAGACTATTTTCTGTGCCTGGAAAGCCCCCCGTATTTTATCCCGGAGGAAAAGGAGTTTTGGCAGGACTACGTGAAAGAGCCTCTCCACGTCCAGACCACCGATGGCTGGGACCAGTCAGTGGGCCTGCCGGTGGAGATCATTCCCCTCACCCGGCCCTATGGCTGGCCCGCAGGTTCGGTTTTTAAGGGGCTTGCGCTGGCCAAAAACAGGCCCCTGACCGGGGCCGCCATAGAGATCGAAAAGTTCAACGGTTTTTTCGTTCCCCGGTCCCGGCTTCCCAAAGATTCCTTGGGCCAGGAAAACAGCCCTCTTATTACCCGGGTGACCAAGACCGACCGTATGGGTTACTTTATCTGCACCCTGGACAGCCCCGGCTGGTGGATCATAACCGTTTCCGCTCCGGGTGGGAAAAAAATCCACGAGCGCAAAAGCTACCCGGTGGCAATGCGGGGAAGCCTCTGGGTTTATGTGGAGCCGCCTCCCCCTCCCCTGACCCCGCCGGAGAAATGAGGCAGAGGGGAGAGAGTCTAAGGGAGAGAAGGCCAGGACGCAGCCCCTCAAATGCCCGTATCGAAGGGGACAAAGGCATCCATGAGATGGGGCGGCCGTTTCTGGCCGCCATGCCTGCCGGGCACGGAGGCCAGCTTTACCTCTTGTTTCTGATAGTTATTTCTGGGACGCCATACTAGCCGAGCACATAGGGTACCGTGTCTTCGGCGGAGTCCGTTTCCCCCTCGCGCCAGGCCAACAGGTAGAGGGGTTCCGGGCCGGGATTGCGCATGGCGTGGGCCACTCCGGGAGGAATGCGGATGAGGAGGCGGCGGCCTGACACCATCCGTTCGTGCAGGTCTCCGGGGCTAGGCTCCCAGGTGAAGTAACCCGTGCCGTGGAAGGGGTAAAGCCATTCCCAGCGTTCGGGGTGCAGGTGATTGCCCCGCACCTGGCCCGGGGCAATGGAGACCAGGTGAAAGTCGTCGGGCAGCTTTTCCGGCGCCGGCGCCCGCCCCTTTAAGGGATAAAAACTAAAGCCCCGGGAGTCTTCCTGGATTTCCTTCGCAAGATCGATGAATTGTATTGATTCCATGACGTTACCAACCTTAAAAATCTTAGGAAAGCAAGATCTGGCTGCCAAGCTGTTTGAGTGATTACCGATACAATACTCCTTGAACGACCGATGTAAAGGAGGTTCTGCCACCGACACAAGACAACCTGGCCATGGAGGCGGGTATCAGGGGCGTTGTGAGGTGCAGCTCAGGCTTGAAATTTTCCTGGTTTTTGATAGAGTTATGTCGCTTTTCCCGTGGTCAGGAGGAGGTCATGTTCGCCGTTAACGACCTGGTGCTGGTCCATCTGGACCGCCAGCCCGCTTTTTATGCCCGCATCAATGAGATTACCCCGGATGTCAAAAGGGGCTGGCATCAAGTGGAGCTGTTTATCCTCACCCTCCCGCCCCAAACCGTGACGTGGATTCTGGATAATCATCATTTACAGGGGGAAGAATTCACCATGGGAGGGCGACCGGTACAACTTATCCTGGTCCCCGCCAAACCTTTGCCGCAACCGGAGAAGGGGGAGCATCCCAGGCCGGGCAAAGGAAAGGTCATCAAGCTGCACCGTAAATCATGACAGCCTGATCATAAACCAAAAACTCCTGCCGCACCCCGAACCGTTGCCAAAAGGGTCATTTCGGGCTCAGAGGATGATCTCCTAACCTGCTTTGAATACGTGTAAAATTCTGACTTCCCCTTGTTTTTCCCTTGCCCGGGATTAAAATAACATCATCTTTATTTAAGGGGAAGTTGAGTCGTCATGCGCTTATTACTGGTACAGCCTACCACGAAGTATCCTGACCGGCGGCCCTTGCGAAGCCGCACCCGCTGGTTGGTGGGCATCACGTTGCCCTACCTGGCGGGCCTCACTCCCAAGAATGTCATGGTGGACCTGGCGGACGACCGCCTGGAAGCCATTCCTTACGACCGCCCCTATGATCTGGTGGGCATCACCTGCACCTGCGCCACCTCGCCCCGGGCTTACGAGATTGCTGCGGAATTTCGGCAGCGCGGAGTGCCCGTGGTCATGGGTGGCTTCCACGTGAGCCTGCACCCCGAGGAGGCCATGGAGCACTGCGATGCCGTGGTGGTGGGGGAAGCGGAATCCGTATGGCAGGAACTCCTTGAGGACGCCCGCGGTCATCGTCTCAAGCGCCGGTACCAGGCCGACACCTTTCATGACCTGAAAGGCCTGCCCCGTCCGCGCTTAGAATTGATCGATTACCGGCGCTACCGGGTCAAGATCGTCCCCACCCAAACTTCCCGGGGCTGCCCGTATCATTGCGCCTTCTGCGAAGTCCCCATAGTTTACGGACACACCTACCGCCGCCGCCCCTTGGGGGAGGTCATCGAGGAGATCAAGGCCAACGTGCAGGTCACGGGCCTCAGGAATATTTACTTCATCGACGATAATCTGACCGGGCACCGGGATTACGCCCGGGAGCTCTTCCGGGCCCTGATACCCCTGAACATAAGATGGAGCTGCCTCTGGACCATCAACACGTCCCGGGACGAGGAACTGTTGGACCTGGCCAAGAAGTCGGGCTGCCATCACGTCAACATCGGCATTGAAAATGTCTGCCAGGATTCCATCTCTGCCATTGAAAAAGTGCAGAACCCGGTGCAAGAGTACGAGGAGCTGTTACGGCGCCTCACGAAGCGGGGCCTGTTCTATTCCTTGAATTTCATGTTCGGGCTGGAGGGAGACAAGCCCGAACTCTTCGAGGAGACCCTGGAGTTCCTGGAGCGCATCAAGGCCCCCATGGCCTTTTTTAATGTGGCCACCCCCCGGCGGGGGACCCCCATGTGGGAACAGTTACAGGCTGAAGGCCGGGTGCACAACCCCGAGGCTGAACGCTACCTCGGCATGATCTGTAACTTTTATCCCCGGCATATGAGCCCAGAGGCGTGCGAACAGGGGGTTTGGCGCTGCTTTCAAAAATTTTATTCCTTCCGTTCCATTTTTCGCCGCCTCCTGTGGCCGCCCAACCGGTATATTTTTCAAGGCCTCCCCAGCAATTTGTTCTTTCATTGGGCCGCCAACCGGCATATCGACCCGGTGGATTTTTATTAAGAGGGCCTGGAAAAGTCAGTTCCGGAAAAGGGGTCCGGGGCGTGGGCATCCTTGCGCTCCCCCCCAGCAACCCTGAGAGGTAACAAAAGGCTGGCGAGACGTTGGACAGCTAGGGTCCCAGACCTGACAGCCATTGGCGCGATCAGGGGAGGGGCAGGCAAACCTCCTTCCGGCCAGCCCTCCGCTACGAACCATTAAAAAAGAGCCGAGAATTTGTGATATAGTATTTTTATAACGTTTGAAAAGTATTAGATGGTCAGCCGAGGGAGGGGAAGGCGGCCCTTATTCCGGAAATGATGAATTCCACCGCCAGAGCCGCCAGAATCAACCCCATGAGGCGGGTGAGCAAACGCAGGCCGCTTGCCTTGAGAAAGCCCATGATCCTGGCTGCGGACACGAACAGAATGTAACAAAACACGGTGATGAGAGCCACGACCCCCACCAGGAGGGCGTCATCCTGCACATTTTTCGAGCGGGAGGTCAACACCAGGACTGTGGAGATGGCCCCCGGCCCGGAAAGAAGCGGCATGGCCAGGGGAATAAGAGCGATATCCCGGTAGTCCCCGGCGGCCAGGCTTGAGGAGGTGTCCAGGCGGTTGAAATGACCCCGGCCCTCCATCATGTCAAAGGCGATGCGAAAGAGCACCAGCCCCCCGGCGATTTGGAAGGCGGGCAGGCTGATGCCAAAAAAGTGAAGCACCAGTCTGCCGGCAGCCACGAAAAACGTGAGGATGACAAAGGCATACAGGCAGGCTCGTCCGGCCAGGGCCCGGGCCTTGCCGGGTTCGATCCCGGTGGACAAGGCCAGAAAGGGAAAGATGTTCCCCGGGGGGTCTATAATGACGAATAAGGAAATGAAACTGGTTATAAAATAAGATAGGGTGATGTCAGGAAAGCCGGTAAACATTGTCTGACCTGGCGGAAGTGAGGAAATGCATGGCTAATTATCAAGTTAATAAAACTTTTCAGGAAATCAATGAAAAGATTAAAAAGGGCCAGGCGGTGGTGGTGACTGCCGAGGAGATTATTGACATCGTGCGCCAAAAAGGCGAAGTGGCAGCCGCCCGCCAGGTCGACGTCGTGACTACCGGCACTTTTTCCGCCATGTGTTCCTCCGGTGCCTTTCTCAACTTCGGGCACACCAAGCCCCCCATTAAGGCAAGCCGGGTATGGCTCAACAACGTCCCGGCCTATGCCGGGGTGGCCGCGGTGGATGTGTACCTCGGGGCCACCGAACCCACCGCGGACGATCCCTTAAATAAAGTTTATCCGGGCGAGTTCAAATACGGCGGCGGGCATGTCATTCACGACCTGGTGGCCGGCAAACCAGTACATTTGCTGGCCGAGGGTTATGGCACCGACTGTTACCCCAACAAACGGATGGAAAAGGAAATCACCCTGAAGGATATGACCAACGCCATTCTCTGCAACCCCCGCAATGCCTATCAGAACTATAACTGCGCGGTGAATCTCTCCAAACACATTATTTATACGTATATGGGGCCGCTCAGGCCCCGGGGCGGCAATGCCAACTATTGCACCGCCGGGGCTCTCAGTCCCTTGATGAACGACCCTTATTTTAAAACCATCGGCATCGGCACCCGCATTTTCCTGGGCGGCGGGGTGGGGTATGTCTGTTTCCCCGGCACCCAGCATCATCCGGAACGTCCCCGGAACCAAAACGGCATCCCGACGCGGCCGGCCGGTACCCTCATGGTCATTGGCGATCTAAAACAGATGACCCCCCGGTACCTGGTGGGGGTGAGTCTCGTGGGTTATGGCTGCTCCCTGGCGGTGGGGCTTGGGGTGCCCATTCCCCTCCTGAACGAGGAAATGGCCTACTTTTGTGCGGTAAAGAACGAAGACATTATCACCCCCGTGGTGGATTACGGCCACGATTACCCCACGGGGTCGGGCAAGGTCCTGATGGAGGTGAGCTATGCCCAACTGATGAGCGGCACGATCACACTGGATGATCAGGAGGTGCCCACCGTGCCGCTGTCCAGCCTGGTGCGGGCCCGGGAAGTGGCTAATCTTCTCAAGGAGTGGATCTCTTCGGGGCGTTTTCTCCTGGGAGAACCGGTGGAACTTTTGCCTTCGGTGGAAATTCCTCCGCCGGGCATGGAGGCGGTGAGCCGGGAGAGTTAAAGGAAGGTTCGGTTGAGGAAAGGGACCATGATCAGCCACCTCTGGCTCCCCCTTCTTCAACCTGGTTATTTTGCTTGATGCGCGAGATTTTTTCCCATCTTCACCGGTGGCGGCGGGTGTTGCTCCTGTTTTCGGGGGGCCTGGACTCCAGCCTGCTTCTGGCCCTGGGGCGCCAAGCCCTGGGCGAAGGACTCTGTGCGTTCACGGTAATCGGTCCGCAAACTGCGCCGGGCGAAGTGGCGGCAGCCTGGCAGTTGACAAAGAAATTCCGGGTTCCTCATCACCTGAGTGCCTTCGATCCCCTGACCCTTCCAGATTTTCGGGAAAATACCCGCCGGCGCTGTTATGTATGCAAACAAGCCATATTGGCTACAGCGCAACAGGTGGCAGAGGCCCTCAAGGTCGAGGCCATCTGGGACGGCACCAATGTGGACGACCTGGGGAACTTCCGCCCGGGGTTCCAGGCGATTCGGGAGGCAGGGGTGGAAAGTCCGTTGCTGGCCGCAGGCCTGGGGAAAAAGGAAATCAGGGACCTGAGCCCAAAGTTCGGTTTGCCCGCGGCTAAACCCTCCCAGAGTTGTTTGGCCACCCGCTTTCCCCATAACACCACCTTAACCCGGAAAGATTTGGTCCGGGTGGGGCAGGCGGAGGCCTGGCTGAAGGTCCGGGGCTTTTCCCATGTGCGTCTCAGGGTGCGGGGCCGGGGAGTCCGTTTGGAACTCAGACCGGAGGAGTGGCCCATTTTTTTTGCCCGGAATCTGCGGCGGCCCTTCCTGGGACTGCTCAACTGCCTGGGCTTTGAGGGCCTGGATTTGGCCTTGCCCGGGTAAAGGCCAGGCCAGGTTGCCTCTGTTTATTGCCTGAATTGAGCGACTTGTAGCCGCAACCTTTAGGTTGCGCCGGTAACCGCTCACCTATCGGGGTATGGAGCGCAGGCTGAAGCCTGCGGCTACCAGTAAGTCTTCCATGAAATCGCTCAATTGAGCAATTGATAAACCTTGATGAAAAATGTTTGTCACCCTCGAAAAGGAAAGATGGAGAACAACCGCCTCCCGCTGTTCCTTTCAAGAGCAGGAGCGGGCGCCTGCTCTACATTTTCACGGAAAAATTGCTGCACCTGCCTGGGAACAGGCGACCTCCAAAAGCCGCCAGGCTTGTAATATTTCTTGCGGACAGTTAAGAATAACGCCATGAGTCAGAAGAGGCGGGCCCTGGGCCTTTTTTCCGGTGGCCTGGACAGTATGCTGGCGGCGGCAGTGCTGCGGGAACAGGGTATAGAAGTGGCAGGAGTGGTCTTCGTCACCCCGTTCTTCGGACCGGAACGGGCCAGAGAATCCGCGGCCCATATTGCTCTTCCCCTCATCGAAGAAGACCTTATGGAGAGGTATTATCCCCTCCTCGTGGCCCCGCCCCACGGGTTCGGCAGCCGCCACAACCCTTGCATCGACTGCCACACACTCATGCTCCGGCAAGCGGGGGCCATCATGGAATCACGGGGCTTTGATTTTCTTTTTACCGGGGAGGTGCTGGGGCAGCGGCCCATGAGCCAGCATCGGGGAGCGCTGCTCCTCGTGGCCCGGGAATCGGGCTGCCAGGACCTGATCGTCAGGCCCCTGTCAGCCAGGCTGCTCGCCCCCACCAAGCCGGAACTTTTGGGCTGGGTGGACCGCCAGAGGCTCCTTGACATCAGCGGCAGGAGCCGCAAGCGCCAGATAGAACTGGCTTCCCGGTTCGGCATCAGCAAATATCCTTCGCCCGCGGGGGGGTGTCTGCTCACCGATCCGGGCTACGCGAAGCGCCTCAAAGAGCTTTTGGCCCGGATGGACAAGCCTTCCCGCCGGGACCTGGAGCTTTTGAAATGGGGCCGTCATTTCCGCCTCCCCGGGGGCGCCAAGGTGGTGGTGGGGCGCACGCACAAAGAAAATGAAGCCATTGGCCTTCTTTTGGATAACCAGGACCTGATCCTCCGAGTCCAGGGCTTTCCCGGACCGTTGGTCCTGGCCTCCGGGGCATCGGACCAGGGGGCGATGGCAGAGGCCGCTCTGTTAGCCGCCTCTTACAGCGACGCGGCCGAAGGCCAGGAGGTCATCGTTTCCGCCCGGCAGGCGGGGCAAACACATATGGTCAAGGTCACCGCAGCCCCCAAAGGTCGTTTCAAGGAATGGTTGATATAGAAACAGCATGGACCTGGCCACGTTTCTCCAACAAGTAGTGAATGGCTTATCCCTGGGCAGCCTCTATGCCCTGATCGCCATCGGTTACACCATGGTGTACGGCATCCTGCGCCTCATCAACTTTGCTCACGGCGACCTCATCATGGTAGCGGCTTACGTGGCGGTTATGGGGATAGGGATATTCGGTTGGCCCTGGCCCCTGGCCTGCGGCTTTGCTGTGGTGACCACGGGCTTTTTGGGGGTGCTCCTGGAGTTGGGGGCATATCGTCCTCTCAGAAGAGCGCCCCGCATTTCTCTCTTGATTTCCGCCATCGCAGCCTCCTTTCTCCTGGAAAATCTGAGCCTGGTGATATGGGGGGGCATCCCCCGGCCCTTTCCGGTGCCGGGCTGGATTTCCGGGAGCCTGGTCCTGGGCATGACCTTCATCCCCCGCCTCAGCCTGGTGATCCCCCTGGTCACTTCGGCCCTCCTGGGCCTGCTGTTTTTGCTCCTCTACCACACCCAGACAGGCCGGGCCATGCGGGCCATCGCCTATGATCTTGAAACTACCAGCCTCATGGGGGTGAATGTCAACCGGATGATTTCCCTTGCCTTTCTGGTAGGTTCCCTCCTGGCCGGGTGCGGGGGTCTGCTGTGGTCCATGAAATATCCCCAGATTAACCCGTTTATGGGCATCATCCCAGGCCTCAAGGCCTTTATTGCGGCGGTCCTGGGCGGCATCGGCAACCTCACCGGCGCGGTGGTGGGGGGCCTCCTGCTGGGGTTCCTGGAAGTCATGCTGGTGGCCTTTTTCCCGGCTTGGTCCGGCTACCGGGATGCTTTCGCCTTCGCGCTGCTCATCATTATTCTCCTGGTCAGGCCCACTGGTCTGTTGGGGGAGGTTCTGGGGGAGGAGAAGCTGTAGCAATAAAAAGGCAAAATTGAGCGGAAACGAGCAGCGCGGTCTCCCAAAGTGATAGTTTTCGCCTTTTTGCTTTTGGCTTAGCGCAGGAGCGGACCGGTTATCAAAACAATCTTACTCAACCTCGGAGCCTTGATTTTCCTGGTGGTGTGCCTATACCTGGCGGACCGTTTGGCCGGCGACTACTCTGTGCGGCTCCTTACCCAGGCGGCCATTTTTGTCACCCTGGCGGTGAGCTACAACCTGGTGGTAGGAGTCTCCGGCCAATTGCATCTGGGTCCCAACGCCTTCATCACCCTGGGGGCTTACACCGCGGCGCTGTTGACCCTGACCCCGGCGGAGAAGGAGCTTATCTTCCTGATGAATCCCCTGGTGTGGCCCTTAAATCACGTCTCGGTGGCCTTTCCCTGGGCGCTTCTGGCCGGTGGGCTGGTGGCCGCCCTGTTCGGGGTGATCACCGGGTTTCCGGTGTTTCGGGTGCGGGGGGACTATCTGGCCATTGTCACCCTGGGGTTTGGCGAAGTGGTGCGGGGGCTTGCCAACAACCTCCAGAGCCTCACCAACGGCTCTCTGGGTTTAAAGGGACTGGCGCCCTATACCAACCTCTGGTGGGCTTGGGGCCTGGCGGTGGTAACGATAGCGGTGGTCCAGACCCTGAAAAATTCGGGCTACGGCCGGGCCCTGGCCGCCATCCGGCAGGATGAGACCGCCGCCCGGGCCATGGGGGTGAACACCTTCAAGCATCTGCTGCTGGCCTATGTGCTGAGCGCCTTTTTTTTCGGGATGGGCGGAGGGCTTCTGGCTCATCTCATCACCACCATCTCCCCGACGCTTTTCACCTTTTTCCTGACCTTCAACCTCCTCATCATTATTGTGGTGGGCGGCCTGGGCTCCACCACCGGGGCGGTGCTGTCGGCCTGCCTCTTTACAGCGGCGGGGGAGTGGCTCAGGTTCGTGGAGGAGCCCCAGGTGATCCTGGGCCTGCCCATCCCCGGCATCCCGGGCATGCGCCAGGTCATCTTTTCTTTGGCCCTCCTTTTGGTTATTATGTTTTTTCGACAAGGTCTTCTGGGCCGCCGGGAATTCTCCTGGGAAGCCGCCGGCCGCATGTGGAGCCGACTTTTCCCCGGAACATGCAGCCGATGAGAAAATATCGGCCCACCTTATCCGGTTGGGCAAAAAGTAATCTCCTGTCATGTTTCTCCTGCAAACCCAGTCATTAGGGGTACGGTTTGGGGGCCTTATGGCCCTGGACAATTACAACCTGAACCTGCCGGAAGGCGGTTTATATGGCCTCATCGGCCCCAACGGCGCCGGCAAAACCACGGTGTTCAACCTTGTAAGCGGTTTTCTGAAACCCACCCAGGGGACCATGGCTTTTGCCGGAAAGGATTTGAACGGCCTGCCCCCGCATGCCCGCACCAGGCTGGGGGTGGCGCGCACCTTCCAGAATATCCGGCTTTTTGAGGACCTGAGCGTCCTGGATAATGTGCTGGTCGGGTTGCACTGCCGCCGCAGCACCGGTTGGTGGGACAGCCTGCTGAACGTGTCCCGCTGCCGTCGGGAGGAACGGCAACAGCGCCGCCAGGGGCTGGCCCTCCTGGAAGAGGTTGGCCTGAAAGACGCGGCTGAGGAGCGGGCGGGTCAATTGCCGTATGGGCACCAGCGCCGCCTGGAGATCGCCCGGGCCCTGGCCACCCGGCCACGTTTGCTGCTCCTGGATGAGCCGGCGGCAGGCTTAAACCCTCAGGAGACCCTGGAACTCATTGATTTTCTGCGGGAAGTCCGCCAGCGCCACAGCCTTACCCTTTTGATCATTGAACACAACCTGAGGCTGGTCATGAATCTGTGCGAACATCTCACCGTCCTGGACCACGGCCTCACCATCGCCGCCGGAAAACCTGCAGACGTGCAAAAAAACCCTCAGGTCATCAAGGCATATCTGGGGAAATAATCGTGCAGGAAGGACCGGAAACTAAAGCCTTTTCCCCCCGCAGGCCTCCTTGGTCCATTCTCGCGGTGCAGTCCCTGGAAGTCAGTTATGGGGCCGTCCGGGTCCTGAGGGGGATTTCTTTTACCGTCGGGGCGGGGCAGATCGTTGCTCTGCTGGGGGCCAACGGCGCCGGCAAAACCACCACCCTGCGGGCTATCAGCGGTTTGGTCCAGATGAGCTCAGGGCAGATTCTTCTGGATGATGAGGATCTGGCAGGCCTTCCTCCCCACGTCATTCATCACCGGGGGGTGGCCCTGTGTCCTGAGGGCCGCCGGCTGTTTGCCAACCTCACCGTCAACGAGAACCTGTTGTTGGGGGGCTATGGACGGCCCAAGGCCAACCGTTTACAGGACCTGGACTGGGTCTTGGTGACTTTTCCCCGCCTGAGGGAACGCCTGCATCAGCAGGCCGGCACCCTGAGCGGCGGCGAGCAGCAGATGGTGGCCCTGGGCCGGGCCCTCATGAGCCGCCCCCGCCTGCTGCTCCTGGATGAGCCTTCTTTGGGGCTGGCGCCCTTGTTGGTGGCGGAAGTTTTTCGGATAATTACCGAGATTAACCGCAAAGGCACCTCGATCCTCCTGGTGGAGCAAAATGCCCACGCGGCCCTGAACATTGCCCACTTCGCGTATGTACTGGAGAACGGCCGCCTGGTCCTCAACGGCCGGGGGGAGGAACTTCTGACCCACCCTCACCTTAAAGAGGCCTACCTGGGCGGGAGCCTGGAATAAAAAAGGCAGATCGAAGCGATAGGTCTGTCTTTTGCTCCGCAAGTTGCATAATCGCAGATGAGCGGGGAAGGACAGGGAGTCGCCGCTCCCCGGCCCTTCCCCCAACCGAACTTCATTTATAGCAGGAGAAACACCATGTTAAAGGCCATGACCCTGGCCAATGCCTATAAGGGCTACACCTATGATCTGGACAAGCTTCTGCCGCCGACGGAAACCATTGCCCGGGTAAGAACCCGTCTGGACCAGATAGACCTGGACATCCTTCAGGAGACCTTGCGCATCGACTCCGGGCGTCTGGATATTCCGGTGTATCTGAGCCTTCTGGGGGTGGATGCCCAGAGGGTGGTGCCCACCAAAAAGCAAATGGGCAAGGGCGCCACCCCGGTCCAGGCCGAAGCCAGCGCGCTTATGGAACTGGTGGAGCGCTTCAGTTTTTTTTCTTATCTGTCCGACGGACCCCTCACCTTCGCCAGGCCCAAGGATCTGGCCGGCCAGGTCCTGGATTTTTCCTACCTGGCCCGCTCCCTGTTTGACCAGTCCCCCGAGGTGAAGCAAGCTGCGGCCCTTTACCAAAACTGGCCCCTGTATTTCGTGCCGGCCACCAACCTGACCAGGGGGGAAGCCATGATGCTGCCCCTCCACTGGTTTTACCTCATTGAGGAATACAACGGTCCCGCCGCCGGAAACTGCCTGGAAGAGGCGATTCTTCAGGGGCTGTGCGAGGTGGTGGAGCGCCACGTGGGTTCGGTGATCAGTCACGACCGTCTTATAACCCCCCGCATCGACCCGGAGACGGTGACGGACCCGGTAGCCCGGGAACTTCTGGACAAGTTCCGGAAAAACGGCATCAAGGTTTATTTGCGGGATTTTTCCCTGGACACCGGCATCCCTACGGTGGGGGCGCTGGCTTATGATCCGGCCACGTTTCCCCAGGACAGTGAGATCGTTTTCACCGCCGGCACCACGCCCGATCCGGCCAAGTCCGTGGTGCGGGCCCTGACGGAAGTCGCCCAACTGGCCGGGGATTTCCACCGCCGCACCAGTTATCAGCCCACCCTGCCCAAATATAAGACCCTGGAAGAGGCGGCCTATCTGTTGGCCGAGGGGCCGGTGGCGCCGCTTACCTCCCTGCCCAACCTGGCCCACGACAACCTGGCCGAAGAAGTGCGGCATTGCCTGGCGGCCCTGGAACGCCTCAATCTTGAAGTCCTGGTGGTGGACGTCACCCACCCGGAATTGCAGATTCCTGCGGTTTACGTGCTCATCCCCGGCACCCATTTTTTAGAACACACCCGGAACACCAATGTCATCTTCCACCTGGCCCGGACCGTAAGCCTCTATGCGCCCCCCGAGGCGGCCCAGATGGCCTTGGTGCGCCTCGCGGCCGCATTTCCGGAGCGCTTCGACGTGCATTTTTTCCAGGGAGTTACCCTGGAGCACCTGGAGCAGCCGGATGAGGCCCTCTTTCACTTCCGCAAGGCCCTGGCGCTCAATCCTCCCGAACATGAAGTGGCCAGCATCTTCGTGCATCTGGGTTCCTGTCTCAAGGATCTGGGCGAGTACGCCCAGGCCCGGGAAGCCCTCATCCAGGCCCGAAAACTCAACCCCGGCCTCAAGGAGGCCCATCACCTGCTGGGTTTCTGCTATTTCAAGCTGGAAAATTACCTGGACGCGGTGCACTGTTTCGAGCAGGCCATCGAGCTTGACCCGGGTTCCGGCATTGACTACGCCAACCTGGGCATCAACCTGTACCGATTAGGGCACAGCAAAGAGGCCGCCTACGTCCTGCGCCAGGCCCTTGACCTGGACCCTTCCCTGGATTTCGCCCGCCATGCTTTGGAAAAAATAGAGGGCTGATACCGAGTCGCAGTTAAACTCTTCTTCGACAGTGGTAAACCCAAAGAGGGGTTTTTAGTTACATAAGAAATTGATATTATTAGGTAAAACTTCGAGGGAAGGGGAAAATGGAGTGCCAGCCTTTTGGGCTTTAGGTCTCCAAAATATCTTGGCAATGCTCATTGAAAAGCTCATATTAATTGCATGTTCGTTCGACGGCCGGCGTTACCAACTGCGACCCGATTTGGTGGGCGCGGGCCATCAGGGCTTCTCGCGGCCGCCGGGGTCCGGCCGCCTTCTCCGGTGACGCCCTTGGGCCCCATCTCTTGAGGGCTCAACTGCGCCAACCGGTAAACCCTGTAGTGCCGAAAACATTTTTCTACTACTTATCTTATTGTTATCACAGTACTCCTTTTTTCTTGCTGGCGAAGCTGAGTCAAAATAAAAGGGCTGCGCCAGGATGGTTCCCTTGGGCAGCCCTTTTGATTCGAGGGCGGGCGGGAAGGCCCGCCTGCTCTGTTGCTGGATTAAGCGAAGAAGTTTTTCTAGTCGCCTTGAGCCGCCAGGGGCTCGGTGTACATCTTCAGGATTTTGGGGATATTGTCCGGGGTCAGGCGGCCATAGGTGTCCTCGTTGATCCGGACCGCCGGAGCCAGGGCGCAGCAGCCGATGCAGCGCACCGGTTCCAGGGAGAAGAGCATGTCCTCGGTGGTCTCGCCGGATTTAATCTTGAGTTCTCTTTCCAAGCGCTCCAGGAGTCGGGGCGAGCCTTTGACAAAGCAGCCGGTACCCAGACAGACGCTGATGATGTACTTGCCCCGGGGCACCAGGCTGAAGGCGTTGTAGAAGGTGGCGACCCTGAGGATCTCCGCCATCGGGATATGCAGTTCGTCCGAGACATGTTCCAGGGCCGGGCGCGGCAGCCAGTTGAAATGGCGGTTGATGCCCAGGAGGACCGGCAACATGTTGCCCTGCTCATCTTTATATTTGTTTAAGATGGCTTTGACCGCGGCCTCATCGGCGGGCTTATCATACGCGGTGCGCTGACCGGGGCCTCTTTCCGGCACCAGCACCCGGGGTTTGGGGGCCGGGACGCCTTTCCCCCCGGTTTCCAGGTACTTTTCCAGGCAATCCGAATAGCAGTTCAGGCAACGACTGGCCTCCGCATGGGCCTTTTCGACCGAATAACCGATGGAGATTTCGTCAAAGCAGGAGCAGGTATATTCAGGAGGCAAAGTCGGCATCGCTTCCCGGGGCTGAATGACGCCGCCGACCGGGAACCTGGCAGGCCGGTGATGTTTCTTCTTTTTGCTCCGGCCGGCTCTCAGATCGGCTCCCCGGAGATAGAGATCGATGGATTCCGCCGCCTCCTCGCCGCCGCCCACTGCGCCGACTGCAATCCAGGGTCCGGATTGGGCATCTCCAGCCGCAAAGACCCCGGGACGGGAGGTTTCATGGGTAACTTCATCCGCAACGATGGTGCCCCATTTGGTGAGCTCGATGCCGGTGCCTTCCAGATAAGAGGCGTCAGTGCGCTGACCGATGGCCGGGATGACCATATCCACCGGCAGGTCGAATTCTGACCCGGCTACGGGGACCGGCCGCCGGCGGCCGGAGGCATCCGGCTCGCCCAACTCCATGCGCTGGCAGGTGAGGGCCACCACCTTGCCGTTCTCGGCCTTGATGGCCAGCGGGGCGGTCAGGTACATGGTTTCCACGCCTTCGCAGGTCGCCTGTTCCACTTCCCAGGGGTGGGCCGGCATTTCATCCCGCGAGCGCCGATAGACGATGGTAACCTTGGAGCCCATCCGCAAGGCGGAACAGGCCACGTCGATGGCGACATTGCCGCCGCCGATAACCGCCACGTTTTTCCCCAGGGTAAAGGGCTGCTTCAGAGTATATTTCCGAAGGAAGTCAACCCCTTGCATGACGCCTTCGGCATCCTCACCAGGGATCCCGAGTTTCATGCCGACGTGACAACCCGTTCCCAAAAATACGGCTTTGTAGCCGTCAGCAAAAAGACTGTCCAGCGTGAAGTCGCGGCCGATAGCCTGGTTGAATTTGATGGCCACTCCCAGGCTCAGGATCTTCTCGATCTCCTCATCCAGGACCTTCTTGGGGAGACGATAATCGGGGATGCCGACCCTGAGCATGCCGCCGGCCACCGGCAAGGCCTCGAAAATGGTGGGCTTATAACCCCGGCGGACTAAATGGTAGGCGCAGGACAACCCCGCCGGGCCGGAGCCGATGACGGCCACCTTCTCGGGTCGGGCTTCCGCTATTTCGACTTTGATTTTTTTCAGGTCCACCTGGTCGGCGGCAAAGCGTTTCAGGTTGCAGATGGCCACCGGCTCATCCACGATCCGGCGCCGGCACTCTTCTTCGCAGGGATGGGGGCAGATACGGCCCAACACCCCGGCCATGGGCAGCTTTTCCATGATGAGTTCAACGGCTTCCTGGTATTTGCCTTGATTGATCAGCTGCACATAGCCCTGGACATTGATGCCGGCCGGACAGGTCAGGGTACAGGGGGCGGGAATGTCGACGACTTCGTGGATCCACTTGGTGGGGCAGACAAAGCCACATGACCCGCACTCCTTACATTTTTCCGACAATTCGCCGAAGGGGTTCAGGACCTCCCGTTTGGAACCGCGGCCCTGCATGCCAATCACCCCCATGTTTTCAAGCTCATTGCACACCCGGGTACAGAGGTCACAGAGGATGCATTGGCTGTCCCCCAACTGGAAGCTGGGTTTTTCAACGCCCAGTTCCTTGGCGATGGAGGCGAGAATGGGAAGATCAGGGCTCCGGGACCACAAAAGGTCAATGACCAGCCGGCGGACTTTCTTCACCCGTTCGGTGTCGGTCTGCACCTTGATCCCTTCGGCAACCGGATAGGCGCAGGAGGCGGTGAGGGCGGTGCGGGGGCCGGCGGTGACTTCCACAACACACAGACGACAGCCGCCATAGGGTTTGACGTCCTGATAATAACAGAGGGTGGGGATTTTTATGCCTTCCTGGCGGGCAGCTTCCAGAATAGTGGTGCCCTCAGGAACTTCAACCGATTTGTTGTTAATCGTTAATTTAACCATAATATGCCTCATTTATTCGACGATGATGGCGTCAAACTTACAGCGGTCGAAACAGGTGCCGCATTTAATGCATTTATCCTGCAGAATTCTGTGGACCTCTTTTTTGGCCCCCTCGATGGCTTCCACCGGACAAACCAGACGGCAGCGAGTGCAGCCGTTGCACTTGGTCTCGTCAATCCGGAAGGTGATGAGGGCCTTACACACCTTGGCAGGGCACTTCTTCTGGGTAATGTGGGCCTCGTATTCATCCCGGAAATACTTGATGGTGGTGAGGACCGGGTTGGGGGCGGTTTGCCCCAGGCCGCACAAAGAACCATCCTTGATCGTTTCGGACATTTCCACCAGGTGGTCAATGTCTGCCAACTTGCCTTTTCCTGCGGTGATGTCCTCCAGTATCTCCATGAGGCGGATGGTGCCTTCCCGGCACGGGGTGCATTTGCCGCAGGATTCCTCTTTGGTGAAATCCAGGAAGTACTTGGCCACGTTCACCATGCAATCCCGCTCATCCATGACGATCATGCCGCCGGACCCCATGATGGACCCCAATGCCCCCAGGGATTCATACTCCACCGGGGTATCCAGGAACTGGGCCGGGATGCAGCCGCCGGAGGGGCCGCCGGTCTGCACGGCCTTAAACTTCTTGTTGCCGGCGATCCCGCCGCCGATATCGAAGATCATCTCCCGCAGGGTGGTGCCCAGGGGGATTTCCACCAAGCCGGCATCATTGACCTTGCCCACCAGGGCGAAGACCGTGGTGCCCGGGCTTTTTTCCGTCCCGAAGGAACCGTACCACTTGGCCCCCCGGACGATAATGGGGGCAATATGGGACCAGGTTTTGACGTTATTAATGATGGTGGGTTTACCCCACAGACCGGATTGAGCCGGGAAGGGCGGACGCTGGCGGGGTTCCCCCACCTTGCCCTCGATGGAGGCGATCAAGGCGGTTTCCTCACCGCAGACAAAGGCGCCGGCGCCTTCACGGATTTTGAGGCGGAAGGAAAAATCCGAGCCGAAGATATGGTCGCCCAACAGCCCCCGTTCTTCAGCTTGAGCTATGGCGATTTCCAGGCGTTTCAAGGCCAGGGGATATTCGGCCCGGCAGTAGACATAACCCTCCCTGGCGCCCACGGCATAAGCGCCGATGGCCATCCCCTCCACGACGGCGTGGGGATCGCCTTCCAGGATGCCCCGGTCCATGAAGGCCCCCGGGTCCCCTTCGTCGGCGTTGCAGATGACATATTTCATGTCGCTCTGGTTGTTGTAGCAAAACTCCCACTTGAGGCCGGTGGGAAAACCGCCGCCGCCCCGGCCCCGCAGCCCTGATTCCTTGATCTGGTCGATGACGCCCTTGGGGGTCATCTCTTTCAAGGCCTTATACAAAGCCTGGTAACCGCCCCGGCCGATATATTCCTCGATGCGCTCCGGATTAATGTAGCCGCAGTTTCTCAGCGCCACCTTCACCTGTTTTTTGAAGAAAGGGACTTCCTCATATTTGGGCACTTCCACCGGCAATGCCACTGGCTGAGGGTTGGCGTAAACCTTGAAGGTGCCGTCGACAAGGATCTCCTCCTGATCAATGCGGCACAGGAGGTTCTCGGGGTAGATCTCGCCCGCCTTGATGGCCTCCACCAGGGCCTCCGCCTTTTCCGGAGTCATGCCCTGGTAAGACAGACGCACTTTGTGGGGATAAATCACATCCACCAGAGGCTCCCGCTGGCAAAAGCCGATGCATCCGGTCATTTCCAGCTTGACGTCCAGCCCCAATTCCGCAATTTTCCTGGCCAGGGCCTGGTAAACTTTGTCAGCGCCCGCAGAGATGCCGCAGGTGGCCATGCCCACCATGATTTTGGTTTTTTCGGGGTAAGTAAGCTTTACCCCTTCCTCTTTTACCGCCTGTAAGTCCTCCAGCGTTTTAATCCTCATGATCCAGTCCTTTGTGCCGTTAGTTCTTGTCTGCCGTTTATCAAGAGATCCAAAGGGGTTTTGGCCAAGCCCGTCGGTCTCCCCCTGGTAATGATTATCACAAGGTCAAGTCCCAAATCAAGTGATATATATCACAAAAGGTAACTCCCAACGTCGGGCTTGAGGGGTCTCCTTCGACCGCAGCCAAAACAAGCCCGGGCTGTGTCAGTAAAAAAAACCGGTTTCCGGAAGGGAAACCGGTTCAGGCTTTCCAGACCCCAGAGGGTCTGGAAAGGGATGAGGAGAACCAAGTTAGAACAGACCGATGACCTTTCCGGTCTTGACGTCCACGTCGACGCGGCGGAAGGCCGGGTCGGAGCTGGTGCCGGGCATCAGGGAAATGGCGCCGCACACCGGGCAGATGAACTTGGCGCCGCTGTAAATGAGGAAGTCCCGGACGGGGAGCCGCCAACCTTTGGGGCAGCCCTTCTTGGTGGGATCGGCGCTCAAGCTCAGATGGGTTTTCACCATCATGGTGGCGTATTCGTTGTACTTGGGATCCTTCTCGAAACGCTCCGCCTTGGCGTTGGCTTCGGGGAGGAAGTCGACGCCGTCCGCGCCGTACACTTCCTTGGCGATCAGTTCGACGCGTTTGCGCAGAGGCAGTTCGTTGGGATAGAGGAACTTGAATTCGTTTTTCTCTTTACAGGCATCCATGACGGCGTCGGCGAATTCCAGGGCGCCTTCACCGCCAAACTGCCAGTGTTTGGACACGGCCACCCGGGCGCCTTCCGCTTCGCAGGCCCGGCGGATGACGGCGTGTTCTTCTTCGGAATCGAAATGGAAGGAGTTGATGCAGACCACCGGGTTGATGCCGGCTTTCTTGATGGTGCGGACATGGTGCACGGCATTCTGCACGCCGTCTTCCAACCACTTCATGGTTTCCTTGGAAGCGGAGAAGTATTCCTTGGGGACCGGTCTGCCCGGAGGACACGGCAGGGCGCCGGCGTTGACGCCATGGTGTTTGAGACCGCGGACGGTGGCGGTGAGCACGGCCACATGGGGTTTCAGCCCGCTGAAGCGGCACTTGACGTTCCAGAATTTCTCGAAGCCGATATCGGCGCCGAAACCGGACTCGGTGACATGGTAGTCAAAGAGCTTCAGGCCGATCTGGTCGGCGACGATGGAGCTTTGTCCCACCGCGATGTTGGCGAAGGGGCCGGCGTGCACGAAGACGGGCTGCTTTTCCACGCTCTGCATGAGGGTGGGGTTGATGGAGGGGACCATCCAGGCGGTCATGGCGTTGCCCACTTCCAGGTCGCCGGTGGTGATGGGGTTGCCCTTCTTATCATAGCACACCGTGATTTCGTTCAGGCGCTTCCTGAGGTCAGCCAAGCCGTTGAAGATGGACAGGATAGCCATGACTTCCGAGGACACGGCGATGCCGAACTTGGAATCCATCAGGAAACCGTCCATCTTGCCGCCGCGGCCGATGGTGATGTGGCGCAGGGCCTGGGCGCAGAAGTCCATGATCCAGCCCATTTCGAAGTTCTTGGGGTCGATGTTGAGGCGCTTCAGGTTCCGCTTGGCAAGCTGGGCGTCGTCGTAGTTGAACTCGTGCTGCAGGCGGGAGGTGGCAGCCACCATGGCCAGGTTGTGGGCGTTCATGATGTTGTTGATGTCGCCGGTGAGGCCCAGGGAGAACTCGGTCATGGGGATCAACAGCGAGATGCCGCCGCCGGCCGCGGTGCCCTTGATGTTCATGGTGGGGCCGCCGGAGGGCTGACGGAGAGCGCCGCCCACATTGACACCCCGCATGCCCAGGCCTTCGATCAGGCCCAGGGAGGTGGTGGATTTGCCTTCGCCCAGGGGGGTGGGGGTAATAGCGGTAACGTCGATGTAGTAACCGTCGGGTTTGTTTTTCAGGCGTTCCAGGCACTTGAGGTAGTCGACGCGGCCGATCTTATGCCCATAGGGGATGCGCTCTTCTTTGGGGATTTCCAGCTTTTCGCACATCTCTTCGAAGGGAATCATCTCCGCTTCGGCAATTTCGGCAATCTGCCAGTCTTTTTGATTTACCGGATCATACTTCGCCATAAAACCAAGCCTCCTTAAGGGTATGTGTTTTCCTTATTTTTCCTCCCGGCGCCGCAGGGCCGAGTTTTAAGCAATAGTGAACCCCGCCGGGCCAAATCCTGACCCAGACAGAGCTCATACTTTTTTTCACATAGTCCCCCATTTAATAGAGGACAAGGGGTTTTGTCAACAAATATTTTTGCTCCCAAAAGGGGATGCGGGGAAAAAACTGGTGAATTTTTGTATTTGACAAAAGGCACGGAGCGCCCTAAAATTGTGAAATAGAGTACAAAACCTCTTGCCAGCTTACCGATTTCAAGGTAACCTGACCATCGCGAAGAATAACTTAAGCCAGTCCCGCGTCCCGGCAGGAACGGGATAGGAGGAATCACATGGTTGTGGCAGAATCCAAGCCAGTGGCAGAAATTCTGGAAATGATCAAAGAGTGCAAGAAGGTGATCGTAGCCGGATGTAAGGGCTGTGTCACCGTCTGCAACTCAGGGGGCGAAAAAGAGGTGGGCATCCTGGCTTCAGAGCTCAGAATTGCCCGGAAAGCGGCAGGGAGCGATTTGGAAGTAGTGGAATACACCTGCGAGCGCCAATGCGATCCGGAGTACATCGAACCCCTGGATGATCTGGTAAAGGATGCCGACGCGGTGGTCTCCATCGCCTGCTCAGTGGGGCCTCAGTATATTGTGGCCCGCTATCCCTATGTCCCGGTTTATCCGGGGTTGAACACGGTGTTTATCGGCGGTTCCGTCGAGCACGGGGTTTTTAAAGAGTATTGCCAGGCCTGCGGCAGTTGCAAGATCGGAGAGTTCGGGGGGTTGTGCCCCATAGCCCGCTGTGCCAAGCAACTCCTGAACGGTCCCTGCGGGGGCTCCTCCGGGGGCAAATGCGAAGTGGGCAAGGGCAGCATAGATTGCGTCTGGCACCTGATTTACGAGAGACTGAAAAATTTGGGGCAGCTCCATCGTCTAGAGGCCCCCAAACTTTATAAAGACTGGTCCGTCAGTCGGGACGGCGGACCTCGTACCATGATCCGGGAGGAGTTGAGAAAATGACCATGACCGCGGGGAGCAACTTAGAAAAAGTTTTAAGAGCCGGCCACAAGGCCGTGACCTGTGAATGCGGTCCCCCGCGGGGGGCCGACGCCGACCACTTTCGGAAAAAGGCCACTTATCTCAAGGGCTATGCCGACGCAGTGAATGTCACTGACAATCAGACCGCGGTGGTGCGCTTCTGTTCCCTGGCCGCCAGCAAGATTCTCCTGGAAATGGGGATAGAACCGGTAATGCAGATGGTCACCCGGGACATGAACCGCATCGGGCTGCAAAGCAATGTCCTGGGCGCGGCGGCTTTGGGCATCAAGAATCTGCTCTGTCTCACCGGCGACCATCAGTCCTTCGGCGACCACCCGCAGGCCAAAAACGTCTTTGATCTGGATTCCACCCAATTGCTCAACACCGTCCGGATGATGCGGGACGAGGGCAAGATGATCAGCGGCACTGAGGTGGAAGGCCGGCCGGCCATGTTCATCGGCGCGGCGGCCAATCCCTTTGCCGACCCCTTTGAGTTCCGGGTTATCCGCATGGCCAAGAAAATCAACGCTGGGGCCCAGTTTATCCAGACTCAGTGCATTTACGACATGGAGCGTTTCGGCAAGTTCATGGAGATGGCCGTTGACATGGGGCTCCATGAAAAGTGCTACATCATGGCTGGCATCACCCCCTTCAAGTCTGTGGGTATGGCGAACTACATGAAGAAATTCGTTCCGGGCCTGTCGGTGCCGGATGAATATATCACCCGCCTCAAGGGCGTGCCCAAAGACAAGCAGGCCGCGGAAGGCATCAAGATCGCGGTGGAGCAGATTCAGCAGTGCCTGGAGATGAAGGGTATTGCGGGCATCCACCTGATGGCCATCGAGTGGGAGGAGAAGGCTCCGGAGATTCTGGAGGCCGCAGGGCTGCATCCCCGGCCGAAAGTGGACTGAGCACAACAGGCTCAGTAAGGCAGCGTCATTTCCAAAGCCCGGCTCAGGAGCCGGGCTTTTTTTGTGGGCAGATTTGTAGTAAGGTGGGGGTAATGCAGGGGTAAGGTTTGAAAAACGCTCACAGGCTGTTGAAAGATGCCTTTCACCCGGTATCCTGGACAACGTAATGAATCTTAAGAGCTTA
>Ga0272446_1000503_pt1 | contig 61832 bp, 56 predicted proteins | sample YNPCB0061_FD_194587 | JGI IMG/M metagenome (GOLD analysis project Ga0272446, IMG submission 194587) | Hot spring microbial mat communities from Yellowstone National Park, WY, United States - YNP-CB-006-1 | ecosystem: Environmental > Aquatic > Thermal springs > Hot (42-90C) > Sediment | place...
AACATTGAAAGAAATTTTGAAATAATCTTAAGAAGAATTCACAAATAAATTAAAACGGAAATTCTTCTTTCAGATCAATTTTTTGTTGAAGTTTTAGTTCTGTATTCTTTTCTGCTTTTTTATGAACGTCATTTCCTTCAACATAAATTGCTTTGAATGGAATTACTGGGCAAGCAAATTCACATGCGCCGCAACCAATACAATATTTTTCTCTAACTTCTGGAATAACTAAATTTCCTTCATAAGGAATCATGTGAACTGCTTTGGTTGGACAATGTTCAGAACAAGCTCCACAATCAGTTTTTTGTGTGTGAACAATACAATTTTCTTTTATAAATTTTGCAACGCCAAGTTGTGTTAATTTTTTATCTTCTAAATTTATCGGCAATATTGCTCCAGTTGGACAAATATCACTACAAATTTTGCATTCATAATTGCAAAAGCCAGCTTGGTTATCTAATCTTGGTTGCAACATTCCTGTGAAACCATATTCAAGAAATGATGGTTGCAAAACTTGTGTTGGACAAACGCTAACGCATAAATGACAAGAAGTACATTTGCTGTTAAATCTTTCTATACTTAACGAGCCGGGTGGAGACACTGCATGTTTTCTGAATATTTGTACTTTGCTTGGTTTTGTAACTTTTATTTTCTTTTCAATCTGTGCAGCAATTGTTGAAAGAGATAAAAAATAGATTGAAGTTTTTGTTAAAAAATCTCTTTTCTTTTCATCTACTTTTTTATCAACATTTTTTTCTTTCTTTGAATATGAAAATGTTATTCCATCGGTTGGACAACTTGTTAAACAATCAAAGCAAACTACACATCTTGTGTAATCAATTTTCTTATTTAATGAATCGATACAATCAGCTTTACATTCTCTGGCACATGCACCACAACTCAAACAATCTTCTTCATTGATAATGATTTTAAATAAAGACAATTTTGATAAATAGCCGAGTAAAGTTCCTACTGGACAAACTGTGTTGCAATAAAGTCTTCCTTTCTTCCAAGCTAAAACAAAAACAAGAATCAGAAAAGCAAGTGAGATAAAAAATGGAATAAAGTTAAATGCTTTCAGGTCAAATGGTGAGATCCAAAATATTCTTACTTTTTCAAGACTGTATGCAATTACATTATTTATTCCAATTAAAATAGGACGGAAAAAATTTCCTGCAATTCTTCCATAAATACTGTATGGATCAAAAAAATTAATTGCAAGAGTACTTCCAAAAAGAAAGAAGATGATTGTTAATCCTAAAATTGTAAAACGAAGCCATTTAATTTCTTTTAAGTAAAGATTTTTTCTTTTTTTCTTTTTAATTTTTTTTGAAACAAAATTTATCACATCTTGAAAGGTACCAAGCGGACAAATTGAAGAGCAGTAAATCCTTCCAAAAAGAAAAGTCAATAAAAAAATAATTAGAAAGCCAAATGAAGAAAATGAAAATATTGCAATAAATTTTAGAAGTGATGGAACAAATTGAAGAAAAGTAATTTTGCCTGCAATTGCAGGAGTGATGAGGTTATAAATATCAACAAATAAAAATGTAGTGACGACAATAAAAAGAATAGAAACTACAATTCTTACTTTACGAAGGATTGAGGAATTCATTTCAGAGAATAATTCGTTTAATGTTTAGTTTACTCAAATCCTTTTTACCAATTCCCATTGAATCTGCAATTCTGATATATGGAATATCATCGGGTTCAACTCCAAATAATTTAGCTGATGCCGCATCAGCAGCAACAATATCTGTTGAAATTATTTGCGATTTCATCATAACAACATCTTGAGCTGAAACTCCACGTGGACCATTTTGTTTCATCACAAAATAAGCATCGACAATATTTAGAACAGGTTTCTTTGAATAAGTTGAATAATCTGCAATGCATTGATGTAAATCGTTTCGATGCCAATAACCGCGATCCCAAACTACACCCATCATATTTTTCATTGCTATTGTTAATTTTGCCGAGCCATGATGTTTTAAAACAGGCATGTTGATAAAAACATCACTATCTAAAATTAACTCATGAACTTTTGCTTTGGTTAGAGATTTTCCAAAATTAATAGAAACATCTTGATAATAACCTTCACTATTTCCGGGCACAATTGTTCCACCAGCATCTTTCACTGCTTTTTCAATTCCACTATTTGAATAAGTTCTTTTCCAATCATCACAGGTATGATCAAAGACATAAACTTCTTTTGCACCGGCATCAAAGCAATGTTTAATAACTCGAGCAACAAGTTTCGGATTTGTATTAGCGCCACGTTCCGGTGGAGTATCCCAACCAATATTTGGTTTGATTAAAACTTTTTGATTTTTCTTTACAAAATTTTTGATACCACCAAAATATTTAATTGCTTCATCAAACATCTGATCAGGTTCGCCACCTTTAATTGCAACTAAATCATAAGCATTGGTTTTTGAATAACTGCTTTTAGCAAAGTAGCTTCCAAAAACTCCGGGAATAGTTACAGAAGCACCGGCAATTAATCCACTTTTTAGAAAATCTCTTCGTTTCATTTTTGCCTCGTTAAATTTTGAACACAACTTAAAAATATGTTATCTTGAATTCAAGAATTTAAAGAGGAAATCATGAATATTAATTCTATCGCATTAGAGAAGAAAAATATTAAAGATTTTGTATATGATTTAATTGCTGTTTCTATTATTATGTTTGTCCCAACACTTTCTCATATGACTTCTCTTCCAATTTATTATTTAGAACCGATGAGAATTTTATTATTAGCAAGTTTGATTTTTACTTCAAAGAAAAATGTTTATGTGATGACATTTCTTCTTCCAATTTTTTCATTCATTGTTTCTTCACATCCATCATTTTACAAAGCATGGTTAATTTCAACAGAACTTTCAATAAATGTTTTCCTTTTTATTTACTTAACAAAATTTTTCAGAAATTATTTTTCACCAATGCTCATTTCCGTTATAGCAAGTAAACTTTTTTATTATTCTGCAAAATATTTTTTGATTCAACTTGGATTAATTTCTGGTGAGCTAATAACAACTCCAATTATTTTTCAATTGATAGTAACAGCATTTGTAACAATTGTGATAGGAATTTTTTATAAGAAAAGGATTTGATTATAAATCAAATTCAAATTTGATATTCATTTTTCCCAAATGATATGGCCATTGATATCATTTGCTTCATAAACTTCTAAAATTTGCGAAGTGAATTCAATTAATTTTTGATTATTCTCTTTCTTGGCTAATTCATATAACCTGATAAACATTTTTTTGCCAGTTTCAGTCTGTTTAAGATTCTTTTTTAAAAAATTATGTTGTGAACAAAGAGTTTGACCATTTTCGATTGTAGCTTTTCCACCTAAATCTTTTGGTTTTATATGATCAACATGCAATTCAACTCCATCCTTGATACCTTTTCCACAAATGACACATTTATAACCGTCTCTCTTTAAAATTTCACTTTTTTGCTTTTCTGTAAAATCTTCAAGTTCTTTGTACTGTTCAAGTTCAGGTTCATAACGATAAACACCTTTCTTAACTTTAATCAAAAAACCAGATTGATGTAATTTTCTAATTCCTCTATCCGGATCTCTAAAAACTAAGCCGGTTCTTTTTTTATATTCTTGAGTAACCCAATCAACAACTTCAGGATGTTCAATATTTCTATTTGGGTTATTTTTAAAAAATTCAATTAGCAATTCTTTTTGAGTGATTGATGTTTTCATTGAAATCAAGTACCCCAGTTTCTTGTAAAATTCTGTTTGCAGCTATTTCACAATATTCTTCATCTAACTCTACGCCTATACCAATTCGTCCATTGTTTTGTGCTTCAATCAAAGTTGTTCCACTACCAGCAAATGGATCGAAGACAACATCTTTGACAAATGAAAATAATTTTATCGCACGTCTTGGAAGTTCTCTTGGGAAAGGTGCAGGATGACCGATCTTTTTCTTGCTTTCACCGTTGAATGTCCAAACGCCATTCGTCCATTCCATAAATTCTTCTTTTGTTATATCAGAAATTTTTGAGCCGTGAGTTTTTTTCCAATCATCTTTATATAAAACTAAAATTAATTCAACTGGTGCAATCACATAAGGAGCTGAAGCGGATAACCAAGAACCCCAAGCGGTTCTGCGTGAGATATTTCCTTCATTCCAAATAATTGTTGAATGATATTTCCATCCAACTTGCTGTGCAATTTTTGTTAAATCCGCACCGACACTTTTTTGCCCACCTTTATTTTTGTCTAATGGAATATTTAAAATGAATCGAGCTTGAGTTTTACTCCATTTAAAACAATTTCTCATCCACTTTTCTGAAAATTCTAAATAACGTTCATACGAAAGTTCATCATCATTAGAATTATAGTCTATACCTACGTTATATGGTGGAGAAGTTACAATCAAATCAATAAATTCTTTATCAAATAAATTTTCTTCAAGTGAATCACCTTGAAAGAGAATTAAATTTTTATGACGTAAAATTTCTTTTCGATAAATTGTAGAGGTTTCTTTTAGCACATCAAAACTTTTGTTTGGCTTATAAATTATTTTTTCTTTTTTGCTCATTATGATCTGTTAAACTTTTTTATTCTTCATTAGTAATATAATAAATTAATTTTCTGCTTTGTCAATCGTGCTGCAAATACTATCTGGCGTATCGCGATAGTAAACATAAGTTGGAAAATCTACTTTTTCTATTTTGAATTTTTGAAGTGCTCTTTCAAAGAAATCACTATCATCACTATACTTTAAATTTTTGAATCCATCTAATTCGAAAAATACTTTTCTCTTTCCAAAAAATGTTCCTCCAATAACACATTCAGAAAGATGTATTTCTTTGCTCAAATCATTTTTATCTTTTACAAATGGATGTCCAATAATTTCAACTCCGCCATGAATTAAATCAACATCAGAATGAGTTTGCAGAAAATTAATTCGTTCTTCCAAATAAGTTGGCTTGTATTCATCATCGCTACCCAAAAAGGAAATATATTTTCCAACCGAAGAAATGATTCCAACATTTTGTGAAAGTGGCGGTCTTCTGTTTGAATGTTTGATGTAACGAATATTTTCTTGCTTTTGTAAATATGAATTTACAACTTCAAAAGTATTGTCTGTGCTTCCATCATCAACGATAATCAATTCCCAATTTTGAATTGTTTGATTCAACACTGAATTGATTGCTCGGACTAATAATTTTTCTCTATTAAATGTTGGAAGAATAATTGAAACAATCGGTTCAAAGGAAATGTACACTTGCATATTTTTTCCATTTTATTGGTTAAAGCAAATATAGTTTTTTTATTGTTTTATTTTTTGATAATTTCACTACCCAATTGAAACAGACTTTTTACAATGAGCAGCAAAGAACAAAAAACTTACTTTGAAATTTTGAAACGCTATGAACGAAAATTCGATTCAAAAGAAAAAGATATTTATAAAATGCTCGTCAAACGAAATAAAGATGATGAAGATCTTGATAAGTTATCGATGGATAAATTGAAAGCTCTTTACGAAAAATATCACGTCAATAGAGAAAAAAAGAACTACGATTCTCTCTTCAAAAAAAGCGAAGAAGAATCTTAACAGAAAAATTAATTTATGGTGAAATAATGAATCAAAAACTTCTTAACAGAATTGTAGCATTTTTTGTTTTTTTAATTTCAGCTGTACAATTTTTTGTGACAGCACAACCTTCACTTTCATTTTGGGATTGCGGTGAGTTTGCAGCTTCTTCATATTTACTTCAAGTTCCTCATCCACCTGGAACACCATTCTTCCTTTTAGTTGGCAAAATATTTTCAATGATTCCTTTTGCGAAAGATATTGGCTTTAGAATTAATACTGTTTCAGTTTTATCAAGTGCTTTTTCAGTTCTCTTCCTTTACTTGATAATTGTAAAGGTAATTCAATTTTATTGGAAGAAAGAATTAACTTCTGTTTATGATGGATTGAAAATTTATCTGCCAGCTGCAATTGGCGCTCTCTCATTTTCATTCAGTGATACTTTTTGGTTCAATGGTGTTGAATCTGAAGTTTACGCTTTCTCAACTTTTTTTATTGCATTAGTTGTTTGGCTAATAATTTTATGGAATGAAAAAGCTGATGAACCAAACAGCGAACGTTATATCATTCTTATTTTTTATTTGATTGGTTTATCTACCGGCGTGCATTTAATGTCCGTTCTTGCAATTGTTTCTGTTGTAATGATAATTTATTTCAGAAAATATCTTCATAATGAAGAAACATTAAAACAAACAGGAATTTTATTTTTAATTCACGCTGCGATTATTTTAGCTGTTGCTTCTTTAATGTGGCTTTCACAAACTTATGGAGCACCACCATCACCAGAGCAATTTAAAGAAATTGATAATCGTTTCTTGATCATATTTGCTGCTATTAGTTTTATTTTCATGGGTGTATTTTATAAAAAGATTTTTGTCAAAGATTCAATTTATATTCCTTTAATAGCTGGTGGAGTTACTTTAGCTGCCGTTTATCCTGGTTTAGTAAAATATTTTCCAAAATTAATTTCATTCATTGGAAGAGATAATTTAACACTTGGTGTTATTGCTCTTTTTGCCATCATAGGTGCATTGATTTATGGAATTTATTGGACATCCAAAGAAAACAAATCAACTACAAATTTGATATTGAAAAGTTTGCTCTTTGCAATTCTTGGTGTTACTTCTTACGCACAAATTTTAATAAGAGCAAATCAAGAAACTCCGATAAATATGAATAGTCCAAAAACTTTTACAGAATTGGAATCATATTTAAATCGTGAACAATATGGTGATTTCCCAATTTGGAAAAGAAGATATTCAAACGAACCACATCAAGCTGGTGTTTTCATAAATTATTCAAGTGATTTTGATTTCTTATGGAATTACCAAATCAATCACATGTTTAATCGTTATTTATTTTGGAATTACATTGGTCGAGAATCGAATGATCAAGATGCAGGTGTAAATTTCACACAAATGTTTGGCATTCCATTTTTACTTGGATTATTTGGATTGTATTACCATTATCGTAAAGATTGGAAAATGGCTTCTGTCTTTTTAGTAATGTTTATCTTTCTTGGATATCTAACTGCATTTTATCAAAATCAACAGGAGCCGCAACCTCGCGAAAGAGATTATTTCTATGTTGGAGCTTTCTTCGTCTTTTCTCTTTGGATTGGTCTTGGTGTTCGTGGAATTATTGAAATACTTGAAGAAAAATTTGCAGGTCAAAATTTATTGAAGCCAATTGTATTCGGAGTAATTGGCGTTGGATTTTTAGCTGTTCCTGTGAATATGGCAAAAACTGAATGGTTTTGGCATGATCGTTCAAGAAATTATGTCCCTTGGGATTATGCATATAACATGCTTCAAAGCGCAGCACCAAATGCAATTATTTTTACAAACGGTGATAATGATACTTTTCCTCTTTGGTACTTACAAAATGTGCAAGGTGTACGTCGCGATGTTCGAATTGCAAATTTGAGTTTATTAAATACTAATTGGTACATCAAACAATTGAAAAACACAAGACCATTTGGTGCACCAGAAGTTAAACTTAGCTTTACAGATGAAGAAATTGATCAGATGAGTCCAGTACGTTGGGAAGCACAAGAGGTTTCTGTTCCGGTTTCTGATGAAGTTATTAAAGAATTTGGAATAACAGATTCTTCAGTTGTAAAAAACAAAAAATTAACATGGATGATGCAACCTGCTGCTCAGTTTGGTGATGTTCAAGCTGTGCGTGTTCAGGATTTAGTTGTGCTTGATATTATTGCTCAAGCTCAATGGAAACGTCCAGTTTATTTTGCGGTTACTGTTTCTGATGATTCTAAAATTAGTCTTGATGATTATTTAAGTATGGAAGGAATGGCTTGGAGAGTTGTTCCAAAGAAAAACCCAAATAAAAATATTGAATACGTTAACGAACCAATTCTCCGCAAACAATTAATGGATGAACCTCAAGGTTACAATAAATTATATCAACCCGGATTTAAATTCCGTGGGTTGAATGATTCAACAATTTTCTTTGATGAAAATCATGTTCGTCTTGTTCAAAATTATCGTAATGCATACATCAGACTTTCGCTTCATTATCTTTATGTTGATAAAGATAAAAACAAAGTGATTGAAACACTCGACATGATGGAAAAGAAAGTGCCACGTCATGTAATTCCAATGGATTATAGAATTAAACATGATGTTGCAAAGTTGTACTTCAATGTTGGAGCTATGAAACAATACAAAGCTTTTGCAAAAGAAGTGATAGCTGAAGCAAAGAAAAGATTAGAAATTAATCCTCGTGATTTTAATAATTGGTATAATCCGTATGATATTTTGATGACTCACTATGATAATTTAGGAATGTACAAAGAAGGATTAGCAGTAGCTCAACAATTGAAAAGTTACATTCCAGATGATTCAAATGTTGATCAATTAGTAGAGCATTTTAAATCAATGGTTAATGGTGGTAAAGAAGAAATCGCAAAGGAAAAATTACCAATTAAATGAAGTAATTAAGAAAGTATAAAGTGAAAATTTTAGTCATAGCATTATCAGGAATTGGCGATGCGTTGTTATTTTCTCCAGCATTAGCAAAATTAAGACAGGCATCGCCAAATGCTCAAATTGATATGCTTGTGATGTTCAAAGGTGTAAAAGATATTTACGAAAAACTTCCACATGTCAACAAGATTCACTTCTATGATTTTCTCAATGAAAACAAATTCAAATCTCTTCTTTTTGTTTTATCATTAAGGAAAAAATATGATTACACAATAAATGTTTACCCATCAAATCGTAAAGAATATAATTTAATTAGCTGGCTGATTGGCGCTAAATATCGTTTTGCAATTAAATATTTGAGAAGTGATTTCCAAAATTTGGGTTTTCTTAATAATGTAAGAATTGAAGAAAATGATTTGCTTCATAATGTTGAAGAAAATTTTCTAATGATAGAAAAATTACTTCAAGAAAAATTTGATTCAATTCCGCCACTTCAAATTGAACTTGATGGATCAGATTATCTTTATGCAAATGATTTCTTCAATGAGAAAAAAATTACTAAAGATGATTTGGTCGTTGGTTTTCATCCCGGTTGCAACACTTTAAAGAATCATGATAAAAGAAGATGGGACACAAAAAAATTTGCAGAGCTTGCTAAAATTATTATTCATAATTACGATGCAAAAATTTTATTGTTTGGCGGAAAAGAAGAAGAACATCTAAAAGAAGAAATAAAAAATTTAGCAGCTCATCAAGATGTAATTTCAGTGAACACATTTAGTTTGACCAATACAGCAGCAGTTATGAAGCGTTGTGATGTTTTCATTACAAATGATTCAAGCTTGATGCACATTGCCGCAGCATTAAAATTAAGTATTATTGCGATTATCGGTCCAACAAATATTAATTACATTCATCCTTGGCAGGCGAATTATAAAGTTGCATCTTTAAATTTAGATTGTGCTCCATGTTTTTATTATTCACCCAAACCTTTAACTTGCAAAAGAGAAGATGTGAAATTTAAATGCATAAAAGAATTGAGTGTTGATTTAGTGTTTGAAAAATTTGAAGATGTGATTGAAGAGAACTTCACTCGAAAAATTTAATTATATAATCTGCAAGATTATCTATTTCATTAAAACTTTTTACTAAACCTGTTTTTCTGTTTTCTCTTTTAATTTGTGTTTCCATTAGTTCAGTAATTTCTTTCCACATTTTACCATGAACTGCAATTGGTTTTTCTGAAATCATATTTTTATTGATTGATTCCCAAACCAAAGCAAGTTCAACTAAAGTTCCAGTTCCTCCATTTAACACAACATAAGCATCACCAATATTGATTAAATTTTCCAATCGTTCAAAAAGAGTTTTGCATTTAATTTCTTTAGTCAAGTATTTACTTGGAATAGCATTATAAATATCGAGTGTTACTCCAATTGCTTCACCACCATTTTCTGAACAACCTTTTGAAACCGCATCCATAATTCCTTGATAGCCACCAGAACAAACATTCAATCCTGCTTGTGCTAATCTTTTACCAAGTTGATAAGCAATTAAATATTCTTCATCATTTTCTTTTGGAATTGAGCTACCAAAAACAGTTATAAATTTTTTGCTCATTGAACACCCATAATTTGGATTATGATTTTTCTGTTTCTTGAACGATTATCAAAATCAATTAAAACAATTTGTTGCCAAGTTCCAAGTAAAAGTTTTTTATCTTTAAACGGAACTGTAAAAGATGCACCTTGAAGAGAAGCTCTAAGATGAGCATAACCATTTCCATCGTGCCATGTATTATCGTGATGATAAGATTTACTCGATGGGATTAATTTTTCCATCAACTCAGGATAATCTTTTATCAATCCTGGTTCGAATTCAATTGTTGTAATTCCAGCAGTTGCACCAGGAACGAATACCAAAGCATTTCCTTCGTTAACTTTTGAAGAGTCAATCAATGACTGAACTTTTTCTGTAATATCAATAATTTGGTTGAAGCCTTTTGTTTGAATATTGAATGAAAGTGTTTCAATGATCATTTTTAGTTTCTTTCAGTCTTAAGCCACTGATCAATTGTAATTTTTAAGAAATGAATATTAATAGGTTTTGAAATATAATCATCCATTCCCGCAGCAAGACATCTTTCTCTATCCTTCATACTTGAATGTGCAGTAACTGCAATAATTGGAATTGTTGAAAATGGTTTTTCCAATTCACGAATTTTTTTTGTCGCTTCAAGACCGTCCATTCCACTCATTTCAACATCCATCAAGACTAAATTATAATTGCCAGTCTTAACTGCTTCGACAGCTTCAATACCTGAAGCAACTGCTTCAACATCATATCCGACTTCTTTCAAAATTTTTGTTTCAAGATTTCTACTAATTGGATTATCTTCAACGAGTAATAATTTTTTTCTATTTGTTAAAACTTTTTTCTCTACTTTATTTTTTATTTCTATTGCTTCATCGAAATGTTTCTCTTCAGTCACTTCTTCAGTTTTTATTGCTTCATGGTTATGCAATTTCATCTTTGTGGTAAAAATAAATTTGCTTCCAACACCAACTTTACTTTCAACATTAATTTCACCATTCATCAATTTGATAAATTCTTTAGCGATCATTAATCCAAGACCACTTCCCTCTTTTGCAGATTTCTTCCCTTTAATTTGCATGAACGGTTCAAATAACATATTTAATTTTTCTTGTGGAATTCCTGGTCCAGTGTCATATACAGTTGTTTGCAGCTCAATTATATTTTCATCTTCATCTTTCGATTTGATGTCAACTTCAACTCCAACTTTTCCATTATCAGTAAACTTAACTGCGTTTCCAACAAGGTTTATTAATATTTGTCTGAATCTTGTTGGATCGCCATAAATTTTATTTGGAATTTCAGGATGAACATACTCTTCAATTAACAATCCTTTGGTTTTTGCTTGTTGCCCCATGATTGAAATTACTTTAGAAACTTCTTCTCTAAGATCAAACTCAACAATATCAAGTTCCATTTTACCAGCTTCAACTTTTGACAAATCAAGAATATTATTAATTATTCCGAGTAAAGATTCAGCAGCAACACGAGCATCTTTTGCAAATGATTTTAATTCTTCTCTGCTTTCGAATAAATCATTTTCAATTAAAGTAAGAAAACCCATTACAGCATTCATCGGTGTTCTTACTTCATGACTCATATTGGCTAAAAACTTTGATTTGAATTGGCTTTCTTGTTGTGCCTTTTTGGCTGCAGTATCAGCTTTCATTTTTTCAAGACGAAGTGCATCGAGAGCTTTTTGTTTTTCAAGTTCAGCTTGAACTTGCTGACTTATATCTTGCAAACTTCCTTCGTAAAGTAATGGATAATTTTCATCATCTTCATTTTTACGAACATTCATTCGAACTGTAATTTCCGTTCCATCTTTTTTCTTAAAAGGAACTCTATAATTTCGAACCTTTCCTTGTTTCTCCAAAAGTTTAAGCAATAAATCCCAATCTGTTTTTCTTTTAAATACATCAATTGGTAAAACTAATTTTTTGATATCCTCTTCAATTTGATAACCTAATAATTTTTGTAACGCTGGATTTAAGGTGACCAACTTTCCTTCTGGTGTAAATTGGAAAATTCCTTCGGGAGAGTTTTCAACAAGATTTCTATATTTTTTTTCAGAAATTGATACAAGAAAATTTTTAAAGATAGCTTGTTTTCTCAATTCATTATTGATATAACTTGCAACTATTGCCATAACACTTATTATTAAAACAAGAATTACTGATTCAAAAAGATTTGGAAGCAAATAAATTTCTTTACTGCTGAATAGAATTGAAATTGCGAAAACAAAGTTGTAATAGATTGCAACTATAATTTGATTTGAGAATTCCCAACTTAAAAATAGTGCGGCAATAAAAATGATTAAACTTATTATTTGAGAATTAAAGACAATAGTTTTGGGGAATAAATAAATCATCACTCCAAATGATGAAACAATTGTAAAAAGCAAAACATGAATAAGTATTACCGGATACTTTTTACCAAAATTTGTATATGAGATTAACAACAAAATGACTGAAATTACAATTGATACAACTCTCGAAGCAAAATTCAAATAATTGTTCGATGGGAAAAATCTATATTCAAAAAAGAGTGCAACCAAACCAGCAACAACAACAAATTTTGCCAATGCTTGAAATGGCTCGATTAAAGCTTTTCTACTCTCTTCCTTAAAATATTCGAGACTTTTAATTTCGATTGTACTTTTACTTTTGTCAGAACTCACAGTTTTCGCACTATTTTCTTGCTTGTTAATAATTATCGAATTTAATTAAGAAAATTTTAATTCACTTAATTACAAAAATTTTTACAACTTAAATAAAGAAAATTGTGGTAAATTTCAATTAATCATTTTAAGGTGTTAGATGTTAGAGTTTTTTTACCAGCTGGATGTAAAATTTTTTTATTTTATTAATCATACTCTTTCTAATCCAGTATTTGATAAAATTTTCCCTTTTTTAACTGATTTAAAAAACTGGAATTTAGTTTACATCATCTTTTTTCTGATTCTAATTATTTATGGAAAAAGAATCGGTCGAATATCTGCAGTTGCAACTATTTTTTTGATATTAGTTTCAGATCAAGTTAGCAGTCATCTTTTGAAAAATCTTTTTGCAAGAATTAGACCTTGCAATGTTTTAGATAATGTAAACTTGTTAGTCTCTTGTACTGAATCATTTTCATTTCCATCTTCACATGCTGTTAATAATTTTGCTGCTGCGGTTTTCTTTTCAATAATTTTTCCTCGTTACAAAGTTTGGTTTTATACAATTGCAACTTTATTAGCATTTTCAAGACCTTATGTTGGTGTTCATTATCCTTCAGATGTTATCGGTGGAGCTTTAATTGGTTCATTAATTGGTTATATATTTGCATTAATAGTTTTAAGAATTAATAAATATTTTAATTCCAAAGAAAAAGTAATTACAGAGAGATATAAAAAAGTCGAGTTGAAATAATGAGAACAAAATTAGATATCGCAAAAAATTGGTTGCCTCGCTACACAGGAACTCAAATTGATGAGTTTGGTGATTATTTGCTCGTAACAAATTTTCAAAATTATGTAGAAAAGTTTGCCGATAAATTTAATTGCGAAATTAAAGGTGAAGGCAGACCTATGAAAACAGCCACGAATAATTCCGGTTTATCAATAATAAATTTTGGAATGGGTTCAGCTAATGCCGCAACACTAATGGATTTGCTAATTGCTCGAGAACCAAAAGGAGTTTTATTCCTTGGAAAATGTGGTGGATTAAAAGATTCAACTGAAATTGGACATTTTATTTTACCAACTGCAGCAATTCGTGGAGATGGAACAAGCAATGATTATTTCCCACCAGAAGTTCCAGCTCTACCATCATTCAAACTTCATAAATTTGTTTCTGATAAAATTATTAAGAGAGATTTAGAATATCGTACTGGTGTAGTTTATACAACAAACAGAAGAGTTTGGGAATGGGATGAAAACTTCAAGCAATATTTGAGAAAAATTGGTGCAATTGGAATTGATATGGAAACGGCAACGATTTTTATAGTTGGATATGCAAATCAAATTGCTCGTGGTGCTCTTCTTTTAGTTTCTGATTTACCTATGATTCCTGAAGGAGTTAAGACGGAAGAATCTGATAGAATGGTAACTGCAAATTTTGTTGACATTCATCTTGAAATTGGAATTGAAGCAATGACTGATATTGGAAGTAAAGGTGAACAAATAAAACATTTTACTTTTTAATCAATAGGAACTTAATTCCCTCTAAACTTTAAAAGAAAAAACAATTTGAGGAGAAAATGAAAATTAAATTTATCGCAACTTTGCTTTTACTTTCTTTTTTTACACTGAATATATTTTCACAAAACTCTGAAAGTGAAGTTAAAGGACAATTAATAAAATTGTTCGAACTGAGCAAAGCAAAAAATTATGAAAAAGCAGCATCATTAATTTCATATGATGGTGAAAATAAAGAAAGAATAAATAAAGATTCTTTTAATCCTGCCACTAAAGAAGAGCTCGAAAAAGTCAAACGCATTTGCAAAAAAATTTCTGCATTAATTGATCTTTCTTCTAAATATGAAATTGGTGAAACAAAAGTTGAAAAAATTAATAATGATGATTCCTATTCAATTGATGTTGTTTTTACCAGTGGAACGCAAAAACTTGCAACAACATTCAACTTCATAAAAACTGAGAAAGGATTTTTGCTTTCCAAAATGAATTGAATGTTACCACAATCTTAAAGTGATTTTCATTTCATCATTTTATGAATTGCACCAATATTAAATCTTATTAATCGAGGAGAATATGAAGGGCAGCACTTTTGACTATCTAATTATTTTATCTTACTTAATCGGTGTTGCTCTTATTGGAATTTTTTCGGGGGGTAAACAAAAATCAATTAAAGATTACTTTCAAGGTTCTAAATCTGTCCCATGGTGGGCGGTTTGTTTTTCTATTGTTGCTGCCGAAACAAGCACACTTACTTTCATTTCAATTCCGGGATTAGCATACGTTGCAAATCTAAATTTTTTACAAGTGACATTTGGTTATTTATTAGGAAGAATAATCATTGCATTTGTTTTTCTTCCCGCTTATGAAAAAGGAGAACTTAAAACTGCTTATACTTTTTTAGAAAACCGTTTCGGTGGAAAAACAAGATCGTTTGCTTCAATAGTTTTTCTTTTTACAAGAATTGCAGCTGATGGCGTTCGCTTATTTGCTACTGCTATTCCACTCAAACTCATGCTTGATATAAGTTACCCAACTGCAATTGCAATTATTGCATTCATAGCACTGGTTTATACATATACTGGTGGAGTAAAAGGAATAATTTGGGTAGATGTTCTTCAAATGTTCATCTATATTATTGGTGCAATTATTTCTGGAATTTATTTATTGAACTTAATTCCAGGCGGCTGGGAAACAGTTGTAGCAACTGCTGCTAAGAGTAACAAATTTTCAATTTTCAATCTTGGTTTTGATAAAGGGTTCTCAGGATTTTTTTCTCAACCATATACATTAATTGGTGGATTAATTGGCGGGGCATTTCTTTCAATGGCTTCTCACGGAACTGATCAATTAATTGTTCAAAGATTATTATCAACTAAATCATTAAAGGATAGTAAGAAAGCAATCATAACAAGTGGAATAATTGTAATAATGCAGTTCGCAATTTTTTTAGTAGTTGGTGTTTTACTTTATGTTTACTATGGCCAACTTGATATTAAATCCGATGCAGTTTTCCCAAAATTTATAATTGAAGTTTTACCATCTGGATTATTTGGATTTATCATTGCTGGATTACTCGCAGCAGCATTGTCAACTCTTGCTGGTTCAATCAGTTCACTTTCTTCTTCATCAATGATGGATTTATTTTTACCATTCTTTGGAAAAAATATAAATGAAAATAAGCAACTAACAATTAGTAGATACTTCAGCATATTTTGGGCTTTTGTATTAGTTGGTGTTGCAATCTTTTTTATGAATACATCGCAAGCAGTTGTAGAATTAGCATTAAGTATTGCATCATTTACTTATGGTGGTTTGCTCGGAACTTTTCTTCTTGGCATTTTAGTAAAAAAGGCAAAACAAGAAGATGCACTTGCAGGTTTTGTTGCTGGTATTTTCGTGATGATTTCTATTATCTCATTAAAATTAGTTGCGTGGACTTGGTTTACTTTTATTGGAGTTTCTGCAACACTTTTTATAGGTGGATTATTATCAAAACTTTCTGAAAGAGAAAATTCATGAATAAATTATTTTCAATAACATTTTTGATGCTCGTTGGGTTTCTATCATTCGTTCAAAAAAATAATTCACAAGAATTACCTAATCCAACAAGTTCATCATTGCAATTAATTGTTGTAACAACAGAAGACTGGAATGCAAATATCGGCACACTTCAATTTTTTGAAAGAAATAAATTTGATGATGAATGGAAAAGTGCATCGGATATTATTGAAATTGCAATTGGGAAAAATGGATTGGCTTGGGGCTATGGACTTCACGGAAATAAATTATCTGAAGCGCCGGTTAAAAAAGAAGGAGATGGAAAATCACCAGCAGGTGTATTTACTTTGAGCAAAGTTTTTGGTTATGCAAATCCCGATAGTGTTAAATTCTTAAAGATGCCTTACTTTTATTCACATTCAAAATGCTTTTGTATTGATGATACCAATTCACAATTTTATAATTTAGTTATTGATAGTACCTTAGTTACAAAAGCAGATTGGAAAAGTAGAGAACGAATGAAATTACGAAACGATCTTTATAAATGGGGAATTATAATTGACAATAATTCATCACCTCGAATAGCAAAAAATGGTTCATGTATTTTTTTTCACATTTGGGATGTTAATAATAAACCAACTACAGGCTGTACGGTAATGGATGAACAAAAACTTTTAGGTATAATTAAATGGCTTGATAAATCAAAAAATCCAATTCTAATTCAACTTCCAAAAGAAGAATATAAACGACTAAAAATAAAATGGAAATTACCATAAGAGAATAATTTCAATTAAGATTTACTTCTTTAGGAATTTTCACTTCCCTTTTTAATTAGTGTTACACCAACAAGAATTACAACAGACGCAACAACAATCCAAAAATTTATCGGTTCATCTAATACTAACCAACCAAGGAACAATGCAATGATTGGATTAACATAAGCATAAGTTGAAACTAATGATAAGGGCAAATGTGATATTGCATAAATATATGAACCATATCCAACCAAAGAACCAAACACAACCAAATATAAATATGCTAAAAAGCTCTCATGAGAAAAATGAAACGCATTCCCTTCGCCAATAATTAATCCAAATAATGTAATTACAATTCCTGCAATAATCATTTGAATTGCCGCACCCATTAATGGGTGAACACTAACTTTCTTATGTTTAGAATATAAAGTTCCTAAAGACCATAAGAACACTGCCAACATTAATCCAACAACACCAATTAAATATGATGGATCAAAAATTTTTGTAAGATCGCCACCAAATATTAAAAGAACACCGATTAGTCCAAGGATCAATCCCAAAATTATTTTTCTATCAACTTTTTTTCGAACAGGATAAAATGATTCTAATCCAACAACCCAAAAAGGAACAGTCGTAATTAATAAAGCAGTCAATCCACTTGGCACCCATTGTTCTGCAAAAACAACAAAGCCATTTCCGCCACCGAGTAAAAGTAATCCAATTATTGCAAGATGTTTGAAATCAGATTTTTTTGGTAATGAATATTTCTTCAACAAAAGAATAAAAAATAAAATTGGACCAGCAGCTAACCATCTAAATCCTGTAAATAAAACTGGAGGCAAATCTTTCACACCAATTCTAATTGCAAGATAAGTTGTTCCCCAAACAATATAAATTGAAAAAAGTGCTAATAAAGCAGTTAGATTTTTTTGCTTGTGCATAAATAAATTTTATTGTTGCTCAAAGATAACTTTTTTCTTTCAATCAAATCACTTGAAATAATATTCATGAAAAAAGAGATATTTTATTTATGATAGAACAACTTAACTCAGGGAATACTAACTTTTGTTTTGTAAATAGAATTTGTTTCATCTTCAGTTATGTATAAATCCTTCATATCTTTTCCGCCAAATTCCAAATTGCTTGGTTTTTTGCCGGGTGTTGAAATTTTTTGTATTACTTTTCCTTCGGAAGAAACTACGTAAATCGCTTGTCCACCAAAATGAGCAATATAAAGATTACCATTAACATCAAAAGCAATTCCGTCTGGATCGCCACCTGGAAGCTCAATGAATACTTTGGGATTATTAATTCTTCCATTTTTATCGACATCAAATTTTAGTACACGATTTTTTGCAGATTCACATACAAAAAGATTTTTCCCATCTTTAGAAAATGCAATACCATTTGGAAATGCAAGACTATCAAAAAGCAGAATTACTTTTTGAGATTTTTTTTCGATCATGAAAATTCTTCCATCGAGAATATTTTTATCATAAGATTTCGGATCAGTAAAATATAAATTCCCTTTTGAGTCAAAAGCTAAATCATTTGGACGATTAAATTTTTCACCTAAATATCCATTCGCATAAATATTACATTCGCCTTTCATATTTATTTTAAGAATTTTCCCTTCACCATAATCGCATGCAAACAAATTACCATATTTATCAAATGTTAATCCGTTTGTTTTACCAAAATCAAAAGGTTTAGTTGGCTTAATAAGGAAAGTGTCAATAGAAATATTTTTAATTCTTGTTATCCAATTGCCATAACAATTTGAAGAATAAATTGAACTTATACCATCCCAAGCAGGACCTTCTGGAAATTGTTGTTTATCCACAACAAGTTCAAATTTCTTATCAACTATTTCTTGAGAATAGCTACTTGTAAATACCAAAAAAGATAATGCCGAAAATAATATTATATTTTTCATTGTTTCCTTATTTAATTTGATTATTTAAAATAATAAACCTCACCACCATTCAAGCGGTGAGGTTTAGTTTTATTTTGACTGAATTAGACTATCAATAACTAACTCTAATTCCAAGTTGAATTTGTCTTCCTAAGAAATATCCAGTTGGTTGCCCAAATGTTGTTAAAACGTTTCCAGCTTGATCGAACATTGTACCACGATAACCAGAAATGTTAACCCAATTACCAACATTAAATATATCCAACATGAATTCAACTTTCGGAATTGCCATTTCGTATTCTTTTAAATCTAACAAATAAGAAATTCTAAGATCGAACATTTTGTACCAGTTTCTGATTTTGGAAATATCTGGTAATCTATTACGTTCGCCATTGACATAATCATCACCAGTAGTATTGTTCTTATTAAGATCTCTACCATCAACCACATCGTAAGGACGAGGACTTGCTAAGGTAAATATTCCAGATAATTTGAATCCATAAGGTAATTTTCCTAAGCCAGAAAGAACAAATCTATGTTTTTCTTCTCCATTACTTCTGAAGTACAAGAAGTCAGAAGTAATCGGTCTATTTTGAGAAGGACTTCCATCATAAGTAGATTTTGCTGCGTTAAAAGTATATGAACCAGTCAAATTAAAATTAGCAGTTTTATAATTAACACTTGTCATTAATAACATGTTGCTTGCTTTGGCATCATTATACCACAATTGAATATCACCATATTTTGAAGAAAGTCTTCTTTTGTTTGGAGTTACAGTTTTATCAAGATAATTCGCATTGCGTGATACATAAATTTTCTTCATATCTTGATATAGGAAATCTAAACTTGCACCTAATTGATCATTCAACTGATGAGCAAGTCCTAATGAAACTTGATCAATTACAGGATTTTCCATTTTATCTGGCAATAAATTCATTGATGGTGCACCTGGACTTCCACCACTCTTTGTTGCAATTCTTCTTCTTAATTCTTCAGGATCTAACGTTGGTAAATTATTTGTGTTGTTAAATGTGAATTGATATTGTCTCCATGAAGCATCTCTTCTTTCAAAGTAACCAATGTAAGAAGCAACTCTATCAAATGAACGACCAGCTCCACCACGAATAATAGTTTGACCATCTCCATTCAAATCATATGTGAATGAAAATCTTGGAGCAATATTGTCAAGATCATTTTTTCTATTACCAGTGTTTAGATATTTTGAACCAACTAAAGCTTGTAAATCTGTACTATCTGCCCAAGCAACTTTATTTAAGTTATTCAATGTATTAATTTCTGCATCGTAACGAAGACCAATATTAACAGTTAATTTTTCATTTACATCCCACTGGTCTTGAACATACATTCCAAGTAGATAACCTTTATCATTTGTACGTGCATCAACACCATTGGGATCTGTTGGATGATAAATACCAACTCCAATTGTTGCACTATAAGGTACTTTGCTTGAATCTGTTAGGAAATTAAATCTAGGATTCAAACTTCCTGGAAACCATGGTTCAAATGTTACAAGAGTAGCTTCTACTCCTGCTTTCAATGTATGAAAATCAGAAACTTTTGTAGTGAACTTATCCAATACTCTATAATGATTTTCATAAATGGCAATCGGGAAACCACTATTACCGAGTATCAAACTTGGATAAGCATACATTGGTCTATTTTCGTATGCAGGTTCATCATGAATCCAACGCAAATAATGAAAACTCAATTCATTAAAAGTTGTTGGTGAAATAATATAAGTATGTTTTAACATGTGACTATTAATGTGAAACATTGAGTGAACAGCATTTGAAATATCATTTATACCACCAAAGAATCCAACTGCATCATAAGTTCTATTAGACCAAATATAATCAAGATTCTGATTTTCATTAAGAACGTAAGTCAATCTTAACAAACCAATAGTATTATCTGTTGGAGCAGTATAAGTTTTTGCATACTTATCCCAAATTCCAGGATTATATGCTGGTCTTCCAGGACTTACAGTATAAATAGTTTGTGTGTTATGGCTTTCAAAAGAAGCACTAAAGAATAATTTATCGAGCATGATTGGACCGCTAACATTGAAACCCCATTGTTGACGTTTATAAGGTGATTTAACAATTTCATTTGGTTGTAAAGTATTCAAGCTTTTATCTCTGTATAACATAAAAGCATTAGCTTTAAATTGATTACTTCCCTTCTTTGTAATTGTATTAATTATATAAGCACCACCGCGAGTGAATTCAGCATCAAATGGACTTAAGATAAATCTGAATTCCTGGACACCATCTTGAGGTAAAACTGACCCAGTTTGCCCTAATCCAGCAATATTACCATTTATAAATTTTTCTATTCAGCACCATCAACATAAAAGTTAACAAATCTTAAATCAGGTAACGACCCTGCCAGATGGCATTGCTCTTCCGCCAACTTCAGTGAAAGTTCTAACGCCTGGAACAACTGGTGCAAGATTCATGATGTTTCGTGAGTTCAATGGTAAGTTTTCTATTTGCTCTGCAACAACAGGAGTGGAAACATCCTGTCTCTTTAATTCGAAATTTGAACTTTTAGCACCAACTACAGTTACACCAGAAAGTTCAACAGCTTCTGGTACAAGAGTAAAATTCATTGTTGGTTTTTGTCCAACAATAAAACGCACATCTTTTATTTCAACTGTTTTATATCCGACCATACTTACTTTAATATTGTATGTACCAGGAGAAATAGCTAAAACTAAATATCTACCATTATTATCAGTTGCGCTTCCTCTCATTACTGAGGATACTGAAGCATCAATTAATGTAACTGATGCACCAACTAAAGGACTGCCCTCATTATCTTTTACTGTTCCTTCAAGAGTAAGAAACGTACCTTGAGAAAATACTTGGCTTGAAAGAATCAAGAAGAGAGCGAAAAGAAAGTAATGTTTTTTCATGTAATGCTCCTCGTTTTGTGGATATTGTTGTTTTTTCATTTTCATTTGATTGATGAAAATTTTAAATCAATCTATGTTATTAATTTTTTATTGTCAACTATAATTTGGGTATTTGAAATATGATTTTTTTTAGCTATTACCTAAAAGGTACAAGTTTGATCAACAGCTGCACCTCTTCATTACTTTTATAAATGAATTTTAATTAATTTCCCTTTGTTAATTTTCATAAAAATATTTTCCAGATTTAAGTGTTAACAAAATGACAAAAGAACTTATTCATTGGTTAAAAAGTATTTCATGGATAAATGATACCTTAATTTTTCTTTTCATATTCGCTTTTTCAATTATTGCATATTTCTTTGTTAAAAAATTAGCAAACCAAATCATCAGAAGGATAGTAAGTAAAACGAAAACTATTGTTGATGATATTTTACTTTCTAAAACTTTTTTAAGAAGAGTTTCATACTTAGCTCCTCTTTTCATTTTATCACAATTTACAAGCTTAATTCCTGAAGCTGAAAAATTATTAGATAAAATTCTTTCAATTCTAATTGTACTTGTATTTTTTCTTTCAGTTGGTGCTTTGCTAACGGCATTAACCGAACTTTATGAAAAAATTGAAAAGTTTAAGGAAAGACCAATTAAAGGATACATCCAAATTGTAAAGATTCTTCTATATTCATTCATGGTAATGATGATTTTGGGAATGATTATCGGTCAATCGATTTGGACAATAGTTACTGGTCTTGGTGCTTTCACAGCGGTTTTGATTTTAATTTTTCGTGATACAATTTTGAATTTCATTGCAAGTTTACAAATTTCTTCTTACGATTTAGTTCGAATAGGTGATTGGATTGAGGTTCCAAAATTTGCTGCAGATGGAGACGTGATTGATATCTCTTTAATGATTGTTAAAGTGCAAAATTTTGATAAGACAATCACAATAATTCCGACCTACAAGCTAATCGAAGAAACTTTTAAGAATTGGCGTGGAATGACTCAAAGCGGAGTGAGAAGAATTAAACGCGCAATTTTTTTAGACCAACGAACAATTAAATTTTGTGATTCTGAAATGCTTAATCGTTTTGCAAAAATTGACTTGATAAAGGATTTCATTGAATCAAAAATTGTTGAATTGGAAAAATCAAAAAATGAATCCAACATTAATAGTAATACAATTACAAATATTGGAGTATTTCGTGAGTATGTTAAATCGTATTTAAGAAACTTGAACGAAATTAGCAAAGAGTTTTCTTTTCAAGTCCGACAACTTCCTTCAACGCCTGAAGGTTTACCAATTGAAATTTACGCTTATGCTAATAAAACAAATTTTGTAGAATATGAAGATTTGCAAGCTGAAATTTTTGATCATGTATTAGCAGTAATAAATAAATTTGATTTGGAAATTTTTCAAAGTCCTTCTGGCAATGATTTTTCTAAATTGATCTCAAAATGAATTCGAACGTGCTTAAAAATATTTTCAATAATCTGCAAATAAATTTTGATGAAGAATTTTTCGAAAAGATTATTGAAACAGAAAATTTTACTTTAGAAAGAATTGTTTCCGATGGACATTCATCACCAAAAAATTTTTGGTACGATCAAGATAGAAATGAATTTGTAATTTTACTCTCAGGTATTGCAACAATTAAATATTTTGATGGAGAAATCTTTAATCTAAATCCCGGTGATTATTTAATTATTCCGGCACATCAAAAACATCGCGTTGAAAAAACAAGTGAAACCGAAAAGACTATCTGGCTCGCAATTCATTTTTAATTAATAACTTTTGTAAATAGCAAAACCTTTTTCAACTAACAAATCATTGATGTTGATAAATTTATTTGGTTCAGTTTCCAAAAATATTTCTCCAAGATAACGACCATATTTTTCATCTTTATCTTTAATCGTTTCTAATAAAATTTCTTTACCTAAAATTTGTTCTCTTAAAAAATCACGTGATTTAATTCCAAGTTCTTTTTCAGATCCTTTGACTTCAGGAGCGTTAATTCTGTTCAATCTAATTTTTTCACCTTTAATAAATGTGTGCAAGCCTAAATCAATTTCTACAGTACAAGTATCACCATCATAAACTTCTGTTACTTTTGCTTTGTAATGATAAAGATTCTTTTCCATTTTGACCTCAACTTTGTTTATTTTTTAGTTGATTAAAATTCTATCTTATGCTATCGCAAAATAAAAGTAAAATAAAATTGTTGCAATTGGTTTTATTAATTGCAATCACAACACAAGCATACGCACAAGTACAAATAAAAAGTGTTAATGCTGGAATTTCAATTGGTTCAGTCAATGGCAATTCATTGCCTTTCACTGCTTTCGGTGGAAAAATATCTTCCGATTTTAATTTATGGTTCAGCGATGAAGTTTCTTTTCAATTTGGATTTGAACATTCAAGAAAAATTGAATATTACTTGCCAGAAAACCGCACCGGCAAAGTTTATCCTTTCATTAATTATTATTTCTTAAAAGCATTATTAATTCAAAAATATTATAAACAACTTTTTTTAGAAGAAGGTGTAGGATTTCTTTTATTAAATGATAGAACCTTCAGCGATACAAATATTTGGGAATATGGAGGAACATTTTCAATTTCAACAGGAATTGATTTTCGTAATGAACTTGATTCCGGCTTTACAGTTTCTGCCGGAATCAATTATGGAATTACAATTAATTCAACAGCTGCAAGTTTTTCTTTAATTACTTTTCAGGCAAAATATTTTTTCTAAACAACTCACAACTTGTATAAATCTTTCATCATATTTTCAAATTGCTCAAAGTATAAAGCTTGGTCTGCATCACTCAAAGCTTTTGGTGGATCTGGATGAAATTCAACCATAATTCCATGAGCACCAACAACTTTTGCAGCTTTAGCTAGAGGAACAACTTTATCTCTAATTCCAACTGCGTGAGATGGATCAACAATAATTGGAAGATGTGTTAATTCTTTTAATACAGGAACAGCACTTAAATCTAAAGTATTTCTGGTTGCTGTTTCAAAAGTTCTGATTCCTCGTTCACACAAAATAACTTGTCTATTTCCATGAGCCAAAATATATTCTGCGGAATTCAACCATTCTTCAATCGAAGCACTCAAACCACGCTTTAACATTACTGGTCGATGAGATCTTCCAACTTCTTTAAGTAGTTCAAAGTTTTGCATGTTGCGAGCACCAATTTGTAGAATGTCTGCAGTCTTTGCAACTTCAGAAACTTGATCAATACTCATTACTTCGGTGATTACCGGCATCTGATAATATCTTCCGGCTTCAACTAATAACTCTAAACCTTCATAGCCTAAACCTTGAAAACTATAAGGAGAAGTTCTTGGCTTGAAACATCCACCACGCAAAATTTGTGCACCATTTTCTTTTGCTTCAAGTGCGCATTTCATAATCATTTCTTCATTCTCCACAGAACAGGGACCAGCAATTACAATAAAATTATTTCCACCAATTTCTACATCACGAACTTTTATGATTGTATCTTCTGATTTATATTCACGACTTGCAAGCTTATAACTTTTTGGTTTCCCTTTTGGAATAATAACTTGTGGAACTGATTTTTCTTCAACATTATTTATTTCATTAGTTTCCAATTCGGGTTCTTCATTAAGAATTTTTGTGTACTCAAGTTTTGTCTTTTCCAATTCTTGCGATGGATAACTTCCAAGTACTTTCATGAATCGAGTATAATGCCCAAGTTCGTCCATAACTTTTTTAATATTATCATCAGCAATGTTTCCTTCAAAATCCAAATAGAACATTTCTTCCCAAGGATTTCCGAGAATTGGTCTCGATTCAAGTTTGGTTAAATTAACTTTGTATTTTCTAAAAACACTCAGAGCATCAACCAAAGAACCAGGTGTATGCGAAGTTGCCATTACAATTGAAGTCTTGCATGGAATTCTCGGATCAACTGATTGTGGTTTACGAGCTGCAATTAAAAATCTTGTAAAATTATCCGGTTGATTTGCAATATCTGTTTTCAAAATTTTTAAGCCATAAAGATTTGCTGCTTCTTCACTTGCAATTGCAACAAAGTATGGATTTTTCTCTTCACTAATTTTTTGAACTGACATTGCTGTATCAGCAAAATATTCAACCGCAGCTTTAGGAATTGATTCTAAAAATTTACTGCATTGTGCCGCAGCTTGATGATGTGCATAAACTTTTTTGATTTTATTTAATGGAATATCTTCTACTCCAATTAAACAATGTTTAACCTGAAATCTTTCCTCACCAACAATTGAAAGAGTTGTGTGCAACAAAACATCATAAACTTCATTAATTCCACCACTCGTAGTGTTTTCAATCGGAAGAATTGCATAATCTGCTTCACCTTTCTCAACAACTTCAACAACTTCACTAAATAATTTTTTAAAGACAAAATTCAAATCATAACCTGAATGTGCAAAATATTTTTGTGCAGCCAGATAACTATAAGAACCTTCAATACCTTGAAATGCAATTTTGATGGAAGAGCGTTTTTCAGCTTGGTTTAATTTAGCTTGCACAAAATTTTGTTGAAGCCGAACAGAGTCTTCAATAATTTCATAAAACACTTTTAAAACATAATGAGAATCCAAACCTTCTTTTTTTGCTATTTTAATTAACCGATTTAATAAATCAGCTTCTCTTTTTTGATCACGGATTGGACTTCGAGAAGATTCTTTTGCAAGAATTACTTCTTTACTCAATTCTCTTCTTTTAGAAAGTAACTTGATTAATGTTTCATCCAGTTTATTTATGTTTTTTCTTATTTCGTTTAGATTTTTTTTCTTCTTCATAATTCCATCTATTATTTGAATTTCGAGGCGTGAAGGTAAAAAAATTTTTTTGCTAAATAAAGATTGATAAAAATCTTTTTTATCTTGACAAAAAGGTCTTATTAGAATAAGTTTGGGAAGGATTTTCCGCGTCCAAGTATAATTATTTTAACAATAATTGGAGCGCAATATGTCAAACCAATCAAGAAGGGATTTTTTAAAGACCTCCGCTTTAATTACTTCAGCAACGATGGGCTTATCAAGCAAAAGTAAAGCAGCACCAAAGTATGTTTTATCCGAAGATCGAATGGGTGTTCTTGTTGATACAACTGTCTGCATCGGATGCCGTAAATGTGAATGGGCTTGCAAAACAGCTCATGGTTTACCAACAGAACCAATTGATACTTATGATAATCGTTCTGTATTTCAGGAAAAAAGAAGACCAGATGACAAAGCATTAACAGTTGTAAATGAATATCCAAATGTATATTCGGATAAATTACCTATTGATGTAAAAGTTCAGTGTATGCATTGCGATAAACCAGCATGTGTTTCGGCTTGTATTGTTGGTGCATTTTCTAAACAAGAAAATGGTGCAGTTATATGGGATGGTGACAAATGTATTGGATGTCGTTATTGCATGGTTGCATGTCCATTTCAAATTCCTGCTTTCGAATTTGATAAAGCTTTAAAACCAAATATAATGAAATGTGATTTCTGTTATGAAGAAAGAACATCAAAAGGTAAATTACCTGCATGTGTTGAAATTTGCCCTGTTGAAGCAATAACTTTTGGCAGAAGAGAAGATTTATTAAAAGCTGCAAAAGAAAAAATAAAAATTTATCCCAATCGTTATGTTAATAGAATTTTTGGTGAATATGAAGTTGGCGGAACTTCATGGTTATATTTAGCAAGCAAAGAATTTGAAAAATTAGATTTTCCAAAACTTGGAAAAGATCCGGCTCCAGGTGTCAGTGAAGCAATTCAACATGGCATCTTCGCTTATTTTGTTCCACCCGTTGCACTTTATGCTCTGCTTGGTGGAATAATGTGGATTAATAAAAACAAAAAATCCAAAGAAAGCGATAAGGAGGAATAATATGGAAAATCTTAAACCTACATTAATGCAAAAAAAATTTTTTACTCCTATTGTAATTGGATTATCTGTCATTGCTCTAAATGGAATTATCTTTTTAATGATAAGATTTTTTTGGGGATTAGGAGCAGTTACCAATTTAGATAATCAACATCCTTGGGGGATTTGGATTGGAATTGATGTTGCTGCCGGAGTTGCTTTAGCTGCTGGTGGATTTACAACTGCAGCACTTGGTCATATAATGCATAAAGATCAATATCATGCTATTATTCGTCCGGCATTATTAACGGCAATGTTGGGCTATACATTTGTTGCTGCAAGTGTAATGATAGATTTAGGTCGTTACTATTATATCTGGCATCCAATAATCATGTGGAACGGTAGTTCAGCTTTGTTTGAAGTTGGTATGTGTGTTATGATTTATCTTACTGTTCTCTACATTGAATTTCTTCCAATTGTCACTGAAAGATTTATTGGGCGTGTTAATCTTCCTGGATTTCTAAAAAGATTTAACAAACCTGTAGATAAATTTTTACGTGCATTAGATCGTGGACTTGAAAAAACAATGTTTGTATTCATCATTGCAGGAGTTGTTCTTTCATGTTTGCACCAATCATCTTTAGGAACATTGATGGTGATTGCCGGACCCAAAATGCATCCACTTTGGCAAACTCCTGTTTTGCCTTTGTTGTTTTTACTTTCTGCTATTTCAGTTGGATTTCCAATGGTAATTATGGAATCATATTTAACTTCGAAAAGTTTTGGATTGAAACCCGAGACAAAGATTCTTTCTGATCTTTCAAATATTGTTGCACCATTGTTGGGTGTATATCTTGCATTCAAAATTGGTGATATGGCTATTCGTAAAACTTTTGTTTATTTAACTGAAATAAATACCGCAAGTGTAATGTTCACTTTGGAAGTCTTAATCGGAGCTATTATACCGTTGCGAATGTTTCTTTCTAATGAAGTAAAAAAATCACCAGCAGCAATGGCAATCGCTTCATTCCTTGTTGTTCTTGGTGTATTGATGAATAGAATTAATAATTTTTTGGTTGCATATAATCCGCCTTATGCACAACATTCTTACTTCCCTTCAATTGGTGAAATTTCTGTAACACTTGGTTTTGTAGCAATTGAAGTTTTATTGTTTAGATTTTTTGTTATCAACTTTCCGATTGTTAGTGTTCCGGTTTATTCAACTCCTCGTGCAAAATTTTCTATAAGAGGAGGTGCAAAATGAAAAAGCTATTAATTCTTTTTTTAGTGATGCCAATTCTTCTTTTTAGTCAAAATAAAATTAATGTTAATCATCAGTATCAATTATTAAAATGCAACACTTGTCATAGTTGCGATATTCCAACAAAAGAGAAACCATGTTTGATTAAATGTCCACGCGAGCAAATGGTTTCGATTGAGCAAAAACCGGAAGATGGTCCCAACGTTTTAACGATTGATAGATTAAAAAGTCAGACAGATATTTATGAGCCAGTTAAGTTTACTCATCGTTTGCATGCAGAAATGTCCGATATGGGTGGTGGTTGTAAAATGTGTCATCATTACAATCCACCTGGAAGAGTAATTGGATGTAAAGAATGTCATCCTGTTGAAAGAAAAAGAGAAGATATTAGTAAACCTGATTTGAAAGGTGCTTATCATCAACAATGTATGAATTGTCATCGTCAATGGAGTGGAAAAGTTGAATGTGAAAGTTGTCATGAGTTAAATGCAAATCAGAAAAAATCTGTTAAGAAAGAAATTGATTTGACTAAAAAGGTTCATAAAAAAATTGATCCACCTGTTGTGATTAAATATGATACTCAAAAAGCAAATGGAAAGATTGTAACATTTTTGCATGAAGACCATTTTAAAACTTTTTCTTTGGATTGCAATAAATGTCATTCAAATGAAAGCTGCAATAAATGTCACTATAAATTCAAACCTGTTCCCGCTTCACAAAAAAGTACAGCAGAAAAACATGAAAAATGTTCGAATTGCCATGATACAAAATCAAAAACAAGTTGTTCAACTTGCCATTCAAATTCTATTAAAACAACTTTCAATCATAAAGCGAGAACCGGATTTGACATTTCCAAATATCATAGTAAGTTGACCTGTCAACGTTGTCATGTCGAAAAAGGAAAATTCACTGGACTAAATTCTAATTGCTCAACTTGTCATGGAATTTGGACAAAAGATAATTTCAAACACTCGATTACTGGAATGCAATTGGATGAAACTCACTCTGAATTTGATTGCTCTGATTGCCATCAAGAAAAGAATTATCAAAATCCAACTTGCAAAAATTGTCATGACGATAAACAATATCCAAAAGATAAACCGGGTAAATTGATAAAGAAATGATATGTTAAAAAGTATTAGCTCAAAATTGATTTTAGTTGTTGGCGTGACGGTGGTTTTAATCATTAGTATTTATACTTATTTAAATATAAAAAACCAAACAACTGTATTGCTTTCAGAATTTGAACGTCACGCTAATCAATTAAGTGAAATGATGAAAAATTCTACTGAAGATTTGATGATGAGAAATGATAGAGAAAAAATTCAATTACTTGTTGAAAAGATTGGTAAGAATCCCGGAATCAACAGCATAAGAATATTAAACAAAGAAGGAGCGATAATTTATTCTTCTTCTCAAAAAGATATCGGAATGATGCTCGATAAAAAAGCTGAGAGTTGTTACGCATGTCATGCTGAAAATAAACCTCTTGAAAAACTTCCTATTAATAATCGCACGAGATTTTTTTCAGTTCATCCAGATTCATCAAAGGTTCTTGGAATTATTAATCCAATTGAAAATCAAAAATCATGTTATACTGCAAGTTGTCATGCTCACTCACAAGAATCAAAAGTGCTCGGAGTTTTGGATATAACAATTTCATTAAGTGAAGTTGAAAAACAAATTCTTCATAATGAAATTCAAGGAATTATTTTTTCATTGATTGCAACAATTTTTATAGGATTAATAATTGGTTTCACCATAAAACAATATGTTGATAAACCGGTCAAAGAATTAGTTAAAGCTACTGAACAAATTGCAGCAGGAAATTTGAGTTATAAAATTTCTAATTTCAGTAAAGATGAATTAGGTTCACTTGCAAAATCATTTAATGAAATGTCTCAAAAACTTGATGAAACAAGTAAACAACTTTATCAATCATCAAAAATGGCATCGTTAGGTCAACTTGCAGCTGGTGTTGCTCATGAGATCAATAATCCATTAACGGGAGTTTTAACTTACAGCAGTTATTTATTGAAACGAACAAAAGATAATCCTCAACTTCAAGCTGACTTGAATGTGATTGTGCGTGAAACTTTACGAAGTCGTGAAATTGTGAAAGGACTTTTGGATTTTGCTCGTCAATCAACTCCTAAAAAAACTTCTGTTGATGTAAATGAAATTATTGAAAGAGCAATCTCAGTAATTTCTAATCAACTTAAGATTAATAGAATTACTTTAGAAAAAAATCTTTCAACGAATCTTCCAAGAATTGTTGCAGATGCAAATCAAATTCAACAAGTGTGCATTAATCTTATTGTGAACTCAATTGATGCAATCGGCAGTAATGGTAAAATTAAAATTTCTTCATCTCAACTTAGTCTTCCACCAAAAGGAATCATACAAATTAAAAAAGCTGTCTGCACAAAAAATCATAATTTGATAGACGCTCAACATAAAATTGGTGGATTCAATTCAATTCGATTAAAAATAAGAACTGAAAACAATGAAGGATTTATAAATCTTGATCCTATTTATGGAAAAGATCGTCATTATTATGGTTTAGCAATTGAACATGGAGATGTAATAAATATTTCTTGTCCAACTTGTGATGTTTCATTAATCGATAAAAATCAAAAATGCCCAATTTGTGGCGGACCAGTTTATAAGATTCCGATTCCAAATCAAGGTTATTTAGAAGGTTGCGCTTCATTTAAAGTTGATTGGCAACGCTGGACATATATGGACCAACTTGGCGAGATTAAATTTGTTGAAATAAAAATTGAAGATACTGGTTGTGGTATTCCTCCCGAACATCTTGATAAAATTTTTGAACCTTTCTTTACAACTAAAGGACAAAAAGGAACAGGACTTGGTCTTTCTGTAATTTGGGGAATTATTGATAATCACAATGGTTCAATTAATGTTCAAAGTGAAGTTGGAAAAGGCACAACATTTACAATTCGTCTACCGGAAAATGGAGAAGTATTTTCATGAAAAATCATTTTGATATATTGATAATTGATGATGAACAAGTTGTCATTGATTCAATCAGAAAAATTGCAGAACTAGAAAATTACACTACAGATTATACACTTTGCGCTAAAGAAGCTTTGAAAAAACTTTCAGAGAATGAATACGAGCTTATCATTTGTGATATCATGTTACCTGAAATGGATGGTTTTCAATTTTTACAAGAAGTTGATAAGCGAAATATTTTAACTCCAGTAATAATCACAACAGGATTTTCCACAATTGAAAATGCTGTAAAGTCTCTTTATCTCGGCGCAATTGATTTTATACCAAAACCATTTTCAATAGACGAAATGACAAGTTTGCTTTATCGCGGAATGAAATTCAAAAAGATAAAATTAGATAAAGAAAAAAATTTAGCTGATGGTTTGGTGGTTTCTTGTCCACCAAGATTTTTCCGTTTAGGAGTTTCATGCTGGGCTAACATTGATCTTGATGGATCGGTTCGTATTGGTACAACAAACTTTTTCATTAAAACTATTGATCAAGTTGATAATGTAGAATTATTATCAGTCGGAGATATAATTACTCAAGCTTTAACTTGTGCTAAATTTTATTCTGGCGAGTTTGTTCATAATTTATATTCAGCATTGAGTGGAAGAATAATTGAAGTCAATGAAAAATTATTGCAACAACCAGAGTTAATTGAAAAGGATCCATATTTCGAAGGATGGATTTACAGAATTATACCACAAGAACTTGAATATGAAAAACAAAAACTTATTCCTTGTGGTTCAGATAGATAATTAATAAAATAAAGGAGATAAAAATGGGATTCTCATTATTAATTTTAGCGTTTATACTTTTCATAATAGCAGATGTTATAATTCGTTTTGCGATGAACAAAATCAATGAAAAGAAAATTCGTAAAGAAAGAGAAACAATACTTACAGAAAAAATTCAAGTTGATTTTTCAACTGAAGCAAAATCATTAAAACGCGCTGAAGTTCCTAATCCAAAAGCAAAAATTCTTTGTGTTGATGATGAAGATGTTATTCTTGATAGCTTTAGAAAAATTCTTGTCCTCGATGGTTATTCTGTTGATACTGTCAATAGTGGACCAGAAGCATTAAATCTAATTAAATCTCATCACTATGATTTTGTATTCACAGATTTGAAAATGCCAGAAATGGATGGTGTTGAAGTTACAAAAGCTGTAAAGAATTTACGTCCAGATATTGATGTAATTATTGTGACAGGATATGCAACTGTAGAAACTGCTGTTGAATGTATGAAATATGGTGCTATGGATTATGTTCAAAAACCATTTACTGAAGATGAATTACTTGAGTTCACAAAAAAATCTTTAATTAAACGACAAGATAGAATTCAAAAACAACTTAAACCAAGAGTTCATATTACTCACTTTGCAGAAGAAAAAGTTAAGTTTGGTGAATTTGCTATTCCCGGTGGAGTATTTATTTCTGAAGGACATACTTGGGCTGCTGTTGCTCAAGATGGTTCTGTAAAAGTTGGAATTGATGACTTTGCAAAAAAATTAATTGGAAACATTGACGATATTGAATTTCCAAATCTCGGAATGACAGTTTCAAAAGGACAACCACTTTTTACAATCAAACAAGGTAACAAAACAGTAAAATTTAATTCTCCAATTAGCGGTATAGTTGCAAAATTAAATCATGAACTAAAAGACGATTTACATTCATTGAACTATTCTGTTTATGAAAGAAATTGGATTTGCACTATTGATGCTGAAAAACTTGATGTTGAACTTCCACAATTAAAAATTGGAAAGAATGCGGTTGAATTTTACCAAAATGAGATCGAAAGATTCATCAAAGAAATGAAAGAAGTTCTAAAAGATGATTCCAAAACCGATGAATTAATTTGGGGAGAACTTCAAAATTTGGATGAAAAAAATTGGTATTACATAACAGGAGAATTTTTTAACAAATAGATCCTTCTGAAAAAATATTTTTTAATAACAGTTGTTTTCTGTAAAAGTCGGAATCTATTGCAAAACAAATTGATTCCAGTTTACACTGGAATGACAAATTCAGCATTACAAAAGTTTCGATAAAATTTTTGTTTAATTTTATTTGCAAATTCAATAATATCTAAATATTTTTTGAAAGGATAAGTAAGTCCTTTATCTTATTTGGTTAAAGTCTAAATAACAAATTGGGTAATTCGATAATTACTTGTTGAAAAAAATTAATACGGATTATTATGAAAAGACTATTTCTGATTTCCTTTTTTGTTTTCTCAACATTTCAACTTTTTGCTCAAAGCAGTGATGATCAAGTATGTTTAGATTGCCATAGTGACAACACATTAACAAAGAAAAAACAGGGTAAAACTATTTCCCTATTTGTTGACGGTAAAAAATTTGCATCATCAGTTCATGAAAGTGTTAGTTGCGTTGGTTGTCATTCAGATGTTGATCCAAACAATTTACCTCATGATGAAAATCTCAAGAAAGTTGATTGCGGGAATTGTCATGATGATAAAGTAAAATCAATGAATGGAGATGTTCATCACAGATTAAAAGTTAAAAATCCACCAAGTTGTATTTCATGTCACGGAAATCATGAAGTTAAAAAACCACCGATAAATAATTCTGCAAAGTCAAAAGAGTTTTGTTCAAAGTGTCATAATGATAAGATACTTGCTAACAATTATCATGGCAAAGTCGTCGATAAAAATAATTGTCTTGCTTGCCATAAAAAAGTTGATGTAAAATTAACGCTTCCCTCTTCAGTTCATAAAAATTTACAATGTGCAGATTGCCATAACTATATTTCCAACAATTTAGCAAATCACCCAAAAAATGTTAAGCATACGCAGAAAGCAGATTGTTATTTATGTCATAATGAAATTGCAAAAGAACATCGTGAAAGTATTCATGGAATTTCATTAAGCGAAGGAATTGATGAAGCTGCAATGTGCTGGGATTGTCATGGCAGTCATAATATTCAAAAAGTTAAACAAGAATCAAGTTTAGTTTCACCAAAAAATCTTGCGGCAACTTGTGGAAAATGTCATGATAATAAAAACTTCCAAAACAAATTTGATATTGGAATAAAAAATCCATCTGCAAGTTATTCTAAATCTATTCATGGAAAACTTTTAATTAACGGAAATAAAGATGTTCCCACCTGCACAATTTGTCATGGAGTTCATAATATAAAAAATAAAGTTCAGGAAGGATCAAAAATTTCTGTTTACAATATTCCGAATCTTTGCGGTCAATGTCATAAAAAAGAAGCTGAAGAATATACACAATCAATTCATTGGATAAGAGCTAAAAAAGGATTTAGAGAATCTCCTGTTTGTTCTGATTGTCATAGTGAACATAATATTGATGCTGTAAATGCTATGAACAAACGTGAAGAAGCAAAAAAGATTCAAGAAGAGACATGTATTGTTTGTCATCAAAATCCAATGATTGGAAAAAGATTTGGACACGATTCTCAACAGGCAAAATTATATCAAGATAGTTATCATGGTTTGGCTGTAATGCGTGGCGATAAAGATGCTGCAATGTGTATTGATTGCCATGGAGTTCATAAAATTTTACCAAAAAGTTATCCTGAATCATCTGTTAGTCTTGAAAATGTTAAATCGACTTGTCAAAAATGTCATAAAGGTGCAACACAAATTTTTTCACAAAGCTATTCTCATAAAACTCAGAACCAACAAGCTGCAAATATTGAAAACATTGTTGCAAACATTTATTTCTGGTTAATCTTTTCTGTAATTGGTGCGATGGTTCTTCACAACTTATTAATATTCTTATATGAAGTTAAAAAGAAAAGAAACAAACAAGCTAATGATATTACCATTCCAAGATTTACAAAAAATGAAGTTGTTCAACATTATTTATTGTTAACATCTTTTATAACATTAGCGGTGACAGGTTTTGCACTAAAATATCCAAATAGCTGGTGGTCAGAATTATTAAGAAACATTGGCATGACTGAAACAGTTCGCCAATATATTCATCGCGGTGCTGCAACTGTAATGATATTAACTGGCTTGTATCACATTGGATATTTATTGTTCACTGCACGTGGTAGAGATGTTTTATTGAATTTAATTCCAAAGTGGAGTGATGTAATTGAGGCAAGAGATAACATTCTCTATTACTTAAGATTGAGAAATGAAAAGCCAAAATTTGATAAATATGATTACACTGAAAAAGCTGAATACTGGGCTTTAATTTGGGGTACAATTGTAATGGGTATTACTGGCTTGTTCCTGTGGTTCCCCACTTTGGTTGGCAATTGGGCTCCAGTTTGGTTAATAAAAGTTAGTGAATTGATTCACTTCTATGAAGCTATTTTAGCAACTCTTGCAATAGTTGTTTGGCATTGGTTCTTTGTGATTTTCCATCCTCACGAATATCCAATGAGTTTGACATGGATTGATGGAAAGATGAGCTTGCATACTTATCGTCATCATCATGAAAAACATTTTAGAAAAGTAGTTCTTGAATGGAAAGAATATAAAGCTGGAAAGCGTGAAGCTAAAAGAGTTAGTAATTCAACTTGGTTATTTACTTCAACATTAGAAAAGAATGGTTTAAATCCAACGGCAATAATTGACCATGAAATTGAAAATGATCCTGAATTAAAAAATTGGTTAGATGAAAAACTGAAATTAGAAAAAGAGAATTAAAAGATTTTTTGATTCACAATTAGTAATACATAATTAATAGATATGTTCTTTACAATAAAAAATCTCCAACTTAAAATCCTAAAGGAGGAAACTATGTTAAAAAGAGTAATTCCAGTTGTATTAGTTTTTGCTTTAACTTATTTAGTTATACCAACAAATTTATTTGCACAAGCAAATGGTTTTGAAGGTACACAAGTTTGTGGAATGTGTCACAAATCAGAAAAACAAGGTCAGCAATTAAAAATCTGGCAAGAGAGCAAACATGCTCAAGCTTACAAAACTTTAACTACACCAGAAGCTGATAAAATTGCCGCTGAAAAAGGATTCAAAACAAAAGCAGTTGAAACAAAAGAATGCCTAAAATGTCATGCATCTGGTTATGATGTTGATAAAGCTTTGATTGGTGCAAAATTTAAAGTTGAAGATGGTGTTCAATGCGAAACTTGCCATGGCGCTGGTTCAGCTTATAAATCAATGGCTGTGATGAAAAACAGAGAAGAAGCTGTTAAAAAAGGATTAAAAGTTTATGAAGATAATTCTAAGCTTTGTGTAACTTGCCATAATTCTGAAAGTCCAACTTATAAAGAATTCAAGTTCGATGAAATGTGGGCAAAGATAGCTCATAAAATTCCAAAAGGTTAATTCTTTAATGGGATAAAAAATGAAAAAAATTATTCTTTTAATTTTTGTTCTACCGCTAATAATTCATGCACAGAATTTTAACGGTAGATTCACTTCTTCCTTCTATACATTTCAACGTTTTGATAACTTGCAAAATTCCGATTCGTATATTCGAAACACAGAAGCTGTTTATCTCAATTTTAATTACAACAAAATTTCTCTTCGCACAAGAATGAATTTTGAAACTAATCTTGGAAATACTTTAGATAATGATCCACGTCTTCGTTTTTATAATTTATATCTTGAAGCAAGAGATATTTTAGATTTTGCTACAATTAAAATTGGTAGACAACCACTTTTTACTCCTGTTTCTGGTGGATTATTTGATGGTGTTAATCTTAAATTGAAATATTCTGATTATGCACTCACAGCTTACTACGGTGGAAATTTGCCAGCTTATCAAAAATTTGAATTCCTGAAGGATTTAAGTGATAATTACGTTATGGGTGCGCGCTTCGATGCAAACCCAATTGAGCATTTAAATCTTGCTCTTAGTTATATTGATAAAAACTTCAAAGCAATGGATTATGAAGCATTAAGAATGGATGAAGCACTTGATCCTGTAAAAATTTTAATCATGCAAAAATCAAATCAATTTAAATTTGCTTCGGGTGAATTATCTTATGAATTACCAAATTGGTTTGATGCTTCAGCTCTTTTTGAATATGATTTGAATTATATGGAACCATCCAAGTTTGAAGCAAACGGAAGATTTTGGATAACTAATGAAATTGGTGTAACCGGTTATTTCAACTGGCGTGAACCAAAAATAAGATACAATTCAATTTTCAGCGTTTTCAATTTTGGTCACACAGAAGAATACGAAGGCGGTGTTGATTACAAAATCAATAACAATCTAACTGTATTTGGAAAATTTGGAAATGTTAAATATGAAGATGAAAATTCTTCCCGCTTAACTTTAGGAGCTTCAACAAATTTAGGCAGCATTAGTTACAGAAAAAACTTCGGTTATGCTGGCGAACTTGATAATATTTCAATTTATGCCGCAAAAAGTTTTGCAGAAGGATTTATTACTCCATCAATTGGATTAGCTTATACTTCATATAAACTTTCTAAAGATGATGAAACAAATAATATCACTTCAGTATTAGCTGGAGTAAATGTTCATCCTTGGCAAAAATGGGCTTTCGATTTGCAAGGACAATATTTCAACAACAAGATTTATAAAAATGATTTTAGATTACTATTCAAAATAAACCACTGGTTCAATACAAACTTTTAGAATATTATGAAAATAAAATATTTCTACACAGCATTAGGTTTATTGATTGTTGGATTTTTGACAATAGCTGCAATTAGCTCGAATAACTTGAGTGATGAGAAATCAAACAAAGATGTAATCAAGTTCTCTCACAAAAAACATTCTGAAGTCGCTGCTTGTGCTGATTGCCATACAAATGTTTCATCAAGTACATCATTGAAAGATAGATTACTTCCCGAAAAATCCGTCTGTGCTACTTGTCATGATGTTAATGATGAAAATCAATGTACAACTTGTCATTATCAGGATAAATATGAACCATTGATGAAAAAATCTTCCGAACTTATTTTCAATCACAAATCTCATCTTGAAAATCCAAATGTGAATTGTGAAAGTTGCCATAAAGGTTTAACACAAGTTGATTATAGTGTTGATTCTAAAGATTCACAACCATCAATGAGTACATGTTACACTTGCCATAATGATAAAGCTGTTGCATCGAGCGAATGCAAGACTTGTCATACATCCACAGTTAATTTACTACCACAAGATCATAAGAGTGCTTCTTTCATGAAGATGCACAAATTCAAAGCGCAAGAACCAAAAGCAGAATGTCAGATGTGTCATGAAAACAACTTCTGTGAATCTTGCCATGCTGCTACAACAATGATTGATGAGAAAAACACAAGTAAAGATTTTGTTACTCCTTATTCTCCGCATAATTTTATTGATAATACAAAACAACAAAACATAACTCGTGTTCACGATTTGAATTATCGTTATACACATGGCATTGATTTAAAGGGAAAAACAACTGAATGCCAGACTTGTCATCAAACTGAAACATTTTGTGCTGAATGCCATAATACAACAGGTGGAGATTATGCATTAACAGGAATGGTCCCACAATCTCATAAAATGCCAAATTTTGTAACTCTTGGAGTTGGCAGCGGTGGTGGTCAGCATGCAGTTTTAGCTAAACGAGATATTGAAAGATGCGCTTCATGTCACGACGTTCAAGGTGCTGATCCAACTTGTGTAATGTGTCATGTTGATAACGACGGAATCAAAGGAACTAATCCTAAAACTCATAAAAGAAATTTCATGAGTTCATCTGATGATGGTGATTGGCATTCTGATCGTGGCTCGGTTTGTTATACTTGCCATACTGATGCTAATGCTCGTCCAGATGGAATAAAAGGTGTTGGTTTCTGCGGTTATTGTCATAAATAATTAACTCAATTTCTGGATAGAATATGAGATCAATGAAAATTAATTTAATTGTTTTATTTGTCGGTTTAATTTCATTTGCTTGTAGTGATTTGAATAATGATTTAACATTACCGACAAAAATTGGAATTCATGGACCAAATGTATTGGTCGTAGAATCACCAACTTTTCATGGAAAAATTCTTACTGATAAAAAACTTGATGGATGTCGTCAATGTCATGCAGCTAATTTAAACGGCGGGACTGCTCAGGTCAGCTGCTTAAATTGCCATCCTTCTCTTTCAATTCATAATCAAAGTATCAATGATCCAACTTCACAAAATTTCCATGGAAGGTATATCGCATCTAAAAACTGGAATTTGAACGAATGTAAAAAATGTCACGGAGAAAAATATGCCGGTGGTTCTTCAAGTCCAACTTGCTTGACTTGTCATACAGATAAAGAAAATGGACCAGAAGCTTGTAATACTTGTCATGGCGATTTTACAAAACCAAGTCTTACAGCTCCACCGCGTGCATTAAATAATGCTATTGCTACAACTGATCCGGGCGTTGGTGCACATACATTACATTTAACAAATATTAAAATAGCTCCAAAAAATGTTGCTTGTGAAGAATGCCATACAGTACCAAAAACTTTCAGCGAAGCTGGTCATATTGATTCAAATCCAAAAGCTGAAGTTATATTTAAAGATAGCAACAAAAATGGAAGTTATAATTTCACAACTAATACATGTGCAAATACTTATTGTCATGGCAATTTTGAATTTTCAAAATCATCTTCAAAATATTCATTTATTTATACTTCAGATAAAATTGTTGGAAATAACTTTTCACCAAAATGGAATAAGGTAGATGGAACACAAGCTGCTTGTGGAACCTGTCATGGATTGCCACCAACAGGTCATCAAGCTCAAAATTTGAATCAATGTTCAACCTGTCATACTGGTGTAGTCGATAATACTGGAAAAATTATTGATCCAACAAAACATTTGAATGGAAAAATAAATGTATTTAATGTTGAATATTAAAAAGAATCATTACTAAAAGAAGCCGCTTTTATGAGCGGCTTTTTTATATTTGCAATGAAACAAATTTGAAACACTGAAACAAAATGTCAATTAATGATAACTTAAAAGATCGAATATTAGATTCAATTGCTGAAGGTGTATTTACAGTCGATAAAGATTTTAAGATTAACTTCTTTAACAAAGCTGCGGAAAAAATTACTGGACAAAAAAAGAGAAGAAGTTATTGGAAAATTTTGTAAACATGTTTTTAAATCACCCGTTTGCATGTCTGATTGTCCAATTGCACTTGTCCTCCGTTCAAAATCAAATCTTTACAAGACAGAAAAAGCTTTAGAACTTTTTTACATAGTTGCAAGAATTGATATCAACATAATTTTCAATACAGACGTTGTAAAAGATGATTGCCCTTGTCCTGAATTAATTCCTTTAATTGAAAATCATGAGAAACCTAATACAAATTCATTGGATTATTTTTTAACTATGGAAATTCTTTGGGCATTTTGTGATAAATATCGTTCACTTGAATTTTTTTCAAAAGCAAAAGAATTATCTCCAGACAACGAAATAATTTCTTCGATTCTTAACATCTTTCATAATCATTTTAACGATATTGAATTTGTGAATTAATTTTCATTTTTCTCTTTCAATTTTTTAAGATTTTACCTCAATAAATCCTTAATTTTACACCTGAAAAATTTTTGATATTACATGAACAATACTTTAACTTCATTAAATATTTTGCTGCCAATTTTTTATTTGTTTGGCTTTGCAGTTTACGTCTGGGATTTTTATAAACCTACAACTGCCTTAACAAATTCTAAGAGAGTGATTCTTTTCATTACTCTATCTGTTCATATACTTTTTTTATTATTAAGAACAATCGAGCTTGATCATCCTCCTATTACAAATAAGTTTGAAATTTTTTCAATCATTGCGTTCTCAATCACTTTTTCTTATTTCATATTAGAATTATTAACTGATGTTAGAATGACTGGTTTGTTTATAATTCTTTTCTCGTTAATATTTCAAATAATTTCCTCTTTGTTTATTCCTGAAAATTATGTTGTTCCTGAAGTTTTAAGAAATCGACTTTTAGGAATGCATGTAATTGGTGCTATTCTTGGTTATTCAGGTTTCACAATTTCTGCAGTTTATGGAATTTTATTTTTACTTCTTTATAAAAATTTACGAGCTAATAAATTTGGAATTCTTTTCGATAGAATGCCAAGTTTAGAAACTTTAGAAACATTAAACTTTTATTCGATGGTGATTGGTTTTATTCTTTTATCATTAGCAATCATAGTTGGAATTGTATGGCTTCCTGAAGCATTTCCAAAATTTAGTTATTTTGATCCAAAACTTGTTGGAACTATTTTAGTTTGGTTAGCATATGGATATGTAATTTTGCGAAAATCTGTTTATAATTTATATGGAAGAAAAATTATTAACTTAACGTTATTCGCTTATACTATCGCAATTCTTTCTTTGATAATTACTAATACATTGGCAAAAACTTTTCACTCTTTTTATTGAGAAAGAATCTAAATGAATTTTATTGGTATTTCTTTAAATCATAAAACTTCCCCGTTGGAAATTCGAGAAGCTCTTCATTTAAATCGTGAAGAAATTATTCAGGCATTATCATATTTAAACGATACAATTTCAGAAAGTGTAATAATTTCAACATGTAATCGAACAGAAATTTTTGGTTTCCCAAATTCTAATTCATTAAACAGCTCTCCAATTATTGATAAATTAATTTCATTCAAAAAAGTTGATGGAATAAAACCTGAGTATTTCAGAACTTATTTTTCTTGTGGTGCAGTAAAGCATTTATTTTCTGTTGCCTCTGGAATTGATTCATTGATAATTGGTGACAGCCAAATTTTAGGACAAGTCAAAGAAGCTTATGAAATCTCAAATGATTTAGGATTAACAGGAACAATTTCGCAAAGAATTTTTGATACTGCAATTAAAGTTGGAAGAAGAGCAATAAAAGAAACAACCATCGGCGAAGGTGCTGTTTCTGTTAGTTATGCAGCAGTTCAAGTTGTTGAAAAGATTTTTGCAAACTTGAATAAAAAATCTGCTCTGGTAATTGGCGCTGGCGAAACCGGTGAATTAGCAGCAATTCATCTTAAAGATAAAGGCATTAAAAGAATAGCTATTTCAAATCGTACATTAGAAAGAGCAGAAAAATTAGCTGAAAAGGTTCATGGTGAAATTGTTCCTTTTCAATTTTTAAAAGAGCAAATTCATGATTTTGATATAATAATTAGTGCTACGAGTTCTCAAGATTTTATTTTGAGTTATGATGATGTAAAAAATGCAATGAAAAAAAGAAAAGGTTCTTCAATTATTCTAATGGATATTGCTGTTCCAAGAGATATTGATCCTCGCGTTAAAGAAATAGATAATGTTTTTTATCATGATATGGATTCATTGAAAATCATTGTCGAACAAAACTTACAAAGAAGAAAAGATCAAATTCCTTTAATTGAAAAAATGATTATGGAAGAAATGATTAACTTCTTTGGTTGGTATAATACTTTAGATATTGTTCCAACTATTAAATCATTAAGAAATTTTTTTGATGAAATACGAAATGATGAATTGCAAAAAATAAAAAATAAAGTTAGCCAAGAAGATTTTGTTAAAATTGAAGATATGACAAGAAGAATGATTGGAAGATTGCTTCATAACCCAACAGTTAGACTTAGAGAATTTGCAGAAAAAGGTATGAACATTAATGAAGCTACTTCAACAGCGTTGGTTTTGAAAAATCTTTTTAAGTTAGATGATAATGAGAATAATTCTATTGATAAAAATAATTCCCAAAAGGATTAAAATTGAAAAGAGAAAAATTAATAATAGGTTCTCGTGGAAGTGAACTTGCACTTTGGCAAGCAAAATTTGTTAAAAAAGAGTTAGAAAAGAAAAACAAAAATCTTTTAGTCGAGATAAAAATTATCAACACTAAAGGTGATAAAATTTTAGATGTTGCTCTTTCTAAAATTGGTGATAAAGGTTTGTTCACAAAAGAATTAGAAAAGGAATTACTAGCTGGAACAATTGATATTGCAGTGCATAGCTTAAAAGATTTGCAAACAGAAATTCCAAAAGGATTAAAATTAGCTGCTGTAACAAAACGGCATCCTGTTGAAGATGTATTAATAGCAAGAAAAAAAGGTACTACAATTTCATCTTTGAAAGAAAGTGCAATTGTAGCAACTGGTTCATTAAGAAGACGAGCTCAACTTTTGCATTTGCGTCCAGACATTAAAATTGTTGAGCTAAGAGGAAATGTTCCAACAAGAATAAAGAAATTTTTAGAATCAGATTGGGATGCTATTATTCTCGCACGTGCTGGTGTGGAAAGATTGAAATTGTCAAAAAATATTTCTTCGTTTATTTCTAAAGAAGATATTTTACCTGCAGTTGGTCAAGGTGCGTTGGGAATTGAAATTAAAGAAGGAAATTATTTTGCCGAAAAGATTGTTAAATCAATTCATGATGAAAAAACATTCGTTGAAATTAGAGCTGAAAGATCTTTATTGAAAAAACTTGAAGGTGGCTGTCAAGTTCCAATTGGTGCTTTTGCAGAGTTGAAACAAAATGGTTTGTATTTAGATGCAGTTGTTGCTTCTATCGATGGTTCAATTTCATTCCGTAAAAAACTTAGAGGCACTAAAACAAATCCAGAAAAGTTAGGTGAGAAATTGGCTGTCCAACTTTTGAAAGCTGGAGCTAGTTCGATTCTTAAAGAAATTTATAGCAAAGAAAGAAAAAATTGAAAGCGTTAAAAGATTCAATAATTCTTGTTACAAAGAAAAGCGATGAGGTAAAATCATCTTTTGAACGATTAGAAAAACTTTGTAGGAAAATTATTTTCTTACCTACAATTAAAATTGTCCCAACATTAAATGCAAATGATGATCAATTAATCAGAAATAAAATCAACGAATATGACTATTTAATATTTACTTCAGCTAACGCTGTTAATGTTTTTCTTGACTACTTTAGAAATATCATTGAAAGCTTAGATAAAATTAAAGTAGTAGCAATTGGAAAATCTACCGCAAAGAAATGCAAAGAGTATGGAATCAATGTTGAAATAATTCCTGAAACTTTCAGTGCCAACGGATTATTAAACATTTTTAGAAAAGAAAATATTCATGGAAAAAATATTCTCATTCCTGGTTCTGTTATTTCCAGAAATGAATTAAGAGATGAATTACAAAGACTTGGAGCTAATGTAGATTTTATTCCAATTTATGATGTTCAAATAAATTATGATTATAAGAAAGAACTTGATGAGATTAAAAATAATCAACCTGATATTTTTGCATTTACGAGTCCATCATCATTTCATAATTTTTTGAAATTAATGAATATAGCTGAGCCAAGCGATTATTTTTTTCAAAAAACAATTTGTGCAATCGGAAATACAACAGAAGAAGCAATAACTAAATATGGATTAAATGTTAACGTTGTTCCTCAAAATTTTTCAATTGAACATTTAGTTGATGCATTAATAAAATTTTATGAACTTCAAAAAAATATAGCTTAAATGGAGGTTATTTGGTTGAATTAAAAAATGATTTGTTTTTAAGAGCTTGTAAAAAACAAACTGTTGAAAGAACACCAATTTGGATTATGCGTCAAGCAGGAAGATATTTGCCTGAATATCGCGAGATAAGAGAACGAGCTGATTTTATCACAATGTGCAAAACTCCTGAACTTGCAGCAGAAGTTACAATACAACCTGTTGATATTATTGGCGTCGATGCTGCAATAATTTTTTCTGATATACTTGTTATTCCCGAAGCAATGGGAATGAACTTGGAAATGATTGAATCAAAAGGTCCAAAACTTTATGAACCAATTCGTAATCTTGATCAAATAAATAATTTGAAAGTGATTGATCCATATAAAGATTTAAAATATGTTCTTGATGCTGTTGCCTTAACAAAAAAAGAGTTAAATAATCGTGTTCCGTTAATTGGATTTGCTGGATCTCCTTGGACTTTGATGACATACATGGTTGAAGGTGGTGGTTCAAAAAATTTTTCTGAGATCAAAAAATTTATTTACAATCAACCTAAAGCTGCTCATCTGCTTCTTGAAAAAATTTCTGATGCAGTTGCTGAATATTTATCAGCTAAAATTGAAGTTGGTGCAAATGCAATTCAAATTTTTGATACTTGGGGTGGTTTGCTTTCTCAATCTGATTTTAAAGAATTTTCTCTCCAATACATTGAAAAAGTAATATCAAAAATTAAAAGAAAAGAAGAACCAATTATTGTCTTTGCAAAAGGAGTTCATCATAGCTTGGATGATTTAGCAAATTCAGGTGCAAATGTAATTAGCTTAGACTGGACAATGAATTTAGGTGAAGTAAGAAACAAAATTGGTAGTAAAGTTGCTTTGCAAGGTAATTTAGATCCGACTGTACTTTATGCTAACAAAGAGAAAATAAAAGAAGAAGCTGTTAAAGTTCTTTCTTCATTTGGCAAAGGTAGTGGACATATTTTTAATCTTGGACATGGAATTTTACCAGACGTTGATCCTGAGAATGCTAAATATTTGGTTGAAGTTATTAAGAATGAAAGTAAATTTTTTCACGAGTAATATTATTAATTGATTTGGCAGAAGTGTAATAATATTTTTCTGCCGCTAACAAAAGGTAAATGAAATGAACATTAATTTAGAATTAATAAAAAAATATGACCGTCCTGGTCCACGCTATACAAGCTATCCAACTGCACCACAGTTTAATAATTCATTTACATCAGAAAAATTTCTTGATGAAATTATTCGAACTAATAATGAAAACAATCCACCAGATTTATCTTTGTATTTTCATATTCCATTCTGTGATACACTATGTTATTTCTGTGGCTGCAATATGATAATTTCACGAAACAGAGAAAGAATTAAAGAATATACAAATCATCTAAAAAATGAAATTGATCTTCTGAGGACATATTTAAAGAATGATCGAAAAGTTGTTCAACTTCATTGGGGCGGTGGAACTCCAACACATCTAAATCCTGATGAAATTACAGATTTAATTTCTTATATCAATAATAGTTTTTCGTTTTCTAATCATGCGGAAGAAGGTTGTGAAATTGATCCTCGTGGATTAACTAAAGAACATCTTGAAGCATTGAGACACGGCGGCTTCAATAGAATTTCTATGGGCGTTCAAGATTTTAATGAAAAAGTTCAGAAAGCTGTTAATAGAATTCAGCCTGAAGACATGACTCGACAAGTAATTTCTTGGGTGCGTGAATTAAAATTTAATAGCATGAATTTAGACTTGATTTATGGACTTCCCTTTCAATCAGTTGAAAGTTTTGAAAAAACTGTTGATGCAATCATCGATATTTCTCCTGATAGAATTGCTGTGTTTAATTATGCTCACGTTCCATGGCTTAAAAAACATATGGCATTAATCAAACCAGAAGATTTGCCAAAGCCGGAAGAAAAGTTAGAAATATTAAAAATGACAAGTGAAAAATTAACAAATGCTGGTTATGTTTTTATTGGAATGGATCATTTTGCAAAACCAAATGATGAATTGTCAATTGCACTGAAAGAGAAAAAACTTTATAGAAATTTTCAAGGATATAGCACACACGCGGGAACAGATTTATATGCTTTAGGAATCACAAGCATAAGCCAAATTGGAAGATGTTATTCGCAAAATGTTAAAAAAGAATCGGAATACTTTGAAAAATTAAACGATGGAGTTTTTCCAGTTGAACGAGGTTACTATCTAAGTGATGATGATTTATTGAGAAGACATGTAATCACAAGAATTATGTGCGATTTCGAATTGGATTTTTCTGAAGTGGAAAAATTATTTTCAATTGATTTCAAAAAATATTTTGATAGCTCATTGAAAAAATTAACAGAATTTGTTGATGATGGTTTATTAATTCTTTCTGATAAAAATATGAAAGTAACAGAAATGGGTAGATTGATGATCAGAAATATCGCAATGAACTTTGATGCATATTTAGAAACTAGTAATGCAAAATTTTCAAGGACTGTGTAATATCAATTGCCATCGTCATCAACACGTAATGTTGGTTTTTCACCATCAAGAACGACTATTGTGTATTTTCGCCCTTTGATTGTTGTAAAAAATATGTATGGAGAAAAACTTTCATTTTGAATTACTGCAGTCGCTTGTTGATAACCTTCAGATATCTCTTGATATGAAGTTGTTTGATTTGTTTCAACATTATTAAAATTAATTGTATTTCCATTTGCAGATTTGATCTGAACATTTGCTTTGTTGGTTCTTCTATTTAGAACACGAACGCTTGGTGGCTCTGAAGTACATGCTGAAAATATTGCAACTGATGTTAAAAGTATTAGTAAAAGATTTTTCATTTTTTCCCAAATTTCTTTATAAAAAAATAAGAATAAGTTAAATGCAAACCAATTCAAATAAAAAAGCTGTAATTCTATTCAACTTAGGTGGACCAGATTCATTAGAAGCTGTGCAACCTTTTTTATACAATTTATTTTGTGACCCAGATATTTTTAAATTACCTTTTGGACAAAAAGCTTTAGCTAGTTTTATATCAAAGAAAAGAGCTCCAAAAGTCATTGAAGAATATAAACTCATTGGTGGCAAATCACCTATTAATGATTGGACTGAAATTCAGAGGAAGAAATTACAATCTAAATTATCTTCAATGAATATTGACGTTTTCACTGCAATGCGTTATTGGCATCCATTGACTGCCGATGTTGTAAAAATTGTTCAAGAAAAAAATTATGAAAAAATAATTTTACTTCCACTCTATCCACATTATTCAATTACAACTACTGGCTCATCTTATAATGAATGGATGCGACATTATAAAGGCGATGTTTCAAAAATAATATTAGTAAATAATTATCATCAAGATGAAAAATATATTGACGCATTAAATCAACGAATAGATGAATCATTAAATTTATTCGAAGAAAAGATTCGCAACAAAGTACAATTAGTTTTTAGTGCTCATGGAACACCAATTAGTTTAGTTAAAAAAGGTGATCCATATTCTTTACAAATTAAAGAAACTGTGGAAGCTGTAATGAAAGCAAGAAATTTTTCTCATGAATTTCATCTTTGTTTTCAAAGCAAGGTTGGTCCAATGAAATGGCTTGAACCATCAACAGATAAAATGATTGAACAATTAGCAAAAGAGAACAAAAAGCATTTGTTAGTAATTCCAATTAGTTTTGTATCTGATCATGTTGAAACTTTATTCGAATTAGATATTGAATACAGACATGTTGCAAATGAAGTTGGCATAATTGATTACAAAGTAATGATTGGCTTGAATGATTCAGACAAATTTGTTGAGGCATTGAGTGATTTAGTTATACAACAACTTTAATAAATTAATTAGAGGCAACAATGAAACTCAAGATTTATTTTATTTTATTCATAACTTTATTTTTAACCATCGTAAAAGCACAAGAGAACAAAATGAATAATCCATTTTTTAAAGTGTGGAATACACCTTTTAACACTCCTCCATTTGAAGAAATTAAAATTGATGATTTTCTTCCAGCATTTGAAGAAGGAATGAAACAACAAAAAGAAGAAATACAAAAAATTATTGACAACAAAGACATTCCAACTTTCCAAAACACAATAGCTGAACTTGAAAAAAGTGGAGCACTGCTTACAAAAGTTAGCAATGTATTCTATAACTTAAATTCAACTATAACAAATGAAAAGATGCAAGAAATTAATCAAACAATTGCACCCAAACTTGCAAAACATAATGACGATTTAAAACTTAATGAAAAACTTTTCGCCAAAGTAAAATATGTTTATGATCAAAAAGACAAATTAAACTTATCCTCTGAGGAAAAATTGCTTTTGGATAATTACTATTCTGATTTCATCAGAGGTGGTGTTAATCTTACTAAAGATCAAAAAGAAAAATTCAGGAAAATAAATGAAGAGCTTTCGATTTTAACAGTGAAGTTTGGAGAAAACATTCTTAAAGAAACAAATTCAGTTGGATTAGTTATAGAAAACAAAGATGATTTAGTTGGACTTCCCGAAACAGTAATTCAAGGTGCGGCAGAAACTGCAAAGTCAAAAGAACTTGAAGGTAAATGGGCTTTTACTTTGCAAAGAGCAAGCTGGACGCCATTTCTTCAATATTCACCAAAACGTGAATTGAGAGAAAAATTATTCAAAGCTTATATCAATCGTGGAAATAATAACAACGAATTTGACACTAAAAAAATCTTATCTAAAATTGCATCATTAAGAATTGAACGAGCAAATTTACTTGGCTATAAAACTCATGCAGATTTTAAGCTTGAAAAAAATATGGCTAAAAATCCTGAAACTGTTTTTAAATTTTTGAATGAACTTTGGACTCCAGCAATTAAAAAAGCAAAAGCAGAAGCTGATGAGATGCAAAAGTTAATTTATAAAGAAGGGAATAGTTTCAAATTGCAACCTTGGGATTGGTGGTATTACGCTGAAAAAGTTAAGAAAGACAAATATGATTTAGATGAATCAATGCTTCGTCCTTATTTCAAGTTAGAAAATGTTATTGCAGGAGTTTTTGATGTTGCAAATAAACTTTATGGACTTCAATTCATTGAACGAAATGATATTTCGGTTTATCATCCTGATGTAAAAGTTTTTGAAGTGAAAGAATCAGATGGAAAACATGTTGGAATTCTTTATACTGATTACTTCCCACGAGACACTAAAGAAAGTGGTGCATGGTGCAGTGGATTTAGAGATCAATCTAATATTGATGGAAAGTTTATTACTCCACTTGTTACAAATTGTGGAAATTTTTCAAAACCGACTACAGACAAACCTGCTCTCCTAAGTTTGGATGAAGTCAATACTTTATTTCATGAATTTGGTCATGCGCTTCACAGTTTGCTAAATGTTACAGTTTATCCGGGTGGCAAAAGAGTTCCAATTGATTTTGTTGAATTGCCATCACAAATAATGGAAAACTGGGCTACACATCCACAAGTTCTTAAAATGTATGCAAAGCATTTTCAAACAAATGAACCAATGCCAGATGAGTTAATTCAAAAAATTGAAAATGCAAAATTGTTCAATCAAGGTTTTGAAACAGTTGAATATTTGGCTGCATCTTTCTTAGATATGTATTGGCATACATTAACTGATCCGAAAGAACAAGATGTAATTTCTTTTGAAAAAAATGTTTTATCAAAAATCGGATTGATACCAGAAATTGAATCACGTTATCAAAGTACAAACTTCTTACATATTTTTAGTGGTGATGGATATTCTGCTGGTTACTATGGATATATTTGGGCTGCAGTTCTTGATGCTGATGCATTTGCAGCATTTGAAGAAACAAGTTTATTTGATTCAACAACTGCAAAAAAATTTAGAACTCTTTTAGAAAAAGCAGGGACAATAGAACCAATGGAACTTTACAAACAATTTCGTGGAAGAGAACCAAAGGTTGATGCATTATTAAAAAATCGTGGGTTGAATTAATATTTATGAATAAAAAATTTGCAATTCTTGGTGCTGGAATTTCAGGATTAACTTCTGCATTCTGGCTGAAAAAAAATAATTTTGATTTTGTTATTCTTGAAAAGGAAAATCAGGTTGGTGGCTCAATGCAAACAATTCGCAAAGATGGATTTCAAATTGATTTTGGTCCAAACAGCGGATTGGAAACTACTCCTTTGATTCGTCAGATTGTTGATGAGGTTGGCTTTTCAGATCAAATGGTTTATGCAAGTGAATCTTCTAACAAAAGATTTATTCTTCGTAATAATCAATTGCATGAATTACCAACATCACCAGTTGCGTTTATCTCGACTAAATTGTTTTCAACAAAAACAAAGTTGAGATTATTTGCAGAACCATTCATCGGTAAATCTGCAGATGGATATTATCAAAGTATGTCAGAATTTGTAAGCCGAAGACTTGGACAGGAATTTCTTGATTATGCAATTGATCCTTTTGTGAGCGGTGTGTTTGCCGGCGATCCAAGTAAATTAAGTGTTAAATCTGCTTTCCCAAAATTATATCGGCTCGAAGAAGTTTATGGTGGATTGATTAAAGGAATGATTAAAGGTGCAAAAGAGAGAAAGCAACGTGCTGAACAATCAAAACAAAATGCAAAGATGTTTTCTTTCATAAACGGAATGCAGAGTTTTGCAAATGCAATTGCCGATACAATGAAAGAAAATATTTTGTTGAATGCAAATGTTCAGAAAATTGAAAAGTACAATGAGCAGTGGAAAATTATTTATTCACTTAATAATGAATCAAAAGAAATAATTGTTGATAAAGTGGTTTCAACAATTCCAGTATATGCTGCGGAAAAATTATTCACGCCGATTGATAAAGAATTTCAAAGTCATGCTAATGAAATTTATTATCCGCCGGTTATGGTTTTATATCTTGGTTACAAAAAAGCACAAGTTGAAACACCTCTTGATGGATTTGGATTTTTAATTCCATCTAAAGAAAAGAAAAATTTTCTTGGTGCAATTTGGAGTTCATCAATTTTTCCAAATCGTTGTGATGATGATAAAGCAGCATTTACATTATTTATCGGCGGTGCACGCGCTCCTCACCTTTTTGAAATGGAAAAACAGAAGTTGATTGAAATTGTGATTAAAGAATTTCAGGATGTTATGAAAATTAATGGTGAACCAATTTTAGTTGAGCACAAATTTTGGAATAAAGCTATTCCACAATACAACATTGGATATATTGAACATGAAAATTATTTCGACAAATTTGAAAAAGATAATCCCGGAATAATTTTAAGTGGAAATTATCGTGGTGGAATTTCAGTTGGCGATTGTGTAAAAAACTCGAATAAGTGTATAATGTAAAGTGTATAATGTAAAATGGAAGCAGAGAACAATTGGTTTGTTTCAGAAATTAATTATGAATATAAAAACTCAGTTGTCGATAAGAGTTTTAAATTTGCAATTAGAATTATAAAATTTTATAAAATACTTGTTGAACGTGAGAATAAATATTATCCATTATTTAAACAACTTTTAAGAAGCGGAACTTCAATTGGTGCAAATATAACCGAAGCACAAAGTTCACCATCTAAAAAAGATTTTATAAATAAATTAAATATCGGTTTAAAAGAAGCTAATGAAACAAAATACTGGATTGAATTACTAAAAGAAACTGAATTGATTAATGAAAAAGAATATTTAAGTGTATTAAACGATTGCACTGAACTAATAAAATTATTGACAAGGATCATAAAAACATCCAAAGAAAATCTATAAATCATTATACATTTTACATTATAAATTATACATTAAAAAATTATTTCTTGGAGTAAAAATGAGTTCCTTCCCAACAAAGCGTTTGCGCCGATTGCGTTATAATCCAATCGTGCGTGATATGGTTCGTGAAACTGTTTTAACAAAGAATGATTTAATCTATCCGCTCTTTGTTGTACCCGGCACAAAAGTTAAAAATGAAGTAAGATCAATGCCCGGAGTTTTTCAAATGTCAATTGATGTTGTTGTTGAAGAATGCAAAGAACTCGTTCAACTTGGCATTCCCGCAATTATTCTTTTTGGCATTCCTGAACATAAAGATGAAGTTGGCAGCGGCGCTTATGATCCGAATGGAATTATCCAGCAAGCAGTGCGAGCTATTAAGAAAGAAGTAAAAAATCTTTTGGTCATTACTGATGTTTGCATGTGCGAATATACTTCTCACGGTCATTGTGGAATTTTAGACGGTGAAAGAATTTTGAATGATGCAACTGTTGAATTGCTTGCAAAAGAAGCCGTTACTCATGCTCAAGCTGGTGCTGATGTAATAGCACCATCAGATATGATGGATGGAAGAGTTGCTGCAATAAGAAAAGCACTCGATGAAAATGGATTTGAAGAAATTCCAATTTTGAGTTATGCAGTTAAATATGCTTCAGGTTATTATGGACCATTCAGAGATGCAGCAGAATCGGCACCGGCATTTGGTGACCGCCGTTCTCATCAAATGGATGTTGCAAATACAAATGAAGCATTACGCGAAGCTGAAACTGATATAGAAGAAGGTGCAGATATAATTATGGTTAAACCTGCAGGTGCATATCTCGATATTATTTACCGCGTGAAAGAAAAATTTGAAATGCCAACTGCTGCTTATCAAGTAAGTGGTGAATATGCAATGATTAAAGCCGCAGGTAAACTTGGCTGGATTGAAGAACAAAGAGTTATGATGGAATCACTCATTGCAATTAAGCGCGCCGGTGCAGATATGATTTTAACTTACTTTGCAAAAGATGTTGCAAAAATTTTATAATACTTCTTCTTTATGGAACAAAATTTTAAGTTTAGTTGGCAAGCTACTTTTGCAGGATTAAAACATAGCAACTATCGTCTTTGGTTTATAGGACAAATAGTTTCTCTTTTTGGTTCGTGGATGCAAATGACTGCCCAATCATTTTTTATTTTTGAACTGACTCATTCACCAGCATTTTTAGGATATGTCGGATTTGCAAATGGTATTCCTTCTTGGTTGTTGATGTTATATGGTGGTGCTATTGCTGATCGATTCCCAAGAAGAAACATTCTCATTATAACTCAAGTTATCATGATGATTTTAGCTTTCATTCTTGCATTTTTAACTTTCACAAAACTAGTTGAACCTTGGCAAATTATTTTACTTACTTTTCTTCTTGGTATTGCAAACGCATTTGATGCACCTGCACGACAAGCATTTGTAAATGAATTAGTCCCTCGCGAAGATTTATTAAATGCTATTGCTCTTAACTCAATGATGTTCCATTCTGCTGCAGCTATTGGTCCTGCAATTGCTGGAATTGTTTATGCAATTGTAGGTCCTGCCTGGTGTTTTATGATTAATGGAATTTCTTTTATCGCTGTTATATATAATCTTTCTCAAATGCATTTCGAAAAAGAATTTATTAAACCAATCGCAAAATCACTAAAGAAAGAAATTTTTGATGGGATAAAATATTTAAAGACTCAAAAACAAATTTTATCTGTTATGCTAATTGTTGCTTTCTCAACTTTTTTTGGTTTGAGTGTTGCAACTTTATTTCCTGATTGGGCTGTAAAAATTCTACATGGAAATTCTACTACAAATGGATTTCTCCAAGCTGCAAGAGGAGTTGGTGCTTTTTCTTGTTCGTTAATCATTGCATCTTATAGTAAAATAATTCCTCGTGGAAAAGTTTTAATTGGTGGTTTGATTGCTCTTCCAATTTTTATGTTTTTATTTTCGTTCAACCAATCGCTTATACTTTCTATTTTAATTTTAATTGGAATAGGCGCGGCAATTATCGCTATCAATAATCTTGCAAATGGTCTAATTCAAACTCTTGTAACTGAAGAATTTCGTGGTAGAATTATGGGCATATATAGTTTTAGTTTTTTTGGATTCATGCCAATAGGAACATTATGGATTGGAATGTTAGCTGAACATTTTGGCTCTCCAATCGCAATACTAGTTGATGCAATTATATTATTCATCTTTGCTATTATTGTATCAGTTGTTTTCCCAAAAATTTTAAAAATTAATTGAACATACTTGGAATTTATATGAGACTAGACAAAAGTAAATCATTATTTGAAGAAGCAAAAAAATTTATTCCCGGTGGAGTTAATTCCCCCGTTCGTGCTTTTAAATCAGTTGGAGGTAATCCAATATTTGTTGAACGAGGCAGCGGTTCAAAATTTTATGATGTTGATGGAAATGAATTTATCGATTACATCGGAAGTTGGGGACCACATTTATTCGGACACAATCCTTCGTTCATAAAAGATGCTTTGATGAATGCAATCAACAACGGAACAAGTTTTGGTGCACCAACAGAAATTGAAGTTCAGATGGCAAAATTAATTACTGAACTTGTTCCTTCAATTGAGATGGTGAGAATGGTAAACAGCGGAACAGAAGCAACAATGAGTGCTGTTCGTGCTGCTCGCGGTTTTACAGGCAAAGAAAAAATAATCAAGTTCGAAGGATGTTATCATGGTCATGGCGATTTCTTTTTAATTAAAGCAGGAAGCGGTGCATTAACATTCGGTGTTCCGACTTCACCCGGTGTTACAAAAGGAAATGCTGCAGACACTCTAATTGCAGATTTCAATAATATCGAATCAGTTAAAAAATTAATTCAAGCAAATAAAAATGAAATTGCTTGCGTGATCATTGAACCTGTTGTTGGAAATATGGGAACGGTTCGTGCCGATAATTCATTCATAAAAGAATTGAGAGAAGTTTGTTCAAATGAAAATATAATTTTGATTTTTGATGAAGTAATGACAGGTTTTCGTTTGGCAAAAGGTGGTGCACAGGAAATTCTTGGAATCACTCCAGACTTAACTACATTTGGAAAAATTATCGGCGGTGGTTTACCTGTCGGTGCTTATGGTGGAAAGAAAGAAATTATGGAAATGGTTTCACCAAGTGGACCAGTTTATCAGGCGGGAACATTGAGTGGAAATCCACTTGCAATGAGTGCCGGTTTAGCCGCATTGAATCATATTAAAAACAATCCTGATATTTATTCATTACTTGAAGAAAAAGGAAAATATCTTGAAGATGGAATAAAAGATGGCATTAAATCAATCAGTAAAAATTATCAGCTTAATCGTGTCGGTTCTATGATGACTTTATTTTTTACAGAAGAACCTGTGATTGATTATAAGACTGCAGTAAAATCCGACACAAAATTATTTGCAAAATATTTCCATGAAATGTTGAATCGTGGAATTTATTTTCCTCCTGCACAATTTGAAGCTATGTTCATTTCTACAGCACACAGCAAAGAAGATTTAGATAAAACAATCGAAGCAAATTTAGAAGCGTTGAAGAGTTTATAAAAAATCTGGCTCGTATTATTAAATGCGAGCCAGACCAGAGGGCTTATGATTTGTATTTTGATGGGACAGAATTATGATAATCCTTTAGCAATAAAAAAGCTTGAATATTTTTTATCAGTATCACCAATGTGATTCATTAACCAACCTCGCAGAAAATTCATAATCTCAAGTGTTAATACTCCTTTTCCCGATTGATAATCATTGACATATAATTTAACTTTTTCAACTAAGTCATTATGCTCTCTTGCATGGATTTTTGCTTCTGGATAACCATATTTATCAAATAATTTTTCCTCATATCCAAAGTGATAAACTGTATAGTTTACTAATTCATTTAATACATTACCGATAATTTCCTTGCCCTTTCCTTCTTTCATAGCATCATGTAGCTGATTAATTAAGTCAGCTAATTTTTTATGTTGATTATCAATTTCTTTTACCTTTACTGAGTAATTATCACTCCAAGTTATTAAAGTCATTTTTTTCTCCCTTTTGTTTTGGATTTACATTAATATTATCGAAAAAAGGATATTAAAGTTTAGGAATAATTAATTCTTCTTTATTAATTTTTATTATGAATTTTACGTCATCATATATAAAAATTTCTTCAGTAGAATTTGAAGCAAGAATAAAAACTGCTTATTCATTTCTTGAAGATTGCACTGTTTGTCCACGCAATTGCAAAGTGGATAGAACGTTGCATCCAAGTGGTTTTTGTAATAGTGGATTGAATCCAATCGTTTCTTCATACACGCCTCATTTTGGAGAAGAACCTGTATTATCAGGAACTCATGGTGCGGGAAACATTTTCTTTGGTAATTGCAATTTGAGATGTGTCTTTTGTCAGAATTATGAAATTAGTCAAAACTGGAAAGAAGAATGTAAAAATGAAATTAGTTGCGAAAAGCTATCTTCAATAATGCTCGAACTTCAAAACAAGAATTGTCATAACATTGGAATGGTTTCACCCACACATTTTGCTCCACAAATTTTGAAATCAATTTATCTTGCTTCAAAGAATGGATTAAATCTTCCTATAATTTACAATTCAAATGGTTACGATTCTGTGGAAACATTAAAACTATTCAACAATGTGATTGATATTTATCTACCTGATTTCAAATATGGAAATAATATTTATGCAAAAGAGTATTCATTCGCACCAGATTATTTTGAAATCACAAAAGCAGCAATAAAAGAAATGTATAATCAAGTTGGTGATGAACTTGTTTATGAAGGAAATATTGTTGTTCGCGGTTTAATAATTCGTCATTTAGTTTTACCAAATGAATTAGCAGAATCTGAAAATATTTTTAAATTTATTGCAGAAGAGCTTAGTCCTAAAATTCATATTTCATTAATGTCACAATATTTTCCGACTCACAAAGCGAATAAATATATTTTGGTCAATCGAAAAATTAGAAACTCAGAATATGATAAAGTCATTCGCCTATTGGAGAAATATGGATTAGAAAATGGTTGGATACAGGAAATGGATAGTGCCGACAATTATCTTCCCAATTTTCAAAACAGAGTTAATCCTTTTGGCAATTAACTTTTACATTCTGCTAATGATTGTAAAATTTTGATGATTAAAAATATCTTTACCTTCGTTAGTGTATGAATAATCAATTCGATTCTTATAAAACTCAGTAATTTTATTTCGAACCATTTTAAGAGTGCTGTTTAAAAATTTATTTTGTTCAGTGAATGCTTCACCTAAAATGGCAAAAGTAGAAGGAAGCCATCTTTCTGGAAATTCACCTGCATAAATTCCACCAGTTTTGAATTTAGAAATTTCATCATCAATTAATTTTACAACTGCACGTTGTCCTTCAATTGTTTCATGAGAAAGTTTGTTCTCTTTCAACCATCTTAAAATTGATTCTTTATTCGGAACAATTAATGCAATTGTGTAAGGTGATTGATTGTTATATAGCATTACTTGATCAATGTAAATTGATTTTTCTGTCAAAGCTTCTTCAATTCCTTCAGGTGAATATTTTTCACCATCACTACCAATCAATAAACTTTTGAATCTACCAAGAACATAAAGAAAACCATCTTCATCTAAATAACCCAAATCACCAGTATGAAGCCAACCATCTTTGATTGTTTCTTTAGTTGCTTCTTCATTTTTCCAATAACCAGCCATCACATTTTCACCTTTAACAACAATTTCACCTTTTTCACCAATTGGTAATTCTTTTCCATCAGAGTCACAAATTTTTATTTCAAGATCTTGAACAACAGAACCTGACGAACCAAGTTTATGCTTTTTAGGAACATTAGCTGAAATAACTGGTGCTGCTTCTGTTAAACCATAACCTTGCAACATAGGCATTCCCAAAGCATAAAAGAAATGTTGAAGTTCTTTATCAAGTAAAGCCCCACCACCAATAAAAAATTCTAATCGTCCACCGAAATTTTTTCTAATCTTACTAAAAATTAATTTATCATAAAACATATAAATTGGTTTAAGCAAAGCTCTTTTTCCTTTGCCCTTATCCCAACCATCTCCATTGTATTCATATGCAACTTTCAATCCTTTGTAAAATAATTTTTCTATCAATTTACCTTTGCTTTTGATTCCACTTTCAATATTCTTACGAAAATTTTTTGCGAGAGCTGGTACACTCAATAAAAATGTTGGGCGAACTTCTTTGATATTAATCGGTACATTTTTCAAAGTCTCAAGTGGAGATTTACCTTGCTGTACACAAGCCATACTTGCACCATTATTCATCAAAGTATAAATGCCAGCTGTGTGAGCAAATGCATGGTCCCATGGTAAAAGAAGTAAGGATACATACCATTCTGGAACGTAAAGTAATTTAGATGATTGTTCAACATTTGCAGTATAATTACGATGAGTTAAAATAATTCCTTTTGGATCTGCAGTAGTTCCACTTGTATAACAAATATTTGCATAGTCACTTTCTTTGACACTTTGTTTTCTTTCATCAAATTGATTTTTAAAGTAATGCAAAAACTCTTCGCCACGTTTTAGTAAATCTTCAATATAAATTTCATCGTTTTCGTATGAAACAATTTTATCAAGCACAATTGTTTTTTCTAAATCAGGTAAGTCATTTTTAATTTTTCTGATTTTATGTACTTGAAATTGTGAAACAACAACAAACCTACAGCCAGAATGGGCAAGTTGGAATTTTAGATCTTTCAATTCATCAATCTTTGTTGAGATCGGTACATTAATTCCACCAGCAAATAAAATTCCTAATTCACTAACTACCCATAATAATCTACCTTCAGAAATTAATCCAACTCTTTCCCCTTTTTGTAATCCTAAATGCATTAATCCAGCAGCAAATTGATGAACAAGTTTTTGAGTTTCTAAATAAGAAGTGCTTTCATATTTGTCTTTTAGTTTTTCCCACACAAGCGGATTGTTTGGATATTTTTTAACGCTCTCTTCAAATAGATTTGGTAAAGTTCGTTGCATTTATTTTTCTCCGAATGTTTATTTCAAGAAAATATTTTAGAAATAAAATCGAAAACCGATTCTTAATAATAAACCATTCATTTCAAACTTACGCTCGAATGTTTTTGTTTTTCCAGTAATTGGATCTTTAACATTAAATTCCCAACTTGGTTCTGAATGATGATAAGCTAACTCAACAAATGAATCTGATCGATCGCCAAGTTCATAAATAACTCCAGCTCCAATTCGCCAAGCAAAATCAATAGCAGCTTTAAATTCATCTTCGTTTGGTTTTTCATAATTACGATAAAAAATAAAAAGTGTATTTAACCCTGCAGCACCAGTAACAAATGCTTTTGTTCTTTGATAAATATACCAGTTTCCATTTATCATTCCCATGAGTGGAATTGAATGCAAATTTGTTTTTGCACGAATCTCATTTAAACTGCTGTTAATTTCTCCATAAAAATCATTGTAATCTTTTACCAGTTTGGAATCAACATAATTTTGATGAAACCAATCAGCACTCCAACCAACAATAAAATTATTATCGATAAACCAACCACCTTCGTAACCAATTATAAAACCATTATCAGTGGCTGCAGGATTGTAGAGTCCAAGTTTTACACTGCTGAAATGATTTTGTGAAAAGATATGTGAAGTTAATAGAAAAGTTATAATCAAAAAATATTTTCTCATTTTAATTCTCTTTAGTAAATGAAAATAATTTCTGATCAAAAATTAGTTTTGTTTTATCGATTTGCCAAAAAATATTTTGAAATGAATAAGAGTTAGTGAGTTCATTAAATAAATTCCATCCAAAACCGAATTCAGTAAGAAATTGATTAAACTTATTTCAGCAAAATCATTTTTCGACTTTGAACAAAATCACCTGCTTTTAATTGATAGAAATAAACTCCAGAGGACAATTGATAATTGCTAATTGATAATTGATAATTATAAATACCGGGTTTTTGATTTTCATTGACTAACGTTGCAACTTCTTGTCCAAGCATATCATAAATTTTTAGTGTTACGTGTACTTCATCCCTCGACAGGCTCGAGATGACATTTGCTTTGTCATGGTTCGACAGGCTCACCATGACAGACGACTTGTCATCCTGAGCATAGTCGAAGGATGACATTGGAATAGAATATTTTATTGTTGTAGTTGGATTAAACGGATTTGGATAATTTTGAAATAATTCAAATTGATTTGGTAGTGAAAGACTTTCTTCATTTTTAACTACAATATTTTTTTGTCCAAATGCTAATGAATCATAAGGAATTGATTTAAGAATTTTAACTTTGTTCTTCATTTTGGTTATGCTTTCTTTAAAATCTTTTCCACTAGCAGGAACTAATGCAAGCATTACCCATTGAGTATCATTTGGTGCAAGATTAAATGGACCAGTAAATAAATTAAAGCCTGCTTCTCCGCCGGCAGTAGAATTATATAACCATCCATTATTTGTTACCGGATCACCACTAAACATAAAATGAGTTGCTTGATTGTTCAATGGATTAATCATTTTTTTACCATCAACATACAAACCTTTTGCAATATTCCAAGCTTCATTTCTTGATGATGCCGGTTTCCCTGGTTCATTAACATTACTGGCTGCTTCTAATATTCCATGGAATGAAGATAATTTTAAGTTAG
>Ga0272446_1000504_pt1 | contig 61762 bp, 46 predicted proteins | sample YNPCB0061_FD_194587 | JGI IMG/M metagenome (GOLD analysis project Ga0272446, IMG submission 194587) | Hot spring microbial mat communities from Yellowstone National Park, WY, United States - YNP-CB-006-1 | ecosystem: Environmental > Aquatic > Thermal springs > Hot (42-90C) > Sediment | place...
AGTGATGCACGAGGTCGGCCACACGCTCGGGTTGCGGCACAATTTCAAGGCCAGCACCATGCTGCGCAACGAGGATCTACACAAGCCGGAGATCACCCGTGTCAAGGGGCTGGTGGGCAGCGTCATGGATTACACGCCGATCAACCTCGCGCCCAAAGGTGTCAAGCAAGGTGACTACTTCACCACCACCCTAGGCCCGTATGACTACTGGGCCATCGAATATGCCTATCGTCCGTTGCCGGGCGGACCCGAGGGCGAGTTGGCCGAACTGAAAAAAATTGCCGCCAAGGGTGCGATGCCCGGCCACGACTATGCCACCGACGAAGACGTGATGGCCTCGAGCGATCCGCTGGTCAATCGCTGGGACTTGGGGGCTGATCCCATGCGCTTCGCTCAGGATCGCATCCTGTTGGCCGAGGAACTGCTGGGCAAGTTGGCCGATCGCCCCATCAAGGAGGGCGAAGGGTATCAGCAGACCCGGACCATCTTCAAAACCCTGCTGCAGGAGTACGGCAACGCGGCCTACCTGATCAGCAAGTACGTGGGCGGAGTGTCGATGCACCGCGATCATCCGAGCGATCCTCAAGCTCGCGATCCGTTTGTGGTGGTGGATCCCGACAAACAACGGGCCGCCCTGAAATTCTTGCAAGATCATCTGCTGACCGATAAGCCCTTTCAGTTTTCTCCGAAACTGCTGCGTCGCCTCGCCGCCGAGCGTTGGCTGCATTGGGGGGTGGGCACCGAGGTAATGCAGCCGGTGGAGTTTCCCGTTCATGAGCGCGTCTTGGCGGTGCATCGCGTGATTTTAGGACAATTACTCAGCCCTCGTGTCTTGGCTCGCATCCAGAATAACACGCTCAAAATCGATGCTGCTGCCAAGACCAAACCGCTGGCCCTTGCCGAGGTCTTTACCACTCTCACGGACGCCGTCTGGGCCGATCCCGTGATCGCACCCGGCAAGCCGACCGAGTTGTCGATCGTGCGGCGTAACCTGCAACGCGACCACCTCAAACGGCTGAGCGACTTGGTACTCCATGGCGCGGGCGCTCCACCGGATGCTCGCAGTCTGGCGCGACAACATCTCAAGCGAATCAACGCCAAAATTCAAACGCTGCTGGCGAACAAGGCCGCCAACCTCGACGATACTAGCCGTGCCCACCTGGAAGAGGTGCAGGAACGCATCGCCAAAACCCTCAGTGCCTCGCTGACGGCCACAGAGTAGGCCGGCTTGCCCTGCCTGCTGGGACTGCCTTGGTTCGTCCAGCCGTCGGCCCAGAGTTGGCGTAGAATGGCAACATCGGGGCCGACGAGGGCGGATCATGTTACATGGTTTTCTTCGCGTTGCCGCTGCCGTGCCGCTGGTACGGGTGGGCGATCCGGGTTTTCATCTCGAGCAACACCGGGCCTTGCTGCGTGAGGCGGCTCAGGCCGGCGTCCATCTCGTCGTTTTCCCCGAACTGTCGCTGACCGGTTACACGTGTGGCGATCTGTTCGGCCAGGCCACTTTGCAACGCAGCGCCTTGCAGGCCCTGCTTGGGTTGCTCGACGATTTTCCCTTTGCGGGAATTGCAATTGTTGGTCTGCCGCTCGTCGTGGACGACCAGTTGTTTAACGTCGCGGCCGTGATTCACGGCGGAACCCTCCTAGGGCTGGTGCCCAAGAGTTACTTGCCCACCTACAAGGAGTTTTACGAATCGCGGTGGTTTGCGGCGGCGGCCCTGGCCCGCTCGCGTGAGGTGACGCTGCCCGGTCATGCCGCCGTACCGTTTGGTAGCGATCTGCTCTTTCGCGATCGCCAAATCTCGGAGCTAGCGCTGGGGGTTGAAATCTGCGAAGATTTGTGGATGCCCATCGCCCCTAGCTCGCGCCTGGCCCTCGCTGGGGCCACCGTGCTGGCCAATTTGTCGGCCAGCAACGAGATCATCGGCAAAGCCAATTATCGGCGACAACTGGTTGTCAATCAATCGGGACGTTGCATTGCCGCTTATATCTATGCTTCTTGTGGCGTTCATGAATCCAGCACCGATCTGGTCTTTGGTGGCCACTGCCTGATTGCCGAAAATGGCACGTTGTTGGCCGAGACCCCGCGTTATCAACGCCAAGCGCAACTGCTGGTGGCCGATGTCGATCTAGACCGGCTGCGGGGAGATCGGGTACGGACGACGAGCTTTGCCGCGTCGGCGCTGTACGAGTCGGCCCCTGCACTGCGGCAGGTGCCATTTACCCTGGAGCCGACCGCTCAGCCTTTACCTTTGCGACGCTGGATTGATCCTCAGCCGTTCGTCCCGCAGCAAAAAGAACAATTGCGCGAGCGATGTGAAGAGATTTTTCAGATTCAGATGGCTGGGTTAGCCAAACGCTTGGAGCAATTAGGCCGACCGCCCGTGGTGCTGGGTATCTCCGGCGGCCTGGATAGCACGCTGGCCTTGCTAGTGACCGTGAAAACCTTCGATCTGCTCGGCGTGCCGCGTCACCAGATCACAGGGATCACAATGCCCGGCTTCGGCACGACCCACGCCACCCGCAGCAACGCCCTAGCGCTGATGGAGCAGTTGGGCATCTCCAGCCGCGAAATCGACATCCGCCCGCTGTGCCTGGCCGAATGGCGAGCGCTCGGTCATGCCCCCTTTGGTATCCGCCTGGAAGGCCAGAGCATCGAGAGCCTCGAGGCGCAACTGCGAGCCTTGCCGCCTGAGCGGCGAAATGATCTGGTATTTGAAAACGTCCAAGCCCGCATGCGTACGAGCTTGTTGATGAATAGCGGATTGGTGATCGGCACGGGGGATGTTTCGGAGTTGGCTCTGGGCTGGTGTACTTACAATGCCGATCACATGAGCATGTATAATCCGAATGTAAGTGTCCCCAAAACGCTGGTTCGCTTCCTCGTGGAGTGGGTCGCCCTCCATGAGTTCGAGGGTCCAACGCGGCAAACACTTTTAGCAATTGCCCACACGGTGATTTCTCCCGAATTGCTGCCGCCCGATGCCCAGGGGCAGATCGTCCAAGCAACCGAAGATACCATCGGGCCTTATGAACTGCACGACTTTTTCCTCTATCACCTCGTGCGGTTCGGCTCGCCACCTCGCAAAATATGGTTTTTGGCTCAGCAGGCGTCCTTTTCGCAACCGTATTCCTCCGAGACGATCGCCCATTGGTTGCAGGTCTTTCTGCGTCGCTTTTTCTCGCAACAATTTAAACGCTCTTGCCTGCCCGATGGGCCTAAGGTTGGTTCGATTAGTCTCTCCCCGCGGGGTGACTGGCGCATGCCCAGCGATGCCAGCGTGGCCGCCTGGTTGGAGGACTTGCGTGGCGAGTTGCCTTTGTAATTCTCTTCAAGGGTGCCAATGATGTTCAAATGGGCGTGCTTTGGCCTGGCCTCTGTCTTCGTGCTTGGCTGCCTTGCCATCCTCAACGACATCCGCCTGCAGGTGCGGGCCTCGTCTCGGCCGATTGTCGAAGTGGGCCAGTTACTGGAAACCCATCTGCCGCCCTTGGTCGAAACCACCCGTCAAAATGCCGACCGCATCGCTACCCACCTGCCCGAGGTGGTCGACCGCACCCGCTCCGCCGCCGAGGTGCTGGGCGAGTTGGCTGAGGACATCCGGCAACTCAAGGAGTTAGCTGGGCTGACGCAAAATCCGCGCGACAAAAACCTCATCGCCTACGCCGACAGCCTGTTGTCCCGCATCGAATCCGCCGGGGGCGTCATCGGCGTGAGCAAGAACGTGGGCGGAGGCATCAAGAACACCGTGCCCGTAACGGATTGGCTCAGCGGAGCCCGCAAAGAGGCCCTGTTTCTCACCCTGCTGGTTCGCTCGAAAAAAGAAATGGCCCTGCGTCTGTCTCGGACCAAGCTCGGCTTTCATTGGTGGATTCAACCCCCCGGCCAAGAGCCGCTGCGTTTGCTCGACTGGTTACGCGCCAATCACCCGGAGACCGGGCAACTCGACTGGTGAAGCTCCCGCTGTCGCGGCGTGTGGGTCCAACCAGCCCAGGCACGAGGGATGCTGCGCAAAGGCGGCCAAGGTGGCGGCATCCGTTTCACAGACGACAAAGAATCCCACACGGTCGGCCAACTCGAATAAATCAGGCTCCGGCGGCGCGACCAGCACGTTGACCCCCTGGGCACGCAAGCCTCTGGCCTGCTCTTCGTTCAAGCTCTGCACTCGCTGCACTCGCAACGCTAGCACTTGGCCGTTGACCCGCAGTCCAGCCCTATCGCTGGCCAGCGTTCGCAGTCCCAGCCGCAGGGTCCGTCTTTCGAGCAGTTGGCCAGCCTGCCATACCTCTAGTGGACCGGCATATAAAAACGGCGTCAGCGGATGCCAGCGGTTGGCCTCGGGGATGCGGGCCACGACCGTCAACGCTCCCTCACGCACAAACGGATACGCTACCTCGATGGTCTCGGCATACAGGCAGCTGGGCCCCATCAGTCGGCCGCGTATCTCTAGGCTGTCTGAGGCAAAACCGGGTGAGAGGTGGACCCGCACCAACGCACAGGCCGGATCACTTGCATCGATCTGTACCTTCAGCCAGGCAAGGGAATGGTTCATGTTTCCTGTCGCGCGGGAAGGAACATCGCATCGCCATAACTATAAAATCGATACGCTAGCCGTACCGCCTCGGCATAGGCAGCGCGAATCCGCTCGTAGCCGGCAAAAGCACTGACGAGTAAAAGCAAACTCGAACGGGGCAGGTGAAAATTCGTAATCAGTGCATCGACCACTTGAAAACGGTAACCTGGAAGGATGGTTAAATCGGCAAAGCCGCTCCAGGTCTGACCCGCGGCAGCCTCTAAAACACGGGTACTGGTGGTGCCCACGGCGATGACGCGTTTGCCCGCAGAGCGGCAAGCGGCGATCGCTTGGGCGGTTGACTCGGGCAGTTCGCCCCATTCCGGCTCGACGCGATGTTGCGTGACTTCCTCGACTTGGACGGGTTGAAACGTGCCCGGGCCCACGTGCAACGTCACAAAGGCCCAGTGTACCCCTTTGGCCTCCAGGGCAGCGAATAACTCCTCGGTGAAGTGTAATCCGGCCGTCGGCGCGGCGACAGCCCCATCGCGGCGGGCGTAAACGGTCTGATAGCGGGGTGTGTCTAAGGCGTCGGCTCGGCCATCGCGGATGTACGGGGGGATTGGCACCTGACCAAACTGAGCTAGCAACTCAGCGGCTTGGCCGGTGCGTTGCGGTCGCACCAGCCAACGCCCGCCTTCCTTGCGTAGCAACAGCAAGGGCAAGGGCTCCGTGGCCCCGGCAGAGTTCGGCTCCGAGCAGGACGGAGGCTCGGCCAGCAGGATCTCCCCAGGGCGGGGTTTGCCTTTCATGTGGGTCAGCAATTCCCACTCCCCCGGGGCGGTTTCGCGCACAAACAATCCCTCCCAGCGGCCGCCCGTCTGGGCACGGCGACCCCTGAGCCGAGCAGCCACGACGCGGGTATCGTTGAGGATGAGCAGGTCGCCTGGATGCAGATAGTCGACCAAATCACGAAACCGGCGATGCTCCAACGGATCGCTGAGGACCATCAGCCGCGAGGCATCACGCGGCTCGACGGGGTATTGAGCGATCAGATGTTGCGGCAGGTCATAATCAAACGCATCCAGACGCATGAATTATTTTTTGAATCCCTTGACCCACTCCTCATAACCTTTCTGATAATATTCTACCGTCTTGGCCGGACCTACCAAGCGGATGTGATAGACGTTGTCGCCGGTCTCGAACTGGAAGAACACTCCTTTGTACCCTTCTTTGGGTGTCGGCTTGGGGCCAAAGCCCATCGCCGTGGCTGTGAAGATTCCCTCGGCTTCGAGGCGGTAGACATCGCAACCCGCGACGCTGAGTTTCGATTCTTTCACGAGATCTTCGAGTTTCTTGCCCGCCGGCGCGCGAAACTGGGCCTTCCAACGGTCAAGGTTAGCACGTGCCGAGCCGCTTATCCCCTGGAAAACCACTACCTCGGCGTCTTCTTTGTCGTCGCCCTTCTTGGGCAATTTGAATTGCAGAAACCGCAACTTGCTCGTGGTCTTCTCCGGGATCCACTCCGCGGGTCGCTTGGACTTGAACTCCCCAAATGCTACCGTCGTATCGGGATCGGCTGCCGATAAAGCCGCGACACTGACAAGAGCGAACACTCCTAGGAATCGAATCATGGAAACCTCTCTAAAAGTTGAGCCAAGGCACACCATCAGTAATCAACGCATTCCCCGGTCGATCGGCAAGTCTGTCCGAAATAGCACAACCTCCTCCCCTCCTGCTGAAGCGTCCGCTCTAGCCGCAGCTCCATCTCGTGTAAGCAGAGCGGCCAAGCGTAGAAGGATCAAGTCACACCGTGCCAGGGGGCTTGGCTTCACTCCGGTCGGGGATGCGGCCTGACCGCCCGCCTACGGAGTGGCGGTTCGGCCTTTCTTGTGTGTCGGCAAGATGGTATAGGCGAAGTTGTTGGTCTCCCCGATCTCTACGGAGGATAACCCCCTATGCGTGGTCTGTTGATCCTGACGGTGCTTCTTCTCACGGTCGCGACGCTGTCCGCGCAACCGCCGACCGAAGCCTCCAAAAAAACCCCCGAGCAACTCGCCGCCGACGAGCGCCGACTTGATATGTATCTGGTGATGTGGGAAAAGAAGATGGCCGAGGTCCGTTCGCTCTCGACGGTACTCAACCGGGTGGATACCGATACCATCCTCAAACAAGCGACCCAGTACGAAGGCTGGGCCGCCTATATGAAGGCCGGCTCCGGCTCCAACGTGTTAAACAAGGCGATCCTCGAACTCAAGGTCAAAGGCAGCAAAGAGATCGCGGAAAAAATCGTCTGCACCGGCACTTACATCTACAACTACCTACCGGCTCGCAAGATCATCGAGCAGCACGAGATGCCCAAGAACAAAATCGGCGAACTGGGCGAAAACGCCTCTTTGGGTTTGATGTTCGGCATGAAGGCCGACGCCGCCAAGAAACGGTTTCACTTGTCCCTGTACAAAGAAGATGCCAACTACCTCTATATTGATGTGCTGCCCAAGGAACCCGCCGATAAGGCTGAGTTCGTGCGGGCGCGTCTAGTGCTGACCATCAAAACAATGTTGCCACGTCAGGTCTGGCTCGAGCAGCCCAACGGCAATACGACGCTTTGGGACATGCCCAACAGCGGAGCCAACGTCAACCTCGACCCGAAATATTTCGACAAGCCGATTCCCCCCAAAGACTGGAAGATCGTGCCGATCCTCAAGCCGCGCGAGGAGTTGCCCCAAGACCGCATCGGAGAGAAAAGTGCTCCACGGATCATTCGGCCGGCCTCCAAATGAGAAACGGCTAAGAACCTGATGAGAGGGCGGTTAGAAATCGCCGGCATGCATATTTTGGGCGAGACAAACCCCCTGGCGAGGGGTTATCATCTCCAGTGGCCGGTTCGCGGGGTTTGCATACTCGCATCCAAACCCGCACGGAATCTGTAGTCCACTCAGGAGATACCTACAATGCGTAAGTTGCTGTTGACCTTCGCCCTGATGATCGGTCTGGTGCTTCCTGCCGTCGCCCAGTTCGGTCCGGGCATGGGCCGGGGCATGATGAGCGGCGACATGCTGCTGACCAACAAGAGCGTGCAAAAGGAACTGAAGTTCACTGAAGAGCAAACCAAGCAGGTCGAAGAGATCATGGCCAGCCAACGCGAAGCCATGAAAGAAGCCTTCCCGCTGTTCCGTGAAGACCGCGAGAAGGCTACCGAGATCATGAAGAAAGCTCAAACCGAGATGACCAATGGTTTGAAGAAAGTGCGCGACAGCCTGACTTCGGAACAGAAGAAACGTCTCAGCCAGATTCAGCTCCAACAGGCCCTCAAGAGTAAAGACCTGAAGATCTTCCAGGACGAAGCGATCGCCAAGGCCCTGTCGCTGACCACCAAGCAGAAAGATACCATCAAGGAAACCATCGACAACATCGCCAAGGACATCAAGGAACTGCAGGACGATGCCAAGGGCGACTTCCGCAAGATGCGCGAGATGTTCAAGAAAATCGGCGAACTCAACACCGAGGGCTGGGAGAGCGTCATGAAAACCATGACCGAAGACCAAAAGAAGGCTCTCGAAGAGGCCAAGGGCGAAGCGTTTGAGCTGAAAATGGACTTCCCCGGGTTCGGCAAAGACAAAGGCGGCTTCGGCAAAGACAAAGGCAAAGGCAAGGGCAAGGAAAAGAAAGACGATTTCTAATTCTTTCTTGCCCCTCCCGTCCGTATCAGGTTGATGGCACGGCTTCCGACGATTGTTCGGAAGCCGCGCTTTTTCCCACCTATTCCCCCCGGACTTGTGCGCCTTCTCTCTTTTCTCGGCTCCGCCAGAGCGTTAAACTGAAACGGTCCTTTCTTCCCGAGTCTTGGTTTTTCGGTGAGGCTATCCGTGAAAGAAGGGGATCGTTCGCTTGCCGTTTTTATCGACTTTGAAAACCTTGCTCTGGGGTTTCAAGGCCGACGCGAGCGTTTTCAGATTGGTCGAGTGCTAGAGCGGCTTGTCGAAAAAGGCAAAATCGTCGTCAAAAAGGCTTATGCTGACTGGAACCGCTTCTCCTCTTTCACTCAGGCGTTACATGAGGCCGCCATCGAGTTAATCGAAATTCCCCGTCGCGCGGTCACCGGCAAGAACTCGGCCGATATTCGTCTCGTGGTCGATGCCATGGACTTGGCCTATTCCAAAGATCATATCAACACCTTTGTCATTGTTTCAGGAGATAGCGATTTCTCCCCTCTTGTGAGTAAGCTCAAAGAACTCGGCAAGCATGTCATTGGCTTGGGTATGCAAGAGTCCACATCCGACTTGCTTCGCGATAATTGTGATGAGTTTATCTATTACGAAGATCTCGGCCGTGAACCGGTCCTCGAAGCCGAAATCGATCTCGATGTGCCGGAGACCAAACGCAAAGCTTTTGCCATGCTCATGGATGCCCTGCAAGCTCTGCGGCGTGAAAATAAGGATGTCTTGTGGTCTTCCATGATCAAAGATACCATCAAACGAAAAAAACCTTCCTTCAACGAATCGTATCATGGCTACCGCACCTTTAGTGAATTGCTGGAAGATGCCGCTCATCAGGGTCTTTTGACCCTGGAAACAGATAAACGTAGCCGTACCTATGTGGTTACTCGCTTCGGGGCGGAAATGCACGATGCCAATCCGCCTGCCGCGGCAGCGGCAACCAACACGGCTAGCGAGGTCCCCAGTGCGACTTCTCCCGTGGTGGTGGTCCCTTCGCCGCTGGGCGTTCAGGTGGCTCCGCAACTGTTTTCGGCGACCCCGCCGCCGGCCCCTACCCCCACCAATGCTGCCTCTACGGGTCTGGCCACGGGAGAAGGGGCGACTCTACTGCCACGCAAAAAATCGCGGCGGCGGCGGCGGCGGGGTGGCGGCGGCGGGGCGAATGGCCAACATGCCGCTGCCGCGATGCCCGGGTCGGAGGTGCCCGCGGACGTGTCGAATCTGCCTGCTGCTGCGGTCATGCAAGCGGGTGGGGATTTTTCCGATGCAGATTCGGGCGACGAGCCTGAGGATGAGAACGCACCCCCGGTCGATCTCCAACCCCCTGCCAGTAGTTCGCTGCCTGGGCTTCCTGCCTCTCTTCCAGCAGCCCCTCGCCATGCTAACGAAGCGGAGCAGAGTTTTACTCAAGGGGTTTTCGATGAAGAGTCCCCCACCGCGGCCCCAGCCCCTGCGACAGCGGAGCCGGCCCCTGCCGCACAACCCGCCGATCAACCCGCAAGCAAGAGCAGACGCTCGGCCTCGACGCGGAAAAAAACTTCGACCAGCAAGACCAAATCGCCAACCACCAAAACCAAGCGTGCCAGCGGAACACGCAAGAAATCAACCGAGGCACAGCAAGCATCCGAATCCAGCGAGTAGCCTTTCTCAGGCTAAACCCCATAGCCGACGTAACGCCCATTCCAGCGACACAACCGCACAGAAAACCACTAGGAAGGTCGCTAAAAAGCCTGAGCGTTCGGTGGTCTTCCAATCCGGCATGGTACGCAGACGCACCTGCTCGCCGACTTTGGTCTCGACGCTCAAGCGTTCCAGCACACTTTGCAGTTGTTCAATTCGGAAGCTTTCTCCCCCTCCTTCTTGTGCCAGTTGTTTCAAGAACGTAGGATTGGCAGCGATTTGAGTCGTTTCGCGGTCCTCTTGGAAGACTATGACTCGGGCGGTGGCTTGCCCCTGGAGGGTGGCCCCGGAGGAATCCTTGGCCTGGCCTTGAACCGCGATGCGATAGATGCCCGGTGTGCGGGTCGCGCGAAACACCCCACGCGTTTCACTCTCCGAGCGACTCAGGGGCACCCGCGAACGGTTCCCTTGCGGGTCGATCACTTCGGCTTCCAGAGAGCCTGTTAGCTCCACTCCAGCTTTGCCTTGGATTCCTAGGGCAAACACCAGATCACTCCCAGCGGCGAGGCGTCGCGCGGGGGCTTCGGGGCGTACCCAGACCCCTCCTTCGGACTCTTTTTGCTGACTGAGCCACACCACCAGTTGCCGCCAAAAACGCTCGAAACGGCGTTGCGAGGTTTCGTCGCGTACCCAGCGATGCGTGGTGTCGGCCCCGAAGACCGCCACGCGGGCAGTCGTAGAACCCTTAGCAGCAGCAATCGTGCGCGTAATCAACAAGGGTTGATTTTTGCTTGTCCGGGCCAACTCGCGGTCGGTATCTTGCGGTTTCACCGGTAGCTTGAGCCGACTGTGTCCTGGCATCTTTTCGAGCTTTTCCCATACTAGCCGTGCCTCTGCCCCTGAGCCGTCTAAGGCAAAGACCTCGCCTGCTAGACGCAGCCCGTCCTCGGTGGGCACCAGGCGAACAGGCTCTTCTTCCTGCGTCGGCTCGGTCAGCTCGATCGGCAACATCGGTTCCAGGGGAGTGCCCTTCCAGTCCGGGCCAAAGCTGTGGTAACCGCCGTAGAGCAGCAAGCCCGAACCGCGTTGCACCAAGCGTGCGATTTTGGTCAAGGCCTGTGGATCGAGTTGAACCAGCTGCTCGGCGCGCAGATCACCCAGCAGAATCACGTCGAAAGGGGTCGGCGAATCGAGTTGCAGCGGATCTGGGCCAGGGCTAGTCATCGTGCCCCGCACCCAGAACGGCGTGACAAGCACCCCGGCTCCGCGTAGGGCATCGACAATAAAAACAGGCTCAAAACGTGGCCTATCCACAATCAGCACGCGTAAACCTTCTTTTGATACCTGAATAAAGGTTTCCATCTGATTATTGGTTGGGATTGCGTCGGCCTCGGGCGGCTTCAATTCCACTCGCAACCGATATTCCCCCGGTTCAGCGGGAGCTTCGAGGTTCAACATTAGCTCGTTGCCTCTCGACAGCGGCAAGCGGTCTTCGCGGCGTAGGACTTCGCGTTCGCTGCCGGTCGCTTTGTCTTCGAGAGATACAATCGTCTGGATTGGTTGATTCTCATAGCCCTGAGCGTCGGCCGTCACCCGGACGTTCAAGGGAGCCTTCATAGCAACGGTGGGTTGAGGTGAAGTAGTGATCGAGGTCAAAGCAACATCTTTATGGCGTAAGGTGGTGTTTTCTCGACCACAGGCAAAAGTATGTAGGGGACAAGGCAGCGTACGCCAACGCCGAGCCTCAGCCAAAGCCGTGGTTCCCAGATCCACTCCATCGCCGATGATCAGCAGAGCAGAAGGGGGCAACGCGGGATCGCGTGCTTCAAATAATTCACGCAGCGAGGCTCCATAATCGGTGTGATTGCCTTCGGCAGGGCGGTCCGCATCCCAGGATTCGATCCGATCGCTAAAACGAAACAGTCGCACGTCGGTGCCTTGCTCGCGCAGACGATCCAAGAGCGGTTGTGCCTCATCGAGGTGATCCCGCACCGCTTGCCAACGCGAACGATCGGACTCTTCGTCATTCACTAGCATACTGAGGCTGGCATCCACTCCCACAAGTAACAAGGACCGCGACTCGCGACGTTCGCTCAACCCCAAGGCAGGCCGTAGCATCGCCAGCAACACCAAAAAAAATGCCAACACCCGCAGCGACAGAAGGCTCCAGCGTCGTCGCTGTGACACCGGTGCTAGGAGGTAACTTCCGGCAGCGAGACCGGCCATCACGGGCAAGGTGAGCAGGAGAGCAAAAGCAACAACGATCCAAAAGAGGATGAAGCGTCTTTGAGAAACAGACGAATCTTGAAAGGATTCCATCAAAGGCTCATAAGCATGTCGCGCAAAAAGAATGAACACTCCCGTAAGTAATACCAGGAAAAAGCTCAGCAGTTGTCGGGGTACTCGGCCAGCCTGCCCCCATGCTGCGAATACCCCCACGGCGACGGCTGTCACAACGGTTAAAAAGCCGACTCCCGCTGGCAGGGCACGCACCACTTGCCAAACCCAGTCCCAGGGCCAAACGGGGTCAAGCAGGAGGTTCATGCGGCCCGCGTCTCCATCGTGGTGCTTTGCGAGGTACGATAAAAGCGATTAGCAAAGATGCCTTCGATGGTTAAGATCAAAAGTAAAAGCAACAACAGATAGGGCAATAACTCCTGCGGAGCCGAGCCTGCCGCCAGGGCTTCACGGAGGTTGCTCCTCGACTCGGGGCCAATCACTGCCGTGGTGCCAAACACCTTGTTCCATTCATCGGGGGGCACGGCCGACAGATCCGACTCGCTGCCTGCGATGTCGAGGCTAACCGCAGCGACGGCTTGGTTGCGACCATCGCGGACGACATACACCCCCGGTTGACGGGCCTGAGGCAAGGCTAGTTCACCCGATACGCTGGGTGGTTTGAGTTCTCGTTCGGTGTTATTCAGTCCTGGCCCTTCCACACGATAGGGCGGCAGCAGAGGCAACGGCACACGCACGCTCGGTTCGACTCCACAGCGATACGCCGTCTCGGGCGGTGTGGTTTCGCCAGCCAGATAACGCGTCGCACGATCAATCAACACAAATCCAAATGAGGAATATTGCCAATAGTTGGTCCATTGCTCCAGACGAGTGGCATCGAGTCGCCGGGCATCCAACGGGGTGGTAAATAGCAAGACCCGCCCGCGGCCTTCGAGACGTTCCAGCAGAGCAGGTTGGTCATTTTCATAGGCGGCCACCACGGTCACTCCCTTGACCAGCGGGCCAACCTGCCAATAGCGACGGACAAACGGGCGTAGATTCTCTTGCGCGAAATCTGGGTTGGCTTCACGACTCCAGAGGGCAAATGGTTCGAGAAGCGGATGCCCGCCCACAAAACGCCGCCAATACAATGGCTGTTCAGGGGGCCGATCCACGAGGCGTTCCAGCGGAGCCGGAAGCACCCGCACGTCACGGTAATCGGGCCGATGGGCGTCCTCGCCAGCGGGCAAGATAGCCAGGCCGCCACCTTCGCGGACAAAGGCGTGCAAGCGATCCCACAGCCAGGCTGGCAGACGGGGCAAGTGGGCGAGAGTGATCACAGAGTAATCGGCAAATTTTTCGCTTTCTGATTCTTCGATGGTTCGAGAGGTGTTCTCAAACGCTCCCAGAGTGTCCAGGGCTACTTCCCACACGCGGGCCGCATCCCCTTGGCGAATCGTCAGCAGCCGAGCTTTGCGACGGACGCTCACCACGGCATGACGGACATCGTCCGCTTTGAGATCATCGCGGGCGGCCAGTTGCAGCGTCAGCGGATAGGGTCCCGGCTCGATGGGAGCAAGCAAGTCAAAGCTCAGGGTCGTTTCCTGTTGCCCAGCCACGAGGACGACGGGTTGACGCTCGGGGGTTCTGTCGCCCAGCTGGGCAATCAGTTCGTTTTCGTGCCCTCCGGGTGTTGCCCGTAGACGCGCGCGGACCTGGAAACGGCGTCCCGGAACGACGCTAGGAGGCACGAGTTCAATCGCCTCGATGCCGAGATTTTGTGGCTTGGAAACACCGACATCGAACAGCAGCGCACGCACCCCCTCGGGTAGTGTTGGCTGTGTGCCGCGGGCATCCCAGGCCCCCCGAGTCGCATCGGTAAACACCAGTAACAGATGAGGAGCCTCGCCGGTTTCACGGACCGTTTGTTGACTTTGTTTGAGCATGTCACAGGCACGCTCGACCGCTCGATTCAAAGCCCCGGCCTCAGGACGTATGGTTAGCTTTTGAAGTCGATTGCGAACTTCACTGACGGATAGAAATGGTTCTTGAACCACTTGGCCGACATCCAACAAAGCAACGCGGCTAGCGGGGTTGAGTTCATCCAGAAGTTCTTGGGCTCGCAGACGAGCACGATCCAGGCGAGAGACCCCACCGGGAGCGTACCCCATACTCGGACTGGTGTCGATAACCAAAACGGCCACAACCGGACGATCAACAGCCGCCCCGAGCGGATCGCCCAGGAGTTGCGGCCGAGCCAACGCTAGGACAATTGCCGTGATGATTGCCATGCGTATGAGTAGCAAAAGCAATTGACGCAACTGCAGGCGTCGCTGATTGGTCTGCTGCCGAGCTTGCAAAAAACGTAGGGCCGGAAATAGCATACGACGGGGCTTCTGCTGCAAGAGCAAATGCAGCAGGACCGGCACACCGCTAAGCATTAGCCCGATCAGCAAATAACCGTGCAAAAACATCGCCCGCCTCCTGATTGGATTGTATCAAGTTGGCGAGCCAAAACGCCCCTGGTTGTCATGGCTGTCCGAGCCACCATCGCAGCAATCCGCGTACCCACGGTGTCAGCCGTGTTCGGTTGGCTGCATCGCCGAGTTTGCGTAAGACCTCGTTGCGAGTGGGGTAGGGAAAAATGGCCGACGAGAGTTCCGTGAGGGAACATCCTTTCGCTAGTAGCAGCGTCACCGTGCCGAGCAACTCGCCGACTTGATGGCCGACGGCCGTCACCCCCAGCGGTTTGGTGGTGCCCTTGCGAACTAGGACGCGAACGAAGCCGGCGTCCTGGCCATCGAGTACGGCCCGATCCACCTGGGCAAAGGGGATGAGAAATTCCTCGTAAGGGAGGTGGCGTTCACGGACCTGTGCCAGAGAAAGCCCGACACGACCAATCTCGGGTTGGGTATAGGTACACCACGGCACGACGAGTTGACTGAAGCGACCCCAACCGCCGAACAACGCATTGCGGATCACGAGTCGAGCCATCGCATCAGCGGCATGAGTGAATTTGTAGGGGCTGACCACATCGCCAGCTGCAAAGATACGTGGATTGGTTGTTTGCAGGTAATCGTTGACGATCAATCCTCGCTCATTTGTCCGCACGCCGGCGGCATCCAGCCCTAAATCTTCCAGGTTTGGTGTACGGCCCACCGCGACAAGCGTAACAGGGAAGCCAGCCTCAGGCTGGGTGACGAAGCGGATTCCTTCATTTTGCAAAGCTGCCTGAACGACCGCCGCGGCATCCTCGTCTTCGTGGGGTAGCACGCGACCAGCCCGTTCGACGAGCGTGACCGAAACGCCCAAGCGAGCAAACGCTTGAGCCAGTTCGCAACCCATCGGCCCCGCCCCGACGATCTGAAGACGTGTGGGAGGCTCGGTAAGAGTAAAGACTTCTTCATGCGTCAAGTAGTTGTCAATGCCGGGCAGTACCGGCCGCACGGGTCGGCTACCGGTGGCGAGGACGGCCCGGCGAAAACGGAGGGATTGCCCAGCAACTTCCAGGCGATCTTTGGCTTGAAATCGCCCCGTACCGAAAAAGACATCCACTCCCAGAGAGCGAAACCGTTCCGCGGAGTCGTGCTTGGCCAAATCGGCCCGTTGCCGACGCAAGCGTTGCATGGCCGAGGCAAAATCGCCGGGCCTGTCTCGGGCGCTGGCCAGCAGTGATTTGGAGGGCACGCAGCCGGCATGGAGACAGTCGCCGCCCAATAGGTGCCGTTCAACCAAGGCGACGCGAGCGCCCAGAGCGGCCGCCCCCGCCGCACAAACCAAGCCGGCGGTCCCTGCCCCGACAACGACAAGATGATAGCGGGGCTTGGCCGGCGGGTTGACCCAATTGGCGGGACGGACCTGCTCTCGCAGACGACGATCGTCGGGATCGTCTTCCAGTAGACGCGCGCTCATTCTTTGGCCTGGGGCATCGGATGACGTTTGAAAAACTCCCAGATGAGGGAGTTGGCATTGATGCGCATTTCCGAGCGAATCAATCTCAAGGGAAACGGCTGGCCTGGCCAGACATGCCCCGCGCCCTCGATTTGGTACAAGATCACCTCGACGCCGTTCTCTGCCCGATAGGTATAGATGCGTCCCCCCTCGATCTCCTGGAGCTTGGTCACCTCGGGATCGGCCTTGCAGCCCGAGGCCTGCGCCCAGGTGCGTACACTTTGCGGAGCCGACTGAAAGGCCACAAACCGCGAGGCGCTACTGCGTTGGGGTTGCTCGTAAGGAACGATGTTATCGGCCGTGCCATGCAGATGTAGCAGAGGAACCGGACGGGCGGGATGGACCTTCGTCAAACACAAAGTACCAGCCACGGGAGCAATGGCCGCGATGCGGTGGGAAAGCTCGTTGGCCAGGCGATAGCACATCATGCCACCATTACTCATGCCTGTGGCATAAATCCGAGCGGGATCGACCTTCCAGCAACTTTCGATGTCTTCGATCACGGCTGCAAGAAAGCGGACATCATCGGGCTTGCCGCGTGCCAGCGGCCCACGAAGCCCGCCAGCGTTCCAGCTGAGCACACCGCCCGTGCGGCTACCTTCTGGATAGGCCACGAGAAATCCCTGAGAGTCGGCGGTTTTACTCAGGCCGCAGAAGCTCTCCATCATAGCGCTGGTCATGCCCGCGCCGTGCAAAGCCAGCACCAAGGGTGCGGGGCGAGAGCGGTCCAGTTTGGGCGAGATGTACAGTCGATAGGTCCGTGGCACACCTTCCACGTTGAGGGTGCGTACATGACGGCCCGGTTGCAAGGCCGGAGCCGGTGGTGCAACCAAGAAGCAAGCAAACAGAACAAGCATAGCAATCTCGATCAGCTGAAGGCCCGAGGCGAGGAAAAAGTTCGGGAGAAGAAGAGGTAGGCGTCTCTCCTTCTCCCGCATGATCTCGTCGCGAGCCGCGGCCGCGTTTACTTGGTCCCAGGCCGAGCGGTCGTGAATAGGTCGATCCGCAAGGAGGAACTAATAGCAGACATCGTACCGCTCGCGTGATCCATGGTCAACCCGAAGAACAGGTTGTTTATCGGCAGACTTTCGCGGTCGTACCACAATTTGCCATTGTGCTTGGCGAGTGCCTTGGCTTGGAAGACCTGGTTTTGAGTTACAAAGCCTGGGTTGCGGATCATCTTGTTGAAGCGCGAGGTGAAAAACAATCCGGGCATTTCCTCAAAGTTAGAGATGATCAGGTGTTGATTTTCAACGAGCGCTTCCCATCGTTTCTTGCCAGTCTGATCAAAGCCAATCACTTGTCCATTCACCGGGACCGTGCGGAGACCCGAAGTCACCAGCACATTGGGTAGCACGCCATTGCTCTGGGTGCCGTTAGGATTCCACATCGGCGCGACTTGTTGCGGATCGACTTCCTGATTGACAGCAACGAAGACGTAATCCTCATCACTGAGCAAATTCACACTCTTGACCTTGGTCAAATATTTGGCATCCATCGTCGCGGTGAACGCTAACTTCAGGGTGCCCAGATCGAACACCTTGATATTGCCAGCTGCATCGACCCCACCGGCGAATTTGGGGTTGTTGGTGTCGAAGATATACGATCCCACAGGGAAGGCTTCGCGAAGCAGATCACGTCCCGAGAGGATGTCGTAAACCCGCAGCGTCGGGGCGTTGTTGCGTTCGGTCTGTTTGACGACGATGCGCGAGCCAACGATCCGTACACGATTGTTGTAGGCTTCGGAAAAATCGTCGGCCTTGACACTGATGCCATCGTGTGCCCGATAGACCCGCGTGCCATTGGCTTGACCATTGGCATTGAGGCTGACGACATAAACATATTTCTCGTCGCCAAACACATGCGAACGCGAGCCAACATCGGTTCGCACCCACAGCTCGCGGCCGGTGATGGGATCAATCGCCGTCAGCGTATCGCGACGCGGCAAGCAAACGACACTAGCGGTAAGTGCGCCGCCCTCGCCGAGGCGTTGCATCGAGCCATCAGAGTAACTCAGCAAGACCGAATCATCACGGGGATTGAAATTCATCGCTGTCCACATGGGCGGGTTGGTGTCGCTATTAGGCAGCAGCGACAAATTCTGCGACCACAGCACACGCGGTTCCTTACCCAACGGATCGATCCCGTACACCCGGTTGCCCAGCGACAAGATGACCGTGTGGCCCAGCGTCTGATAGCCGAAGTCTGGCAAGAACCCCTGGTTCATGTTGGCGAGGTTTTGCAGGAGTTGGCCGAAGTTAGAGCGGTCCAGTTGACGAGAGCGTTTCTCGTTGGTGCCAACTTCGGTCAGCACGAGGCTCGTATTCCAGGCATCAGGCGTGACCCCGAGGATGTATTTGGCAAAGTAGGGCAGAATCTCGTTGCTTTGGTTGCGAAGCAGGAAGGGGAAGCTGTTGGGCGAGGCTGCCTCGTTCTTTTCGCGATGCTGGAGGTTGACCCGGTTGCGGATCTTGAAGCGCACTCCCTGATCGAGGAACGGCAAGAAGCGTTTGTCCGTGGCCAAGTCATCGAGATATTCCGACCCTTTTTTGCCTTCCACGGTGACATGGGGATATTTTTCACCCAGGATGCGGTAGTAAAAAGCGGCATCCTCAAGCAACCCCTTGCGGGTGTTGAGACGGGCCAACGCCTCGACCGCCCGAGCGGCGATCGTCTCATCGGCATCCGCCCGCAACACGGTCAGTTGTTGCTCGGCCTCCAGTAGCGAGTTGATGTCCGGGTCTTCGATCAGCCGCTCCACCAAGTTGAAGCGGGCCTCGCGGCCAACGCTGAATAACGAGCCAAACAGGCTGACGAACTTACGAAGGTCGTCGGTTTTGGTGGCCTTTTCCGCCTTGAGGCGGTTCCAGCGGTCGAGGATTTTGGCTTCGAGGGCGGCTTTTTGCTTGGCGTCAGTGGTGTTGGCGATCATAGCCCCGATGCGACCTTGGGCCCAGACATCCGGAGCCGCCTTGACCGAAGGTTCATCGACGACCTGAATCAGTTCGTCGCGGCGGGCGTTTTCCCCCAGTTCCAGGTAGCGATCGAACGCTTCGGTCAGTTTGCCCTGGGCTTCGCGGCCCTTGCCCACCAAGCAGAGGAAATTAGCGCGGCGGCGGCGTTCCTCGGCCATCCGAGCGGTGCGTTCGGCTCCTTCGGAACCGGTGAGATCGACTTTGCACATTTCTTCATATTCAGCGAGATATTCCTCGGCGCGGTTGAAATCGCGTTGGAAATACTCGGTGAACGCCTCGAAGAGCTTGCCGCGGGCCTTGGCCTTGGTTTCCGGCTTGGGGTCGCTACGCAGGGCTTTGCGGAAGTCAGCGATGGCCTGGGCGAGATCGCCTTTGTCCAGCAAGTAGTCGCCCCGCTCGGTAAGCTTGTCGGCATTGTTTGGCTCGGCCTGCACCTCCTTTTCGAGTTTGGCCAACTGCACTTCGATCTGCGGATAGCAGACAACCTCAGTATGGCTTTGCGAGAGCATGTTGCCCTCGAAGAAGATCAGGTTGCCGGGCGTCTCTCCCTTGCGCGATCGCGTATGCGCGAAGATCTGCCCTTTATCTACATGGATCGACACCACCTCGGGTTGTTTAGTGGAGGTCGAATAGCGGACGGGCAGGTAATAGATCACGTCGCCCGAGGTGTTGCTGGCCGCACCCTGGCCAGAGGGTTCGCCCGTCTCCAGTTCCCATAGCAGCGTGCCGCGGTTGAGATCCAAAGCCCGCGTGGTTTTGCGGCCGACGATCACCACCTTGCCGTTGAAAACTCCTGCGAGGTAGAGGTCGTCGTCCTTGCGGCCCTGGGTCCACAGCCGGGTTCCTTCCCGCAGGCTGACGCAGTGGATACGGCCATCATCCGGGGCGGTGAAGACGACTTTGCCTTCGGAGATGGCCGGCGCGGTGACTTGCCAAAAGCTTTCCATTTTGACAGGGGGCTGAGGCATCCCTCCCGGACGGGGGAAGGGTCGACCACCACCGGGTTGATCGGCCACCTGCGGTGCAGAGCTATCGCGATAGGGCGAGGCCCACAGCAAGCTGTTGTTGAGCACGTCCACGCCGAAGATGGCTCCCGCATTGGTGGGGATGACCAGAATCCCCTCGCTGTAGGCCAAATGGGCCGCCTGCGTGCGACGCATCGGCTCATTGGAGAGTTTGGTATTTTTCGTCTGGGCCAACGGCTGGTTGCTGATCAACTTGCCCGTGTTGGGGTCCAAACCCAGCAACCGCAACTCTTGCTGTTTTTCGTTGAGCACATAGAGCCGGTTGTTGATCGGCAGCGGAGCGCTGAGGAAGTAGCTATCGGCGAGGGGGTCTTTGGGATCGGCCGAGCCACCTGCCTCCCAAGCGAGGCTACCGCCAGCAATGCGATAGGCATGAAGTTTATTGGATTGGATAGCATCGTTGATAGGTTTATCGAAACCCATGCCTGGTCCGCCAGGAAAGCCCCCTGGAAAACCCGGATTCATCATCGTGGGCGGCGGCGGAATCGGAATATCCTCGACCGCATAGACGAAACGACTATCCGCACTCAGAGAACCCAGCACCGAGTTCTCCAACAGCATCTGCGGACGAAGCGACGAAAAATTGCCCAAAAATTGATTATAAACGTTGCGGAAGTTCACCTGACCGCCGGGGCCATTGACCGAGTCCAGGCTCAGATCCGAATCCGCTAGCCAGATCGTCTCGCCGTCTCGCACGTTGACCGCATGGACGCCAGACCACGAGCGATACACCAACAGTGGTATCTTTCGCTCGCCTTTGGTGGCCGTCGCCGTCACCGGGGTAAAAGCCGACAAAATCGGCGCGGCCTTGCTCTTGAGGCCGTTTTCGGCGTTGGTGACTTGGCTCTTGGTGGCATCGACTTTGGACATAGGTGCTTTCCAAGTCGGTTCCAAGAAGGGAATCCCTCCGGGCAGCATGGCCGTGCGATTTTCGCGACCGCGATAGATGGGCGAATCACTCGCCGACTGCTGCGAAACACTGACGACGAGTTTGTCCAAGGTATCGCGAATCTCCGCTACGGTGCGGGCCTCGCTGCGCAGTTTGAACTCGACGTTGCGCTTTTTCAGCTCGTTGAGCACAATGTCTCGATTGCGCAAGTCGCCGGCAAAATGAAAGGCATAGGCCGCTTTCAGCAGAGTGCGGTCCTTGAGTTCGCCGATCGGGCCTCGCTCCAGCAACAGGGCATAGAAGCGGCTCGCCCCTTGAAATTCGGCCCGGTCCAGCATGTAGGTGCCCAGCCAGGTGGCCGCTTCGATCCCCGACGAGGTATGCAGATACAAGCTCAGAGCCAGGGCCATCTCGCGGAAGTCGTTGTTCTCCTTGGCCCGTTTGACCATCTGTTCGGCCTTGGGGTTGTAAGTGGCCTCATAGAAATCCCGGCCGGCTTTCGGCAAGCTGCCCAGAAGGCGGGACGCTTCTTTTTTGACGCTGACGTAAACCGTGCGGGGTTGGCCTTTGGCATCGGGCTTGTCCAGCGGCACGAACACGTCTTCGACTCGTCCAACCAAGTCTTGCAGCGTCCGACAGGCGACTTCCCAGTCTTTTTTGACGATGTTATCAACAGCCAGCTCGACCTTTTCTTGAAGCGATTCATCGGTAGGCAATTTCAGGTCGCCCAACTCAAAGCCCTGGGGAGCAGCAGGAGTGCCGGGACCGCCCGGGGGCATCGGATCACGCACGGGGGGGAGCTTCTGTGCCAAGCTCTGCCCTATGGTCGCCAAGCTCCCAAGAGCCACCAGCGTAAGGATCGCATACAAGGCGCGACTGTTCGTCCAGGTCATTGGCTTAATTCCCCGAGGGGTGTCTGTCTGTCGTTTAGGCCGATCCGACCGTAGCTTCAGATTCTCTCGCTTGAGCTTCTCTCATTGTCGCACAGCCATAGGGGCAATGGCAAGGAGAAATGCCCCCGAAGCTTTTGACGAGGGAGAGGGTCTTTCGGATGACGAGTCGCTCAAGAAAAGCTAACTTTTTCGACGGCGAGGTCCCAGGCCAACGCGACAAACAAACGCCAGCTTCTTCTCTGCCGCCTGTTCTGCCTCACGTTGCTTGCTCGAGGGGCAGAAGCCCCTTGCATTCTTGGCTGCGTCGCGTTGAGGACGCTTCCGTTCGATACGCTTGCGTTCGCTAGCTGGCAACGCAAATCTCTTTTGCACACGCGACACGAGTCAGCAAAGGGTGCGGAATGAAAAACGGATGAGAAGCTGCTACTTGCTCTACTCGCAAGGGTTCCACTGTGGTAGATTTGGTGATTGATGAATAGGCCTGTGTTCCTTTCTGGTCGGAGGTTGTTGAGATGCGTCTCAGTCGTTCGCAGTGGCTGCTTCTGGCCTGTTTTTCCCTGGTGATGCTGAGCGCGACCGCCCAATCACAAGGACCGGGAGGTTTTCCTGGTGGCCCTGGTGGCGATCAAGGTGGTGGCATGCGCATGCGCTTTGGGGGCGGGGGCGGGCCTCCCACCGACTTCATCTTTGCCATGCTCGCTGGTAAGGACAAAGACGGCAAGATCAACGAAGTCATCGATGTGACCAAGGTCGAGGCTCCGCCGTTTAGCCCCGAGCCAACCGAGAAGCTCCGCGAAAAGCTCAGCAGCTTTATGCGTTCCAAGGGCATCAGCGGCTCGACACTCAACAAGGAACAGTTTGCTACCTATTTCAACGAAGTGGCTCGCCCCGAGATGGAAAAGAGCCAAGCCAAACAAATGTTTGATTTTAGCGACACTAACAAGGATGGTAAAATCACCCGCGACGAACTCGATGCCTCGTCCCGCCGCTGGGGTCGTCCCTCGCCCCTGCTCGAACGCTTTGACGAATTCGACAAAAACAAAGATGGCGGCATCGACCTCGAAGAATACACCGCTTACATGGCCGAACGCCGCAATGCCTGGCAACGAGAACGCGAAGGCAAACGCGAGGAACCTAAGAAGGAAACCACCAGCAGCTCCAGCACGGGCGGCAGCACCGACAACAGCGGCTATCGCACCGCTCCCCTGGTCAGCACTGCTCCACCGCCCGGCATCGATGAACGGCCTTTGGTTTTCCGCTATGGCAAGTTGCCGACACGCGATCTACCCAGTTGGTTTGTTGATCTAGACAAGGACAAGGATGGTCAGGTGGGCTTGTATGAGTGGCGGGCGGGCGGCAAGCTCACCAGCGAATTTCGCAAATACGACATCAATGGCGACGGTTTCATCACTGCCGAGGAAGTGCTGTTGGTACAGAAGAACGAAGATGCCAAAGAGGCCAAGGCGGCTACCTTTGCCCGCGTCTTTGCTGATCCGCTGCTCGATCCCACGGCTGTTCCCTTGCCCAGTTCCTCTAGCAGCAGTGGCTCAACCTCCAGCAAAGGCGACAAGAAGGAAAAGGGCAAGGAGGACAAAGGCAAAGGCAAGTGGGGGGACCGAGGTGGCTGGGGGGACAAAGGCGGTTGGGCAGACAAAGGCTTCGGCAAAGGCAAACGACCGTAGAAGCCTCTTGGTCTCACCTGAAGTCAGCCAGGGCATTCTAATTTCCCCGGAGAGAGGTTCGGTAAACCTCTCCCCGGGGCTTTTGTTATGGATGATACTCTTGCAAGTCCGCTTGCCTCAGCGACGGAAGGCCGGTGGATTATTACGCTGTTTCTGCTCATTGGCCAATATGACTGCTATAAAGGCGATATACCCAACGCATAACAGCATGATCAAACTATTGATGATCACGCCGAAGATCGCACACACATAGCCCGAACGCGTACTGGATTCGCCGGCTAGGTCCATCTCACCCCGTCGCATCTTGCCCAAATCGACACTCGCCATCCACCACGCTGCGATACCTAGCGGGATGCCGACTATCCAGGGAATGCACAACATAAAGTTGGCTAACCCAATTACCAAACTGATGATCCCCAGCGTCATGATCGTGTCGCCACGATGCGGCGCCCAATCGCGGCGAAAACGGCGAGGCCGATCATCATAGTCTTCGCGTTGCCGATCGCCGTATTCGTCGTCCTCATCGCGAGAGGTCGAGCCTATCCTTCGACCTGTCAGGCGTTCGCCACACCACGAACAGCTTCGGGACTCGCGGTAGATCAGCTTGCCGCAGGTGGGGCACTCGCGCATCTCTTCGTGTTCGTCCAGTAGTCGGGCCCGCTTCGGACGGTCATCGGAAGGCTCAGAGTCCCGAGAACGAAGCGGCAAGGGCAATTCTTGATGTCCTTGGGGTAGCGACGACGGGTTCTGTTTCGGCTCATCGAGGGAAAGGTTCAACGTCTTCCACGGCTCGATTTTCTCCCTCTCCGCCGCTGCAGGTGCCGAAGAATCTGCTGAGCCGGTGCCGCTTTCTTTCGGGGGCAAGGGCGCTTCGCGTTCCAGATTGAGGTTTTTCCACTGCTCGTCGGCTGATCGGTTGGGGAAAGCGCCTGCCGGGAAGCTCGGCTCTTGGGAGAGCGGCGCATCAAATACCTGATGGCATGTCGGGCAACGCACCTTTTTGCCCACTAACTCCTCGCCCACCCGCAGTGGGGTCGAGCATTGCGGACAACGCACAATGAGAGACATCGGCCCTGGCCCCCGATTTTTGACGGAAGATCCTGCGTCTATCTTAGAAGATTCGCTGCGACTTCGCCCGCATTTCCTTGTGCAACCAAGCGAGGCGATCCAGACAGGTGACCAAGCGAAGCGAGCGGGCGGATGACTTCGAGACGGTTGACGCTGCCACGTTGGTTCATCGAAACCGAGTTCGCGGCGCTAGATGCTTCTCCTTGCCCAGGCGCTAAGGCTGCATGCGGCCAAGACGGGTCGTCTTCAGCCCAGTGCTAGAGGGCTTGTCCGCGTCCGTCCAAGCGGTTTCGTCGATGCCCCCCCCCTACCACCAGCGCGACCGTTGTATCTTTTCACCGTGACAGGGCCTTGTCAAAAGAGCGATGGGTCCCCTCGGCAAAAAAGTTCGTACAATATGGCGTGGATTTAGTGCCACGAGGCAATTGCAACAGGAGTCGATTGTGTCTCATCCCTACTGGATTGTTAACCGGTTTGCCCTGGGTGGCCTGTTGTCCTTGACTCTACTGAGCATAGCGACCGCTCCGCCAGTTGAATCCGAGGAGATGAAACGCAACCGCGTGCTGTTGCAGCAATTAGCGGACCGCGACTGGGTGGTCCGCGATGCGGCGGAAAAGCAGATCGTGGCGATGGGTTTGCAGGCCGTGCCGCTGTTGCGTCGGGCCGCAACGAGTAACGACCCCGAGGTACGCCGCCGGGCGATGCGAATCTTGCCCGGTCTGGAGCACGCCTTGAGAGTGCGGCCCAAGCGATACACCTTCAGCGTGGTCGAGCAACCCATCGGCAAGGTGATCGAGACGCTCAAAAAAGAGTCCGGTTACAAGATCGAGAACCATCTCGGCTTGATCACGAATCCTCCCGGTCCCGAGGGCAAGGTGGTGCCGGGCGAACGCAAGTTTACCTACCACTTTAAAGAAGCCACTTGGTGGCAGATCCTCGACCGCATCAACGAAGATGTTCCGCTGCAACCGCCCATGAATTACGGCGATGATGTAGTGCGGTTGTATCGCGCTCACGGCCGACATTCGTCCTCGCCTTATGTAGGGTATGATGGCGGCTTTCGTTATGTGGCCAACAGTTTGACGCTGCATCGGAGTGTCGAGTTTGGGATGCGACCTCATCCCAGTGGCGTGCGTAGCGAAAGTTTGCTCTTAAACTTAACACTCTACAGCGAGCCGCATCTGCCGTTTTTAAGTGTCGATCAACCACGTTTGGAAATCGCCCAAGACGATCGACGTGGCTCGATGGTGCCGCTGCCCCCGACGAACGAGGCCGAGGAAGGCATCCTCGGACGTGTGGTCACTCGACGGTATTATGGCGGGACTTCCAAGCAACCCTCCGTACAGGTCAGCGTGCCGTTGGCCGCTGGTGCAGTCGGGGCCAAGAGTTTAGCCTTGATCCGTGGCGTGATCCCCGTGACGTTGTTAGCGGAGCAACGTCCCGTGGTGGTATGCGAGGACGTGGCCAACGCCAAGGATTTCAAGAAAGCAATCGAGGGGATCGAGTTTCAGGTGCGTCAGGTGAAGATACTGCCCAACAATCAGGTTCTGATGGAGTTGCATGTCCTCAATCGGTTGAATCCCTCGGATTACAACCTGATGAACACTCTGTATCAACGTCTGGAACTTTATGACAACAAAGGAGTCAAGTTCCAAAACTATGGCTCGAGTTGGGGAGGCGGTGGCGCGGGCTTTCAACTCACCCTGACCTTCGGCAACTTTAACGTCAAGATGGGGCCACCGGCCAAGCTAATCTTCCAGCACTGGGAAACATGCACTCACGAAGTGACGTTTGAACTTAAGGATGTGCCGCTACCTTAATCCATCGTGTAGGCGTCAGCGAGCTAAAAGCGGCGAACGCTGACGCTCCACACGGTCAATCCCCTCCGATCGTGGTGTCGTCCGGGAGAATCGCCCCTTTAGGTACGACGACGATCCCCTCGCGAACGACGTAATTTTCCGCGTCGTAGCGTTCGGGACGTGCTTTGGCCAAGATGCGGACATTGGCTCCGATGCGACAATCTTTATCGAGGATGGCCCGTTCGATGAGGCAGTTGGGACCGATCCCTAGAGGCGGTCCCGGGGTGTCGGGAGTATCGTAGCGGTCGGCCCCGCACATCACCGTTTCTCGCAGCACGCTACCGGCCCCGACCCGAGCGCGTAGACCCACCAGGCTATGATACAACTCGACATTCGGCTCGATCACGCATCCTTCTGAGATAAGCGATTGTTGCACCCGAGCCGCTTGAACCCGTGAGGCCGGCAAATTGCGCATGTGAGTGTAGATGACTCCCTCGGGAGTGTGAAACTCAAACGGTGGGTTGTCGCTGGCCAAGGCCACCTGCGATTCGTGGTAGGTGCGGATGGAGTGCCCCAGATCTTGCCAATAGCCCTGAAACAGATACACACGCACCAAATGGGAACGAACGGCCGGCGCAAACATCTGTGTCACCAAATCCATATCGTTGGGTTGGCTGCGCAGAAGATGCACCAGAAAATCGCGCCGACACAGATAAATCCCCATATTAGCGAGATATTGCCCGTCGGATCGACATAACCCCTGTAATTCGGGGTCGCGTGGTTTCTCCACCAGACGTTTGACCCGGCCCGTTTCGTCGATTTCCATGATGCCGTAATTCCCGGCCCGTTCTCGTGGCACACACACCGCAGCAATGGTCAGGTCCGCCCCGGACTGGCGATGCTCGCGTAGCATGTCGCGAAAATCCATCCGATACAGACCATCGGCCGAGACTATCAGCACATCGCCGGCTGGCTCGTCCCCGATGTAACGCAGATTTTGCCTCAGGGCATCGGCCGTGCCTTTGTACCATTCGGCGGTCTCGTTGGTTTGCTGAGCAGCGAGCATTTCCACCGAACCACGCGAAAAAGGAGCAAACGAATATGAGTTCGTCACATGTCGATGAAGACTGGCACTGAGAACCTGTGTCAGTACATAAATCCGTAACATGCCGCTATTGATGCAGTTGCTGATTGGTACATCGATCAGCCGGTATTTCCCGCCAATCGAGACAGCCGGCACACTGCGAAACTTGGTCAGAGGATAAATCCCACTGCCACGTCCACCACCGAGAATAAAACCGATAACGTCCTGCATGACTACACCCAGGAGAGAAAGAGAAAGTTATCCTAGAAGTCGGCCTGTGAAGGGTCGAGAGAAGACTCGTCGGCGGCAGCAGGCAGAGGATAGCCCAACGTTCCCCCGGTCCCATCCCAAGCCTCTGTCGAGGTCTCGACCCGCGAGCCATCCTGCAACTGCGACGTTTCCCTCTAGACTAGCGAACTCAAGTCTTGTATGTCACAAACAGGGGTTTAATCCACATGCTCCAGACGCGCCTTGCTGTCCCAAGGCGACGCTTTGGATCACGCGTGAGCCGATCGGCCGAGATTACCCACCATGTCGCAGAGCAAACGCGTCTGTCCGCCTGTTCGCCAGTGGAATCGTGGCGAGTTACCTATTCGTCGTTTGCGTCTGACCACTTCTCAACCTAGCCGAGCGTTGCGGACGCTGGATGTTTCAGCGGCGATGCGGCAGGTGTGCAGCGACATCGTGGCACGCTGCCCGCAGCTTTCTCATATTCATGTGGATCGGATTCTCCTATCGGTCATACCGGCTCGCTCCCCTTCGCCTTATGGGTTGCAATCCCGGCTCACGCCGTTACGCTTCGATCAAGGCGCGACACAGCAACGCAGGGGCCGCACTCTGTATCGCGTGCAACGCTACGAGATCGCGGGGGTCGAGATGCTCTATCTGCTGAGCTTCTGTGTGCCTCGCTTTTTCCAGTTGCCGTTCACCGAAAAACTGCTGACGATCTTTCACGAGTTGTATCACATCCACCCCGCCTGCAACGGAGCCTTACGTCGCTTACCGGGGGCTTGCAGCTTGCACGGCCCAAGCAAACGTGCCTATGATGCCCAGATGGCAGAGCTGGTGCGAGAGTATCTGGCGAAGAGGCCAGCCGAGACCCTGTTAGGTTTTTTGCGGCGCGACGTGAGGAGCCTGAGCGAAAAATACGACAGCATCCAGGGGGTGGTGGTGCCGCGCCCGCTGATTTACCCCATCGAGGAATGAACATGAGCAATGTTTGTGAAATCGCTTTAAGCAATGCGACTCCCGATGAAATCCGCGACCTGCTCGCACACACCAAGCGTATCGCTGTGGTCGGTCTGAGTGATAAACCGGATCGACCCAGTTATGAGGTGGCCGCCTACATGCAACAGGCCGGGTATCGCCTCTTGCCGGTCAATCCGCAGGTGCAGGGAGAAATTCTAGGCGAAAAGGTCTATGCCTCGCTGAGCGACATCCCCGAGCCGGTTGATTTAGTGAATATCTTCCGCCGCCCCGAGGCCGTGCCCGCTCTGGTCGAGGAGGCCATCCGCATCGGGGCCAAAGCGATCTGGATGCAAGAAGGAATCGTACACAATGCCGCCGCCGAGCTAGCCCGTGCAAACGGCTTAAAAGTAGTCATGGATCGCTGTTTGCTCAGAGAACACCGCCGACTCGCCCAGGACGCCTCGGCTTGATGCCGCCCTTGGAGCGAATCGCTTCCCATACGCTGCAAACTCGACGCTGAAGCCGGCTCAGGCCGCTGCCTTTACGGCAGTCCTGCCCCTTTGCGTAGGAGCCATTCCAGCCCCAGCAGGGTGACGACCACGGGCAGCATCCACCAACCCTGGTAGAGCTTAACCGGTTGACGCTCAATTGTCACACGGCTGCGGCTCGTCAGCAGATCACGCAATTGACCCGCTTCATGGACGGTGAAGAGTCGGCCGCCACTGCTGCTCGCCAAGTCGGACAAAAGCTCGGTGTTGGTTTCGAGGTGGAGCATCTCTTTACTCTCCGGCGGTGCCACACGAAAGGTTAACCGCAACGGCTTGCCCTCGGCTTGGGTTTTGTCGGCCCACTCGGGGATGGCTAATTCGACGGCATAAAGACCCGGCGGCAGATCGCGCAAGCTGGCCTCCAGGATGCGGGGTCGGGCCGGGGCAGGATGCAACGGCACCAGAGCAACCGGTTTCTCGCTGGTATTGGGTTCGCTGGGTAGGGCGAGGACTCGGGCAGCAGCCAGCAGATTCGGCGGGATCGGGCCGAGTTTCTCCGCCAAGCGAACGGTGAGGTCGATCGGCTCACCGGGCGCAACCACCGGTTGTGGCGTCCCGAAGCGTAACCATTCGTTACCGATCGCCAAGGGTTTATCCGAGGCGGCCCAGCGGATCACTTGCCCCCAGAAGCGATGATGGTACAGATCGCCGACCCGAAACCGCCACCGCCAAGTGCTATCCAGCCCCACGAACAACACCCGTCCAAAGCCGTAGTTGTGCCGGGCAAAGACAGCGTGGCGGCGTTCGCGCTGCGTCAGGGGGAGGTTGGCCTGCGACGGATCAAACCAACTGGCCAGGGCTGTCGCGCCGGGCTTCAGCTGGCCGGCAACTGCCCAACTCCAGGGTCGGGGATGGCCGGCCCACAGCAGCGAATTGTCGTCGGGGTCGGGGTCGAGTTCCATGAAGCGGGTCTCTCGTCCAGCGCGGGTCAGACTCAGGGTGAACCCTTCCACCGGGGCGAGCAGACGCGGGTTTTCGATCGGTAACAGTTTGCTCAGCGGGTCCGGCTCGCCGTTGGCTAACGTCGTGGGAAAGCCCAGCGGCATGGCCTTTTTCCCTGCGACCACAATCAGCGTACCACCCGACTCGCTCACATAACGCTCGAGCCGTTGGCGTTGATCGAGCGGCAATTGTTGGGCATCCACATCGCCCAGCACGATACAACCATACTCCGCCAGGGCGTCGGGTTCGGTCGGCCAAAGGTTGCCCGGCAGACCGAGCTTCTCAAGTTGCTCACTGCTGAGGGATTCCTGTAACCGCGGTGCCTCGAACAGCAGCAGCTTCGGCTCCACCAGCCGATCGCGTTGCAGCATGGTGGCCAGATAGTGAAACTCCCAGCGGGCACTGCCATCGACCAAGAGCAGTTTGACGCGGTCGTCGGCGACCTGGACCGTGGTCGAAAGTTGATTATTCGTGACGATCGCTTCTTTGACCCCTTGGGGTACACGGATCTTGGCCGTCAGGGTCCGTGTGCCAACTTTGTCCATGGTGACGGCAAAGCGGAGATCGCCGAGATAGTCTTTGCCGTCATGCTCGAGGGTCTGAGGCGGGGCGATCTCGGCGTCGTTGCCCTCTTCGTGCAAGGTGACGGGATATTCCCCCGCGGGTAACCCGGCAATTTTGACGCGCACCTCGAGGGTGCCTTCCACCCCTTTGTAAAAATTTCGCGTCGGAGCTTTCACTTGGAGAACGGCTGCATCTGGCGGCGAAGGGCGCGCTCCCAGAGCGATGGGATAGATTGGCACGCCGCTAGCCCCCAGTTCGCGAGCCAGCTTGCCGGGCGTGGGGCCGCTGTTGTGTTGTCCATCGCTGAGCAACACGATAGCGATTACTTCGCCCCGCTCTCCTCGCTGTGCTTGGGAGATCGCGGCGGTCAGATCCGTCCCATCGGCGGTGGGCTGGGAGCGAAACAGCTCCTCGAGTTGCTCCGGTGCCACCTCTCGGCTGACGCGATCGAAGCCAACCACCTCCACACGGTGGCGTTGGCGTAATGCCCCTACGAAGTTGAGACCGTCGGCAGCTAACAGGGCGCGAACGATGTCGCTGCGGGTGAGACGATCGGCCGCTTCGCACAGGGAGTTGAATTGTTGTTCGCGTTCGGTCCGCAGGGAGGGGTTGTCCGCCTCGTCGGGCAAAAGCCATTTCGGCTGACGCTGTTGCTCTGTGTCGCTGATCCAGCTTTCGACCAGAGCGGGCGGCATCGTCGCTGGTAAGCGGCCGAGGGTACGCATCAGGCGGATTTTCTCGGCCACGGGCCGCTGGGGATCAGGCAATTCCATGCTGGCGGAGCGATCGACCAGCAGCAGAACCCGGCCGGGTTGCTCAAAGCGGACCTCGCGTGCGTAGATCGGCTGGAGGCAGACCAAGGCTTGCACCAGCAGCAACACAAGCAACCGCAGAGTCAGCAGCGTCGCCGCCATTCGCCACGACACCAGACGCAACTCATAACGATACAACAGCAGCAACAGCAGCAGCGGCCCGAGCACTAGGGAAGTCAGCAGCGGCCAACGCAGCCAAGCGGACAGATCGGGCCAGGGCGGAGCGAGCAGTAGCACGGAATCGGGCACGGGTAACGGTAGCGTTAACATAGCGTATCCTTCAGCGGTTGCGAACTAGCCGGCGGGTCATCCACACTTCGAGGCACAACAGACCGATCATGCCCATCAAGACATATAACCATAATTCTTGACGTTGGATTTCAGGCGGTTCATCTCGTTTTGGTTCGCTAGGCGTGTCGAACCGCATCGCCAGCAGTTTCTCCAGTTTGGCTCGGTCGTCGTCATTCAGCGGAGTGAGATCTCCCTCTCGTACGTCACGCGACACGACAAACCAAATCGTCTTGCCCTCGGGCGAACGCAGCCGATAGACCCCACTGAGGCGGGTGTCCTCAAAGCTCAGCTCGCCGCTTTCGCTCAGTCGAACCAAGTGCGTAGCGGGCTTTCCCGGCTCGGTCGCAAGAGGCAGAGGCTCGGCGTCGGGCAGGGCAAGCGTCCAGCCTTCGAGACTACCCTCCAGGCGGTAGCGGAGCGGTTGTCCGGGCATGAGATTGCGTTCGGCACCGCGTGCCCCGGCCAGATAATAAACCATCTCATGAACAAACGGCACGAAAGCGGGTAAGTCGATGAGATTACTCCCATGGCTCGCATCCAGGGGGACGGCACAGAGCAGCACCCGCCCTCTGCCGTAGCTCCGTTCGACGACAAACGGCGTGCGGGCCAACCCTTCCACCAGCAAGCCCACAGGCGAGCCGGCCGCATTTTGCCCCGGCGTAGCCACACGCCACCAGCGCGGGAAACGGGCATCGCCCAGGCTGCCGACCGCAGCGTTACGAAAGAGTTCCAAGGCCGGATGCGTGAACGATTCCGGCTCGGGGCGGGCAGCGTTTGTGGGTTGGCTTTCGTCACCGGCCCAGTCCAAGAGTTGAGCAGGCAACCAGCCCGTGCCGTTGCGAAAGAGGATTTCGTTGTACCAGTCGCGATCGGCTCGCGATCCTAGTGCCACGAGTAGCCCACCGCCTGCTTCCAAGTAGAGGTTCAACGCCTCGGTCTGATCAGCAGACAGCCGGGCCACATCGTGCAAGATGACCGCACGGGGCGGCGGTTGCAGCATCTGGGGAGTCAACGCGTTGACCGTCACCACCTGAGCTTGCACCACCGGATGGGGATCACGAGCCGGCGTCAGCGCGTCGCGGGCAAAATCCGCCCCCAGCCGAGGCGGCGGAGCGGCACTATTTTCGCCATCCACCAGCAGCACCGGCAACGACTCGACCACCTCAATGGCATAATCCTGACGGTTGTCATTGGGGACCTGATCGCGGGGACTCGTGCCGTTGGCGGCGGTGGCTTGCGGCGGGTCGGCTTCCAAGATGACACTCACCCGATGGGAGCCGACCGTGCGAAATCGCAGCGAAAACGAAAACGGCACCCGACCATCGGGCGGCAGGCTCTGGGGCACTTCCAAATCGCGCACGGCCACACCATCGAGTTCGAGTCGCAAGCGATGGGGGGGACGCAGTTGGGTTTGCTGGCTCCAAACAATGGCGCTGCGGAAAGTCACCTCGCGATCGCGTGGCACCACTGGTCGATTGCAGGTCAGCGCGGCCAGCGCAGCATTCGGCAGCGTCGCTGGGCGTTGCTCCGCGACATGGATCAAAGAAAACCGGGGCCAAGAATCGCGCGGGCCTTGTTCGCTAGAGAGCAACTCCAGGCGAAAGAGCGACTCGGCATCCGCCAAGCCGAAGCGTTGGCCGTCGCTGAAAAACAGCACTTCGCGGAGTCGTTTTTGGCTCGGGGCCAGCAAGGCTACCGCTCGGCGGAAAGCTTCTGGGGCATTGCACGAGCCAGCAGGTGCAGGCAAGTCGCGAAGTTTTTGCAGGACACGCTCGCGTTCGGGGGAAAGCTCGCCGACCAGCACAATAGGTTGTTCGCGGGCTAGGATCACGGCTACCCCATCGCCCGGCGACAGGCTTTCTATTGTCTCTAAAGCCTTTTGTTGCGCTCGTTGCCAGGGCGTCTGCTCCTCGGCACTGGCCGCCATCGACCCCGAGCCATCCAAGATCAACACGACATCCCGGGGCGTGCGACCAACCAGACCAGCCGGCAAAGCGAGATCAAGATAGGGACCAGCCAAAGCGAGGACGAGCAGTGCTAGGATTCCCATGCGCACGAGCATCAGAAGGAATTCTTCTAGAAACACACGTTTACGCGTGGTTTGGCTGAGTTGCAGAAACTGCATCGCCCCCCAGTCCACCACTTCGTAACGCCGCCGATTCAACAGATGGATCAGAAGCGGCAAGGCGAGGAGCCCCAACCCCAGCAGCATCCAAGGCAGATGAACGAATGCGAACATGGCTTTTTCCTTATTGCTGCTTTCTAGCGCTGACGATGCCGCCGAGACAGGTACAACCCCAGGGCACGCTCGACAGGCTGGTCGGTGGTCAGCAAGTGGTAATCGACCTGGGTCTTGCTGCAAGCCTCGCGTAACTCCGCGCAGAACCGCTCGAACTGGTTCAGATAATCTTGTCGCAACCGGTGCGGATCGACCAGGCGACGATCGCCACTCGACTCCAGGCTACGAAACTGCGTTAGCCGGGTGAACGGAAAGGTTCGTTCCTCGGGGGCCAGGATGTGAAACAGCAAAATCTCATGCTTGCGATGCCGCAGATGTTGCAAGGCACGAAGCAACTGCGGCACCTCGCCAAAGCAATCGCTCAGAAGAATGACCAATGAGCGTTGGCGAAGCTGTTGAGCCGTTTGATGCCACAGCGGAGCCAGCGCAGTTTCGCCCTGCGGGTGGGCTTGTTCCAGTGTGGAGAGAATCTGTAACAGATGCTTGCTCGTGGCCCGCGGTTTCAGGACTGTTCGCAGCTTGGTATCGTGCAGCGCCAATCCCACCGCGTCCCGCTGATGCAACATCAGATAGGCCAACGCGGCTGCTACGTACTGGGCAAACTGAAACTTCGATCGGTGCGCGCCGGCGTAGGCCATGCTCCCCGACGCATCGACCAACAAGGTAGCCCGTACATTGGTTTCTTCTTCATATTCCTTGATGTAGTAGCGATCCGTCTTAGCCACCGCTCGCCAGTCAATGTGCCGTATCTCGTCGCCTGGGTAATATTGCCGATGCTCGGCGAACTCCACCGATGCCCCTTTGAAGGGTGATTTATGCACGCCAGTGAGAAAACCCTCGACTAGGTTGCGAGCCACCAGCGTCAAGCGGCCATATTTCCTCAAGGAAGTGGGGTCGAGCATCATATGAGAACCAGGGGGGCTTGGAGGAAAAACGCGTTAAAAGCTCAAGAGATACCGCCGATGAGCCGAGCCTTCGCTTGTTCCTGGGGTGTGGGGAGGGTAGCCAGGAGCTTCTTAATGATCTCGTCAGTGGTGATGCCCTCGGCGTCGGCGCTAAAGGTGGTGACAAGGCGGTGTCGTAGCACCGGATAGGCCACCGCGCGAACATCTTCGATGGTGACATGAACGCGGCCATGCAGAATGGCACGAGCCTTGCTGCCCAGGATGAGATTCTGACAGGCGCGTGGGCCCGCCCCCCAACTAACCCATTCCGGCACAAACGGGGGCACGCCTGGTTCACGCGGCCGAGTCGAACGCACCAGATCAGCCACATAGCCCAGGATGTGATCGCCGACGTTGACACTGCGAACCGTTTGTTGCAGCGTGAGGATCTGTTCCGCATCAAGCAGCGGTTGAATGGTAGGCCGCTCGTTGCTCGTGGTGCGACGCATGATCTCGATCTCTTCCTCCCGGCTGGGATAGCCGACGCGGATCATGAACATGAAGCGATCGAGTTGTGCTTCGGGAAGGGGATAAGTGCCTTCCTGTTCGATGGGGTTTTGCGTCGCCAGGACGAAGAACGGCTCGGGCAGCGGATAGGTGTGCGCTCCAGCGGTGACGTGGTGCTCCTGCATCGCCTCCAGCAAGGCTGCTTGGGTTTTGGGTGGCGTGCGATTGATCTCGTCGGCCAGGATGATGTTGCTGAATAACGGACCACGCAAGAAGGTGAAGGAGCGGCGGCCGGTCTCGGGGTCCTCCTGCAAAATGTCCGTGCCGGTTATGTCCGCAGGCATGAGGTCGGGGGTAAACTGGATGCGTTTGAAACTCAGATGCAGCACCCGTGAAACGGTACTGATCAGTAGGGTTTTGGCCAGTCCCGGTACCCCCACGAGCAGGCAATGGCCACGTGAAAACAACGCCATCAGCAATTGCTCGATGACCTCGCTTTGGCCGACGATCACCTTGGCGAGTTGTTCTTGTAGCTGGGCCGAGGCACTGGCCAGTTGGCGGACTGCCTGTTCAGGACTGAGGGATGAGACACTCATGATATACTAACTTCTCTCGAAGGTTTGTTCTGATTTATCCTACGCTGGGCCGACTCGCAGAGCAATGATTGCGAAGTGACGCTGACACAGCATGTAGTACGACCCCCACAAGAAAAACTTTTTCAAGTTCCACTTGATTCCTATTAGCGAGGGTGTTATCCGACCCGCCATCCACTCAGGGGCAAGTCGTGATCGCTCGCTCTACGGGGGAGAGCCGACTTGATACACCCAGACCAGTTGGGGGAGGTCAGGATGAAACGGACTTTTGGGGCTTTGGTGCTTCTGGCCGGACTGACCGGCTGTGTGACGATAGGAAATGATCCGTATCGTCAGACGCGGCTGCCTGATCCGAAAACCGTAGCAGGGCCGGGCACTTTGTCGCCCAACCTAGTAGCGATGACCACGCCGCCTGGGACGATGCCCCAAGGAACGATACCCCAAGGGACAATGTCCCACGCGACGTTGCCCACAGCCCTGCCCGGCTCAATCCCATCGGATATGCCGGGCAACTCGCCGCGTTATACCGATTGGCAAGCGCATCCGGGGCATGCCACCGCCGGTGCCGTCTCCCCGGCAACTTTGCCGACGCCTAGTTCTCTGCCGAATACTCTCATAGCTCGGGGTCCTGTGCCAACCTCCTTGCAACCCGTGGCCGTGCCTGATCTGCGCCCTGTGCCACCTCCCGGAGCCAGCTTGCCCCCCGCCTCGGCTGGGGTGCCACAGATGCCGGCTAACTTGTTGACGGCTACGACACCGGCGGAGCCGAAACCCGATTTGCAAACTACGGCTTTTGCAACGGCTGCTTCGGCAACGGCAACACACAGTGTCACTCGAACGGAGACCAAACTGCCTGAGATTGTTAACGGCCCAAACCAAGCCGAGACCGTGAAGACGCCGGCCAAGACGGCCAAAAAGGACGAATCCCCTGCTGTCTCGGGCAATGTGCCCCTGGCCAACAAAGGCGCGATGCCTCTGGTCCGACTGGTCAATACCAAGCGGATCACGCTGAATTTCGAGGTGGCCGATGTCGGCTCGTCGGGTTTGTCGGCAGTCGAGTTGTGGTACACGCAGGATGGCAAGGAGTGGAAGAAGCATCAAGCCCCGACCCATGCCAAGTCGTATGTGGTCGAGGTAGATGAAGAGGGGATGTATGGTTTCACGCTGCTGGCCCGCAGTGGTATTGGTCTGGGTATGGAGCCTCCGGCCGTGGGAGATCAACCTCAAGTGTGGGTGATCGTGGATCTGTCCGCGCCGGAAGTCCAACTCACGGAAGTCACCCCCATCACCAAAGGCAAGGAGCAGGAAGTATCCATCAAGTGGTCGGCCGCCGACAAAAACCTGGGCCGTGGCCCGGTCACTCTGTCCTATGCCGAGAGCGAAGACGGCCCCTGGCAGGTTATCGCCGCCAATCTGGAATGCAACGGCCAATTTCACTGGAAGGCTCCCGTTGGCATCCCGGCCAAGGTGTACATTAAAGCTGAAGCCACCGACCTGGCAGGAAACATCGGCCGTGCTACGACACCCAAGCCTCTCTTGATGGATTCATCCCTACCCAAGGTGTCGATCGTCAACGTCGAGGCAAATAACGGCCGCTAAGCTCAGTGCGGCACGGAAAAGAGCAGTGGTAACGGAGCGGAGACGAGCGAGAAGGGTCGTCTCCGCTCGCTTTGATTTCCTAGGAAGCAGTGGAGGAGGCGGTGGAGGGCTAAGCTTGGAGCGTCACCCTAAGCTTGAAAACAACTACAGGGGTCGCAAGAGATTTCTCAAACCCGTTTTGCGGGCAGAGAACACCAGCGGACAGCCGAGGCCGCGAGGAACCGTTAGCATCTTCGCCGTGGTCCCCCCTTGTCTGGACGTGAGGGCAGCGTAGAATATTGTCGAAACAGATTATCTGTAATATTCTATTCGACTGATTGCGTTACCGATTATGGTTTGTGTTCTGAGTACTTCAAGGTAACTTTCCCCAGAGTTTTCTCGCAAAGGAGGTATCTCATGAACCTGATTCCCTGGCGTCGCGGTGGGCTGATGGAGCCGTTCCAACAGTTCCAACGCGAAATGGATCAACTGATGCAACGCTTCTTCGGTGAAACCAGCGACAGCAGCACCTCGCTGATCACCTGGGCTCCCCGAGTTGATGTCGAGGAGGACGACAAACAGTTCATCGTCAAAGCGGACCTGCCCGGTGTCGAGGCCAAGGATGTCGAAGTCTCGGTGATCGACAACGTACTGGTCTTGCGTGGTCACCGCAAAGAGCAACGCGAAGAGAAAAACAAAAACTATCACCGCGTGGAACGCTTCGAGGGTCAGTTCCATCGCGAGATCGCTCTGCCGCGGGGCATTGATGCCGATCACATCCAAGCCAAGAGCAGCCAGGGCGTGCTGACCGTGACCATCCCCAAAAAGCCCGAAATCCAACCCAAGAAAATCACCGTTCAGGCCGAAAAGTAACGCCCCGGGCCTGTTGATGGGCGGTACAGTTCCTCCCACTGCCGACCCCACTCTGGGGTCGGCGTTCTTTTTTCTCGGCTCGCTGTTTCGCTTGGCCCCTCTGATCAACAGATGAATTTAGGTGGCTTTCGCCCCTTGGTGTCTGTATCACTAAACTAATCTAGCAGACAAGCAGAAGTGTCTGACTCGGAGGGAATCATGGGGTGGTCTATCCCGATTGCTCGCGTGGCTGGTATCCAGATCAAAATTCATGTGACTTTCTTCCTGCTTTTGGCCTGGATCGGCTGGATCCACTATGCCCAGGGTGGGATGCCGGCCGCGGTGCAAGGGGTGGTATTCATTCTGGCTTTGTTTGTGTGTGTGTTGTTGCATGAATTAGGGCACGCCTTGATGGCTCAGGTGTTTGGCATCCCCACGCCGGACATCACCCTGCTGCCCATCGGCGGAGTAGCCCGACTGCAGAGGATCCCCGATCAACCGGTTCAAGAGATTCTCGTCGCCCTGGCCGGTCCGGCGGTCAATGTGGTCATCGCGGCCGGGTTATTTGTCTATCTCGATCGGATTGGCTATTTGTCGGACCTCAAAACCTTTGAAGATCAAGAGATCGGCCTGTTGCCCAAGTTGGCGGTGGTGAATGTTTGGCTGGTGCTGTTTAACCTGCTGCCGGCGTTTCCGATGGATGGCGGACGCGTGCTGCGAGCGCTCTTAGCTCTAGCGCTTTCCTATTCCACCGCCACACAAATCGCCGCACGCATCGGCCAGGGGATGGCGTTTCTGTTTGGCTTGGCCGGGTTGTTAGGCAACCCGATGCTGTTGTTCATCGCTTTGTTTGTGTACCTGGCTGCCGCTCAAGAGGCCTCGCATGCCCAAATGAAAGAGGTGGCCCAAGGGCTTTTGGTCCGCGATGCTACCCGGTCGCAGTTTACTTTCGTCGATGCTTCGGCCACATTACACGAGGCGATCCAAGCCCTGTTACAAACAGGCCAGCACGAGTTTCCCGTGGTCGATTCGTCCGGCCAAGTGGTGGGCATTCTCACCCGCGATGATCTCATCGCCGGCTATCGCCGAGAAGGGGCCAACACTCCGGTGGTGGAGGTGATGCATCGGGACATACCGAGCATCCGATATGATGCCCCGCTGGAGCAGGCCCTGCGACAGATGCAAGAATGTGCCTGCCCGGGGTTGAGTGTCGTCGATCGCCAGGGTCGGGTGATTGGCCTGGTCACTCCTGAGACGGTCGGAGAATTGATGATGATTCATTCCATCTTGCCACGCGGTACCGCACCTGCCTGGCATACCCCCGCTCAGCGGCAGGCTTAGCCGGGCCATGCCACGGCCCGAGTTGTCTCCTCGGCAACGCTGCCGACGACTCATTCTTTGCCGCATCCTCTGGTGACTCGGAGGAATGTTCTACAGTAGACGGTGCATTGTCAACCATCCAGCCACCAAAAGAGGAGGACGGGGTTTCTCAATCGCCACCGGCGCGGCTAGCCAGGGCGGGCAAGAGATCGCGGCCGTCGTAAGTGAGGTAACGCACACTGCCGTCGGCGAAGGCGAAGTTGGCCCCGCCCAGATGCGGACTCCAGAAGTGAAACATGCCACAGGGATCGGCGAAGCCGCCCGCAGCGCGGAAGAAGTAACGCCCCGGCCCACAGGGCGAGCCGGTCACGATCGGCAGATGATTCTCCTCCGTGACACCTAGCACGAAGTCACCCGAGCCTGTTTGCAATTGCCCCGCTCCGGCGTAGAGCCAGCCAAACTGAAAATCCGGCGAAGGCGGACGCTCGCCGAGCATCAGCGTGTTGCTGGTGCCATCGGTGATGTCGCCCAGCCGCACCTGTGATTGCTGAAACAAGACCCCATCCCGGATGCGAACGGCATCCTGCCCAGCGACACCCAGATACGAAGTCAAGGCGATGGTTTCACCCGTGCGTTGCGCTCGCTGCGGCATGGTGACGCGGTCATCCGCCGGGCACTGAAAGGCCTTGACGGGAATGCTGAGGCCGGCGTGCGGGGAAAACGGATTCGCGTTCGCCCGATAATCGGCCTCCGCCTGTCGGGACAACGCCTCCTGTTCGATGAAGGGCAACACCGACAGCGTCCAACCGGCCCAGGGTTGCTGGTTGGCGAACGAGGGGGCATGATGGCCACGTGGTAGGGAGTGGCGAACGTCGTGATACAGGTGCAGACCCAGGGCCAACTGTCGTAGGCGGTTCTGGCAATCCATCCGCGCCGCGGCATAACGCACCCGCTGCACCGCCGCCAGCAACAGGCCCGTGAGCACGGCGATGATGGCCATGACGAGGAGCAGTTCCAGCAGGGTGAAAGCGGGAGGCTTAATTCGGCGCATGGGGGGCCACCTCGATACCAGTGCCACGAATTTCCAGGGAGAGGGTTCGCAGTCCCCCGTCGTCGACAAAGACGGGAACCGTGGCCTCGAACGGACCAGGGCCGAACATGATGATATACGGATAATCGAGCGACTGACCGGGAGCGATCTCGACGGGGTCGATCTCCTTGGGTTTGTAACAGCAGTTGATTTTGCAGCCAGTGCCGACATGAACGATGCGGGCGGTTCGCGTCGTGGAGCGGTTGTGGATGCGAACCTTGACCTCCGCATCGCCCGAGGGAAGCGAGCCGTAGTCGATCGAGGGAGTGTCTAGTTCGAGAATCGTGGCTGGAGTCGTTGCGCGACCTGGATCAATTTGGTCGAACCATAAGAAACAGAGGGCAGTACCAACGATGGTGCTACCACTAACCAACAACACGATTGAGAACCAAATGGATTTCATGAGTTCAATCCTTGTCGCGGCGAACAAACCATCGAACGCCAAGTGCTATGATCGCAAGTCCCAAACTCGCCACAAGGAACCAAATCCATCGGCGGTTAACACCCGGCGCGGTGACTCCGACCGGTTCCGGCAGACCATAGCTTGAGAGATAGAAAATGGACTCATCAAGGGAAGGATTGGCTTCAAAATCGGAGACTGTCTGTTCCCAGTAGATTTCGCCGCGAGAGCCCGTTTTGGGATCAATCAGCCAGCAAGATATCTTTTTGGGAATAATCTTTTCGCCTTTCTCTTCATAATCAAAGAATTGCTCGGATAGTTTTGTCTTGAAGCCAGTAGAGCACACGTGACATCCAATGCATACTGGCAAGGAGTCAGAACGAAAATACGATATTTGAAAAACTTTCGCGCCAGCGACGCGTGGATGTGGGCATTCAAAAAAAACGGCATCAACTTCTTGATCAGCAAACTGCTGTCGCTGAATCCTGTGAATTTTTGTTGTAGGTGCCTTGAAAAGTTCAGAGTACAAAACACCATGACACCCGATGTGACACGCGGCGACGTGATGTATTGGTAGGAACCCACCTGCCTTTGCGTCTTTATTTTTAACGTTGATCGAGCGAAGCAAGTAGCGTTGTTCTACAATCTTGACAGTTGCAGCATAATGAATATTTTGAATATGATGGTATTTGAAATTGCTCGTTTGGTCGCCCTTATTGTCAAATTGTTGGCTTGCCAGGCGAATTGCATAGGATTGGTTCCGAAAAAAAATTGCTCCCTCTGTTTGAGACGGCTCTCCTGTGATGGGGTGCCTGATCTCCGCAAACGTGTACTTGCAATTCATCAATTGGGCTGCAATTCGTCCGGAGTTGAGTTCATATTCCGCAACGAAGGAAGCGTTGTTGCTACACTTCGCAACCCCCACCCCTATGAGCAAGATTCCAAATACGGCAATTCGATTGTTCATGGTTGCCCTACATTCGGATTGTGATAAGAATCAAGCTCTACACGGTGGAAGGCCAGCCGTGTAGAGCGATCATCTTTCTTACGGACACCAACAGTTGCCATCCGGAGAGCCAACTCTTGTGCAACTACTCGGAAGTCCGTCTTTGTTTTTACATGGTTTACCAGGAACCTTGCACATCGGCTGGCCGTCAGGCCCAGGGATGGTGGGGCACTGAATCGGCCCGAACATGAAGCAGTCGCCCATGCACTGGGCATGGCCAGCGGGGTTGCTCGGAAGAAACGCTGCGCAGTAGGCCTCGCACTCGCTTTGCGCGGGAGGCTCCGCGCCCGCTTCGGGCACGGCCACTAGCGCGAGAATCGCGCATACCAGTGCCAGGCACCCGAAGGTCCGGCTCAGCAGAGCACATGTCGTCGTCATCGAATTGTCCTCCGTTGGGTTTCTCCAATCCTGCTATCCCTGAACGTCAATCGACGAGACAGCCCACCCGAAACACAACCTGCGGCCTGCTCGGGCAATCCGACTGCAAGATTACCGTCCGGGCAAAGGCCCCTCGCCCCTTCTCCGGCAGGTGAATCCTTACCCGCACCTCGGCCGATCCTTGTGGTGCGATCTTCAGCGGCAAGTCGGTCACGGTCGCACAACTACAATCCAATCCGTCGTCCCTGCCAACACATGCAACGGCTTGGGCCCCCAGTTTACCACCTCGACGGTCGCCTCCACCGTTTCGCCGGCAGGCTGCGGGCCAAGATCCTGGTACCCCGGTGTGACGCTCCACGGCTCGCCACGCAGAAACGCCACCGCTCCACGGACCGAACCGAACCACAGGCCACCAAACAATCCCAGCGCCAGAAGCACAACGGACGCACTGATTCCGTATCCCAGTAGGGGACAGTAGCTGGGTAATTCCTTCCCAAGATCGCGAAGGGGTGGACGACTCCCGAGCAAACTTGCCAGCACCAGCACATCCAGGATCAAGATATAATGTGGCGGTGTGCGTACCACCCCCAGACAGCCGCAACTCGCCTGCCCGACCCAGATCATCTGGACACTGACCAACGCGAAAACAGAAAATGTCGTAACGGCACCAAGCCAGGCCCCGGCAGGTGCCCACCAACTGAGCAGCCACTACGCCAACATACTCTCCCAGACGATCACGCCGAGACGAACGCTTGGAGATGCCAGCCAGCCGATCTCTGCCGTTCCCTGATTCATTCCAACCAGTTTGAGAACGGCGCTACCAAGTAAGATCGCGGCAATGACAATGCGTATGAGCATGAGAGCCGCCTGCTCGTGAGAAGGGTTATGTAGGGTATACCTACACAACAAGCTTAAGCGGCCCCCCCTAGCTCTGTCAAGGAATTTTTGTGGAATTTCGATAGCTGATTCAAATGTCATTGGGCTGGCATTGCCCCCGCCCTTTGCTCCGCCTTCGCGTCACGCTACACTATCTCTGGACTTCCTCCAGGAGCGATCATGTTTCATCAGCATACCTTGCGCAATGGCTTGCAGATCATCGGCGAGGCCAGCCCTCAGGCCCGCTCCGCCGCCGTTGGCTTTTTTGTTCGCACCGGCTCGCGCGATGAGACGCCCGAGGTGTGTGGCGTCTCGCACTTCCTCGAACACATGGCCTTCAAAGGCTCCGATCGCCGCACCACCGCCGACGTGAACCGCGATTTCGACCGCATCGGGGCCGACTACAACGCCTCCACCAGCGAGGAAGTAACGGTCTACCACGCCTGCGTGCTGCCGGAGTATCTACCCGACGCGCTCGATAGCGTCGCCGATCTGTTGCGGCCGGCGCTACGTCAAGACGACTTTGAGATGGAGAAGAAGGTCATCCTGGAGGAGATCAGCCGCTACGAGGATCAGCCGCAGTCGTGTGCCTTTGATCGCGCGAAGAGGGCGTACTTCGGTACGCACAACCTGGGCAATAGTGTTTTAGGAACGCCCGAGAGTATCACCGCATTAACCCGTGAACAGATGTTGGCCTATTATCGTTGCCGTTACAATGCCGCCAACATCGTTTTAAGTGTCAGTGGCTGCTTTGACTTCAAGGAAGTGGTAAAATTAGCCCAGAGGCATTGCGGCGAATGGCCCGTAGGCCAAGCAGGTCGCTCTGGACAATCCGAGACGAACGGCAGCGGCGGGGTGCATGTGGTGACTAAAGCCCAGGTGGCTCAGCAATACACCGTGCTGATGTCGCCCGGACCGGCTGCCGCGTCCCCACTGCGTCCCGCGGCCGACCTGCTGGGAATGGCCATTGGCGACGACACCGGGAGCAGACTTTATTGGGAACTGGTCGATCCTGGTCGGGCCGAATCGGCCGGTTGTTTCTTCTCCGAATACGATGGTACGGGAGTCTTTTTCACCTCCTTTAGCGGCGAACCAGAAAGTACCGCGAGAAACCTGGACCTAACTCAGGCCGTCCTTGCCGCCGTGCAACGCGAAGCCATTCGCGAGGACGAATTACGCACCGCCAAAAGCAAGCTCCTCTCTCGTCTGGTGCGCAGCAGTGAACGACCACGCGGCCGCATGATGGCCGTGGGCATGAACTGGCTGTATTTGGGGACCTACCGCACGGTGGATGAAGATTTGCGTATCTACGAAAGCGTGACACTCGATGCGGTGCGTGAGGTTCTGGAACGTTACCCATTGACACACAACACAGTCTTAACATTTGGCCCATTAACCAGCCTAAGCGAAGTGGCATCAAGCAAACAGCCTTAGATCTTGATCTCAGGACAAGGGCATACCTCGACATAAGGGATTAAGCAAAGGACACAGGCATGACGCCGATTCGCGCGGTGAGCTTAGGTCTGGTACAGGGATTGACCGAGTGGTTGCCGATCAGTAGCACCGCCCATTTGAAAATCGTGCCGGAACTGCTCGGCTGGCCCGAGCCGGGGGCTGCCTTCTCGGCCGTGATCCAGTGGGGCACCTTGCTGGCCGCGCTGATTTACTTTCGTGTCGATCTCGGACGCATTCTCTTTCACTGGACCCTTGGAGTCGTGCAGTTGCGGCCGTTCGTTTCGCCCGAGGCACGGCTGGGCTGGATGATTCTGCTGGGCACGGTGCCGATTGTCCTATTGGGAGTGCTGGGCAAGGAGGCGATCGAAACCGTGCTACGTCGCACCGAGGTAATCGCGACGGCCTTGATCACTGGCGCGCTGCTGCTTTACGCCGCCGAGTATCACTACCGCCGGGTGACGTTGCCCACGACACTCGAAACGATGACTTGGACACAAGGGTTGCTAATTGGTTTGATGCAGGCGTTGGCCCTGATTCCCGGAGCCTCGCGCTCGGGAGTCACGATCACGGCTGGCCTGTTTGTCGGTGTCGCACGCGAATCCGCCGCCCGCTATTCCTTTCTTTTGTCGTTCCCAGCGATCTTTGGTGCGGGGTTGTATCAACTCGTCAAAGCACACAAAGAATTACTCGCTGCTAAAGATGGTGCGCTGAATCTGCTGTTAGCTACTTTGGTTTCGGGAATCGTCGGCTATGCGACGATTCCGTTGTTGTTAGGTATTGTCAAGCGACACTCCACTGCCTTGTTTATCGGCTATCGACTGATGTTGGGCGTGATACTATTCTGTTTGATGTTTGTCGGATTTGTGAAATCATGAAGGTGTGTTCGAGAGACGACTCACCAAGCCACGCGTGCCATCGACGCGTAAACGTTCGCCGGTCTGTAGATGACGAGTGGCCCCGGAGATACCGGCCACAGCAGGCAGGCCAAATTCGCGAGCCACGATCGCGCCGTGTGACAAGACGCCGCCGGTCTCCATCACCAAGCCACGCGCCTGAACGAACAAAGGCACCCAAGCGGGATCGGTAGACGGACAAACGAGGATGTAGCCCTCGGGGGGTGGCTTGGCCCCCTCGGGATGTTCCAACACCAACGCCACGGCCTCGGCTACTCCGGCCGAGAGCGGCACCCCGTGAAACACCTCGCCTGTGGGCAGCGGTAGTGGCCGACCAATCGCCTCCAGGTCGTCACTGAACAACACGTCGGGACACTCCAGCGACAAAGCCACAGCTCGGCGGCGACGCCGCTGCGCTATCACGGGGCCAAATGTTTCGCCAGCCAGCAGCCGGGGCAACTCGTCAGGCAGCAGAAAAAAAATTCCCTCCTCGATTTGCCTACGCTGTCCTATTTCCAGTAACACTCGACGTATCTGTGCCATCCCCATCATCAAATAATGCTTGGCCGTCTCACGCAGGGCTAGGTAGTCCTGCAGCCGATGGATGGCCGGCAGTAACAGCGGACGTTGTTCGGCGGTCAAGTGGGAGCAAGCGGCCAGGCGTTCCTCGACTGTTGGCAGGACCGGTTCGGGGCCAGGTCGCAAGCTGTCTAGACTGCGGGCATCTTCGTTCCAACGCGGCCGGGATAATTCCATCTCCTGACTACCGCGATGGCCAAACTTCTGCAAAAACGCTGCACGCGAGATGCGGCCATGAGCCAAGTCACGCAAGGCCCCGGGCAGGTCGGCTTCGGGATCGAGGCGTACGCCGATAGTCAGTTCACGGGCTAGGTTTTCCGCTACGGGACGCGGCATGACGCTGGCGAGTTGCTCTTGCAAATCGGCCAGGGCGACCGCGGCCAGAGCGGTCGGCTTGAGGCTATTGCGGGCAAAGCGAACCAGTATTCGCTCCAGCAGCTTCTGGAGTGTCGGCAACAGCTCCGCATCGGCCAAGCCACTCGGTTCGGGCAGGGCTTGCAGATCGGAGAGAAACGACGGTAGGATGCTTTGGCGAAAATGAGATGCAAACCAGGGCAACATCTTGCGTTGCCCAGACAAAGCTCGGCCCAGCGACCATAGCTCCACCCAGCCGTACAACCAGAATGTCCAAGGAGCGGACCACCAGTCCAGTTGCGGCGTGGGATACAAGGCCCGGCGTGGGTTGGCTTTCAACTCCGCGAAGCGATGGGTCAACGGCAGACGCTCATGATGCAGCAACGGCTCGCGGCTGAGATTGCAGTAGGGCCGACCGCACACCAGATCATAAATGCTTTGCTGAGCCAGGGCGGCAGCGGGGCGATAGCCCAGATCGCGGTACATTTGGCCGAATCCACCCGAGCCGGACATCAGGTAACGGTCAATAAGTGCCCAAGTCAGAGGGGTCGGCTCGGGCAAGATTTCACTGAGGTTGAAACGTGCCCAGACGGTTCCGTTGGGGTGGGCCTTGGCCCGTAGGGCAGCGATCTCCTCCTGTCGGATTTGCTCGCGTTGCGTTGCTCCCGCACCGGCATTGAGGGCCGCCGTGATGGGCCGGGCTTGTAGCAGCCAGAAACGACCCTCGGCCCAGGCCCATTCGATGTCGCGTGGGGCAGCGAAAAACGCTTCGACCTTTCGGGCCAAAGCGGCCAATTCACGCAATTGTGCCTCATTGAGGCAGAGTACGGCACGGCGTTCCGCCGGGACGGGGCGCAGCTCAGTGCCGAGGCGTTCGACCGTTTTTTGGCCGCAGTGAGCTTCGAGAATCTGGCCGGTGTCGTGATCGAGCGTGAAGCGATCGGGCAAGACTTGGCCAGTGACGACCGTTTCACCCAGCCCCCAGGAGGCCTCGACGAGCATACGCGGCTGGGCCGAGAGCGGATCGCGGGTAAACAGAACCCCGGCGACCTCGGCAGGCACCAGGCGTTGCACCACCACAGCCATCGCTAGGCTGTCTTCTTCCAAACCCTGCGAACGGCGGTAGGCGATCGAGCGTTGGCCTCGCAGCGAGGCCCAGCAGGCCTCGATGGCCTGCAACAGCGATTCTTCCCCTTCGATGCCTAGATAGGTCTCTTGTTGGCCGGCAAAGCTGGATAGCTCGCCATCCTCAGCGGTGGCACTGGAACGGACGGCGACCGGCCCGCCGCCCAGAGCGCGATAAGCGGACAAGAGGGCGTCGCGATCGATGCGGCCGCTCAGATAGGCCTGGGTGCTGACGCAAAAGCCGGGCGGCACCGGCAAGCCTGCTTGAAGCATTTGGCCTAAACTGACCGCCTTGCCGCCTACTCGGGCCAGGTCTTGAGGGCCGATCGCCTCCAACGGAATAATTTCGCTCATCGGGTCAGTCTGTTATTTGTCCCGATGAGCGTCAATAGGCCCAAGCGTTCTGCTGAGCCTAATCCACCGTCACACTGCGGGCTTTCCAGATTTGTTCCGCGTAGCCGCGTATCGTGCGGTCACTGCTGAAGCGACCACTGGCAGCGACATTGAGGATGGCTTTGCGGGTCCAGACCTCGGGATCGACGAAGGTGGCGTTGACGGCCTCCTGGGCACGCACGTAAGAACCGAGGTCGGCCAAGTGCATGTAATAATCGCCGCGAGTGAGCAGGACGTCGCAGAGCGGGGCAAACAAACCGCGTTCGTGCGGGCTAAAGTGATCGTTGCAGATGAGATCCAGGGCGGCCCGTGTCTCGGCTTCGTGATGATAATGCCACCACGGGCTGTACCAGCTGCGATTGTGGGCTACTTGATCGGCACTGAGACCAAAGAGGAAAAAATTCTCCTCGCCGGCCGCCCGGGCCATCTCGATGGTAGCGCCATCGCGGGTGCCGATCGTCAACGCGCCGTTCATCATGAATTTCATGTTGCCCGTACCACTGGCCTCATAGCCGGCCGTGCTGATCTGCTCGGAGAGATCACTGGCGGGAATGAGGCGTTCGGCCAGGCTCACGGAATAATTGGGCAAGAAGATCACCTTGAGGCGGCCACGCACCATGGGATCGCGGTCAATCACCGCAGCGACGTTGTTGATGAACTTGATGATGAGCTTGGCCAAGGTGTACGATGGGGCCGCTTTGCCTGAGAAAAAGACAACGCGTGGCGGCAGGGCGAGTTGCGGATGGTGTCGCAGGCGGTTGTACAGCACCACCACGTGCAGGGCATTGAGCAGTTGGCGTTTGTACTCGTGGATGCGTTTGATCTGCGCATCAAAGAGCATCTCTGGATCGAGCGCCGGCCCGCCCTGCCCTTTGAGCCAATCGATGAACCGCAACTTGGCTTGCCGCTTGGCCTGGCGGAACTGGTGTTGAAAACCACGATCGTCGGCCAACGGCTTGAGCAACTCTAAATCCTCTAGATGCGTGATCCATTTGTCGCCTATCGCTTGGGTGATCAGTCCCGCCAAGGCCGGATTGGCCAACAGCAGCCAGCGTCGCGGTGTAACACCGTTGGTCTGGTTGCCAAACCGCTCGGGGAACATCTCGGCAAAATCGGGCACCACCCGAGTGCGCAGCAGATGGCTGTGGATCTCCGCCACGCCGTTGGTGCTGTGGGTACCCAAGATAGCCAGGTTCGCCATGCGTACCTTTTTCTCGCTGCCTTCCTCAATCAAACTCATGCGGCTCTGTTTGGCCGGATCATGTGGGTAGCGTTGTCGCACATCTTCCATGAAGCGGGCGTTGAGGGCGTAGATAATTTCCAACTGGCGAGGCAAAAACCATTCGAAGAAGCGAACCGGCCACTTTTCCAAGGCCTCGGGCAAGAGCGTGTGATTGGTATAAGCCAGGGTGCGGCGGGTGATGTCCCAGGCGTCGTCCCAATTGAGTCGGGCCTGATCCAGCAGATGCCGCATCAGTTCGGCGACAGCCAACGCGGGGTGCGTGTCGTTGAGCTGAATAGCGACCTTGTCCGGCAGGGTGCGATAGTCGTGATTGTGACGGCGAAACCGCTTCAAGATGTCGGCAATGGAGCAGGCCACCAGAAAATACTCCTGCACCAGCCGCAAGCCCTGACCTGCCGCCGTCGAATCGCCCGGATACAGCACGCGAGTGAGATTTTCGGCCAAGACCTTGTCATGCACGGCACTGAAAAAATCGCCACTATTGAATTCGTCGAGATCAAAAAAATCCGAGGCCGTCGCCCCCCAGAGCCGCAGTGTGTTGATGGTGCGTGCCCCGTAGCCGACCACTGGCCGGTCGTACGGCACACCGATGAGGCTCATGGGTTGGCCGATGCGGATTTTAATGTCGCCGCCGGCATTCATCTGTGCGCCGGAGCCCAGACGCACCTCAACGGTCTGGTTGGTGCGGGCCAATTCCCAGGGGTCAGGATGCCGCAACCAGTGATCCGGGCATTCGACCTGATAGCCCCCCCGGATTTCTTGCTTGAAGATGCCGTACTCGTAACGCAGGCCGTAGCCCATCGCGGGAATCTGCAAGGTGGCCAACGAGTCGATGAAGCAGGCCGCTAATCGTCCCAACCCGCCGTTTCCCAGTCCCGCATCGGGTTCTTCTTCGCACAACGTCGCCAAGTCCAAACCGGAGTACTCGATCAAGTCGCGGACCACCGGTTCGGCCATCAGGTTGATGATGTTGTTGCTCAACGATCGGCCGATGAGAAATTCCATCGACAGATAATACACCCGCTTGGGATTGACGGCATCGTGGGTTGCATTGGTCTTGATCCAACGCTCGCTGATCAGATCTCGCAAGGTAGCCGCCACAGCCTCGAAGCGTTCCCGAGGGCCTGCATCGTGCGGATGGATGGCATGACCACAAGCCAAGTGGCGGTCGTACAGGGCGCGGAGGTCGGCATCGCCGATGGACACTTGACGCAGAGACAGGGGGTGCGACGCGGCAGGCATACGGCAGACTCCTTCCCAGAGAGAACGACCCCAAGCCCATGGCTAGGGCGAGGCCGGACTTCTTCCTGAATACTCGGATGATTGTAGCAAGCGAAGCCTGCAGAAGCTATCAATTGACCCCAAAGCCATCGATCTCCAGCAGGAGTGGGGCGTCCTGAGCGGTGGTTTTGATCTGCACCTGGCGACGAAACGCGCCGGCAGCGGTGGCTCGCACTTTCAACGTCAAAAAGTGCGTGTTGGCTTGTTTGTCCGCTAGGCCACCCTCGACTTCGACGCCCTCGGCCTTGACCTCGGTGATCCGAAATGGGCTTGCTCCGCGGACCAGGACACGGCGGATGAGCGGCTCGCCGACTTTCATCACCCCCAGGCTCAGCGAGCCAGGTTGCACGCTCAGGGAAGACACCACTTGCCCCTCGACCAACAGCGGCACCGTGGGCGTGGCCGGGTCATTGGTTTTCACCAGCAATTCGTGCCGGAGCGGCCCCACCGCTGCACTCTTTTTGAGCGTCACCGACAATTCATAGCCCACCTGCCCCGGTCGGCGGTAGGCTTCCTTGACCGCCACGTCGTAGGGGAAATCTTTGGCTACCACTTCTGTCACTTTCCAATCGAGAGTGCCGGCATACTCCATCATCACCGTCTTGGTGGGAGTCTCGCCTGCGGTCACGTTGCCGAACGACACCTGCCCCGGGTTGAACACGACATCGGTTCGGCCGTTGGCAGAGACGCGTAATTCGGCACTGGAGATGTAACGCGGACCGACGGTGACGCGAATGCCCACCGTCTTGGGTCCGACGAAGCGAGTGCCATCCATGCGGACCTCGATGCTGGTCGATTCCCGCGGCTGAAGGACGGTTTTGACGGCTCGGGCCGTGACACAACCACAGCCACTCTTCACCTCGGTGATTTGCATCTCGACCGCGTAGGGATTGGTAATCTCAAACGAATGCGTCAGTTGGGCACCCCGCGGCACGGTACCGAAGTCGTGCGTCCGTCCTTTGGTGAACATTTTTTCGGCCCACTGCTGCTGGCCCGGGGCCATCACGGGAACCAGACTCACAGCGACCAAGACCCACAGCGTTCTCGTCATGTTCCGCCCCTTTTTCGACTGCGGCGTATCCCCATCTACAGAGCGATTGCCCTCAGAACGATTGCCCTCAGAGCGATTGCCCTCAGTCAGAGAGCTTGTCCTTCGCGCTCCATCGCGCGGGCTTTGGATTGTATCGGTATGTGGCTTCGGGACAAGTCGGATTCTCCCGCGCCGAACGGCTCCGGGCCTCCTAAGACATTCCACAGATACGATCTGGGTAAAACAGGCAAGCATTTCGAGGAAATTCCCATGAGTCAGGCTGTCGTTCAAGCGTTTCAACAAGCCCTTGCCAGTGAACTGGAAGCCCTGGAGAAACAGATCCTCGAACTAGTTGAGCCGTTGGATGAAGAGCCATTTTACCGCAAGCCGATCGAACCGGGCAACTCGGTGGGGCATCTGGTGTTGCATCTGACGGGAAACCTGAATCACTTTGTTGGTGCCCGTTTGGGCGAAACCGGCTACGTCCGTGATCGTCACCGTGAATTTACCGATCCCGCTCCGCCCCCCAAGGCCGTCGCCCTGGCCCAGCTCGCCGAGGCGGTGGCCCTCTATCGCCGCGTCCTCCAGAGCCTCAGTCACGAGCGTTTCCTGGAAGCCCCCGTCGATGCCCATCTAGGCCCGACGATTGCGGCGGCTATGGTGCGCCTGGTTAGTCATTTCGCCCTGCATCGCGGGCAAATTTCCTACCTCGTTCGGTTGGTCCGCACATGAGTTGGCGCGGTTTTTGGCTCGACATCGCCGAGCATCCCGACGACGACGCGCTGCGGCTGATCTTGTCCGACTGGCTGGAAGACCACGGCGACGAGGCGCAGGCAGAGTTTATTCGGGTGCAGCTCCGCCGCTCACGGCTGCCCCTGGACGATCCCGAGCAACCCGCCCTGGCACGACGCGAAGCGGAATTGCTAGCCCGCTATTCGGCGCGTTGGGCGGGGGATCTGGCGTTGTATGCCAGCGACTGGGTTTTTCGGCGTGGTTTAATCGAGGGAGTGCATGTCTGGCAGTTGGCCCCGCTGTTGGAGTATTTGCCTGAGCATCCCTTGCCCCTGCGCTCTCTGCAATGGGAACGTCTGGGTGAGCTACGCCGCCTCGACGATTTGGCCGTCCTGGGCACTTTGCGTGAGATGGGGGCATGCTATGTCTCTATGCCGGCACAGGAGCTCGAGTTGGTACTGCACAGCGAGCATCTGCGTTCGCTGCGCCGCTTGCATCTGCAGGCGGTGCATCTGTTAGGACCGCTTACCGTGGAGCTGGTGCTCCAGGCTCCCTGGGTTTCTCAGTTGGAGTATCTCAACCTGTCCATGAACCAACTCACCGTCGAGTCGGTCCGGCTGCTGACCCAGACGCCGACCCTGTCGCAGTTACGCGAGTTGGTACTTTCTTGCAACGAACTGATCGGCAACCAGGGGGTGTTGCAGTTGCTGCGTTCGCCCTTGGGCGAGCAATTGCGGCTATTAGAGGTGACGAACACCAACGTGACCGGTCCAGGGGTTCGCCAACTGGCCAATCTACCGCAACTTGCAGGGCTGGAGGGGCTGCGGCTCGGCAACAACGACCTGGGCGGCTCGGGAGCGGAGGCTTTGCTGCAATCGCCGCATCTGTCGGGGTTGCGACAACTGGACCTTTCCAGTACGCGGATCGGGTTGCGGGGGCTGCGGGCCTTGAGCGAAAGGCCGGCACTGCCGCAGTTGGAGGAACTCAAGCTGAATAATGCCTTGCCGACACTGGAGGCTCTGCGTATCTTACTACGCGCGCCGACACTCCGGAGTCTACAGCGTCTGGACCTCGGCAACAACCCGATGCTGGACGAACGAGGGGTTCGGCTGTTGGTCGAGCAGGGGCCTTGGCCGTGGCGTGTGCTCGATTTGCGGGCCTGTCAACTGGGTGATGCCGGGGTCGAGGCCCTGACGGCCAGTCCTTGTTTTCCTCAGTTGCACACGCTGATCTTACATGCCAACCGACTGGGAAGCGCCGCCGCTCGCGCTTTGGCTCACTGCCCACACCTGCCACGTTTGCGCATCTTGGGATTGAATAACAACTACTTGGATGCAGCTGCGGCCTGTGCCTTGGCCGGTTCTCCTTACTTGGATTTGTGCGAGTTGCAGGTCGCGGTCAATCCTCTCTCAAACGACGATCAAAAGCTCTTGCGCGAGCGTTTTGGCGGCTGCGTCCGCGACTAGACGGGTTTCCCGAGACCAGCGCTATTTCCGTTCCACTCGCTGTGATACAATAAGTTGGGATGTCCCCAAGAGGTGCGGCGATGAGTGATGAGATCCCCTCCCGACGCTTGTTTTTGGCCACCACCGCGGCGATGGGCCTTGCCGCGCATGCAGAGACGCAAGCGGAAACAGCCCCTGAGACGCCCCCGGTGTCGCGGACGCGTCCGGCCAAGCTGTCGCTCAAAAATCGCAAGCCCCTCGCCTGCCTCACCACGGTCTATCGGCCGTTGTCGCATGCCTATCACATCGCCGGGCGCTTCATCCACGGTTTTGCATTGGGCGAGCGCATGCATGTGCCTAAGCAATCCATCGGCACCTTGTTCGCGCATCAGGAACCGGAGAATGACCTGTCGCGGGACATTTGCAAAGAGTTTGCCATCAAGCAGGCACGCTCCATCGAGGAAGCCTTGACCAGCAGTGGCCAACTGGCAGTCGAAGGTGTGCTGCTGATTGCCGAGCATGGTAACTATCCGCTCAACGACAAGGGGCAACTGCTGTATCCGCGTTATGAGTGGATGGAAGAAATCGTGCGGGTGTTTAAGAAAGTCGGCCGGTCTGTCCCGGTCTTTTGTGACAAGCACCTCTCGTACACCTTTGCCCGTGCCAAACGCATGCTCACCTGGAGCAAGGAACTCGGCTTCCCACTGATGGCCGGTAGCAGCTTGCCGTTGGTCTGGCGACGGCCGGAACTCGAGCCACGCCTGGAGACGCCCTTTGAGGACGGCTTGGTCGCTTGTTACGGCCCGATCGAAATCTATGGCTTCCATGCCCTAGAAACGCTGCAAACCATGCTGGAACGTCGCAAGGGCGGCGAGACCGGCGTCAAGTCGGTCCAGTGTCTCATCGGCAAGGAAGTCTGGAAAGCCGGCGACGCCGGCCGTTGGAGCTGGGACCTACTTGAGTCGGCCCTGGCCAAGAGCGAGACGGTCAACCCAGGCGACATCCGCCGCAACGTCGGCTCGATGCGGGTGCTGGGCCATCCCATCGTACCGCCGACCGCTTTTCTGATCGAGTATCGCGACGGCACGCGGGGCACTATTTTGTTGCTCAACGGTCACATTCGCGATTTTGTTTTTGCCGGCAAAATCAAAGGCGAGAAGAAACACGTCGCCTGTAAATTTCTCCTGCCGGATCCACCCGGCGCACGCTTCTTTGATGCTCAGGTGTTGGCTCTGGAGAAATTCTTCGAGACCGGCAAAGCACCGGTGCCCATCGAACGCACGCTGCTTACTACCGGCATTCTCGATGCCGTCATGGAGAGCCACCATCGCAAAGGCGCGAAAATCAACACCCCCGAACTCGACGTGCGCTACACCGCCTTTGCCGACAGCGGCTTTGTGCGCGGCTCGCTCGTCGAGGGCTGAGCCGATGCCTTTGGTCTGGCGCTGGGGGGTGCTGGCCAGCTTGATGATGTGGCTGGGTGGCTTTACGTTTTACACGGCTATCGTGGTGCCCTTGGGAACAGAACAGCTGGGGGCGATCGGTCAGGGGTTCATCACCCGAGAAGTGACCCGCCGCATCAACATCCTTGCCAGCATTGCTCTGGTTGTGCTGCTGCTCGATCAGTGCCTCACCGCCGATCCTAGCCGAGTGCGTCGCTGGACACGCCTGGGGTTGTGGTTGCTGATGGTCGCCGCCCAGGTGGGATTGTTTGTGTTGCATGGCTGGCTTGATTCCTATCTCGATCCCCAGACGCAGCACATCGAACAACGGCCCACTTTTTATCAGTGGCACCGGCTGTATCTGTGGCTGCACACGGGGCAATGGCTGGTGGCACTCGTCGAGATCGGTCTGCTGCTGCGGGCGTGGCGAGCGGCCGATCGTGCCGCAAGCGGATGATGAGCCACGGCTTCTCCCGGAGCGAGTCCCAAACCATTGGCGTCGGCCCGTGGCGTGGGGCTTCACACGCGCTTGAGCATTTTCTCCGCTTGGCGAATCTGGGCGGCGACGGCTTGCTGGAAAAACTGCAACGCGGCCTCACGATCCAACGCTTGATAGGCCTGCGGCCAAATCAGCGGTCCGATCGACACCGCCAATTCTCCGCCGTTGCTTGGGCAAAACAAGGGCGAGAGGCGCGGCCAACGGCGATGCAGCGGAAACGATTCGTAAGCGCCGGCGATGCCGATGGGCAGAACCGGCACGGGGCATTTTTTGAGCAGGAGCAGCATTCCCGGTTTGAACGCTTGCAGCTGGCCGTTGCGACTGCGTTCGCCCTCGGGGAAGATCAGCAGCGGGTTACCTTGTTTGAGAATCTCGGCGCTGATTTGCAACCCTTCGCGGGCCATCCCCTCCAGGTCGATGGGGACGGCACCGAGTTGGCGAATCAGCCAGGCAAACCAGGGGTTGCGAAACAGCGATTTGCGAGCCAAGTAGCTGATTTGTCGCCGTACCGCCAGACCCACCAGCAGCGGATCAAAATAGCTTTCATGATTGGCAATGAGCAAGACTGGCCCGGTCGGGGGCATGTGTCGGCTGCCGGCGGTGCGGAGGCTGAAGCCCAGCGTCATCACGGGGAATGCAAGCACAAAAGAGACGTTGTAAAAGCGTCGGGCGGCAGCAGGATACATCTAGGCGAGCCTCCGGCGGACTTCCGCCTCCATCTGCTCCAAGACTTGTTCACGACTCAGGGAAGAACTATCGATCAGGATGGCATCCTCGGCCTGTTGCAAGGCCCCGACAGCCCGCGTCGCATCGCGTTGGTCGCGGTCGCTTAGCTCGCGGCGCAACTGTTCGCGATCCACCGCTTGGCCCCGCTGCTCGAGTTCTCTGGCGCGACGCTCGACACGAACCTCGATGTCGGCGGTGAGGAAAAATTTGCACAAGGCTTGAGGAAAAACCACGGTCCCCTGGTCGCGGCCTTCGCAAACGATTCGGCCATCGCGAGCGAGTTGGCGTTGCAAATCGGCGAGGTGTTGACGGACGACAGGCAGAAGCGCCACCCGCGAGGCCCCCTGACTCATCTCGGGCGTGCGGAGGGCTTCGGTGACGACCTGACCATTCAATACAATCTGCCCTTCGGGCAACATTTCCAAGCGAAACTGCGGTAGCAGCTGCCCCAGAGCCTGATCATCTTCCCACGAGACGCCCTGTTGCTGTGCAAACAACGCCAAGGCCCGAAACATCGCTCCGGTATCCAGAAACCGGAAACCCAGTCGTTGCGCCAGGCTTCGCGCCGCGGTACTTTTCCCGACTCCCGCTGGGCCATCAATCGTTACGATCATTGTGGCGGCAACAACGTGATCGTCAGCATCTCGCCGGCATTGACCCGACTACGCGTCAGCGGCCCCGTGGCCATGCCCTCGGCACTCAAGGTGTAGCTGATCGGGCCAACCGGCATGTTGGTAAGCGTGCGTGTCGAGAGCGGCGGTACCCGATAGGTGATGCCCTCGAGAGTCACAAAGCCAGTCACCGGCAAGCGGTTGTCCAAGCGTACCAGACCGCGTGGCGACTCAGGAGCCGGGGCCACCGGTGTGAACGACGATTTCGAGCTACTGGACTGACCGGCAAGGAGGCGATCGAGCATTTTCTCGATGCGATCCAGCCGATCATTCAGCAGGCGATAATCCAGATCACGCGCTCGTTTGAGATCTTCGACTTGCTTGCGCAGCGATTCGATCGCCTGCTTCATGTCTTCGGGCGTATCCCCAGCCGGTTGGGCCGCTGCCACCGCAACCCCAAGCCAACTCAGCAAACCCAACAAGCAGATCCGACTTAGCCAGCATTTCATCATCCACTCTCCTACGGGCAAGCAGACTCTTTGGACTGCTAATCCCTCCTTTAGCTTATTGCCCTTATGATCGCTACACAAGGAGTATCTTGCCGATCTTCCTCACGGGGCAGGGTTACGTCTTGTTAAACAGTAACGATTGTATCAGAAAGTTTAGGACCAAAAGCCCCCCACTCCGAAGCCTTGCTCCATGCTTCAAGAAACGGCCGCCCCGCTAGCTTCTGTCGACAGCCCGGCATACCATAAGGCCAACGGTTCGGCCCAGTCGTCTATAGAAAGGGGAGGGAATTGGCATGGCTTTACCCGTCCCAATCCATCTGCACCATTGGATTGCCGAGCATCGGCATTTGTTACAGCCACCCGTCGGCAACGTCGCGGTGTGGAACAGCCATTTCTTGGTAATGGTGATCGGCGGCCCCAATGCCCGCAGTGATTTTCACATCAACCCCGGGGAAGAGTTGTTCTACCAAATCGAAGGCGACATCGCTTTGCATGTCATGGACGACGGCCAAGAACGCATCCTCCCGATTCGGCAGGGGGAGATGTTGCTGCTACCGGCCAAGGTGCCGCACTCGCCGCGACGACCGGCCGGCACGGTAGGGCTGGTGATTGAGCAGCCGCGGGCTTTTCGCGAGGACCACCTGTTACGCTGGTACTGTGGGGCGTGTGGGGCGGTGGTCCACGATCACGCTTTTGTGCCGCTTGACATCGGTGCCCAAATCAAAGCGGCTCTGGCGACGTTTCGCGGCGACGAGAGCCGGCGGACGTGTAAACAATGTGGCACGGTGCATCCGGGATGATCGACCTGCATACTCACATCCTCCCGCCGCAACTGCCCGACCTGCGGCGGCAGACGGGCTACGGCGGGTGGGTGAGCTATGAGGATGCCCCCAACGCCTGCAAGCGGCTGGTGATCGATGGCCAGACGTTCCGCATCATCGAGGCTAATTGTTGGGATGCCTCGACGCGATTGCGTGAGATGGACCGCGACGGCGTGCGTGTGCAGGTGCTGTCGACCGTACCGGTGATGTTCTCTTACTGGGCGCAACCGCTGCATGCCCATGATCTGGCCCGGGTCCTCAACGACCACATCGCCGGGGTGGTCGCGGACCAGCCGACGCGTTTTATCGGCCTGGCGACGGTGCCGCTGCAAGATCCGCTCTTGGCCATCCGCGAGCTAGAGCGATGTCGGCGGGAGTTGGGTTTTCCCGGGGTGCAGATCGGCAGCCATGTCAACGGTCAAAATCTCGACGAGCCGGGGCTGTTTGCGTTTTTTGAGGCGGCCCAGGCGTTGGATGCATGCATCTTTATTCATCCTTGGGACATGCTGGCACGCCAACGCATGAGTCGGCACTGGTTGCCCTGGCTGGTGGGCATGCCAACGGAGACGGCCCTGGCGGCCTGTTCGTTGATCATGGGCGGTGTGCTGGAACGCTTGCCGCGGCTGCGGGTTGCCCTGGCCCACGGCGGCGGAGCCTTCCCCTGGATCCTCGGCCGGGTCGATCACGCCTACGAGGTGCGCCCCGATCTGTGTGCCATCGCCAGCACTCAGCCCCCCCGCGAGCAGGCTGGGCGCTTTTATTACGATTCGCTGCTCCACGATGCCCAGGCGCTGCGTTTTTTGGCGGCACAAGTGGGTGTCGAGCGGATCGCCTTGGGCACCGATTATCCCTTTCCCTTGGGAGAACATCCTCCGGGAACGCTGATCCGCTCGGCCGGCTTCACCCCCCAGCAACTGCAGCGGTTACTAGAGGGTACGGCGTGCGAATTTCTCGGTGTACGCCTACCGATCTCTTCCGGAGATTAAGGTGTTGAATCGTTTGGATTCGGCCCCTTTGCTCGTACTGGAGAAATTTATGCACCGATTTGTGTTGATTCTCGCTCTTGGCTTTGCTGTCTCTCTCGTTGGTGGCCTGCTGGCCGAGGACAAGGCCGACAAGCCCAACAAAGCGAAAGACAAGGCCAACGAGCTAGCTGCCAAGATGTTTGAACGGTTGGATACGAATGGCGATGGCAAGATCAGCAAGGACGAATTCACCCAAGCGCTGGAACAGCGCGGCGGCGGGCGCGGCCTGGGCGAAAAACTGGGCCAACTTGCCCAACGCCTCTTTGAGCGGTTGGATAGCGACAAGGACGGCTACCTGACCAAGGAAGAATTGTCCAAGCTACGCGAAGGGGGCAAGGGCAAATTCAAAGAGATGCTCCCCGAAGAACTCCGCGAGAAGATCAAGGAAAAGCTCCGCCAGCGCTTCCAAAAAGGTGATGGCCGCTAAGCCTCATTCGCGTAAGCGCGCCTGCTGACGAAGTACGTCCCCCGCGGTGTCGTTGTGATAGGCCCGGGCCGAGCCATCCAAAAAAAGCAACAGCGTCAGACCTTTGTGCAGGCCGCCAAACGGTTTTTCCCAGCCCAAGAGTTGATCGCCCTGAGCGGGCATTCCCCGCACCGTGGGCCGATCGCCCGCCAACCAGGGTCCATTTTCCCAGGCCGTTTCCAGCACCCCCAAGGTGTGCGACGTGCCGCGTTGCACCTCCGCCCAACGCACCGGGCGATCGTGACCAAAGGCTCCCGCCTCGCGATCCTCACGCGCCAGGTACGCCGCCCGCTCGCCGACCCCGGCCATGCCCACATAATGCGTCGGCGCGGGCCGTTGCTGCGGGTCATACGCCGGATGCCAGGGACAGACCCACAGCGGCACAACCGTATTGCGAGCGCTTTCATTCACCGCCGCTTGCCAACCCGCCGAACGGTCGATTTTCGCGGCCAATTCCTGCCAACGCGTTGGCGATCGAGTGCCGATCTGCAGATAAGGCAGAACGTCGGCCAACCAACTCAAACGCTCCGGGGGGGCCAGCCGTTCCGGGTCGCGGGTGGCAGGCGGCAGCCGATCGTCCGCTTGCGAATAGACCATCAGTCCCTCACCGATGAGCCGGAGGCGATTGAGACTTTCGGCTTGGCGAGCGCGAGCCAACCATGGCAAGGCCACTAGCAGGGCGAAGCCCAGCACCGAGATCAGCGTCCCCAGGCTCCCTAGAATCAGGCCGATCTGGGCTAGCCTTTTACCCCCTAGTTGGCCGTCGCTCTGGTAAATTTGACGCAAGCCGAAGAAAGAAAAGTACATAGCAGGTAGGCCGGCGACGATCTGCAAGCAGGGCGAGAGCAGCCCGAGCAAGAATCCGATCAGCACATACTTCGGCACACGTTTCATCTAGTGCATCGTAGCAGCGGCCCGGGCCAATGCCCACACCTGGACCTTCACGCCTCGTTGTCCTATCTTGCCGATACCTTCGATGCCAGGCGAGAGGTAGGTTTTCATGTCGCATAGCTTACCGTCCGGCGAGGATCGTCTCTCGGCGTTGGATCTGATCCGGGGCGTCGCCGTCCTAGGCGTGTTGCCGGCCAACTTACCCCATTTCTGCGGACCCAGAGTTCAATTCTGGTCACAGTTGTCCCGCGAGGATCAGTGGGTGGCCGCGGTCATTCGCCTCGTGGTGGATGCCAAATTCATTACCATGCTGGCGATTCTCTTCGGGGCGGGGCTGGCGATTCAGAACGACCGCGCCGCCAGGCAAGGCCGACCTTTCGTCGCTTCGTATCTGTGGCGGCAATTTCTCCTGTTTCTGCTCGGGCTGGGCCACGTCCTGCTGCTGTGGTTCGGGGACATCTTGGCTATCTACGCTCTGATCAGTGCCTTTGTGCTGCTGGTAGTACGTCTGGGACCAGCATGGGAAAAAGGGGTGATCACCTTCGGCTTGGCGTGGGTCTACGCCGTGTTGCTCGTGCTGTTTGTGGTGATCCTGATCGGAACCCTGCTCGGCGTGCCGATGGGCGAGTATCCACCGTTTCCCGATCCTGGCGAGGTCGAGGGACCGCCCCTGGCTGTATGGGAAAATCTGCAACAATATTTTGAACCGGCCAATCAGATACGTATCTTTCGCTCGGG
>Ga0272446_1000505_pt1 | contig 61694 bp, 44 predicted proteins | sample YNPCB0061_FD_194587 | JGI IMG/M metagenome (GOLD analysis project Ga0272446, IMG submission 194587) | Hot spring microbial mat communities from Yellowstone National Park, WY, United States - YNP-CB-006-1 | ecosystem: Environmental > Aquatic > Thermal springs > Hot (42-90C) > Sediment | place...
AGTACGCTCCTTGCTGTACGAGGCTTGGCGCAGCCTTGTCATAGCAAGGGGCTTCAGCCTCTTGTTCCTTATTTGTTGCGAAAGCCCTTTGCCTCTAAAATCTTACTTCAGCAGTCCGCATTTACTAAGAAACTCCCGCACAACCTTATATGCCTCAAGCGTAGCTTCGCGGCTAAATCCGCCATGTCCGCCTTTGGCAATGGTGTGCAATGTGCTTTGTGCGCCTGCTTTGGTCAGGGCTTCGTGAAGCCGAACGGCGTGGGAGTAAGGGACAGTTAGGTCTGCATCGCCGTGCAACGTCAGCACAGGCGGTACGCCTTTGCGAACATAGGAGAGCGGCGAAACGCGCTTTGCTAAGTTCATTTCGGCTTCTTTACTGGGCTGCACACCAAACCACTTAACGGCATAGTCGCGCCTGTTTGCACCGCCTTCTATTTGGTCTGCTACGTCAGTAATGCCAAACCAGTTAATGATTGCAGCGACTTTTGGCTCAACATCATTGCCCGTACAAATACGGTCAAATTCGCTTGCGGGCGGCAACATTCCTGCCATGAGTGCCAAATGTCCGCCGGCAGAATGTCCCGTAACAACGATGGCACTGGTGTCAAATTGGTACTGCTTGGCATTACGAAACACCCACCGCAGAGCGCAGCGAACGTCTTCCACTGCCGCAGGTGCTTGAGCCACCTGCCCCAAACGATAGCCCACATTCACCACCGAAAAACCCATTTCTAAGTATGGTATAATGTGCATTTGTGTTAGCTCTTTCGTGCCGCTTACCCAGCCGCCGCCGTGAATTATCAGCACAGTCGGGTTTGGTTTCTGTGCATCGCGTGGCAGGTACATGTCCAACTTGCATTCGTAATTGCCTGCTGTAAGATAGGTCACGTTCGGAACAATCCGATAGCGATTGTGAAGGTCTGCCGCAAATGCTTGCCGTTCCTGTTGCGCCCACAGAACTGCACAATTTGCCACCACCATTAGCAACAGGAGCATTAAACGCCGCACCGTCAAGAGGTTTATGGGGTTTTCCAAATGTTTTCTCGTCAAGAATGTTCTCATACTTTTGAGTGTGGTTGGTGTTGGAACGTATTTTCGGAACATGTTTTCGAAATGTGATTAACGCACAAGGATTTCTTTGACAACTTCTGCGCCAGCACGCTCGTTGAGTGCTTGTCGGATAGGCTCGACACGCATTTTTATCTCTGCCCTCCAGACTGGTGAAACCATAATAACGATTAGTTTCCCATGCTCAAATTTTTTCGAAGTGGTTGCTCTTGCCACGCTCAAGCCCACGACCTCATCCCATGCTTCAAGCACAGAAAATTCTTTCATTTTTTTGTCTAAGCCCGTTTGCTTGAGCAGTGCCTGCAAGACCGCACCGAGTGGTGTCGCTTCATCGTTAGTCATACAAAACTTATTGTTGGTCGTACTATTGTCTTGAGATTGTATTGAAAGATTGCATTGAGAACGCTCGCAAGGAGGTGTTTAATTTAGAGCGAGGGGTTTGTAACTGTTTGTTCCGCTGCAAATCTACATAATTCTTGCATATCTTCAACGCAACTTGTATTTTGCGCCATCTTAAGTATTTGCAGCATGACTATTTAAGCCACAAAGTTTGCATCTTCTGGTACAACGTACGGATTTGCCGCACGATTTGTACGCTGCCAACGGCGTAATGCAACGCTAAAAGCACCCAAAGAACATATCACTATATTTCTTCACGTTACTACAATCAATCATTACGCAGTACTATGGGCTTTTTAGATGCCTACACCGTGCCATTAGACGAACGCTTTGTTCGTCACCTTCTGCGGCGCACCACGTTTTCTCCTACGCTTGCTCGTATTACCCAGTTGCGCGGCAAAACTGCTGCTGAAATTGTGGATATATTGTTGGATGAACCAAGTTCATGGCGTGCGCCAGCACCGCCCATAGACCCAACTGCACCACAGGCAGCGTCATGGACAGCGGGAGCGTACAATGCCAGCCGAGATGCTGATTACTTTCGGTATCTGCGTTCGTGGTGGACTGGGCTTATGGTAGCAGAAGGTTTGTCCTTGCGAGAGACCATGACTTTGTTTTGGCATAATCACTTTGTGTCGTCGTATAGCGGTGTGATGGACGCACGGTATTTGTACAAACAAAACGCTCTGTTGCGTCGTCTTGCGTTTGGCAATGTTCGCCAGCTTGTCAAGGAAATTACCATTGACCCAGCCATGCTGCGCTATCTGAACGGCAATACGAACACCAACACTGCCATCAATGAAAATTATGGACGTGAGTTGCAAGAACTGTTTGCTATCGGCAAAGGTCAGGAAATTGCCCCCGGCAACTACACTTTTTACACCGAACAAGATGTTCGGGCTGCGGCACGCGTACTGACGGGATGGACAGACGATGCCGCAACGGTCAGTTCGGCATTTTTCCCCGACCGCCACGACAGCAGCGATAAACAGTTTTCCTCTGCCTACCAAAACACCATTATTCGTGGAAAATCGGGCAGAGCAGGCGCAGAAGAAACCGACGAATTGTTAGACATGATATTCCGCCAAGATGAGACCGCACTCTTTTTCTGCCGCAAACTCTACCGCTGGTTCGTGAACACCGAAATTTCTGCTTCGGTAGAACGTGAGGTCATCGTACCGCTTGCCAACACGCTTCGCAGCAATGCATTCAGCATAAAGCCCGTGCTACGCCAACTGCTCACCAGCCAGCACTTTTTCGATGAGGCAAATATTGGCTCACTTGTTAAGCATCCTTTGGCAGTGGTGGTCTCCACAGTAAACCACTTTATGCCTTTTATGCGCCCCGCGCTGCCAACACTTGCCCAAGACCCTCTGGGCTACTACAACGCTATGGAGTTCCTCTGGACTGCTGCCGACCAACAAGAAATGGGCATTATGAATCACCCAAACGTTGCTGGATGGAAAGCCTATTACCAAACACCGCTTTACGACCAACTTTGGATAACCACGTCCACACTGGCAGCACGATACAGTTTCACCGATAAACTGTTCAACGGATTTACACTCGCAACAAAACCTAACGGTATAAGCACCGAAACGCGCTTTGCGGTGGATTCTATTGCCTACGCACAAGCCGTGTGTGCTAACCCAGGCAATGGCGATGATTTGGTAGATAAAGCCTCTGTGCACCTCTCGGCAACAGCTCTCACATCGCAGCAAAAATTGTATTTAATGGATGAAGTGCTTGCGCCCGGATTCTTCAACGCACGAGGCGCGTGGGACATGAACTGGAGTTTTTACGTTGCTGCGCCGAACGATGCAGGCAAACGCCAAGCTGTACAGTCCAGAATTGACGCGGTGTTAAAGTTTGTGATGCAAATGCCCGAATTTCATTTAATGTAAAGTGGCTTGTCGTGGCTTTTCAACGCCGCTTAATGGTGTTCGCTTGCTCAGATTTTCGCTGTTTCAGCATGTATCCGCTCACGCTCGCATTACCTGCTATTATCTGTTGAGTATTCATTGAATATCCACTGACTACAATTCATTTGACTATATGAATCGTCGTAATTTTTTAACTGGCATGGCCTCAGCAGTAACGCTGCCCGTGCTTTTAGATGGCTTCACCACGCAAGTTTTAGCGCAGTCGCCCATGCTTGACCGCATGATGGACGTTGCTTCTGCCACAGACCGCATTTTAGTGCTTATCCAACTCAGCGGCGGCAACGACGGCATCAACACGCTTATTCCGCTTGACCAACTTTCCACATACTACGCTATTCGCCGCTCTATTGCGCTGCCCGAGAACACCATCGTTCGGCTTACAGACCGTACAGGCTTGCATCCTGCGTTTGCACCGATGAAATCGCTGTATGACGACGGGAAATTGACGATTATTCAAGGCGTTTCGTACCCATCGGTCAATCAGTCGCATTTTCGTTCGACGGACATTTGGTTTACCGCCTCCGATGCTGACCAGTACGTCAATTCAGGCTGGCTGGGGCGTTTTACGAATCAGCAAGCACCTGAGTATCCACGCGGCTTCCCAAATGCTAACAATCCCGACCCGCTTGCTATTGAAATCGGCGGAGCGATGTCCTTAACGCTTCAAGGCTTTACAAACCCAATGGGCATTACCATTCGAGATTTGACAGCGTTTGAGAACCTTCTGGCAGGTGGGAACACAACAACGACCAATAACGACGTTCCGAACACCCGTGCTGGCAACCGCATTCGTTTTATCCGCAATGTGCAAGCGCAGTCGCAGCAATACTCTTCACGCATCAAAGCGGCTGCCGAACGCGCTCGCAACCGTGCCGAATACCCAGCAAAGGGCATCAATCCTTTGGCTGACCAATTACAAATCGTGGCACGGCTTATTGCTGGTGGCTTGCAAACACGAGTGTATGTGGTAAATCTCGGAGGATTTGACACACACTGGGACCAAACACTACCCAACGACACTACACGCGGCATCCACGCGAATTTGCTTGGGTATTTAGCGCAAGGAATCACACTCTTCCAGCGTGATATCGAGCTTCTGGGCTTGCAGCATCGCGTACTCGGCATGACTATTTCGGAGTTTGGTCGCAGACCAGCTACTTCGAGCAACGGTAGCGACCACGGCACAGCAGGACCAATGTTCGTGTTTGGCTCATCCGTTCGTGGCGGCATGATTGGCACAAACCCCAGCCTGACAAACCTGATGCCCGACGGTAATTTGCGGATGCAATATGATTTTCGCCAAGTGTACACTTCGGTTCTCAACCAGTGGTTTCGTAGCAACGAAGAACTGATGAACGTGGTGATGATGCGAAACTTTGCCCAACTGCCGCTTGTGAACACCCAAACTTCCGTTGCTGCCAGCCGTCAGAACCAGCATTCAGCCAATTCCACGCTTACCCCGCGTAACTACCCCAATCCCTGTGATACACATACAACGCTTGAGTACACGCTTCCCCGCTCATCACGAGTGCGGGTGCGCTTGCTTGATGGCACGGGGCGTACAATAGGCGTAATGCTTGATAGCCACCAAGCGGCAGGAAAACAGCGTGTACCACTCGATACGTCGTTGTTGCCGCCCGGAGCATATTTTTGCGAAGTTCTCGCAGACGACGACCGTGCCGTGAATCCGTTTATCGTTACTCGTTAGTTTGCTTGGCACTGTTCTCTTTGTTCTCTTTCTCGCAATCGCAAGTTCTACGCGGCACAGACGTACACACCTGTCTGTGCCGTTTTTTGTTATAGGTTTTTTACGGAAGAACTACAATACCGCGACGCGACGCACTGCGCCCTGCTCCACCATAAACAACGCATGGTCGGTCTTGTTGCTTGCAAAATGGCTGTGATACAGTTCGGGGTCTGTGGTCGTTACAAACGTTTGCGCTCCAGATTCGAGTAAAGCAAAGACATTCGCCGCACGGCGAGCATCTAACTCGCTAAAAATGTCGTCCAACAACAGCACAGGGGTTTCAGCACGAACATCCCGCAAATACTGAAATTCTGCCATTTTGAGTGCTATAAGCAGCGTTTTGTGCTGCCCTTGCGACGCGCTTTCTCGCGCCACACCACCGCCCACACGCAGCACAAGTTCATCCTTTTGCGGTCCGTGAGCCGTTGTGCCGCGTTTACGTTCTTGTATTCGGGCCGTTTGCAGGGCGCGATGGTAGTGCTGTTCTATCTCCACAAGCGTTGGCATACCTGTTGGCATATCGGTAAGTGCTTCCGCGAGTACATCAGGTTCGTACACCAATTCTATGTTCTCATTCACACCGCCATGACGGGCAATCTGCTGATACGCAGTTTGCACATAGCCCGAAAACTCACGCAAAAACCCCATGCGCTTGTGGACAATCGCTGCGCTGGTTTTTATCAGTGCTTCTGTCCACGTTTCCAACAGCACGTCGTCAATGCGGCAACCTGCTTTTGCCTCGTGCAGCAAGGAATTCCGCTGTTTGAGAATTTTTTTCAACGTGAGCATATCGCTCATGTACAGTTTGCTTGATTGCGAAAGAATACTATCCACAAATCGTCGGCGGTCGGCGGGCGTGCCGGCGGTAATTGCCTTAAAGTCTGGCGATAACGCTACCAACGGCAGTTCACCAATAATATCCTGCGGACTAAGGCGTTTGCCAAACGACGAGGTAATACGTTTGCGTTCACTGGTAGAAATTTGCACCGAAACTTTGTACGGCGTTCCGAAGTCTGTGTAAGCCGTGAGCGCAGCCAAACAGGATTCTTCGCCACGCCTGATAAGCGACTTGTCGTCCGACGGCACAAACGTTGTGGACAGAGCGCACAGCGAAATCGCCTCCAATATCGAGGTTTTGCCGTGACCATTCATACCGCAAAACACGTTCACCCGTCGTGCTGGTTCAATCGTGGTGGTACTGTGGTTGCGGATGTGCTGCAGAGTAAGTGCGGTAATATACATGCTGTGTTCGTGGCTACCATTACTGACAACAAACCATTCATTGAATAAAAAACGCCCGAATGGTAATGCACATTCGGGCGTTTATCACCGTCAAGCAGAATGCTTTTATGAATAAAGGACAGCTATTCGTTTTGGCAACTGCCTGCGGTTTATTGGTTTTAAGGCGTTTTTGCTACATTGAGCTATATTGAGATAGTTTAGTAGTAGCTTTCGTCGTCGTCTTCATCAAAGAACAAGTCATCATCTTGGTTGATGAAGTCTGGCCAAATGTCTTCGATGCTCTCGTAGAGCATATCATCGTCTTCCATCTCTTGCAGATTCTCGATGACCTGCATGGGCGCGCCACTGCGCTCTGCGAAGTCAATGAGCTCATCTTTGGTCGCGGGCCACGGAGCGTCCTCCAAAAACGAAGCGAGTTCAGGAGTCCATATCATAAATGCTTATTCCTCTTTATGGTTGAAAACGGCTGTGAACATAATTGTATTCGTCGCAATAAGAGAGTAGAGATAAGGTGCGTGCAAAATTAGAATAGCGAGGGGTACTAAATCAAGTGAAATTTCATTATTGCTCTAAAATCTTTGCTATCAAGCAGCGTGCCAGAGTTTTCTTGGCAAGAATGTTTTTAAAGCGTTTTCTTAGAACATGAGCACAAGCACTTGCAAAGCAATAAGATAGAATTTCAAAAATTCCTTGTTATTCCAGAAAGTTTCCACGATACAGAGAAAACGGCAAAGCATTATCACATTGTCGGAAAAATAGTTACATTTGTTTTTCGATAACAGCAACACATCATGCTTTTGGCTGAAATATCCACATTATGCACGACAACACAGAGTATCGCCTGACGCAATACAGCCACGGTGCTGGCTGTGGCTGCAAAATCGCTCCTGCGGTGCTAGACGAAATACTGCACAGCAACGAAACGTTTCCGCTGGACGTTCCTCAGTTGCTTGTGGGCAATCATTCCCGCGACGACGCTGCGGTGTATGACTTAGGAACCGGTCAGGCTCTTATCAGTACGACCGATTTTTTTATGCCTATTGTTGACGACCCATTTGCATTTGGGCGTATTGCCAGTGCTAATGCCATTAGTGATGTCTATGCTATGGGCGGCTCGCCCATTTTGGCTGTGGCAATTTTGGGCTGGACGGTGGAAAAACTCCCCACAAGCATTGCACGCCGTGTGATTGAAGGCAGTCGCTCACTGTGTGCCGAAGCGGGCATACCGCTTGCAGGCGGTCATAGCATTGACAGCCCTGAGCCTATATTTGGGCTTGCCGTTAATGGTCTTGTTCACACCGACCACCTCAAGCGCAACAACACTGCACGAGTAGGCGATGTGCTTTTGCTCACCAAACCGCTTGGTGTTGGTATTCTCACAACCGCCGAAAAGCGCGGTATTCTTCGACCTGAAGACGAGAATTGTGCTGCGGAACAGATGATGAAGCTCAACAGCGTAGGTGCTGCACTCGGTAAATGCGCCGCCGTTCATGCTATGACTGACGTGACAGGTTTTGGCTTACTTGGGCATTTGACTGAAATGGCTTCCGGAAGCGGCTTACGTGCGGAACTGTGGTTTGAAGCTATTCCCACACTTCCCAATGTACGACACTACATTGCCCAAAACGCTGTCCCGGGCGGCACGCAGCGGAATTGGAAAAGCTATGGTCACGGTATTAGCCCTCTTACGCCTGAGCAACGCGCTATCTTGTGCGACCCGCAAACCAGTGGCGGACTGCTGATTGCGGTTCAAGAACAACGCTTATCTGAATGTCAGGCTATACTGCGCGACGCAGGATTAGAAGCTTTTCTACAACCAATTGGCACGTTCACCAGCACCTTGACAGACACACCGCTTATCACGGTTAAGTAGTCCCATAATGTAAGAGACACAGTGTGAGGGACACAGGTAAGAGACACGTACAATTACGCTTGTACAGCACGTTCTCGGCGAAGTTTCCATGCTCCAACGCCTGCTACAAGCAGGCACACACCAGCCACTGGCACAGCATAATCTAGCCCCAATAAAAAACCATCCCTCCACTCAATATGCTCTTCTTCAGTACCAAAAATTTCGTTTTTGGTTTTGACGATAGTTTGGATTTTGTCTTTACTGTAAATGTTTTGCCCGTGCATAAGCCATACACCAAGCGTTGCGGCGACACCAACAAGCCCTATGAGTATCATCATTCTCCATATCATACCAGATAATAATGCAATAAAAGGTGAAACATCGGAAAAGAAGGCGGTTGTTCTCTATCGTCTCTATTCTCTTATCTATTCCTCTTATCCATTCTCTCTTACCCATTCTCTCTTACCCATTCTCTCTTGTCCACAATCTCAGGGTTGATAACTCTTGCGCCGCGCTGTGTAAGCCACACTCCAACAATCACAATAGCTCCACCGACAAAAAACATGGTCGAAGGCACTGTCCCCCAAATGATAATCGTAAACAAGGTTGTCAGCACAGGTTGAAGATTCATAAACACCGCCACTTTGCCAGCTTCGAGTTTGGTCATGGCATAAAACCACAAAAAAAAGCTGGCACAGGTGGCAAATGCTGCCATGTATGCAAGTTGCAGCCAATCGCTCATCGAAACAGCGGTGTATTCAACGTGAACAAGTCCTAAAAACTCGCCTGCCAGATACAACGGCACATACAGCAGCAAGCCGCTTATCATGCCAACGGTTGCACTGGAAAGTGCGTCGTATTTGAGTGCCATTTTCTGCCCCACAATGCTGTACACCGCCCATGAAAACGCCGCCCAAAACTCTATCACATTGCCAATAAAATAATCAGACTTGAAGTCTAACCCTTTTTCAAACAACACCAGCAACACACCTAAAAACGCCAACGCAATACCCCACAGTTTAGGAAGCGTAAATTGATGCCTGAAGACAACAATTGCTATAATCAGCACGAATGCGGGTGTCATAGCATATGCAAGCGCAGCATTGGGCGGGATAGTGTATTTCAGCCCTGTGGCAAAAAGCCATTGGCTGCCCACAACATTGGTCAGCCCCAACAAGAGCCATATCGGAACATCATGACGGTCAAATCGCACAGGAGTATGCTTACGGCGAAAAAGCAAAAATATCAGAAAGATAAGAGCCGCAAGCCCCGAACGCACCAGTACCACAAACGACGCATCAAGATGAGTGACCACGTTTCGCGCCACAATATGCACCGACGACGCAAAGCATTGCTGTATCACAACCAGCCCATAGATTGCATACAATTGCGGTCTTGTCATACACGTAGGATAATCTTGGCAAAGAAAGAACCATTTCTTCTTTTAGATACAGCAAGGTAGAAAGTTGGCAGAACCTAACACTTCTGCATTCACGACACTTCTACAATCTAAGGCGTTAGCACCTTTGGCTACGATAGAAGCACTCCTGCACATGCTGCTCTGCCGCACTGGTTTCAGCTCTTTCGAGTGCATACAACCACAGAAAAAACTCAAACACACAGCAACCAAGCACAAGATACGCAATTTGCAGCCATAATGTGAGAGAAATTTCGTTAAAAGCGTGCGTCCATATTTTCCTTACTGCCTTACTGACGGGTTTAATAATTTTTGCTGTACCGTTTTGTCGTCCTGACGATTGTTCGTATATTCGCTCGCAACACATCCGTGCCACATTCGCACAAACAATAACCATTCAACCTGTCCATGACACGAATCATCTTGAAGTGGCTTGCCAGTGCAGGAGCTATCTATGCTGCGGCATATCTTGTGCCGGGAATTTCCTTGCAAGGTTTTGGCACTGCTCTGCTGGTAGCCCTTGTTCTGGGATTGATAAACGCCGTGCTGAAACCCTTACTGGTGCTGATTTCGTTCCCCTTTATTATTCTTTCGCTTGGGCTGCTGCTGCTCGTTATCAACGCCGCTATGCTCAAATTAGCGGCAGGGTTATTGGAAGGGTTTGCTATTGATGGCTGGATTCCAGCAATATTCGGCTCTATCATCATTACGCTGGTGAGCATGGTAGCAAATGCTGTGCTGGATGAATCAAAGGATAAGCATTAACCGCTCGTTTGCGTGGCAATCAACACAAGCGTCAATTCTTCACACGCTGATTGACGAGGGTGTTAACTTTTTGGCTACTGTGCGCCAACTCCCACGACGTTGTTGAAGCGTGAGAGTCCTTCCGTTGGTTCCCGCTTGACGATTATACGCTTCAACAAGATGGTGTTCAAACTGCGGGAAAAATTCGGGGTCAAAATTTGCCGCTCCAAGATTGGTCAGAACCTCTTCAATACTTGATGCAGAAGCAATCCACCGTTCACACGCAGCTTGACGATAGCGCACACCAAGCACTAAAAATCCCGTTACAGCATTGCCCGAACCTTCGTCGTTGCGATAGGTAATGCGAATGCTGTGCCGCCCGTTGGGATGCTCCCAGTACAATGACCGCTCGTTCGGCGGTAATGTTGGTTTGACAGTGCCATAGGTTTGATATTCAATGTCAAAAAACTTCGCTGAATTGAAAAATACGCCACGCTTGTACACCTGCTTGTTGCCGCATATCACCTGAGCAACGACCTCGCCATGCGCTCTGCCGGCATACCACAGTGGCTCCACACGCCGCAGATGCGAACCGTCGTTTGCCACAATTTCTGCACAGTCGCCAATAGCGTACACATTCGGCACAGATGTTTCAAACGATTCATTCACCAACACGCCGCGCTCGCAGGGAATGCCAGAGTTTTTTACGATGGCGATGTTCGGCACTACACCGATAGTCAAAGCAAGAAACTGACACGGAATTTCTTCGCCTGACTTGGTCAGCACAGCGCGGACACGGTCGTTGCTATCGCCAAGAATAGCCGACAGTTCGGTTTGCAAGCGCAAATCAATGCCGTGCGAACGAATATGACGAGAAATCATTGCTGCTTCTTCATCGGGCAGCACGGTATTCCAATATTCACGTTCACGCACAAGAAACGTTGTGGGAATGTGCCGTGAATGGAGCATTTCTGCTGTTTCCACGCCTATAAGCCCACCACCAACTATCACCGCGTGGTCTATATTGCGGGTATATTCTTCCATCATGGCAAGGTCTTGGAGCGAATATAACCCCTGCACCCCGCGCAAATGCTCGCCCGGAACACCGGGCATGCGCGGCACCGAACCTGTGGCGACGAGCAATTTATCGTAGTGTAAGGTCTTGCCCGAAGGAAAACAGACACATTGGCGTTCGGTGTCAATAGCATTGACATAATCGCGCACAAGGTCAATACGGTTCTTTACCCAAAACCAATCTTCATATGGCTTGGTGTGTTCGTAGCGCATATGCCCCATGTAGATATACATCAGCGCGGTGCGCGAGAAAAAATGTTCGCTCTCGGCAGAAATGACCGTGATAGCGTGGTTGCTTTGCTTGCGAATGTGTCGTGCGGCTGTAATTCCCGCAACGCCGTTGCCAATGATAACGATGTGCATGGTGCTTTGTACCCCCTAAACGTGTTGAACAACGTGATAATACTTGCAAGAATCCCGGAGATGTTCATTCTTCATTCTTCATTCTTCAATACAAACCGCGCTGCCACCAGACGCAGGTGTTCGGCTTCTTGAGTTACATTCCCGACGGAATTTGCCACGCCTTGAATATCGGTGGTGTTGGCATCAACAGCAGTACGAATCACATCCACATTATGGGCAATTTCGCTGGCAGTGGCGGACTGTTTTTCGCTTGAGGTGGCAATCTGCACAATGAGTTCATTCACATGCTCAATGCCCTTCACAATAGCCGTCAAGCGGTTTTGAGCATCTTGGGCAAGCGCAGTGCCTTCGCGGACTTTATTTGCCCCTGTTTGTGCAGCTTCTGAGGCTTGTTGGGTATCTTGCTGAATAACGCCAATAGTGCGGGTAATTTCTTTGGTTGCTTTCGTGGTTTTTTCAGCAAGTTTTCGCACCTCGTCGGCAACCACCGCAAAGCCTTTGCCTGCTTCCCCGGCACGAGCGGCTTCAATAGCAGCGTTTAATGCCAAAAGATTGGTTTGGTCAGCAATTTCTTCAATTGTTTCGACAATCGCGCCAATTTGGGACGAAGAATTGCTCAGTTTGGTCATCACTGATGCCATACTTTCGACCACGCTTGCAATGGTGGTCATGCCGTCTAACGTCTTACGAACAGCGTCCTGACCAGTTTTTGCTGAACTTACCACCTCGCTCGACACATCCGACGTTGTAGCAATGTTCGCCGCTGTTTCGCCAATAGTTTTGGACATCTCATCTATCGCCAGCGCAATCTCCCGGACTCGTACCGCTTGGTCGGCACTTTGCGCCGAGATATTATCCGCATTGACCGCTATCTGCTGCGAAACAGCAGCCAAACTTGCCGCAGCATCCTGCATCTGTACGATTGTTCGGCGTTGCTCGTCAATGGCTTGGTTTAATGCCACGACAAGTTGCCCGACGGCATCATCTTTGGTTACTTTCAGCGTTCGGCTCAGGTCGTTGTGCCGCACAGCATCCAAAAAAACGCTGATGCGCTCCACTTCGCGCTCCAAATACCATTGCTGCTCAATCACTTCGTTACGAGCGTCTTCGGCGGCACGTTCGGACTGACGAATCGAACGCCGACGTTCTTGCTCCGCCAATCCAGCCATTGTAAAAAGTCGCGCTGTCATGGTGTTGAACGCCGCGCCAAGTTCGCCAATTTCATCTGACCGCTTCAATTCTATACTCGTTGCCTTGCCCTGCGTTAAGTCGGTTTCGCCCACTTGAACCACCGCATCCCGTAGTGCCCTGACTGGACGGGCTATCCATCCACCAAGCACAAAGCCCAACACTAAACTCAGCACCACACCCACCCCCCGCACAATCCATGCTTCAAGACGAATACGATTTTCAACCGCAAGATATTCTTTGTAGGAAATGTCCACTTCCAACACCGCCACTGCCACGCCTTGTGCATCGATAACGGGTGCTAACCCCGAAATCCACACGCCGTTGTCGCTGCGGTAAATGCCCGTTGAGCCAGCTTTTTTTTCGCGTAATGCACGATGAAACGTTGCCGCCACGTCTGCATCACGAAAGATGTACTTGTCGCCCACAAACGGCGTGGGATGCGTCATCACACCAAATGTTGTGGTGTCGGTTTCGGAGGCAGTGAGCGTGTACCAGTGTTCGGCGTAACCAAGCCGAGAGCGCATAGCCGCCAAGGGCGCAACAACTTCTTTGAATCGCGCCTGCGAAAGAGAGTCTTTTCCCTGAATAGCTTGCGTGTGCGACTCGGCAGAAATGGTCTGCGCTGCTGCCGTTGCCACATCGCGCAGGCGTTCGGCAATCAATGCTTGATTATTAGCAATGTAGCCATTAAGAGCTATTTGCAGCACTACTTCCAGCAAGAGCCAGCACACCAGCACGATGGGAAGCGCGATTTTTATCCACAGAGTGTTCACTATTGCGCTCATGAACCTCTTGTTTGCTGTCTTGTTCATCGACTTTTCTTCAAAAATATTTTCGAAAAACGCAAGTTCACAGGTCGGCATCCACTGTGTGCTGACAGTATGCTTTCAGACTCAGGCTTCGTTTCAACGTCTTGCATTTTCGAGCGACAATACCCCGCGCGGGCACACCGCCGAGCAAACACCGCAACCCACACACGATGCGCGAACAATATCTTCGCCGCGCTGTGCATATGCACGAACGTCTATACCCATTTCGCAGTAGGTGGAACAATTACCGCAAGAAATACACTGACTGCCGTTGGTAGTAATGCGAAACCGTGAGGCTTTTTTCTGCAACAAGCCCAGTATTGCTGCCATCGGGCAACCAAACCGACACCAGACCCTTGAGCCAAAAATCGGGTAAAATCCTGTTCCCACAACACCAGAGAACACCGAGCCAATCAAAAAACCGTAGGTTTTGGAGCATCCCAGCGAAAACTCGCCCAAGAGCGCACCGCCAAGATAGGAATTCAGCCACAAAACACCCGTTGTTACAATCACAAAGACCAACACCCCGTGAACCGTCCAGCGCTCAATCTTCCACGCCTGCAAGGATTTATCGGAGTTATGGCGGTATGGATCGCCCAACGTCTCGGCAAGCGCACCGCAGCCACACACCCACGAACAATACCAACGCTTACCAAAAAAGTACGTCAGCACTGGCGTAGCCACAACGGTCATCAGCATTGCCCAAATAATCATCACCATCATCACTTTGTTCGGCGACGAAAGGTAATATTTGACCGTAAAGGGGTTCAAGTAGTCGTACTTCAAGGGCCAGAAATACGTGAAATAAAATTCGGGTTGCTGAAACATCTGCAAAAGCGCAGGAATGATGTAGGCAAATACAAGCTGAAATGCCATTACCGAGCAGGTACGGAGAAGTTGATAGCGGCTGTGGCGGTACTTGGCAAACATTCTCACGCCCATTATCAGCACCGCAAGCGTGTAAAGCGTTCCATACAAAAACCACTGGTCGGCTGCTTTACCACGAAGCGCGTAACTGAGAGGGTCGCTCGCGCGAATGCAGTGTTGGAGGTACTCAGGAAACCAATACAGCAGCACATAAAAGCCCGTCATTGCCACACCCACCATCCACGCCACCGCCCCTTTGTGCTGTGCGCGGCTGAACATGATGCCAGTGTTGTGAATGCCCGGCTTGTATTCTTTGAATAGAGGCAGAATATACACCAATGCTCCAACGCTTGCCAAACCAAGGCTTGAAACACTATACAGAACAGGCACACTTGCAAACACCCCCGCACCACCTACAAGGAATATCAAGCATCCCAGCACAAACGCAGCCAGACCCACCTTTCGCACAGGCGTAAGAGCCACTTGTGGCGTATAGGCTTGGGGGATTTCGAGTTGGATAAAACGTTGCATAGCGTTGCATCGAAGAATGATGTGAACAAACAAATGTGAACAAACAGAAGTATGCACAATCCGCCATAATCCTGGAGCAATGTGCGCTCAACACTACAAACAAAACTTCGCTTCGCTATCTCTCTACGAAAAATTCTCCTCAGTGGATTGCTTACCCATGAGTGCAATCCAGAAATGCAACAGCCCTGAAACGCTCCAGAATGCATTTTTCCTACATTTCCACGTGCATCACGCAACGGAACGTGTCTCGTGCAATGATGAGTTCTTCATTGGTCGGGATAACCCACGCTTGCAGACGGCTTTGTGCAGTGGAAATACACCCTTCTTTGCCGCCTACGGTCTGTTTGTTTGTCTCTGCATCAACTTCCAAGCCCAACCATTTCATATCGCCACAAATTTTTTCGCGCACAAACGCTGCATTTTCGCCAATGCCACCTGTAAAGACCACCGCCAAAGCACCGTTCATCGCTGCCAGATACGCCCCGATGTATTTCCGCACGCGGTAGGCGAACATTTCTATTGCCAATTTCGCACGGCGGTCGTCGTTTTCTTGCGCCTCTGCCACCAAGTCGCGCATGTCGTTTGTCAGTCCTGAAATGCCCAGCAAACCCGATTGTTTGTTCAAAATAGACTGTACTTCTGCCAGCGTATAGCCTTCTTTGTGCGTCAAATACTCAATCACCGCAGGGTCAATATCGCCTGAGCGTGTTCCCATGATTAAGCCCTCAAGCGGTGTCATGCCCATCGAGGTATCGAACGACACGCCTTCCTTGACCGCGCAGACCGAACAACCATTACCCAAATGCACGGAAATCACCTTCACGTCGTGGCGTTCTATGTCCATCAGCGTTCGATACCGATATGCCACGTAGCGGTGCGAAAGCCCGTGAAAGCCATACTTGCGAATTTTGTGACGGCGATAGTACTGGTACGGAATGGCGTACAAATACGACACGTCGGGCAGTGTGTGGTGAAACGCTGTGTCGAACACTGCCACTTGTGGTAGTGCCGCTCCCAGCATTTCGCGCACGGCATACACGCCCTTGAGGTTTTGCGGGTTATGGAGCGGTGCAAGTTCAATGCAATCTTCAATCTTGCGCTGCACTTCGCTGTCAATGAGCGTTGAATCGGTGAGTGCTTCGCCGCCATGCACAATGCGATGCCCCACAGCATGAATATCCGACAACGACGACACACCCTTGATGCCCGTCTCTGGGGCAACAATCCAGCGCAGAACGTATTCAATTGCCGCTTTGTGGTCGCGCAATGCAGTTGCAGCGCGGATAGTGTGCGATGTACCGTCAGCGTTATACAGTCTCAGCGTGATAAGCGTTTCGCTGCCAATGCGCTCCAGCACGCCACCAGCCAAGCGTTTATCAGTGTTTTGAGCAATCCGCTCGCCATCGGTGGCTATGAGTTGAAATTTTACCGATGAACTTCCGCAATTCAACACCAAAATATTCATACATCTTCAACGAAAAGAGAAAAAGGTATCAGTTTTGGCAACGTCTTTCCGATTTGTTCGTACACTTGAAGGGTGTAATTTTGGAAGATACAAAAAATTACGGACTTTGAAAGACTATGAAGCTCACAATGCGGCATCAACAACGAATGCATCAAGCATGGCAACTGCTTACTTGCAAGGTGTTTGCTCTTCTGTTGCGCGCTTGTCTGCTGCTACCGCACACATGGGCAGCAGAGGCTTCGCAATCTGCCCGCACTGCTGATAGCCTTGAAACGCTGCTGCGGAGCACCACAAGCGACACCGCTCGCGTTCGGCTGCTGAACGCGCTGTGCTGGCATTACCGCAACAAAGATGCTATCAAAGCCTTAGACTACTCACACCAAGCATATGAGCTCAGCCAGCAACAGGGATTTTCAGCAGGGCTGGCAGAAAACCGCAATTTTACAGGCGTGGTGTATCGGAATCTGGGCGATTACCCGAAAGCTATGGCGTGTTTTGTGCAAGCAAAGGAAGTTGCCGAACGGTTTCATCACCGCGTAGAACTGGCATTTGCACGGAACAACATGGGCGAAATGTACCGCTACCAAAGTAACTACACTCAGGCTCTGCGGTATGTGCAGCAAGCACTTGAGCTCTTTCAAGAGCTTGGGCATCTGGAAGGACAATATTTTGCTCACATTCGTTTGGGAGAAATTTACCAGTACCAGCACCGCCTTGGCGAATCCTTAGCGTCCTACAAGCATGCTCTTGCCATCTGTGAACAACGCCGCGACAGCTACCGCGCCGCCGGTGCGCTCAGGCGCATTGGCACGATTTACAAACTCCAGAACCAGAGCCTCAACGCGCTCAATGCCTACAACACTGCGCTGCGCTTTGCCACAGAAGCCAACGACGATGATGAACTCTCTGGTGTGCTTATTGATTTGGGGACGCTATTTTTGTCTATGAAACGTTACCCGCAAGCCTTAGCACATACCGAACGTGGCTTAGAAATAGCCAAACGCACCAGTGTCAAAATTCGCCTCAAAGATTCCTACCAAACGCTGGCAGACATTTACTATCAACGTGGGCAGTACAAACAAGCCGCCGATTACCGCGCGCTCTACATTGAGCAGCGCGAGCAGCTTTTTAGCGAAGCCGGGCGGCGCGAAGTCGAGCGCCTGAGCATTACGCACGAACTCAACCAAAAACAGCAGCAGATTGATATGCTCAACCAGCAACGCAGTGCTGAGGAAAAAATTCGGCTTGGGCTGATAGTGATTGCCGTCATTGCACTGACGTTTGTGGGCGTGTTGCTCACAAGTGTTCTGTACGTGCGCCGTTTGAATATGCAGCTCAAAGACCTGAACTCTCGCCTGAAAGAACAGCACGATAACATCAGCCGCCAACAAACGTTGCTCGAAGCCGCTAACCGCCGCGCTGACGAAATTTTGCTCAACACACTTCCCGCCGCTATCGTTAGACGCTTACAAGCCGGAGAAACACGTATTGCTGAAAGTTTTGATGCCGTCACGGTCATGTTTGCCGATATTGTCGGGTTTACCAAATTTTCCGACCGCACACATCCGGAAGTTCTTGTAACACTCTTGGACGAGTTATTTTCGCGCTTGGACGAATTAGCAGAGCAGCACGGCTTGGAAAAAATCAAAACCATTGGGGATTCGTACATGGTCGTTGGCGGCTTGCCCGAACGCTCCGACGACCACGCAGAGCGTGTTGCACGGATGGCATTGGCAGTGCTGACAATGGTGCAACATTTTGCCCATGAGGTTCACGCACCAACATTGCAGGTACGCATTGGTCTGCACACGGGCGGCGTTGTGGCGGGCGTTATTGGCAAAAAGAAGTTTGCCTACGACCTCTGGGGCGACACGGTCAACATCGCCTCACGCATGGAATCACACGGTGAAGCAGGAAAAATTCACGTCTCTGATGAAGTCTATCAAGCCCTCAAAGAACGGTTTTGCTTCGAGCAACGAGGCACGATTGACATCAAAGGCAAAGGATTGATGCATACGTGGTTTTTGACGGCAGAGAATCGGCAAGCGTAAAGCGTGTATCCCACGCATTCCTTAGTTTGTCCCGATCTTGCGTTTCCACAGCCAATAGACGGGAATCCCTGTCAGCACGATAAGTAAGCCCGGATAGGTAAAACTTGGCTTTAACACCAGCAAATCGACACATATCGCACTTGCCACCACCATATACAGCACTGGCACAATGGGATAACCAAAGGCTTTGATAGGACGTTCGGCTTCGGGGCGTTTGAAGCGCAGCACGATAATACCGCCAATGGTCAGGATATAGAACACCAACACCGCAAAGACCACGTAGTCCAACAAATCGCCGTAGGTGCCAGACAAACACAAAGCACAAGCCCACACACACTGCGCCACAAGCGACCACGCAGGCACACCACGACGATTCAGCAAGCCAGCTTGGCGAAAAAACAGCCCATCACGGCTCATAGCATAATACACCCGCGCTCCTGCTAAAATCACGCCATTGTTGCACCCAAAGGTGGAAATCATAATCAACACTGCCATAGACAACGCCGCCACAGATGCATTTGCCTCACCCACGATAGCCTCAACTGCCGCCACGCCGACGCGGTCGTTCGTGGCAAACTGGATTCCCCTATCCATCACACTTGCGCCACCACTGACCGAGCCTTCAAGCGGCAGTGTAACCAAATACACCACGTTTGCCAGCAGATATATGCTCGTTACGGTGAGCGTTCCCAACGCAAGCGCAAGCGGAATAGTGCGTTTGGGCTGCTTGACTTCGGCGGCAGCGAAGGTGATGTTGTTCCACGCATCGCTTGAAAACAACGAGCCAACCATTGCTGTTCCCACTGCTGCCCACAGCGCAACGCCTGTGAGGTGGCTGCGCTGCGTGCCATCGGCACTCACCTGTACGCCCCCACTCAGTCCTTGCCAAAATCCCGTAAAGTTTGTTGCTACCACATCGTGATTCCAGCCCACTGTCAGCCCAAGCAGCACCAACGCAGCAAGCGCAGCAACTTTAGCAAGGGTAACAACATCTTGCACACGTTTGCCCGACTGCACACCACGAACATTCAGAAGCGTCAGCACCACAATACTTGCCATAGCGAACAGTTGCCCGCCCGAAATGCCAAACGTGCCAATGCTCACCAGCACGTTGCTCGTCGAAACCACAGGAAACACCACCGCCGTAAACTTCGCAAATGCCACGGCAACCGCCGCAATTGTGCCTGTTTGAATAACGGTAAACAGCGTCCAGCCATATAAAAATCCCACAAGCGGGCTGTATGCCTCGCGCAAATACACGTATTGACCACCTGCCTGCGGCATCATGCCTGCTAATTCACCATAACTGAGCGCAGCACACACCGTTACTAACCCCGTCAGCAGCCACACCAGCAGCAGCAGTGCAGGCGAGCCAACAGTACGGGCTATGTCTGCGCTCACGATAAAAATTCCCGAGCCGACCATAGAGCCAATCACCATCATCGTCGAAGAAAGCAAACCCAATTCGCGTCGGAATTCTCCTGAAGATTCTTGGGTGGTCTCGGCGGTGTGCTGAGGCGGTTGCTGTGCGCAGTTCATCCTTCTTAATCGTATCATTACTCGTAACGCTGTGCATTTATCATGGAGGAGTGTTGTGCTTTTGCGTAAATTGCAAAGAACGGTTAAAGAAACCAAATTCATCAGTCGTCAAGTCTTGATGTTTTGGTGAGATTTTCGCGTCTTCGTGTGGCTCTCACTCTTCATCACAAGAGCATATTCAACAGACCAACATCGTGTATTCATCATGTATAGGACTTTCACAACAATAATAGGGGTTTGCAACCCCTTGTTCTGCCAAGTCTTGTGTGGCAAAGAAGCATACTCCCTTGCTCAAAACCATGCCATCGTGCGAAAGCCCTCATTTCTTCACACAACGGCATTGCATAACAGCCGAACATTCCGTATGTTTACCGTAAGTCCAATGCTTACACCGCGTTGAAACGTCATCAAACGTCGAGTGGAATTTCGGAGTGGAATCCTTTGTACCTGTTCGTTTTAGTTTTACAAGCAACAAGGTTGTCTATGCGGCATTACATCAAACCTTTTCGAGACTGGAGCGTTTTTGCCAAAGTCTCCACCATTGTTTTTGTGACGATTGTTCCGTTAGTGCTTATCGAGTTTGTCGTCATTGTTCCCGCCATTGAGCAACGCCTCTACGATGAAAAGCGCGATGCGGTCAGGCATCATGCAGAAATTGCCTATTCACTGGTTGCTCACTACGCTGCACTGGCGGATTCAGGGCGCATCAGCCGCGAACTCGCCCAGCAGGAAGCCATAACGCGCTTGCAGTCGCTGCGGTATTCTGGCAAAGAATATTTTTGGATTAACTCGCCCGACCTCAAGTTTGTTATGCACCCCTTTGTACAAGCCATTGTGGGAACGGAATACTGGCGCGATGCGAAATTTGCGTTTGTGTTGCCTTTAGCGCAGCAGATTGTTGCCGTCGTCAAACAGCAGGGCGAAGGCTATGCGTATTACAGCAACAACAAGCCGGGCGAACCCCTGACCAAACGGTATCCTAAAATCTCCTTTGTGAAGTTGTTCAAGCCTTGGGGCTGGATTATCGGCACGGGCATTTATGTGGACAGCGTGGAGCGCGAAATTCTTGCCTTGCGCTGGAACGTGGCGTGGATAAGCGGTGTTGGAGCGTTGATTGGCTTGGCGTTGGGCTTGCTTATAGCCCGGCGGATGCAATCGTCGTTGCGCACGATTCGCCGTGCTGCCGACCGCATCAAACAAGGCGATTTTACCGTTACCGTACCCATAGAAACACGCGACGAACTCGGCATACTGGGTTCGGTGTTCAACCAAATGACGCTCCAACTCCGCGAAAGTCTGGATGAACTCCAGAACGAAAAAATGAGCATTGAGCGCAAAGTCAATGAAGCTGTGGCTGCATCGGAGCGAGAACGCGCGTACTTGAGTGAAAAAGTAGAGACTATGCTCGAAGAAATGAATCGCTTTGCCGAAGGGGATTTAACCGTGCGCCTGCGTTCGGCTTCTGACAAGAGCGAGACGACTGTGAACGAACATCTCAACGACGTGGTTGAACGCTTGTACAACGGCTTTAACGCCGCCGTAGAGCAGTTGCAAACCATGGTCAGAGACATGAGCAAGGCTGTTACGATAACGACGAACTCCAGTTACCGCCTAACGATGGGAACAATGAGCATTGCTGGCGCGATGCAGCACCAACGCTCGCAGTCTGAGCAAATGGTAAGCACCGTCGAAGAGGTTATCACCAACATCACCGCCAGCACCCGCGAAACCGAACGCGCTGCCCAAGAAGCGCTGGAAGCTGGTGAAAGCGCACGCATAAGCGGCACAGTGGCGGCAGAAATGCTGCAAAACATGGAAACGCTCTACGGCGTTGTGGCAGAGTCTGCTGCCAAAATGCGTCTGCTTGGCGACAAAACCGAACACATCAGTTCGATTGTTGATACCATTACCGATATTGCCTCGCAGACCAATTTGTTGGCACTCAATGCTTCTATTGAAGCTGCTCGTGCAGGCGAACAGGGACGCGGATTTGCTGTGGTTGCCGATGAAGTTCGCAAACTTGCCGAAAGCACGGCACGCGCCACCAAGCAAATCACGACCAGTGTGGTTACCATTCAGCGCGACACCGAAGCATTGGTCAGTTTTATTGAAGTGGGCTTGCAGCACCTGCAAACAGGGCGTGAACGTGCTGCCAACACCGAAACCGCGCTGCAAGAGATTATCACCAAAGCCAATACCGTTGCCGCCAATATTGCTCAGGCTTCGGCAAGCGTCAAGGAGCAAACGCAACACGCGCTTATCATAAGCCAGAGCGTTCGCACTATCAATGAAACCACCGTCGAGGCTACGGAAATTGCCACAGAAATAGCTCGCGCTGCTGAGGAGTTTGGCAAACTTTCCACTGCATTGGGAAAACTGACCGAACGTTTCTATGTAGGCTAACAAAAGGCACGAGAACACGCGCTTGAACACGCACTCGACACGCACAACGCTTGCTCTGGAGCAAGCACGCTCACCGAAGCGCAGTTAGCGCAGCAGTTTTATTAGCTCCACACGTCGGCACCGCGCTCTGTACTGCTCCACTGTTTCGTTTGGGCGGCGGAGCAAAAACTCATTTTCCCCTTTGGAACGCGCTTCAAGCATCTCTGGCGGCACGCCACATTTGATAAGTTCATCACGCACAAACTCGGCTCTGCGCTGCCCCAAGCGCATATTGTAGTCTTCCGCCGCCGCGTCGTCGGTATGACCCACAACGATAAGTTTTGCGATAAACGATTTGAACAAGAGCAGATTTTTTGCCACGCGCTCCACCTCGCTTTGCCACGTGGTCGTGGTCATGGCAGCATTGCTGTCCAAGATATACGGCGTGGGGTTGTTGTATTGGTCGGTAGGAAAATTGATACGCAGCGTGAGTTGCTCAGGCAACCACAAATCCCGCACAATTGTTGCGGTGTCGTATTTGCGAACGTTGAGGTCGAACGCATCAAAAAAATACTGGCTGGACTGACCTACAATCTGCACACCCCGCTCTTTGGGAACAGTAAGCCGATAATTGCCGTCGGCATCGGTAACGGTTTGCAACAGGGCGCGTTGGGAAGCACTATCTTGGGCAGTTACTTCTGCTTCGACGACCACCTGAGCATTTTTCGCCGCACGCACACGACCTGTAACCACAACATTTTTCCATACAAGTCGTAGGTTGCGCCTGAGCGTAGAAATAGTATCGCGTTTGGCTATGGTCAGACGTAACGAATCCGCATAATAATCACCAGTTTCGGCAGAAAGCAAGACTTCCCTGTTTTTGGGAATGGTCAGAGCGTATTTGCCCTGTGCATCGGAGGTTGTTTGGGCTATCGTTTTTTGTGCAGCCACATCTTTTGCTGTCACAGTTACGCCTTGCAGTGGTCTTGCTACGGGCTGAGTGGCGGTAATTTCGCCTGCAATCACCACGTCTTTCGGGTTCAGGCGCAGCACAAAATCGCGCACGGCAGTATCGCCTTTTTGCACGGCGGTCAAATCCAGTTTTGTTCTCAGCGGCAAGTATTTATCACGGTCGCGCAAAAACGGATTGACAAACACATTGTACCGCCGTCCTTCGGTAATTTGCACAAAATACGCACCTGTGGAATCCTCTGACACAAGCGGCTCTCCACTTGCTACCAGTGTTGTTTTGCCCTCTTCGCTCAAACTCAGCTCCACCGAAAGCGGTGTGCCGCGTTCGTCGCGCACTGTGCCGCGCAAGAATGTTACTTGTCTCAGCACAAGCGGCTGTGGAAGCGTGATAGTGTCCCCCTTCGAGGCAAAACTGAGGTCTATGTCAGTGGTGAGCGGCAAGTACTTGTTTGGTTCTGTGGCGTTCACGCTCACGGTATATTTTCTGCCTTCAACCACCATACGAGCAAAATTCCCGTTAGCATCGGTCAGCGCGGGACCGACGGTATTAGCGTTGTTATCGGTTAAAAGGATTTCGGCTGCAAGCGGCTTACCGAATTCGTCCTGCACTTTTCCACGCACCACCGTTAGAGCCTTTGGCGGCAGCATTTTTTGGTAGGTAATGGTGTACGTCGTTGTAAGGTCTTTGCCCAAATTATCCAGCACTGCCGTAAACGGCTCTTTGATGTTGTATTCACGCCCCATTGTCAGCCGTGCCAGATAGGAAGCGTTGTTGTCGCACAAGTTCACAATCGAACTGAGTGCAATGCCCTTGCTCCAAAGCAACTGGACAATATCGCGCTCTACGGTTTTCATGGCTGCGCCCCAGAACGTTACTTCGTCGGTTATGAGTACAGCGATTTTTTGTGCATGAGGGCGAAACGGCATTTCAGCGAGCATCCGAAGCGCGTCGGGTGCATACTCGTCGGGTTCGGTGGCTCGGGCTTTGCTGATAAAGGCTTCAAACTTCTCAAAATTCGCCGTCGGCTCTAAGGCATCGACAACACTCATACCGTACAAAATGCCTCCAATACGGGCATCTGCGCCGCGTTGCTTTATCGTTTCGACGAACGCACGAGCATTATTGCGGGTTTCATTGATTTTGTTTTGCATACTGCCCGAACAGTCTATGAGCATCACTATATCCACAGGAACAGGGGTCAGGCTGGTTGTTGGCACCACCGACACTAACTGGAATTTCGGGTCGCGCAGCGTAAAATCGTGAATTCCCAAACCCGAAACAGTTTTGCCCTCAGCGTTTCGCGCTCTCACCACGACTGACGTGAGCGGGTAATTGCTGTTGTTGACGTTGATAAGTTCCAGTGCATAGTTTTGGCGGGAAATAACGGCAATAGTGTCGCCTGAAAGCGAAACAGCATTGTTGTTGGGCGGCGTATAGTAGCGACTTTGGATGGCGTTGTACAGATTTTTGGGATTCGGCGCAGCAAGCGGTTCGAGTTCGGCATACAACTCAGGATTATCAGCCTTGACTTTTGCCAAGAGATATTCAGGCTTGTCAAACAGCGTATCTACTGGCTCGCGGCAGCCGTCGTCGTCAGCACGCGAAGTATGCAATTGCGCGACATTTCGCACCACATCTGTTCCCAGATGCACAAACGCCGTATAACCCTGTGGGAATGCGCCCAAGCCGCTTTCGCCCACCATGCCAACCGTCAGCCGCCACAGATTGAGTTCTGCCGCCAAACGCGCTGAGTTGCGCGACACGTTGTAGCGACCACTCAGCAGTACCATATCGTTGAGTATTCCAACGCTTGCACCAAGCTCCAAACCGCCAAGAGCAAGTTGCGTAAACGGCGCATTCGCTCCCGGTGCTTGGCTTGAAAACGCGCCGCCGTAGCTGGAATACTGGGCAAATATCGTTGCCCACGATGTTGGGGAATAAGCAGCATCAAGATTCACAAACAGCGCGTCTTCATTTTGCAGTGCAGACATGGTTGTTGCCGAAAGTCCAACAAACAAGCCTTTCATGGGATGTGCCACTGCTGCAAGGTTGTAGCGCAGCGAGTTCAGCGAGATTTTGCTCAACTCGCCCTTGTTGAACAGCCGACCACTTGCACCAAGCCAAAGCCAATCATCTACCACAGGAATCCCTATGCCCGCAAAGAGTGCTGTTGCTCCATCAGCAGGAGAGCCTGTGTAGCCCAAGCCCAGTCCTGAAAATTTTCCAAACATGCCAAATTGCAAAGGCTGGGTTGTGGAAAACTGCGTCGTTAGCGGGGTCATCAAGGTGAGGTCAAGACTTTGGCGTACACCCATGAGTGCGGGATTCCACGCCACCGCGCTGGCATCGCTAATATAGCCCAAACGTCTGTTGGTGCCGTGTTCAGGCAAAAACACCTCTGGCACGGGCAGCGACTGGGCGCAGAGATGTCCAATCCCCCCTGCGAGCAGCAGCAAAGCGCAACAGCACACCACCAGATGCACACCATACAGCCAGCAAGCGGAATAATTGCACTGAGCGTATCTTGTGCATCTGATAAGCACAGGTTTTCCCCTTCGGCAATACTGTCCAAAATACCCAATAGCCATACTGCTTAATGTTGGACGCAGAACATATACGCCTGAACGCCAGATTGAGTTTGCACACGACACCAGTACACGCCCGAAGGCATCTGCTGAAGGTCAGCACTGACCACCACCGTTCCCTGCGGAAGTATCGAAGCCGCTTCGCGCCAGACCGTACGACCAAGAGCATCCACGATTTCCATCTGCGTCAGCATTGGTGCGGGCAGGACAAATTCAATGGTCATGCGGTCTGACACCACACTTGGCAGCACACGGAAGCCCTGCAATGATGTTGAAACACTTCTGGCTGCTGGCTGCCAAGCCCGCGCTTCCACTGAACTCGTCGCACGGTCAAGCAAAAGCCGTGCGCTTACGGGATAGTGGTCGCTGGTGGTGCTAAAATACGAAGAAATATACGAAGGGTTTTCAAGTTTTTCGCCGCCTTGCAGCACTGCCGAACGCAGAGGCGCGGTAACAATGATGTTGTCTATCATACTGCCGCTTGATTGCGAACTTAAGCCCTGCCGAGACAGTGAAGCCGTTACTGCCAAGTAGCGCATGGTGTCTTGGGTGAAGAGCTGGTACGGCGTTGGTCTGCCTCCGACAATGGAGCGCGTCAGGTCATCGTTAAAATCTCCAAGCAGCACCGTGTTTTGGTTGACCAACTCTGCGTTCATCGCTTCATAGAGTACGCGAGCGTCATCGAGGCGTTGTTGGTAATCGTCTTCGGTTGCACCTGCTTTCGCATGGATAACAATAGCGTTCATACGCCGCCGTGCGCCCTGCACCGTGGCATTGAATTCGAGCAAAAATGGAAATCGTCCGCCAGCAAAGCGCGAATTCAGCGTGAGCAGTTGCGTGCGAAGCGTATCGACCACCGAACGTTTGTACAAAAATCCCGTACGTTGCGGCACAAACGCAGGATTCGGCGGTTGAATGCCAAAGGCAACCACCGTGCCATAGCGCGGCAGCGCATCGCTGATTTGTTGAAACAACGGAGCGTTGGCTATTTCTTGTACAGCAACAATATCGGCATCTATGCTGTCCAACACCCGCACAACATTGCGAAACTGCAAGAGACTGTCAGCAGGACCTAACGCGACACCATTCATATCGCGTGGTACGCCAAACCACCGCACATTCCACGTGGTCATATCAAACGTGCGGGACTTCGGCACAGTATCGGCTGGATTGATGGTAACTTGCAAGCCCAAATCGCCTGCAAAGCGCGGCAGCACTTGATAGCCACCGCGAAACTGGCTCAACACACCCACCACACTTTGATTGCCTGTGGGAATGCGCAAACCCACAAGGTTTGTTCGTGCGTTAATCCGTATTTCGGTCATCGCACGGGCATCACGAATTTGATAGTTTTGATTGCCCTGAAACACACCCATTGTTTGGAACGTTACATCATTTAGACGAATCAGTTGCCCTTCCACAGCTTCGGTAACTTCGCTCACGGTAACAACACGCGGCACAGGCACAACACTTGGCACATCGAATCGCCGCCAGCGCGTCATTGCTGCGCCCGCGACGGTTGTTCCCGCGCCAGAAATTTGCGTTAGCCCAGTACCCGGCTGGTTTGTCGTAGCTTGAAATTCCGAAAGCGGTCCCGTTACTTCGATGGAATCACCAATCTGCACAGCGCGGTGAAGTGTTGTGTCAAACACCGCAATTCCTGCCGTGCCGTCTTGCATATACGCAGGACCGCCAAATTCATTTGCCACCGTTACGCGCCCTGCAATCGTTACCACCGTTCCGAACGGTCGTGTTTTTGCTTCGCGGATAGAAAGCGTTTGAGCAAGTATTGATGAACTCTGCAAGACAGAACTAATCATCAACGCCGAGATAACAACAAAACGTAGCATGGTGGTTGTTGATTGTGAGGTTGTGTTGGTAGGTGTTTTTGACGGTTGTTTTTGACGGCATCGTTCACATACTTCTCAGAAGTTCAGCCGTTGCCTCGACGGTACGACGCAACTGCTCTTCACGGCTCATGGTTGCAGGATTATCGCCCTGCTGTGCTCCATAAAAGCCAAACTGTGCGTGGTTGCCGCCTTCAAGCAGCACGTAGCGTGTGTTTGGGGGCAGCAAGTTTTTCCGTGTTTCCACTGCCTCTGGCGTTGCTAAGCCGTCCAGCGAACCATAGACCGAAACCACAGCAATCGTGCGGTCTGCAAGACTATTGTTATTGGCGGGATAGCCTGCCCACAGTACCAAGCCCTGCACAGCGTTAGGGTAAGCATAGACAAAACTTGCTGCCATAGCCGCTCCGAGCGAGTGCCCGCCCACCGCCCAACGTTCTATGCCAATGAACCTCGACAATATTTCGTTTGCGGAGTTCGGCGCAAGCACAGCAAGTTCCAACGGCATTTCTACCAGCACCACCCAATATCCCTTAGCGGCAATGGCTCGCATTTGTGGCGCGTAGGCACGAGCATCCACGAAGCCACCGGGATAGAATATCAGCCCCGTGCGCGAGCCACGCAAGCCTTGTGGCGGCTCAAACGACCACCAACGGGTTGTTTGCCGAACGGTTACAAGCGTATCGGATTGTAAGGCTTTAAGTGCCTCAGGCATGGGCTGCGGTCCGATGATATCGGCACAGCCACTAAAGCCAGCAATGGCAACCAACAGCAGTATCCAAGCAGCACAGGAACGTACCATAGCAACATTGCCTTCCACAGATGTTCATGAACAATAGTGCAGCAGACTGTTTTTTTTTTTGCGTTTTGCCTGCACGAATACCTTGCCGCACCGCAATTACGCTACAATCTTCATTAACATTTTTTGCAACAACACGTCAGCACTTTCGGTGCCAGACTTGATGGCAGTATCAGCCTCGCAGAGCGCATACAGGGCGCGTTCCACTGCTGTTGGCGGATACTGCGCCAATGCCGCCACATACTCTGGCACAAAAAACGGGCTAATGTTCACCGTTTTGCCTAACTCTGCTGGATTGCGCGTGATGGTCATTACCTCCGAGAGTTTCCACAGAATCATAAAGTACCGCGTGAGCATAGAAATAATCAATAATTCTTGACGGTCAACAACCAACATTCGGCGCATAATTTCAATAGCAAAGGGCAAATTTCGCAGCCCGACGGCTTTTTGAAGTTCAAAGATGTTGTAGGTTTTCGATGCACCTATCAGGCTCACAATATCATCGCGGGTGATGGTTCGCTGGTCTTTGGCAAAGGTCAGAATTTTTTCCATTTCATTGTGCAGGTCGCGGAGCGATCCACCTGACTGTGCCACAAGCAATTCACACGCATCGCGCGTAATTTCTCGCCCCAATGCCCTAAAACGGTCTGCCACCCACGAGGGAATTTCACGGTCGTACAGCTTTGGAAACTCTATCCACTCACAGCGTTCAATAAGCATTGCATACGGATACTTCAGAGCTTTAAGTTTTTTTTGTGCTTTGTCCTGCTGTTTGGGGTTGCTCAGTGCAGACTTCAAGCCCGACAGCTCTGGTGCATCAGCAATCAACATCACCAACGTCGAAGGCGAAGGATTCGCCACGTATCGCTCCAATGGCGTGAGTTTTGCCGAGGATTGTTCGGCTTCTGCTCGGTCGTTTTTATCATTGTTTTTTTGGGTTTTGCCTCGGTTTGCTGTGTGGCGTGAACCACCAGTGCGTCCGAAATTCATCTTCTCGAAATGCTTGACCACCAGCACACGCCGTTCGGACATCATCGGGAAGGCACTTGCCATTTCTACGAGTGTTTCTTGGCTGAGTTCGCTGCCGTCGAACACTTCACAGTTGAACGCCGCCATTGGATTTTCGCGGTCAACGGCGGCATCCATCAGCGCGGTGTAGGCTTCTTCGAGCAAAAATTCCTCTTCGCCGAACATGAACAATATCGGTGGAAAGTTCCGCGAGGCAACAAGGGGTTTGATGGATTCAAGCATACAATATGGCGAGAGTACAGCGTTCAGCACTCATCAGGACTGCTGCCAACGGTTACGAAAATGCGTTGTCCCCACGCGCCGCCGCGTTTGTCATACTTCAAAGCAGGCAAAAGCGATATGTGGGGACATTGAGTGTTTTTCGGTATTCGTTCAAAGTCAAAGCGCGTTTGGTGCGTTTTCTATGCATCTAAGTCAATCACTGCCAAGTCCGCAGCACGCTTGCCGCCAGCAGCAGCAACAATTTCGTCGTCGTAATAGTCGGAAATCACCGCAACGGAATAGAGCGCGGTGTGGAACTCTTCTTTGTCTAAGTGCATTCCCGCTATGGAATACGAAAACGTTATCGTACCATCAAACAGCAACCCAAAGCCGCCAAAATGGAGTTCGGCGTTTTTTCTGAGCAAGAAGCGCATCAAATCTGGCGTTAAACTTGCCCCATAGACTACGTTCGCCGTACATTCAATGCAGGTTTCGGTCTCGGTAAAAGGGCGAACTGTAATCATTACAATACTTGACCCTTGGCGGATAGTAAACGCGCCGTCACCGAACGAAGCATAATACGGATACAACTCTTGGAGCATTGCCTCCACACGCTCAATGGTTTGTTGCACCAGTGTTTGGGGCGTTTGATGGACTTCTGTTTTGATAAGTTGGTCGGTCGTCATAAATACAATGCTGATTAGCCGTTATCAAGATAGTGGGTTGAGCTACGCTTGTGAGCTACGCTTATGTTGCACGTTCTGCGCTTAGAACAAGATTACTGTGCGCTTGAACCACCCGCCGGCGGAAGTTTTTTCATGGCTTCCTTCAGTGCAAGCACCTCAGGGTCTTCGCTGGCTGCGGGTAGTGCTTTACCCATGGATTGCTTGAGTGCGGCAAGCTCGGCTTCGGCTGAAGCAGTACCAAGCTGTCGGAACTGCTCATCAAGCGAAGTATCCACACCTGAAAGTTGCTGAAAGGCTTCGGCTTGAGATTCTAACTGCTCAATCTTTTGCTCAAATTTATCAAATTTGCCAAAAGCATCTGACCCGACACCGCTAAAGGCTTGGGAGAGTTGTTTTTGAGCCTTTGCAGCTTGCGAACGAGCAATGAGCGTATTTTGGCGGGTACGTGCCTCGTCCAACTTGGCTTTGAGGGCATCTAACTGCTGGCGCATTTTTTGAGCAGTTTCTTTAGCTTGAGTGTATATAGGCTCAAGGTCACGAGCGTTCCGTTCATACAGAGCCTTTTTTTCAAGTGCTGCTTTGGCAAGGTCGTCGCGGTTGGCATTGACGGCTTGCATGGCTTTTTGATACCAATTTTCTGCCTCCTCGCGGGCTTTGAGCAGTTTGCGTTCCAACGATTTTTCGTTCGCAATCGCATTGCCTACGGCAAGCGTTGCTTTGTTGACAGCCTCCTCCATCTCAAGCACCATCTGCTTGAGCATTTTTTCGGGGTCTTCGGCTTTGTCAAGAGTGTCGTTGACGTTTGCTTTGAAAATATCTGATACACGACTGAAGATACCCATCGTAGCCTCCAAAATGATACAACGGTTTGTGAATAAAGTTGTTCAATCTCTTGTTGAGTCTCTTGCTGAGTCTTGGTTACTTTGTATCTGACCCTAAAAATACGGCATTATCGGTTGAATGACAAACACGATTTTTCTGCTTATGTTCTCCAAACCGTAGCCGAAAATTCTCTAGCTTTGCGTATTTTTGTGCGTCCCCTATCTTCGCTATTGAACGAATCATTATCCGTTTTAGTTGCAAAACAACCATTCAAGAAACGATAAAATACACAATTGTTCCACACATTATCACAGACCACTATGAATTTTGGCAATTTAGGCAATTTAGGCAATCTGAACTTAGGCAATCTCAATTTGGGCGACCTGATGAAGCAAGCGCAACACGTCCAAGAAGAGATGCAGCGCGTGCAGGACGAACTCCGTCGCAAAACCGTCAGTGCAGAATCCGGTGCGGGAATGGTTAAAGTTGTTGTTACGGGAGCGCAAGAACTTGTTTCACTCACTGTAGAGCCTCATTTGCTCACCCCAGACAACGCCCAGATGTTGCAAGACCTTGTAGTCGCAGCCGTTAACAAGGGTTTGCAAGAATCTCGTGCTATGGCGGAAACAGAAATAAAGTCCCTGACAGGAATGCTCCCCAAACTTCCCGGACTGCCATTGTAACGCGCTATGATATACACTTCCGAGTCTATCGAAACCGCAATTGCCTCGCTCTCAGCACTGCCAACTATTGGGCGCAAAACCGCTCAACGCCTTGCGCTGCACCTGCTCCGACAGCCCAAAGAGGACGTAGAAAAATTAGCCTCTGCGCTACTGGCAATGAAGGAAAAAGTGCTGTATTGTTCGGTGTGTTGCAATTTGACTGAAAGCGACCCCTGCCCCATTTGCACCTCGCCCAAGCGCATCCATACGGTGATTTGCGTGGTGGAAGAACCGAACGACCTGTTTGCTATTGAGCGCACCAACGAATACACGGGGCTGTATCATGTGTTGCACGGTGCGCTCAGCCCGCTTGAAGGCGTAGGACCGAACGAACTCAAAATCCGTGAACTTGTCCAACGGCTTGGCGACACTACACAACCACCCGAAGAAGTCATTTTGGCAATGAATCCAAACGTGGAAGGCGAAGTGACCACGCAATACCTGACCAAACTCCTCAAGCCGCTTGGCGTGAAGGTTTCACGCCTTGCGCGGGGAATTCCTATGGGTAGCGATTTGGAATTTGCCGACGAAGCCACCGTTTCACGCGCCTTGCAAGGGCGTGTGGAATTGTGAGGTCTGGCTACGACGATGTCGAACAGCGTTCGCGCCTTTCAGAACCCAGTCGCAGCTGCCGTTCTTCTTCTCCTATTTCAAACTGCTCTCTGCGTTATCCCAAGACTCTATCGACTAACGTGTCGTCCATCAGCCAATCAAAATCCACGTTTTCCCGACGGTCGTTCGCATGAACGGAGAAGACCTTGTGAATGTGATAATTTTTTTCGCTCTGGAAACGGCGCATACGCTTGATAGCAGCTATTTTTGCTTCGGTGGGAACGCGATAACGCGGTTTGTCGTCGTGGCAGGACTTGAGCGTGTTGAGCTCCCAGTCACCCGTAATTGCTACGCCTTTGAAGATAATCATGGAGTCCGTCCAGCTATGCTTGGGCGCATGAATAAGATGAATTGGCTCGCCGTTCACGTACAACGTGCTTTCATGGTCAAAAAAATAGAGGTTGTTCAGTCCGTGCGTGTACGGCTCAAAGCCACGCTGCAAGTGAATTTCTGCCTCTGGAAAGGCTTGCTGCATTTCCAATGCAGTGCTGCGGTTAAAATGATCCAGATGGTTGTGTGTGCATAAGATATATTTCACGCGAATTTTTTGCTTTTTGCAGACGTGGTAGGCTTTTTTAGCGGGGCTTTCTTGGTACTCGGGACTGTACGGCGGCATTTCCACAATTGCCCCCTCACTGCCGCTAACCAAAAGCCAGCAGCCTGTTTTGAACCAATCATACTGCCCCAGTAAATACACTCCCTCACTCCACTGACGTTTGCGTGTCCGTTGTATCATGTAGTCTTTCTCCCAAAATGTATGTGTGAACAGTGCACATAGATGAAAAATTTTTCCCGCAGAACAACGTTTTTCTTTGTAGCTGACGAGGAATCAGTATATTTGTTGAATTTTGCGCTCAGAGCGAAATTCTCTCAGAGCACACAACCGTTGGTTGCATCAAGCCTTTATTCTGTTTCTTTCATTCTTTCGCGCTTAATTGTGTATGCACGTAGGAATTGACTTTGGTACAACAAACACCGATGCGGTGTGCCTGACGGAATCATTTCGCGGCATTGTCGAGCGGCGGTGGACGCTTTCCAATATGACCACTCCCGATGAAAACAGCATTTACGAAGTGCTTAGAGCAAATGACATTCGTTACGATGACGTAAGCTCGATTGCCATCACGGGCGGAAACCGCTCGCGTATTCCGCAAACGCTCTCGGCGGCATCGTTGCCGTTGCTAACCAAAACTCAACGCCCTGTTGTTCAGGTGGGCGAAATGGATGCCATTGGGCGCGGTGGTTTAGCATTGGCGGGCTATACGCATCCGTCGGACGAAGCCGTTATTGTAAGCGCAGGCTCAGGAACGGCGGTCGTCAAAGCAAGCAGTGAAGGTATTAGCCACATTACGGGTATTGGCATTGGCGGCGGTACGCTTATTGGTCTGAGCCGCCTGCTGCTCAACACGGCTAATCCCACCGAAATAGACAACATGGCTCTCGACGGCAATGCCAACGCGGTCAATCTCACCATTGGCGATATTATTGGTGGTTCTCTTGGCAGACTCCCAGCCGATGCCACTGCCGTCAATTTTGGACGTGTAGCACGCTATGGCACTCAGGCTTCGGTTCGCAAAGAAGATATTGCCGCTGCTTTGGTAGAACTTGTGGCACAAGCTATTGCGGTTGTTGGCACTAATGCAGCACGTATTCAAAACATGGAGCGCATTATCATCACGGGACATTTGGGCGACATGCACAGTATCCGCCGTGTGTTTGAGCGCGTAGCATCGTTTTCGGGCATTTCGATTGAAGTTCCTGAGCATGGTGGTTACGCCGTCGCGCTTGGTGCGCTGCTGGCAGCACAGACGCTTTCACACTAGTCGGGAACGTACACACTACACAAACGCAGCACGAGCCTCGCGCACAACCTGCATAGAATCGTATTCGCCTTCCTACTTTTTGCCAGTTTTTTTCGCCTTTGGCAGTGAAGTGTTTGTACTGCTCTTCTGTTCGCGCACAACATCGCTCAATGTTTTTGGCAAAACCCTCACCATTGCTTGTACATAGTCGAACATTGTACTGTACGACGACACATGACGCATAGAGCCATTGACATGCTGACCGTCCACGAGTTCTTGCGGCGAGATAGTACGGAGTTCGTCAGCGTTCAGCACAGAGGGCGGATGTGGTCTCCCCGCCAGCGAAGCCGCAACATCCTGCGGCAAAATACCTTGCAAGGGGGTGTTGATTATGCCCACCGTTCCCAACACTGTGGGTTGTGCTTTCGGGGCACTGCGCCGAACAATCACTACCATTTTCCAGACGGGCACGTTCGTCATCTGTCGTGCGTAGTAGGCGATAAGCGTGTCGCACGCGGGGCTGAGACCGCTCACCACCATATTGCGCTCTTCGTCATCTGCACGACGCGGGCGCAACGACTCCCGAATCTGCTCTTCGGTGTACTGGCACTGCTGTTCAGCGGCCATGACTTCTGGCGTTTTGGCGTAGGGTTTGGCCAACACAGCATTTATACGCTCCACAGCAAAAGGGTCAAGTTCATATGCTTGCACTGATGCTTGTACCGCGCCAAAGCCGAGCAGTTTGCTACGAACGGACGAATCCATCTGCTCAAGATACATCTGTCGAAACGTCATCCGTCCTTTAAGCACTGCCTCCACAAGCTCAGTAATGCCGTTGTACTTGTTGGTAAAAGGCTTCGCTGCAGAGTTCACTACCAAAACCGTTATCAATATCAAGGTTACTCTTGCCGTTCGCAGTGTTGCTTGCATTGTCTTGTGCCTCCTCGTTTTCCTCATTACTGTCATTACTGGCATTATCTTTAGCACAACGTAAAGGAGCCTCGCTGCCTCAGGCGAGGCTCTCATGCTCAATCTGGGTGATTCCGTATTGCTTGAACTTATTGCTTGATACCGAGCGTTTTGAAGAAAAATGCCATCTCAAACGCCCGTTCTTTCAGAGCATCGTACCGACCCGAAGCCCCGCCATGACCTACGCCCATGTCTATTTTCATCATCACATAGTTTGCGTTGGTTTTGTATTCACGGATTTTAGCGGTGTGTTTTGCTGGTTCCCAGTACGACACTTGCGAGTCATTTAGCCCTGTGGTCATCAAGATGTGCGGATACGCCTTGCGCTCCACGTTTTCATATGGAGCGTAGGATTTCATGTACTCGTAATACTCTTTGTCGTTGGGATTGCCCCACTCCTCGTATTCACTGGTGGTCAGCGGCAACGAGGTATCGAGCATCGAGTTTACCACATCCACAAATGGCACTGCCATGTGGACGGCTTTGAAGAGTTCAGGGCGCATATTGGTCACCGCACCCATCAGCAAGCCGCCAGCCGAACCGCCTTCGATGACGAGCTTGTCAGGATTGGTGAATTTTTCTTGTATCAGGAATTCCGCACAAGCTATGAAATCCGTAAAGGTGTTCTTTTTCTTCAAAAACTTCCCATCCAAATACCATTGTTTGCCCATATCACCACCACCGCGAATGTGAGCAATGGCAAAGACAAATCCACGGTCAAGCATGCTCAGACGCGAGGAACGAAAATTAACATCCATCGAAATCCCATATGAGCCATACCCATACAGCAGCGTAGGATTTGCGCCATTTTTCACCAGACCTTTCTTGTACACCAGCGAAATTGGAATGCTTGTGCCATCTGAGGCTGTGGCATACAGGCGTTCGGAAACGTAGTCGTCAGGATTGTAGCCGCCCGGCACTTCTTGGCGTTTGACAAGCGTTTGCTGACGGCTTGCCATGTCGTAGTCGTACGAGGAGTTTGGTATTTTGAGCGAGGTGTATTCGTAGCGCAGTTTCGTGGTGTTGTACTCAGGATTATTGCCCAAATACGCGGTGTAGCTTTGCTCAGGAAACGCCACATAGTGGTCTGCGGCTTTGTCGTCAAACACGTGAAACTTCAGTAATCCGCCGTCGCGCTCGGTCAGCACAAAAAATTTCTCGAACGCATCCACATCTTCAAGTTTGACCGTTGGTCGGTGAGCAACGAGTTCTTTCCAGTTCGCCTGAGCGGGCTTGTTTACTGGCGTTTCAACTAAGCGGAAATTCGTAGCATTATTGGAGTTGGTCAGAATAAGCAGACGATTGCCCTGATGCTCCACGCTGTACTCATGACCTTCTTTACGCGGCTCGACCACAGCAAATGTGCCTGTGGGTCGGTCTGCGTCCAACAGCGAAGTTTCGCGCGTCATCTTGCTTGCGCTAATCAAACGAAGAAATTCCCCGCTGCGTGTTTTGCTCACATAGACATCGAATTTTTCATCTTTTTCGTGGTATACTTCCACGTCTTTTGCTGGCGGCTCGCCCACAACATGACGGAAGATTTTGTACGAACGCAGCGCGTTGTCGTAAGCGTTGTAAAAGAGCGTCTTGTTATCGTTTGCCCATGCAACCGCACCACCCACAATGCCGCCTTCTTCAACGATTGCGCCTGTTTGTAGGTTTTTGACAAACAGCTTAAATTTGCGCGAACCATCGTAATCCAGCGCGTAGGCGAGCAATTCTGCGTTTGGGCTGACATCGAACACGCCCAAACGCAAGAATTTTTTTCCCTCGGCGAGTTTGTTCATGTCCAGCACAACTTCTTCCGGCGCGTTCATATCGCCCTTGCGGCGGCAGTAGATAGAATACTGTTTGCCCTCTTCGGTGCGCGAGTAGTACAGATAACCGTTTTCGCGTACAGGTGCAGACTGGTCAGTTTCTTTCACCCGACTTTTCATTTCTTGGAACAGTTGTTCTTGAAGCTGCTTGGTGTCTGCCATAACAGCTTCGGTGTAGGCATTTTCAGCTTCCAAGTGTTGAATCACTTCGGGATTGTCTTTTTCGCGCAGCCAGAAGTAATTGTCTATGCGGGTGTCGCCGTGCAGCGTCATTTCTTTGGGTTGTTTTTTGGCTACGGGCGGCGTTAGCGGTGCATTGATAGGCATTGAACTCATATCAGCTTTTGGAGCAGATTGCGGTAAAGGTGTGGTTTGTTGTTGTGGCGCACGTGCTGGCGTGCCTTTTAGCTGAGGTTGTTGTTTCACAGATTTTTTTGCAGAGCCTTGTTGTTGAGCAACAAGTTGAGCAACAAGAACGCCACTCGAAAACATTGCCAACACTAACAGCCTGACAAGAGCCTTGGTAGCCACGTGCTTGGTGATTGTTGAATCCTTCATGGTGTCTGTACGGTGAGTGTGATACAATACAATTGACTACGAACTCGTGTAGTGGTTTAACGCCGCTGTGTAGGTGCATTACAGGTTTCGATGGGTTTCTATATTACTTCTGAGCAACTCGTTCTACCGCTGCCCCAAAGACGGAACAAAGCGGTGGGACGAGCAAACTTCATACTTCATACTTTCCCTTGCGCTTCCAGCCAGCGTTCTGCGTCGATGGCAGCCATACAGCCCGTTCCAGCAGCCGTGATGGCTTGGCGGTACACGCTGTCTTGGATGTCGCCACAGGCAAACAGTCCGGGAACGTTGGTGTACGTTGAACCCTTGCGCGTGATGATGTAGCCGTTTTCATCGGTTTCTACCAATCCTTGCACGAGTTTGGTGTTCGGCTGATGCCCAATGGCAATAAACACCCCGTCAATCGCTTTGTCCTCAACCGCACCCGTTTTTACGTTTCTCAGGGCAACATGCGTAAGTTTACGCAGCCCCGAAGGCTGTATTTCGCCTTTGAATTCTTCGATTGTCGTGTTCAGCACAAAGGAAATTTTCGGATTGGTCTTGGCGCGTTCAAGCATAATCTTGCTGGCGCGGAACTCTTCGCGGCGGTGAACCACCGTCACCGAAGCACAGAAGCGCGTAAGGTAATTCGCCTCTTCCATTGCCGTGTCGCCGCCGCCAACCACTATCACGTGCTGATTGCGGAAAAAGAATCCATCGCACGTGGCGCACGCCGACGCACCATAGCCCATGTATTCAGATTCCCCTTTTGCACCCAGCAACCGCGCCGAAGCACCCATTGCGACAATCACGGCATCGGCTTCTTGCACCGTGCCGCGGTCGGTTGTCAGTGTAAACGGTCGTTTGGACGCATCAAGCGTGGTTACGGTTTCATAGAGAGATTTTGCGCCAAAGCGGTGGGCTTGCTTGCGCATCACATCCATCAACTCAGGTCCTTGAATGCCATGCTCAAAGCCCGGATAGTTTTCCACCTCAGTCGTAATCGTTAGCTGACCGCCCGGCTGCATTCCTTCAAACAGCACCACGTTCATCGCTGCTCGTGCAGCGTAGAGCGCGGCAGTGAAGCCCGCCGGACCAGAACCGATAATTGCCACAGTGTGTTTGCTCATGGTAATCGTGCAAATCGTAGAAAGATAGAGAGAGTGAGTGTCTATTTTGTCGTGAAATGCTGTTGCAGCGCGGTTTTTTTTGAGCCACATTTTGCAACCTGCAACACAACCACATTCCTTGCGAATGCAGCAAAAGCTAAGGACTTTCAATTTACAAAAACCTTTGCTTTTTCGCACACGAAAAAGACGGACAGCCGCAAGTCGAATTATCGACAGGTCGCATTATCGGTAAGACCACTCAACAAGACCTTGAACTTTGACAGACCTTGTGCTAATGCACTACCCGCAGAAGCTCAGTCTTGACGGCGTTCGCTGTCCGCACTTCGTACACATACACGCCCGTTTCGAGCATCGAAACATCAAGCAGAAAGTCGTACTGCCCCTGTGGCAAAACGCGAGGCGGCACGGAGACCACCGCCACACCAAGCGCAGAGTACAGTTTAAGCGAGAGCGTTGTTAGCTCGGCAGTTTCAACACGCAAGGTGAGTGTTTGGCTGGCAGGCTCAGGAAAATGGCTCACGACAAAGTTTTCATGGTTTTTTCCGCGTTCACCGCTTTCGGTTCTCCCAAAGGCTGGTGTAACACTCAACGCCACGCGGCAGCGTGAATCTGGCGTTTGCAGTTCATAGCCGCCCTCACCTGTGAGAATCATCGTATCGGTAATACAGCCACGCCCCACTTGCAGGGTATCTCGGTAACGCTGCACAAGCGCGGGAGCAAAGCATAACGCGAGTTCGCGGGAACTTTGCGGTGGAATATGTAGCGGAAATTGCGCTTGCGGAAATGAGAACAGCGTATTGTTCAGCAGCACAGGCGGCGTGAGCGTGTAGGGCAGTATGCCATCGTTGAACACCCGCACGGTCTCACAGGTAACACTGGTGGCGTTGGTGGTGCTGAAGGTGTAGTCTATGCGTTGCGAAAGTCCTTCCTCGAAACCCGTAGGCAGCACGCTTTGACCAAGTGTTTGACCAAGCGGCATCCTGCGAAGCGGCTGCCTGCCCTGCGCCGCCTCGAAGCGCAGCGTAAATCCTTGCAGCGTGTCGCTAACACGGCGTTTATTGCCCACCGAATCTTGCACAACAAGGGTGTAAAATGCGTCCTTGCGCGGATTCAGCACTTGCAGCGTGGTTTCAAGGGTGAAATCTTCTTTGCGAACGCTTTGCACAAGGCAATTCTGGGTTTCCTCCGCCACAACACGCACCGATGCTACACCAGAGGCGTATCGGTGTTTGTCGGCGGCAGCAAACACAAAGCGTTGGTTGCATGAATCCAGCAAGCGTTGAAGTGTCGGGGCTTCACGGTCAAAGCCGGATTCCACCTCCATAACCGCTATGCGCCGTTGCAGGCAGCCGTTGTTTATCAGCACGGTATCGCTAAAGATACCGTTGCGGTCGGAGCGAAAACACACACTCACGGCACGCTGCTGGCGCGGCGTAAGGACGATAGGTAGCGTGGTATTCACGTAAAACTCCCGCACAGCACTTGTGCGGCTTTGGGCAAATTCCAGATTGGTGAGCGTTTGGGTGGTTGAGCCGTAATTGACCAAATTCATCGTAAAGCACCGCTCCACACCCGCCGCAAGCGCGATAGCGTTGGTGGAAAGCCGAATAACTTGTTCACCGCGTAAATCTGACCGTGCATGCACAGTAAAGCCCGGCACTACCACACGAGCACGAGTGCGCTGCTCCAGCGAATCCAAAGCGAACACCTCGAACGAGCCGTCCTCGTAAGGATTGATAAGGTCTGCGCGAATGGTGACGGAATCTGCTGGACGCGGGAATTCCCCAACGCTCACCCGTGCATTGACGGGACGCACACCGGTAAAATCCCCCACATCCACCCAAAACAGCCGTGAATCTGTGAACAAATCATCACGCAGCACGGTTTCAACACCTGTGCACGTGCGGCGCGTAAACAATCGTGGCGGCAGACGGTCGGTTTCAAATCGTTGTCCACCAATGTATCCATACGAATTCGCCGACCCGTAGCCAATAGCCGTAATGCCGAACGTCGTATCTGCGGTAATACTGTGAACGCCATCGCTTATGCTAATAGTAGCAAATGCGTAGTCCGTGTTTGCAATGCGCGTAAACTGTCGCTCTTGAATTGGTCTGCCATCCAGCACAACGGTCGAGGCTTTGGTGGAAGGAATCACCACCGAAACATAGTGGTCAATAAACGCGCTCTCGGTGCTGTTGTTGGCATTTAAGCGGAATTGTTGTCCCTGAACGCTCACGAACCGATAGCGCGGCAACAACTGTTCGGCGGGCGGAAAAAGTGCCATAAACGGGTCGCCCACTGCACCGCCAGATTCAGAGGCTTTATAGCCCATCACAGCCACAGGCTGCGAGGCTTGTACTTGTGCGCTCGTGCTGATGAGCGATTCGATAAAATCACCCGCTTGCAGCGTTGCTACTGTCGAGCCGTTAATGCGAACAACGGTGCTGTCAAACGCCGCAACCACCCGAAACAGGTCGCGCCTGAGCGACGGCAAGCCCGAAAGCGGCGTGGGATATGGCACAACAAACGCATTTTGTCCCCAAGTCTCGACAGGCGGTATCTGTTCAATCAAAAAATCCCGCGAAGCGTTTGGGGCATCCACAGGTATCGAGGCGCGTTCGTGGCTGCCCAAGACCGCAACAGGCCTGTTCGATAGCACCCGCATTCCCGTTAAATCACGGTTTGGCGGCGGCAGCGCAGAATTAGAAAACACCGACGCACGAATCAAATATGCCTGACCACGTTGCAGGCGAACGCTGCTGCGGGCGAGTTGAAGAGAAGCGTTGGCGACGAACGTTACCTCCGTACTGTCTTCAACAGCAATGATAACTGCTTGCGAAGGCGTTCTGGAATTGGCAGGACGCTGAGCATCGCTGGGATAGGAGATTATCACGTGGTCGCGCCCCAGCACGTCGGTTGGAAATGCCAAAAAAGCATCACTTGTTTGACTGGCAATGCTTGCGCCGTAGAGCGAAACTTCTTCGTCGGCGGTAATGTGCATTACGCCGCGTCGTGTGGGTTCTTCCACCTCCCACAATTCTGCTTCTTGGAAGGGGATTTCTGCTCTGTACACTTCGCTTGGATTGCTGATAACAAAGTCAATCAAGCGGTTTTGACCGCTGCGGTTGATGTAACGAATTGCGCCTCGCGTGGGACGTTCGGCTCCAATGGCAATCACTAATTTGTCAAATTGGCTGCCATTGGGTGCGTGGACGTTGGGCGGAAAAGCGATAAAAAACTCTTTGCCTTTGCTGTCGCGCACAGCTTTGGGCGAGAGCGGTTGTGCAATCATTGGCACTGACACTAAGAGCAGAAAGCATATCAGTACGCTGACAGGTCTGCACAGAGTTCGTTGCGCGGCAGTACGCCAAGCGTCGGCACGAGGCAATGGTATCATGAAGGGGCTCATGGTGCTGGGTGATATTGGGGCGTATGTCGAAGTGTGTATCATTGTATCATTATGCTCGCGCAAAAGGTGTGGTCAAGGCAGGATTACTTACGTCTCTGACCACCGCAATTGCCAACTCAAACCTTGTTACGCTCTGCGTTCAGCGCACAAAATCTCGAATTGCGGCATTCACAATATCAGGCTTTTCAAACTGGGCAAAATGACCACAGTCTGGTATCATAAGCAATGTGCTGTTTTTGATGGCTTTGTGTGCTTGCTCGGCAATGTCTTGTGTGGTCATTGTTGGGTGCATAAGCGCACTGGGAATCATGTTATCTTCTGTACCGAACACAATGAGCGTTGGCTGCGCCAGCTTCCGCAAATCTTTCAAAATCGGCTCGTCAATGCTGGCACGAACACACTTCGCCATCGTCGCGCAGTATTCGTGAAAATCTATCGCTTCGGTCATAGACCATCGGTCTTTGAACATAAATTCTGCATCTTTGGGAAAATTGTAAAACCCGCGTTCGTAGTCTGCTTGCACAACGTTGTTGGGTTTAAGCAAGGTGTAGCGCGGTGTGTAGACTTGGCGAATAAAATTGCACTGCTCTTCATTAAACTGCTCGATGCCCGCCGGGGCAATCAACACCAGACGCTTGATTTTTTGAGGAAACCTGAGCGCAGCCCGCATACACACTTGGGCACCGAATTGATGCCCCAGCACAGTAACAGATGGCAGTTTCAGCGAATCCAGAAATTCTGCCAATACGGTGCTGTAAAACTGAATACTGATAGTAGAGCTTGTACTCGAACGCCCATAGCCGGGCAAATCCAACGCCACACAACGATACTCAGAACGCAAAGCACTAATGTTCTTATCCCACGCTGGAAGATAACTGGCTAATCCATGCACAAACACCAGCACGTTTTTACTCTCACGATTGCCTTCGTCCACATATGCAATGTCCAAGCCGTTTGCAAGACGTTGTTTCTTTACGGTGAATGTGTATGGTTGCAACACATCGGCGCAGCGTTTTGTGGCAGCAGGATTCACTGAACCTCCTGCTGAAACAGGCTTTTCGCCGGCTCCCTGAGCGAACACAGCATGAACACTACCTTCAAGCACCATGAGCAACCAACAATGCTCCGCAAACCATATCAACGAAACAAGAACGGCAAGAACAGATGTTCTTGCCGAGTTCTTGGCATAGACCTTGACATGTACATAGCGTTGGTGGTAGTTCATGAACGTTACTCACACAATAAGATAAATTCACACCGGAAAGCAAAGAAATTCTCAGAGAGAAACCAGAAAGAACCTTGCACAGAGTGTCTTTAAGGGATTCTGACCGATTGCAGTTCCTTTATCACACGTTCATATGTCCGTGCGCGGGCAACGTGGTTGAGCTCTCGTTCCAGTACCGGCAACAGGCGGTCAAAATAGCCTTTGATAACAAAATCTGACGCGCCTTGTTTCATCAATTCGACAATTTTTGATTCGTTTATCACGCTTGATACAACAATCACAGGAACGGGATACACACCGCGCTGCTGCCGCGCAGCGTTAAATTCTTGAACAATTGCCAGAGCATCGTGGCAGGTAAATGTGGGATGAATGTGGTAGTCACACAAAATCACATCCCATTCACTTGTGGGCAGTATTGCTTTGAGGTCTTCAGCAGACTCCACACGCTCTGAAGACGTAGCAATATCGTTGTAATTCAGAAATTTGCAGAGGATGTCCGCATCCAAAGCTGAATCCTCTATCATCAAAAGTCGCAGCGAAGATACCACTGTACGCTCACGCAAAAATCAAACAAGTATTGAATTATGGATGTGTGCAGTTCACACACGGTGTGAACGTTGCCGTCGCGCTTCAAACATCACCAACGCAGCCGCTACTGAAGCATTGAGCGAGGGAATCGTCCCCGCAAGCGGAATAGCAATGACTTCGTCGCAAAGTTGTCGGACGGTGTGGCTTATGCCACGCCCCTCGTTTCCAATGACTATCACTGCTGCTTCGTCATAGATAGCCTCTGTATAAGGTTTTGAGCCACTGCTGTCCAAGCCAATCAGCCGAAAACCCGCACCTTTGCAATCTTGCAGAGATTTAGCAAGATGTGGCACTCGTGCCACAGGCAGGTACTCCAACGCTCCAGCACTGATTTTCATGGCTGTACCTGACAAAGGCGCAGATTTACTCTCCGGTACTATCATTCCCCGTATCGCTGCACATTCGGCACTTCGGGCGATAGCACCCACATTATGAGGGTCGCTCACACTGTCTAATGCTACTAAGAGTGGCTCGTCTTCTGTGGCAAAGGCTTGGTCTATCAACGCCGAGATGCTTAGTGTTTTGAGGGCTGAAACCAATGCTATCACGCCTTGGGCAGTGGATTGACCTCTTGTAATCTCACGTTCAAGCATACTGAACTTGTGCTTGTCCATTATTGCGACAGGAACACCCCGCTTTTGTGCTTGTAACCGCAAAGCATCTATGGACGAGCCTTCTGCGCCAAATTGCACGAAAATTTTTTCGACTGATGATTCTTCGCCGTTATTGGCTGCAAGTGCTTCTGCTACTGGATTTCGACCAAAAATATACACGATTGGCTTCGTCTTTACATGATGTTTACAAGACGCTGTGTTTGCAAGAGCGCGTGCCGCCACTGCCCACTACTGAACTGTATTAGCTGTTAAACTGTGAAAATATACGAAAAACCTTGCTCTTCGTCAATGGATAATTCTTGCCTTGTGTATATCCTTGCAACACCGCTCCTTGCAACACTGCAAAACTTTGCTTTACCAACCTTGACAGCTATATCTACATGTTATCAAATTGTAACATTCAGGCTCTCGGTGCATAATACACAGGTAATACGTAAACGGTAAGTTTGTGGATTATGTGAGACAACAAAGAGATGTGAGACAACAAAGAGAAATTTTTATTCACAACTTCGTGTTTTCTATGCACACCGAACCGCTACTCGTGTATCAATTCTTACACAATCGTTTTCTTCGTGGCTTCGCAACGCTCCTCTTCGTGGCAATCTGCTTTCTAAGTCTGTTAGGCAGCACGGCGTTTCTTTTCGGTCAAAGCAGCCAAACTCCGCCACCAAGCGGCACAGGCGTTATCACAGGCAAAATCAGTGATGCCGAAAGCGGCGACGTGCTGCGCGGCGCAACCGTCCAAGTGTTGGACACCCGCAAAGGTGCTATTGCTGATGTCAAAGGCACGTTTACTGTCCGTGGCTTGGCAGCAGGCACATACAAACTCAAGTTCAACTACATTGGCTACAAAAGCAAAACAGTCGAAAACATTGAAGTCAAAGACGGTCAGACCGTTAATGTCAGCGTTGTTCTTGAATCGGCAGCAAAAAAAACCGATGAAGTCGTCGTTGAGGTCAAGCGTTTGAATGACAACGCTGCTGCCATGCTTGCCCAACGCAAGAACGCAGCGCAGGTGAGCGACGGCATTGGCGAAGCAGAAATCAAAAAGTTGCCCGATGCCGATGCCGGACAGGCTCTAAAGCGCGTTCCGGGCGTTACGCTGGTCGACGGCAAGTTCATCTACGTACGCGGCGTAAGCGAACGGTATAGCAACACAACGCTTAACGGTGCGGCACTCACCTCGACCGAACCTGACAAGAAAGCCTTTGCGTTCGATATGTTCCCGTCGGAGTTCCTCCAAAACGCCAACGTTGCAAAATCATTCACACCCGATTTACCCGGCAACTTCGCCGGCGGATTAGTACAACTCAACACCATAGATTTCCCCGAAGGCTTTATGGTGCGCTTTAGCGCGTCGAGTTCGTACAACACGAACGTCACACTCCGTAACAACGAATTTTTGGCGGCACCGGGCAGCAGCAGCGATTGGCTGGCGTTTGGTGGAAGCTTGCGTGCCTTGCCCGCAGATATGCCTGCGAACCGACGCGAAATGAACGAACTGCTCGCAGGAGTCAATCGCGGCGACCAAGCATCCATAACACGCTGGCAAAACTTGGGGCGTTCGTTCAGCAATCAAACGCTTCGCCAAGAACGCCAAACGGCTGCACCAAACACCAGTTTTAGCGTTGCTATGAGCAACATCTTCAACGTTGCCGACAACGATTTGGGCGTGATAGCCTCGTTGAGCTACGGCAATGGCTACCAAATTAACACCATTGAGCGCAACGGTATTTTGGCAGACCGCTCACCGCTTTTTCGCACAAACGGCTTGCAGTCGCAACGTTCGGCTTCTTGGGGTGGTATGCTCAACGTAGCATACAAAATTGGCGACCACAGTTCCATTAGCTTCAAGAACATCTACAACCGCTCTATGGACGACGAAGCGGTGGATTTAGAAGGTCAAGACCTTGGATACCAGTTTTTAGACCTGCGGATGCAGAGTTTTCAGTATGTGGAAAAAGAACTCTATTCGGGTCAGCTTTCGGGCGAACATACCATCAAAGACGCAAACAACCTTCTTTTGGATTGGAAAGCCTCCTATTCTTCATCCTTGCGCGACGAACCCGATTTTCGCCGATTCCGTTACACACGGCAAACAATCGAGGCAATGTCAAACCCAAATTTGCCCTATGAAGTGCAAGTCATTCAGTCTCAACAAGGCGACGGCACTCGTGCAGGACGATTTTTCTCGAAACTCCAAGAAAATGCCTTCAGCGGTTCTCTTAATGCCACGCTTCCTGTTGAGGCATTGAGAATAAAAGTTGGTGGTTTAGCAGAACAACGCACACGGAGTTTTTCCGCACGCTCAATAACAATTATCGAACCACGCAACGGCGGCATCAATGTTAATTATTCGCTGCCACTGAACGAGGTGTTTGCGCCATCGAACTTCCGTATAGATGGTCTTGGCATTTCCGAAGACACACGACTAAGCGATGCGTACACTGCCACGGAAACCTTACTTGCAGGCTACGCTATGGCAGACGTACCGTTTGAACTTGCAGGCTTAAACTTACGATTGGTCGGTGGGCTGCGATTTGAAGCCAATACCCAAGTGCTGAACAGTTTTGCCGTCAATGACCAGCCCGTAAACGTCAATCTGCCCACAAATGACCTCCTGCCTTCGCTTAATTTGGTTTGGAAGGCAAGCGAAAACAGTAACGTGCGGCTTTCGGCAACGCAAACGCTTGCTCGACCATCGTTGCGCGAATTTGCACCGTTTGCGTTTTTCGACTTTCAACAGCAAGCACTCATTCAAGGCAACCCTGAACTCAAGCGGGCGTTGATTCAAAACTACGATGTTCGCTATGAACTTTTTCCGGGCGTGGGCGAGGTCATTTCTGCAAGCGTGTTCTACAAAAGCTTCCAGGATGCTATTGAAGAAACCATTTTCCCCCAGCAAAGCGAGCTCACGCGCACGTTTGCTAACGCTGAAGGCACGGCAATCAACTACGGCTTTGAAGTTGAACTTCGCAAAAATCTTGCCTTTCTGGGCAGCTATGGCGAAAACTTCGTTTTTAATGCTAACTACACATTCGTTCGTTCTGAACTCACCGTTCTGCAAGGCGGCAAAACCGATACACGCCCAATGTGGGGACAATCGCCGTTTACGCTGAACGTTGGTCTGTATTTTACCGAACCAACGCTTAAAACCAGCATCAACATTGCCTACAACACCTACGGTCAGCGCATCATTCAAGTTGGTCAGCGCGGTGCGTTTGCCTTTGAAGACCCGCACGTGTACGAGTTACCACGTGATGTGATTGATGCTTCGATTATCCAACCCTTCGGTGAAGGGTTTGAAGCAAAATTCACAGCCCGCGACATCCTCAACCAGCAACTTATCTGGAAACAAGGCGGCGAGCGCGTTGCATCGAATTTGCGCGGCGCAACGTATTCGCTTGGCATTAGTTACCGCATTCGGTAAAGTTTGTTTAACGTCATTCAACTGCATTTCAACTGCACATCGTGTTAAGCACTATTTTTTTCACCCTCAAAAGGAGTTCTTCATGAATCGCTTGATTTTTCTTGCAATTGTCGCCTGGATAGGTTTTGGCTGTATAATGCCGGTGTTTGCACAAACCATTCGCCTTGTTAGCCCAGCATCAGGCGAAGTGCTGCGTGCTGGAACGTCGGTGGACGTTGTTTGGGAAACGACAGGCACGCTTCGCAGTAGCTTTCGCTTAGAATTCGCTACCTCTCCAGCCGGCCCGTTTGTCAATGCTGCAACCATTACCTCGTTTACTGGTCGCTCCAATGGTGCGTTTCGTGTGCCTTCGGAATCCACGACAACGTTGTTCGTGCGCCTGACAGCTCTTAACGCCGATGGCTCGCTGAGTTCCGTTTCTGCAACAAACGGTCCGATAAGTATTGTTCGACCGCTTCCAACCCGCAGCGACTCAATCTTGCGTGGTAGCATTGCTCAAGGTCAGACCGTTACCTTGAGTCCCAGCAAGGTCTATTCGCTGGACGGATACGTGTACGTCAATGGCACGCTTCGCATTGAGCCGGGAACGGTTATTGTAGGCGACACCGTCGGTCAAAACTCGGCGATTTGCGTCAATCGTGGTGGTATTATTTTTGCTAACGGCACAGCTTCACGTCCTATCGTCATGACGAGTTCGGCACCTCCCGGAGAGCGTTCGGCGGGCGACTGGGGCGGTTTGCTTATCTGCGGACGCGCTCGCACCAATAACCCGGGCGGCACATCCACGCTCGAAGGCGGCATTGCTAACGTCGCAACGGGTGACGGTGTGTTCGGCGGCACTGATGACAATGACAGCAGTGGCGTTGTGCGCTACGTGCGGATTGAATTTGCGGGTATTGCCGCAGCACCGAACCAAGAATTGAACTCGCTCACTATGGGCGGCGTTGGTCGCAGAACACGTATCGAGTATGTACAATGCAGCTACGGCAACGATGATGCGTTTGAATGGTTCGGTGGTACAGTGGATGGGAAATATTTGGTTGCCACAGCAGCACTCGACGACGACTTCGACGGCGACAATGGCTGGAGCGGCCGTGTGCAGTTTGGTCTTGCACAACGGTACCGCCTTCGTGCCGACGTTTCCACAAGCCAAGCATTTGAAATGGATAACGACGCAGGCGGCAGTTTGAACCAACCACTAACTCGTGCGGTGTTCTCCAACATAACAGCCATCGGTCCTGTGCAAGACAACAGCTGGACAACGGGACGCGGCGACAATCAATTCAACTCGTTTTTTGGTGCTGGTGCTCAATTGCGCCGCAACGCTCGGGTCTCCATTCTGAATTCAGTGTTTGTAGGCTGGCGGCGTGGTATTGAACTTCTGAGCGCAGGCACACAAAACGCAGCAGCACAGGATTCGATACAAATCCGCAACAACAGCTTCTACGGTATTCAGGGAGCAGCACTGACAACCGACGGCGGCACAGCAGGCACCCCTCCAATCCTTCCTGCAACATGGCTTGAAACGCCCGCAAACAACAACCTCGTTTCGGCGGCATCGGTTTCGCCTGCATTGCTCACCAACCCGTTTGCGGAAAACACGAATGCCTTCAATCCGCTTCCAGCACGAAATGCACCATATTTGACAGATGCCACAACGTTCCAGCACCGCGGCGCAGTTGCTATTGACGACCCCTTCTTTGAGCGCGTGCCGTTCAGAGGTGCGTTCAGCAGCGAGATTGCTCGACGCTGGGATTTGCCTTGGGCAGAATACGACCCCCAAACCTTTGAATACCGTGCCGGTGGTGCCACACAACGTCTTTCCACAAGCGTTCGCACGGCAACGCCCGCGCTAACCAACCTGAATGTCGTTACTTTTCCCAATCCCACAAGTGACATTGCAACCGTGCGTTACAATCTGCCCACATCTTCGCTTGTAACGGTAAAAATTATTGATGCGCTTGGTTCGCTGGCAAGCGTTGTGGCAAGCGGCGTACAGCAAGAAGCAGGCATTCACGAGTTCCGCATAGAAACACGAAATCTGCCAAGCGGTGCTTACTTGGTGCAAATTATTACCAACGAAGGCATGGCAACCGAACGGTTCAGCGTGGTAAAATAACCCCGTTTTTGTGCAATTGCTAGTTTCTCCCTCTCTCACAGACTACTCTATAAGCGGCACAGCAGCAATGTTGTGCCGCTTTGTTTTTCTTAGCTGTTTATCTCTTAGCTGTTATCATCGTGCAATGCGTAAGTTATTCATTACAAAGAGTTTGCACTATACATCCTCTTTAGTCCTCCTTATTAAGGGAAGCCGAAGCAAATTATTTGATATATTCGATGATTGCCAGACGTGTTTCCGTTTTTTTAAAGATTTTTAAAGAACGGTTAGCTGCAAATATCCGTAGATTTGCGTTTTCACCGTTTAACCGTTTACATTCACGTTTTTACGAGGATTCACGATATGAAAAGTCCTATACGATTGTGCTTTGCTGTTGTCGGCGTTTGGACGTTTTTTTGGGCATTGATACATGTTCCCTCACTTCACGCTCAAGGTGTTACCACGTCAGCTCTGAGCGGCACGGTAAGTGACGGAACGGAATATTTGCGCCAATTAGACGAAGCGTTAGCGGGCAAAATTTCGATGGAAGAGGTGAAAAATCGTTTTGTCTCAGGCGCAAAAGTTTCGGCTTTGCACTTACCTTCTGGAACAACATATAACGCTGTCGTTCGCTCTGATGGATTTTACAATCTGCGCGGTTTGCGTGTGGGCGGACCGTACAAAATCACCGTTACGGCTGTGGGCTACAAAAAAGAAGAAAGCAAAGACCTTTTTCTCACACTCGGCGAAAACCGCCGTTTGGACTTTGCGCTCACGGCTGCTGAGACAACATTGGGCGAAGTTACTGTAACCAGCAATCGTAACACCCGCTCGGAATCTCGCATTGGAGCTGGGGCAGACATTTCCACTGCACAACTCGAGTCGCTGCCAACTATCGCACGCGCTTTGCAGGACATGGCACGCACAAATCCGCTTGTGGTGGGCAATAATCTCGGCGCGGGCGACAACGTAGGCGGCATAAGCATTGCAGGGCAAAACAACCGTTTTAATAATCTACAAGTGGATGGTGCGGTAGGCAACGACGTGTTTGGCTTAAACACCACCGGCGCGCCTGGTGGTCAAGCAAATGCGCAGCCAATTTCGCTGGACGCTATCGCCGAAGTGCAGGTTGCAGTGGCTTCCTACGACATCCGCCAAAGCGGCTTCACAGGCGGCTTAGTCAATACAGTTACTCGTTCGGGAACAAATAAGCTGGAAGGTTCGGCGTACTTTTATGGTAAAAATCAAGCTCTTGTCGGACGCAGCCCCGATGAACTCCGTACGCCATTTCCCACGTTTGCCGACAACTTGTTTGGCGCACGTCTGGGCGGGGCAATTATCGAAAACACGCTCTTTTTCTTTCTGAGCGCAGAGGCAAAATTCCTCACAAGCCCCTTAGAACTTGGCATTAACGACCCTCGTGCGGCAAATAATTTCCCCGTTCCAGCGGACTCCTTGCGCCGCATTATTGATATTGCTCGCCGTCAGTACAACTACGATGCTGGCACGTTTGACACCTTCACCCGCACCCAAAGCGATGTCAAACTCTTCGGGCGCATTGACTGGAATATCTCGGAAAATCACAAACTCACGCTTCGGAGCAATTACGTGAACGCCACGCAAGACCGCGGCGTTGACCGCAATCCGTTTTCGCTGTCGTTTTCAAGCATGCGCTACACTTTCGGCAGTGCGCAAAACACCACCGTACTCCAACTGAACTCGAACTTTGAAAATTTTGCCAACGAACTTCGCGTTTCATACGCACTTGTGCGGGAGGCACGGCAGAATTTTCAAGGTGGGAACTATCCTTACGTACAAATTGGTGTTGCGCCGAACAGAAACGTAGCAATGGGCGTAGAACAGTTCTCGCAAGCAAATTCGCTCGACCAAGATTTAATTGAAATCACCAATGATTTTACGCTCTTTGCAGGCGCACACACCATCACCATTGGCACACACAATGAAATTTTCACCTCGCGCAACGTCTTTTTTCCATGGTACTTTGGCGCGTACTTGTTCGGCAGCATTCAGGATTATGCCAACGGAACGCCGTTTGGTTTTATCAATCGCTTTAGCACCGACAAAACGCGCTTCGGCAACACTCCAACGGCGGTATTTAACTCGGTGCAGCTTGGCTTTTACGCCCAAGACGAGTGGGACATTCTCGCAAACTTGCGCCTGAATCTGGGCATTCGAGGCGAGTTCTTTTTGCTGCCCACTGCTCCCTACGATAATCCGCTCGTAGCGCAAGCATTTCCCGGCTTTCGCACCGATGCTGTGCCGTCGAATTCTGTGCTTCTCTCGCCGCGCGTGGGTGTTCGCTGGGATGCAAGCGGCGACAAGGGTTCGACGATTGTTCGCGCTGGAACGGGCTTGTTTACAGGACGTTCACCGATTGTGTGGCTATCGAATCAATTTAGCAACACCGGTGTTGATGTGGCGACGAACTTTTTGTTCGGTCCGAGTGCGCCCAATCGCATGACCGCCGGCAACCGCTTTTTGAACCCCAACAACCCTCCAGCGCAGCCGGCGCAAGCCTTGCAGCCCGGTCAATACCAAGCAACCGTCAACATCATTGACCCAAATTTCCGCCTTCCGCAAGTCTGGCGGTCAAACATTGGCATTGACCAACGCTTGCCCGCAGGATTTGGTGCAACGCTGGAAGCACTGTATTCAGCCAACATAAACTATCCGCTTTATCGTAATCTGCGGCTTGGGCAGTCCACGCCAAACCGCATTGACGGGCGACCAATGTACCGCTACAATGGCGGCGAAAACAACACACCGCTTGCTCGTACCCTCGATTACGCCTTCTTTTTGACGAACATCAACGCGGGTTATAGTTTTAACGTTATGGCACAAATCGGCAAAGTGGCGGGCGCAGCGGGCGATGAGCCTGAGAACGTGAGCGATTTCGTGAAAAACTTGGGGGTCAATCTTGCCTACACCTACGGCGAATCATGGGATGTGAACAGCAATCCGGGCTATATTGCTGATGAGAACTACCTTGTTCCAGCTGCTGACCCCAACAACCTGCCGCTTACCCGTTCAGTATTCGACATTCCGCATCGTTTGGTGCTGACCTTGGGGTACAGATTTGAGTACGGCGCGCCTCTGTTTAGTGGCGATGCAAGCGGTGGCAAATGGGCAACCACGATTTCGCTGTTTTACGAAGGGCGTTCGGGGCGTCCGTTCAGCTACGTGTATGGCGGTGCGGACGATGTCAATGGCGACCGCATGACGATTTACCCGACAAACAACGACCTTATTTTTGTGCCAGCTAACCGCAATCAAGTGTCCATGAGTGATGCCGAATGGCGTGCGCTTGACAGCTACATTGCGGCAAATCCAGAATTGAACAGCTATCGGGGGCAAATTATGCCGCGTAATGCTGCACGTGAGCCGTGGGTCAATCAAGTAGATATGAACATTTTGCAGGATATTCCAACCTTCAACGGTCAACGCTTACAACTGTCGCTGGCAGTGCTGAATGTGTTGAATTTGCTAAACCCTGACTGGGGACATCAGCAGTTTGTGCAAAACCCGCTTGGCGACTTTAGCGGACAAACACGCTTTTTACTTATGCAGCACAACGGCTATGAAGCCGATGGTCGCCCAAAGCTGAATTTTACTGCACCGGCAACCGTGTTCACCAAAGACAACTTGCTTTCGCGTTGGCAAATGCAGTTCGGCGTTCGGTATATTTTTTAACGAGGGCGAAGACGGGATTGTTGTCAACAGGAGGTTCTCAAGTTGGGTGCCAAGTTGGCATCAAGAGTTTGCTCAAGAGCCTGTGGAGGCATCTTCCACAGGCTCTTGCATTGGAAGAACGTATCAAGAGCGCATGACGTGAACGATTTCCGCCACAATACTGAGCGCAATTTCGGCGGGTGTTTCAGCATGAATATTCAAGCCAACGGGGGCGTGAATGCGGGACAGTTGCTCGTCGGTAAAGCCTGCTTCTCTGAGCCGCTCACAGCGTTTTTCGTGCGTTTTGCGGCTGCCAAGCGCACCAATATAGCGCACGGGTTTATTCAGCACAATCTTGAGCGCATCGTCGTCAATCTTGGGGTCGTGCGTAAGCGTTACAATGAACGTGTTCTGGCATGTTGCCCCGTCCAACCCAAGCATAGGCAATGCTTCATTTGGCCACTGCTCCAACAGCATATCGGGTTGTGTGCCAGCAAAACGCTCAGAATGAGCAAATACGCCGCGCGGGTCAATCACCACAACGTCAAAATCGAGCTCCTTTGCTAAACGCACCAAATGCAGGGTAATGTGCGCCGCGCCCACAATGACGAGCTTTGGCGGCAGCGGAAACGTATGCACAAACACGGGTTCCCCACACACCACCACTTCCGCGCTGCTCCCCTTGGCAAGCAGAGCAAGCGCGGTGGTTTGTACTTCTTCCAGAAACTCTTGCCCAGCACCGTTCAGTGTTCCTACTGTCCGCCCATCACTAAACACTAAGCAATGCCCAAACTGTTCGGCACTCAGCCTTGTGAGCATCGCGCAGGGCGTTCTGCTTTCCAGCGCTTGACGGTACGCCTGCCAGACGGCTTGCTCCTGTTCGTGCAAATGAAATGCTATGTGCGGCTCAATCAACACTTTCACCGTGCCTCCACACGACAATCCCACAGACCACGCTGTTTCGTCTGCCACAGAAAAGGTCATCGTGGTCGGAGTTCCTGTTGTAAGCACAGCTTCGGATTCTTCTATCACAAAGTTTTCAATACATCCGCCGCTGACTGAGCCTGCAATAAGCAGTTCGCCCGTTTCATCGAAGCGGACAGCCATGCTTGCCCCTGCTCTGCGCGGCGCACTGCCCCATGTTTGCAGAACCGTTGCCAGTGCAAAAGGCTGCTCTGCATCGTCTTGAATCCACTGTTCAATGGTCGGAAGAATATCACGCATAGCTGTTGTTGGTTGGTCATTATTGAGTATTGTTGCAGGTGTGCAAATTACAGAGTTTCGCATCTATACGCAACGCTTTCGGCTTACCAACCGCCTGAGCACGGGACTAACCAAGTCTTCGCCGATAGTATGCCGTCCACGCACTTATCCCTAACGTCCCCACAAGTGTTGGCAACAGCCAGACGAGAAGCACAGGCAAGAAGGTAAGATTGACAACACAAAACGCCGTCACCGCAGCAATATAGCTACCCACCATGCGTGACAGATGCTTGAACAACCATGCGCTTTGTTCCGTGCTGTCACTCAGAAAAGAGTGCATATCGCGTAGGCTGATGCTCAGGCATATCGCGCCGAACACCATTGCCACCCACCCAAATTGCTCGCCATGAGTGACAAGCCATACACCGCGCACAAGCAGCAGCGAACCACCCAACACCGCCAGCAACGCGGCAATCCAATCTTGTTGTTCGGCTTTCGCGTCAGCAGATTTCCGTTTTGTCAGCCGTTCACCCGTGAACACCAGATAAAAACTGAATATTGCCACGTAGAATAAAAACTGCTGCGGGTGCAGCAAACTCATGACCACCGCCGATGCGCAGACCACAGCCATCGACCAATAGTACGTTTTGCCCATAAGGGCGTGGATATGATTGCCTTTAGGAGCAATCATAGCTGCACATCCAGCAAGGAGTGCCGTTGTGCCGCCCGCAATGTGGGCAGCAAGGAATGACTTGAAAAGAATGTCCATTGTTGTTGAGTGATGAAAGGTGCAACATAAGCTAAAAGGCTTGCTACACCTTGTGTTAAGGCAATATAAGTTTTTTCGTTTTTTACCAAAAACTGGGTTTGAACACCATCACCGCAACAATCGCTACTGCCAAGATGTTCAGCGTTACGCCAAGAATCGTTGCACGGCTTTCGAGCGCACGAAATTCTGCCGATTGCAGACCGAACTGCTCTGCGGCAGCAATTTGCTTCCGCAACGTTGGCGTGTAGAACGGCAATGCTATCACGCCCTGCAACACAAACAACACTTCGCCCAACAGCACCCAAGGCGTTGTGATGGAAATGTCACCAACAAACAGCATAACATGCCCCGTTGCCAATGCAAGAAAATATGCGGGATTAGCAATCCAATCGTCCAAGCGTTTGATGCCACGCAAAGCAAAGAGCGTGTGTTCGGGATTCATTTTGCCAAGCGTAAGCCAAAGCGCGTAGCTCATGTTTGCGCCCACAGCAATAATAGCACAGAAGATGTGCGCGAGTTTGAGGATAAGATAACCGTTCATAGTGTGTTGAGTATATTGTGTTGAGTGTATGTAGTTGAACAACATGCAGAGTGTCCCGTGCAAAGCACAAGCACAGAGCCTGCTCAGAGAGACAGTATGATGAGTGCTTGCACATTCACAGGACGAATTTACGGCGTTTTTTGAGGCGTGTTTACAGTTTGGGGCGTTCGGTAACGACGTTGGGGCAAATGGTAGTAGCCCCAAGACTACAAGAGCGGTTTGGGGTGAATAGCAAAGGTAAAATCGTGCGTTTGGGGTGAACGGCTGGGCGTGTTCAGGTAAGGTCAAGGTGATGCAGTTTACCCAATATCTCCTGCTGAAGCGAACGGGAAACTGGAATGGCAACATCCAGAAACGGCAGGTGCAATTTGTACCCCTGAGCATTGCCAGACACTTTGTGAATGCGATGCAGATTCACAATGTAGGACTTATGGCAGCGAAAAAAATTGCTGTGCGAACGCAACTGCTCTTCCAACGACTTCAAAGTGGCGCGAAACAGGATTTTTCTCACCGTTTCCGAGGATTCATACAACAGCGTCACGTAATTGTCGCTTGCCTGAATGCACAGAATTGATGCGGGATTGAGTTCATACTGTTCTTTCGTGCTTGCACCTGTAAGAACAATGCGCTGCGGTGGTACACGTTGTCGAGCATCGGCATGGTATAGAGATTGCAATTCGCGCTGTTTTTCAATATTTGAGGTGATTTGTGCGGCGGCATCAACATATTTTTTCCAATATTGCCGCTCCAGCAACAGCGTCCAGATAATCACTGGCACCAGACCAACGGCAAACGACCAGAGAATAAAGAACAGCAGAGGCTTCCAGTGCAGCCCAAAGGAAAACACGATGCGTGAATAGATAAAGTTCAGTACGCCAATAAAGGTGATGTTCCACAGTATGAACCCAATGTGCTTACCAACGTTCCACCGCTCTTCATCAAAAAAACGCGGGAAAATGGGCTCAAAGACAAAAAAATTTATCATCATGCCCACAAACGTAATAACGCCATAAAAGCCAATAACAAATGTTTTCCAAGCACTTTGGTAGCCTGAAATCCCGAAGGGTTCAAACACCAGCAGCACTGAAGCAACACCAATGCCGAAGAGCATTGAAATCAGCACGCGCTTTGCAACATCGGTTTCAAGCGGAAATGGACGCGAAAGTATGGATGTGAGGGCTTTTAGCACGGGCAACGAAGGTAATACGGTTGTGTTTACCATACAAAGCTACAATTTTTCTCAGAATCATCAAACCGTTGGCGAAGACCTTGCACGGCTCGGAAACAAGGCGTATATTCGGAAGATAGATTATTCGCGTTGTTGAGCGTATACATGATTTCTCGCTCTTTTCACGGTCAAGGGGCTGCATCAGGCGCATCCAAGTAACATCCAAGTAATGCTGTATTTCCACAACGTTCACCGTTTTTGCGTATTGTTCATTGCTGGCATAGTGCTGCTGGCTGCTGGCGGTAGTTTTCGGGACGATGCTCAGGCTCAAGAGCGTGTGCGCGTTCGTTCCAAAAGCAGCAGCATCATAGACAGCCTCAAGGGCATACTGCCTACAACCGAAGGCGCAGAGCGCGTCAGAACGCTCCGTGCGCTTGCATGGGAGCAACGCCGCTTTGACTTAGCACAATCGCTGGATTTTGCTTTGCAAGCGGTCGATGCTGCCCGTGCATCGTCTGCCAGTGATATTCAGCGAGAACTTCCGCCTTCGCTGAACGTGCTTGGTGTTGCCTACCGTAACATAGCTAACTATCCCAAAGCGATGGAGGCATTTTTGGAGGCTCTGCGAACTGCCACCGAACTTACAATACCACGCGAAGAAGGCTATGCGCACAATAACATTGGCGATCTCTATCGAATACAACGCAACTACACGTGGGCTATTGAAAACACCAACAAAGCCCTGAGCATTTTTGAGCGCATCCAAGACAAACAAGGCATGGCGTATTGCTACATGCGGCTTGGTGAAAATGGTGAGGCGCAAGGTCAGTACGATATGGCATACACGAACTATCTGCGCTGCTACGACTTGCGTCGCCAACTCGCCGACACGACCGCTATGTACGTAGCTCTTTCGCACGTGGGCGATATTCACCGCCTGCAACGCCGTTTTGGCGAGGCTCTTAAATGCTACTCCGAAGCCCTGCAGTTTATGAAGCAGAGCAATGCCACTGCTGACGTGGCACTGACGCTGCGCCGTATGGCTTCCACACACTACGACCACCAGGATTATCAGCAAGCCATTGCCTTAGCCACAGAGTCGCTGGAACTCAGCAAACGCACCAATTTCAAAGTGGATTTGCAAGATGCCGCCGAAGTGCTGTGGAAAAGTTATGCCGCGCTCCGGCAATTTGAGCAAGCATACCACTACCAGCATCTTTACTTGGCACTGCGTGATTCCATAACAAGCGAACAAAGCGTCAAAAAGATTGCCGCATTGCAAATCAACTACGAAGTGCAACGCAAAGACTCCGAACTTGCACTCGTTCAGCAGAACGCGAGGCTTGTGCGCTGGAGTTTGGGTGCTGGTCTGGTGTTTGCGCTCATATTAGCTGCTGTACTGTATAACCGCTACCGTGTCAAACGCGACGCAAACCATGAAATTTTACGACAGCAACACATCTTGCAAGAAAAATCCCGTGAAATCGAACTTGCCAACCATGCCCTCCAACTTGCTATTCAACAAGCCGATAAACTGTTGCTCAACGTGCTGCCCGAATCCATTGCACAGCGCATGAAATCAGGCGAAACGCGCATTGCCGAACAATTCCCCGATGCAGCCGTGCTGTTTGCTGACATTGCTGGCTTTACAAACCTTTCTGCCACCACTGAACCGCACGAACTGGTAGATTTGCTCGATGGCGTGTTTTCCGAATTTGATGTGATTGTGGCACACTATGGCGTAGAAAAAATCAAAACCATTGGCGACGGCTACATGGTCGTGTCGGGCGTTCCCAAACCTCTTCCACACAATGCGCGCACCCTTGCATTTGTTGCATTAGACATGATGCAAGCCGTCACACGATTTAACCGCACACACGGCACTACGCTTGCGCTGAGAATTGGGATGCACAAAGGTTCGGTGATTGCGGGCGTGATTGGCAAACACAAATTTAGCTACGACCTTTGGGGCGACACGGTGAACACGGCAAGCCGCATGGAATCGCACGGCGCGGCGGGAAAGGTTCATGTTTCGGAGGAAGTGTACGAAGCCCTGAAAGAAAAGTTTGCGTTCGAGGAGCGCGGCGAGATGGAGATTAAAGGCAAAGGCACGATGCGCACGTGGTTCTTGACGGGCTTCAAGCATATTGCTCCGCAAGGCGCGTGATAATAATCTTTGCTTCGCGCAAGACGGAAAAAATTTTCCGTAGATCATCCTCATGAGAAGCCGAATACTCAATACTTTCCGTATAAGTATTGCCATCCAAGACCAAAAAGAACCAATTCCTCCCAACAACATAGCAGCCGTACAAAGGATACGAAATTGCATTCAGTGCTCTTGAAGCAATCATTTCTACCAATAGCTGCGCACGTGGGTCAGATTCGGCGGCGCGTTCTTTTTTGTATTCGTGTAAAAAGAAAAATGGTTGAATGGGCTTTGCTTTGCCCGTAGCAACGACGAAATCTACTCTGCCTGACAGAACAATCTCATTCTCCTGTCTATCACGCACTGTTGCTGTCAGTATCCGTTGCGTAAAAACCCGAAATTTTTCGGAATTGTACCGAGCTAAACTTACCAACGGGGCTATAAACTTAAATTTCAACTCATCCTCATTCCACAAGTCCACATTCTGCAATAAATCTTCTTGTAAATGCTGAAGTAAAAAGGCTTCTTCAGGTAAGGGGATATGCTCTGCTTTCAGCCATGCGCTCAGATGCTGATTCTCTCGCGTTGCCAGAAGAGAGAACGTGCGCTCCACGTCGTCAATATCCCACTGTTCAAAAGTTTTCATTTGTTTTGTTGGTGAATTTGGTTTGACATTCTCCTTTTCGCTAAATTACGAAAAATCTGCTGTTCTACGTTTCCCTCATGTACTATGCTGCGCATTGTGCTTGTTCTGTTGCTGTTCGTGGATTGTTGTGGTTCTTTGATTGCCTCTGAACATCCTGCACAGCCGGATACGCTTGTCATCACGGCTGAAGCCTTAGAAAAGGGCATCACGTTGGACACGCTGCGCGTACGCTTTCATGCGGGGGACGATATGCGATGGAAAGAGCAGGATTTTGACGATAGTGCGTGGCAGGTCGTCAGGAATGATACGGCGGGGAGGCTTTTGCCGAGCGGGATTGGGTGGTACAGAGCGTATATTCGTTTTGCACCTCAGATAATTCCAACGTCCGCAAGCATCTGGACTGAGGCGATGAAAAGTTTTACTGCCGAAGAAATTTATCTTAACGGTCAGTTGCTTTATCAAGCGGGTTCACCCTCAGCACATCCCGAACACGAAATACCATACGCTGCTGTATTTCCAATACCTCGTACAGTAGCAGTGTTTGCAACATCAGACGTGCAGGTGATTGCCGTGCGTACTTCTACATGGAATCGAAGTCGTTCATGGCTTTTACATCTTCCGGGCACGAAGGAGTTATGCGACGCGGGGGCAGGGCTTCGTTTAGCAAACACTGAACATGACCTTGCGGCAGCGCAAACGTATAAGGAGTATGTGATTATCGGCAGTATTGCTGCGGGAGTTTTGGTACAAATTCTCTTCTTTCTCTTTTTTCTTTACCTGAACGACCGAACCGATACTACTCTTTTGTATTAGACATTATCTATGATAACGTGGAAATGAGTAAATTTGTGGAAAAATGCTTTACTTATCATCACTGCAAATGAAACAGCATCGCCAAAATTACGCAAGCATTACGAATGAGCGTACTCATACA
>Ga0272446_1000506_pt1 | contig 61587 bp, 63 predicted proteins | sample YNPCB0061_FD_194587 | JGI IMG/M metagenome (GOLD analysis project Ga0272446, IMG submission 194587) | Hot spring microbial mat communities from Yellowstone National Park, WY, United States - YNP-CB-006-1 | ecosystem: Environmental > Aquatic > Thermal springs > Hot (42-90C) > Sediment | place...
GCCTTAGCTTCTTTTGGTGAACGAAAATCAGGACAAGTCACAATTTCCACCAGAGATTTGCCAGATCGATTATGGTCAATTGCGATAGTCGTTTCTTTTCCTTCAACATGGAATGACTTTGCGGTATCTTCTTCAAGGTGTAATCTTTCAAATCCTGCAGTTTTTTCTATATAACCTTCGTCCGTTGGGTAGAAATATATTAGGAAACCTTGAGTACCAAGCGGCTGATCATATTGCGTAATTTGGTAGCCTTTCGGGAGATCTGGATAAAAGTAATGCTTTCTATCAAATTTTGTATGCGAATGTACACTCATTCCTAATGCATATGCAAGGGTGCACGCCAAGCCAACTGCCTCTTCATTAATGAGCGGTAGAGTGCCTGGGTGTCCAAGGTCAATAACATCTATCGAATGATTAGGTTTTTCATTAAGCTCTTCAGAATTTCGTGAAGGAGAAAACATTTTAGATCGTGTTGCCAATTGTATATGTATTTCCAATCCAATAATAGTTTCTAGTTCCATAATATATAATTCTACCGTCTTTTTTAAAAAAAACAATTACCTTGCTTTTTAGTTTTTGATACTAATTTTGTTTATAATTTTGAAATATAAGTAATTTTTTTGGTTATATTGCATAGATTTATTTTTATAAAAAAACACCCTTTTCAACTAAGGGTGTTTCTAAATTTAAACTAAACTAAAGCTGAATTTGTATAGAGGGACCCATTGTTGTAGTGACGTATACTGCCTGAATGAAAGTTTTTTTGGTTGATTCAGGTTTTGCTTTTCGAAGCGCTTCAAGAAATGCATTAAAATTCTCTTCGAGTTGTGCGACTGAAAAGGAAATTTTTCCAATTGACTGGTGTACATTTCCCCCATCATCATTTTTGAAGTTGACTTTACCTTTTTTAAGTTCAGTAATTGCCTTAACAGGATCGGGGGTCACTGTCCCAGTTTTGGGATTTGGCATCAATCCTTTTTGACCCAAGGTTTTAGCAATAGGACCAAGCATCTTCATGAATTCAGGGATTGCAATTGCGACGTCAAATGGTGTAGCACCAGTTTTTGCAATTTCTTGTATTAAATCCTCCCCGCCAACTATATCTGCCCCTGCTTCTCGGCAAGCGGTCTCTAAAAGCGGAGTTACAAATGCAGCAATACGAATTTTTTTTCCAGTGCCATGCGGTAATGTAGCTGAAGTACGTACTGCTTGATCACTCTTTGATGGATCGATCCCTAGTCGTACATGAATTTCAACAGATTGATCAAACTTAGTTGGCAGCTGCCGTAATGATTCTATTGCATCAGAAAAGGAACGTGGAGAATCACCAATTGAGGAAAGTAATGAACAGTATCTTTTTGAGTGTTTCATATTGTGGTTCGGGCGGACTACTTACTCAAGTCCTCCCACATTAATAGTTAAGAACTTAATTTTAATACTTTTTCTTAAATTGCGCAAACAAACTAATCAACAATTTTTACACCCATCTGTCGGGCAGTGCCAGCTATAGTTCGTTTTGCTGCTTCCAGGTCAGCAGCAGTCAAATCAGGCATTTTCTTTTTAGCAATTTCTTCAAGTTGCGCCTGAGTTAGACTACCAATTTTTTCTGTATTGGGCTTTCCTGCCCCCTTTTGAACTCCAAGTGCTTTCATAATTAAAACTGAAGCGGGAGGTGTTTTAAGAATGAAATCAAAGGATCTATCTTCATAAACAGTTACTTCTACAGGAATAATATCTCCCTGTTGTGTTTTAGTCGCCTCGTTAAATTGAGTGCAGAATTGTTGAATATTTAAGCCATGAGGACCTAGTGCAGTACCTACCGGAGGAGCAGGGTTTGCTTTTCCCCCCACTACTTGAAGTTTCACAACTGTTTTAATTTTTTTTGTAGACATGGTAATAAAGCTAATGCCAAACCGATGTCAGGAGAAGCGCCCGCCATCGGCCCGGCGTCGGATGTATCCGGCTATATTTTTTTCACTTGTAGAAAGTCTAGCTCAAGAGGAGTTTCTCTACCAAACATTGAAACAAGAACTTTGACTTTACCTCTCGTTTCATCAACTTGGGATACTTTACCCTCATAATCTTTGAAGGGTCCATCTGTTACCTTAACAATATCTCCTTCTTGCGCATCAAGTATAAACATAGTTTCTTCATGACCCATTCTCTTTTTTAAATCTGTGATTTCAGATTCAGCAATGGGAGTAGGAACTGTTCCAGTTCCTACAAATCCTGTGACATTTGGAGTATTACGTACACAATACCACGAGGCATCTGTCACAATCATTTTAACTAAGACATAACCTGGAAAAATTCTTTCAGTTATTGTTTTTCTTTTCCCATTTTTAACTTTCACTTTGTTTTCGGTTGGTATCATAACTTCAAAGATGTAGTCAGACATATCCATCGACTCAATTCTTTGTAACAAATTATGTTTGACGTTTTCTTCAAATCCTGAGTAGGTATGAATTACATACCATGCAGGACGTGGTTTATCATCTAAATAAGATTCGGGAGGATTTGAATCTGTGTGGTGATGGGCAATAATCGGAGAAGAAGTATTTTTTGGCGCAAACGCATTACCCTCAGTTTCTTCAAATGCGAGCTGTTTCTCGTCCACTATGTGCATTCCATCAATTAATGTTGACATAAAATACTCATTACAGTGTAAATGATAATGCAGAGCGTAATAAAAATTGTAGCCCTAAATCAAGAGCACCAAGCACAATAGCTGCCAATATGCTTACGGCAAGTACTATAATAGTGTCTGAAATGACTTGCTTTCGAGTAGGCCATGTAACTGTCTTAAGTTCTCTCCATGAGGCCTGCGCGTAAGAATGAATAGCTTTAAGCATATTAATAGAGTAAAGGTAAAAAGTAATTTAGACAAGGTGTAATTTATTTTCTTTGTCGCTTACGTTCATTTGAGTCAAGAATAGCCTTGCGAATGCGAATAGATAGTGGGGTGACTTCAACTAATTCATCATTTCCAATATAGTCAATAGCATTTTCCAGTGTCATAATTCTAGGAGGTATTAATTGTAATGCCTCATCTGCTCCAGAAGAACGCATATTTGTAAGTTTTTTCCCCTTACAGGGATTTACTTCTAAATCTTCATCTTTTGCATTTTCTCCGATTACTTGTCCAATATAAATTGGATCTCCAGGCTTTATGAATAATATCCCTCTCTCTTGTATGTTTTCAAGTGCATAAGCTGCAGCTTCGCCTGCTTCCATTGATATCAAAGAGCCATGTGAATCTGAATCTGTTCCATTAAAAGAAATAGGTTCATATCCAGCAAATAGTGAGTGCATAATTATGGTGCCTTTCGTGCGGGTAATCAGCTTACTTCTTAATCCAATGAGTCCTGAGGTCGGAATACGAAATTCAAGATGTTGTTCTTTTCCACTAGGTGAGGTTTCCATCACTATAGCTACTCCCCTTCTTTTACCTACCATCTCCATTATTGCACCGCTAAACTCTGTAGGTACATCTATAAACAAATGCTCATATGGCTCACATTTCTGACCCTCAATTTCTCTAATAATTACTTGTGGTTTTCCTAATTGTAATTCAAATCCTTCGCGACGCATTGATTCAACTAGTACTGAGAGATGTAATTCTCCTCTTCCTGAAACAAGAAATTGATCTGATTGTTCAGTTGGCTCAACACGGAGAGATATATTAGTGCGTAATTCTTTTTCAAGGCGCTCTTTTATCACACGTGAAGTAGTAAACTTTCCTTCTCTTCCTGCAAAAGGCGAAGTATTTACTCCAAAAGTCATTTGGAGCGTTGGCTGATCAACAATGACAGGAGGCAATGCATTTGGATAAGTAGGTTCAGCGATTGTATCTCCGATTATAACGTCACTTAATCCTGCAATACCCACAATATCGCCCGCTTCAGCTTTCGGAATAGAGACTCTTTTTAGTCCCTGATAGGCAAGAATTTCATTTACTTTTCCCTTAATGATTTGCCCATCTATGGTGAGACGAACTACAGACATACCGGGAGTTACTGTTCCTTGTGCAATTTTACCGTAGATAAGTTGACCCTTAAAGTTATCGTATCCCAAATTCAAAACTAGCATTTGGAACGGTAAGGTGCTCTCTCCTGCAGGTGCATTGATATGCGAAACAATTGTAGAAAAAAGTGGTGTCATATTTTCACTTAACTCACCCCTTGATGCACATTCCCGATCCAATGTTGCTTGTCCTTTAAGACCTGAAGTGTAGACAACTGGAAAATCAAGCTGCTGTTCTGAGGCTTTTAATTCAACAAATAAATCAAAAGTTTTATTAAGCGCTGCGTCTATATCTGCCCCTGGTTTATCTACTTTGTTGATAACTACGACAACACGATGACCTAACTCTAGAGCTTTTCTTAATACAAACTTAGTTTGAGGCATAGGACCTTCTTTCGCATCAACAAGAAGTAAGACGCCATCAACCATACGAAGTGCGCGTTCTACTTCGCCCCCAAAATCAGCGTGACCAGGGGTATCTACAATATTGATATGATACGTCTCTCCATCGGGAGCATTCCAAGTGAGTGCGCAGTTTTTAGCGGCAATAGTAATTCCTCTTTCCCGTTCTTGATCCATTGAATCCATAATTAATTCACCCACCGCTTCATGTTCAGCAAATACATGACCCTGTCGAAGTAATGCATCAACAAGAGTAGTTTTACCGTGGTCAACGTGTGCAATAATAGCAATATTTCTGAGAGTACGAACCATAAAAAGTTAAAGTGAAATAAAAAAAGGGTTGCGACTTACCATCTTATAACACATTGTAATTTTTAAAACAAGGTTGAGGTAACTTATCACATAAATTTTCTAATATATCCTTAGATACATCCTCTATTGTCTGCTCGGCATTGATTGCAATGTATTCAGCGCCTGAATTTCTTAATGTGTGAATTGCTGATGTAGTCTCAGAATGATATATTAAAAATCTTTTTTTAATTGTCTCAGGATTGTCATCAGTTCTTCCTTCAATTTGAGCCCTCTTATGTAGCCGGACTTCAGAAATTAATTCACCAAGAATAAGGTGAATTATAAAAAGTTTAAATTCATTACGTGTTGAGAGGGAGTACAAGTAAGCATCAGCTTGTGAGACAGACCGCGGAAAACCATCTATCAAAACTACTTCACTTTCTAATGACTCTATTCTTGAGAGTACTGCAGCAACCGTAAGTTCGTGCGGTATTAATTCCCCTTTTTCAATAATACTTTTAATAAATTTTCCTTGTTCAGAGTTTTCTTGGGCCATCGCTCTACATAGGGCTCCAACTTCTATAACTGGCCAATTAAATTTTTCTTGGAGAATTTTAGATTGTGTACCTTTTCCAGAACCAGCTAATCCTATGAAATGAATGATTGTTTTCATGAACCATGTGCAAGCGCATCTACAAGTATTTTTTCTATTATGTGAATAATTTTACTTTTATCATTGGTATTGAAAAGTAGATGTGAAAAAAACAAGTCATCTGTATCCCAACGTAAATGAGAATTTTTAAAATCAGGAGTACTCAATGCAAGAATATGAAAGAAAACAAAATCGGATGGTTTCAAAGAGTGATGTGTGTGAGTAAATTTTTGAAACTCAGGAGTATTTCCAGCGAGCTTTTGTAATTCTGTTGACTGAAAAGCTTTAGCTATAATCGAACGATAATGTGAATCATGGGTAAAGTAATGATTGAGGGCTTGGTATTCTTCAAAATTAGGCTTCTGAGAAAGATTAAATTTTAATTCTTTGAATGGTTGTGTTTCCATATCTCAACTCTACCACAAAATAAAAGAGTATGCTAGAATTAAGGCATTGTCTTTAGTTTTCCGGGATCGTCTAAAGGTAGGACAGGAGCCTTTGAAGCTCTCAATCTTGGTTCGATTCCAAGTCCCGGAAAAGTGAAGAGAATTAAATGATGTAACCTAAATAAAAAACGACAATAATGTCGTTTAGTTTTCTTTTAACTAAGCCCACGGTCGGGTTCGAACCGACGACCTACGGTTTACAAAACCGTTGCTCTACCAGCTGAGCTACGCGGGCTTGTCTGAAACACTAGCAGATATTGGTGTGAGGGACAATTCCCCTTTTTGCACCTCGCAGCGCACTGAGTCACCCGATTTTAACTTTCCTGCGATGACAAGTTCTGCGACCGCATCAATTATTTTTTCTTCTACCAAACGACGTAATGGGCGTGCGCCAAAATCAGGGTCATATCCATTTTTTGCGATCCATTTATATACCTTATCTTCTACTTCTAAATTTATATTTTGTTGAGCAATGAGCGCTTTCGCCTCTGTTACTCTTTGATGCGCAATTGATTCCATTAATGAAATATCTAAACGGTTGAATAAAATTACTTTTCCAATTCGATTAAGAAATTCAGGACGAAAGATAGTATGGAGAATTTCCCACACTTGCTTTTCTTTCTCTTTTGTATCTTTACCCTCAAACGATGAAATGACTTGAGCAGCCGTATTTGAAGTCATAATTATTATAGTGTTACTAAAATCAATCACTCTTCCTTGTCCATCAGTGAGACGTCCATCATCAAGAACCTGTAATAATACATTAAAAACTTCTGGATGTGCTTTTTCAAGCTCATCAAATAATATTACTGAATACGGTTTGCGACGTACTGCTTCGGTTAATTGACCGCCTTGCTCATACCCAATGTAACCTGGCGGTGCTCCAAGAAGTCGTGCAGTTGCGTGCTTTTCAGAATATTCTGACATATCAATACGTATCATTGCATGTACATCATCAAAAAGATATTCAGCTAATGCTTTTGCTAATTCAGTTTTTCCAACTCCGGTAGGTCCCAAGAATAGAAAACTCCCTAACGGTCGTCCGGGTACGCCAAACCCTGCACGTGCTCTTTTCACCGTAGTAGCAACTGCATGAATTGCTTCAGCTTGTCCATGTACTTTTTTTGCAAGTTCTTCTTCTAAGTGTAAAAGACGTGTAGCATCGTTTGATGCAATTTTATGCGCCGGGATTCCAGTCCAACGTGCAATCACATGAGCAATATCTTCTGCATCAACTTCTTCTTTCAATAATCTTCGCTCTGGAGGTATTTGTCCGAGAGCATCCTTTGCTTTAATAAGTTCTTTTTGGGTAGATGGTATAGAGACATAACGTAATTCTGCTGTTTTTTGCCAATTCCCTGCTCTTTCTGCATTTACAGCATCAAGTTCAAGTCGCTCTAAAAGATCAGAAATTCTTCGCACCTCGGCGGTAAGCTTCTTTTCGGTATTCCATCGACTCATTAATTTTGACTCTTCTTCTTTTAATGCGGAAAGCTCTTCTTCAAGAGTACTTTTGGAATGTGAAGTATTGACTTTCATTGCTGCTTTTTCAATCTCTTTGGTGGCAATTTTCCTTCGCACTATATCAATTTCATTAGGTACGCTATCAATTTCTAATTTCCTAGTTGCCGCAGCTTCATCTATCAAATCTACTGCTTTATCTGGCAGAAATCTTCCGGAAATATAACGTGCCGAAAGCCTGGCTGCGGCAATGAGCGCCTCATCAGTAAAGCGTATGCCATGATAAGATTCGTAACGTTCTTTTAAACCTCGTAATATCGCTATAGTCGCTTCGACGCTCGGTTCATTTACCATTACTGGTTGAAATCGTCGTTCTAATGCGGGGTCATGTTCAATGTACATACGATATTCTCCCAAAGTAGTTGCTCCAATCATACGAAGCACTCCTCGCGCAAGCAAGGGTTTAAGTAAGTTAGCTGCATCCATTGCTCCGTCAGTTTTTCCCGCACCAACTAACGTATGCATTTCATCTACGAATAAAATTATTGACCCCTCACTTGCTTCTACTTCTTTTAGTATAGTCTTCAAACGTTCTTCGAACTCACCGCGGTATTTAGCTCCGGCAATAAGTAGTCCCATATCGAGAGAGAGGACTTTTTTTCTTCTTAGACTTTCAGGAACATCACCTTCATGAATTCTTCGTGCAAGCCCCTCAACTACAGAGGTCTTACCGACTCCTGGTTCACCAATCAGCACAGGATTATTTTTTGTCCTGCGAGAAAGAATTTGTGCGACACGGCGAATTTCATCATCGCGACCTATTACAGGATCAATTTTTCCTTCAGCGGCACGAGCAGTGAGATCAATAGTAAAATCAGAGAGTCGAGGTGGTTTTTGTTCTGTAAATTGCATTTTTTTATTTTACCATTTTTTTAAAGTACGCTAGTGTGATATCCACTGCGGGCGTCGGTTAACGGTAAACCAGCGGTCTCCAAAACCGCGACTGAGGGTTCGATTCCTTCCGCCCGCGCCAACGACCTCCTTAGTGGAGTTTTTATTTTTTTAAGACTTTAAGCTTAGAATGAGAAAACTTTGACATGACACTAAAAACTTATACAAAGGATAAAAGCAAATGAAAACCTTGAAAATAATTGTATAATTTTCTTGCTCAGTGGCTAGAAAAAGCCACTTTTTGGGTAGTGCAATGAAATGCTTTAGTGAGTTATTTGCTGAAGTCTTTAAACACGCTTTAAAAATAATGAAAACTTAAGCTCACAAAATACATTGGTTTTTATAACTCGATGCTACTTAAAATTTGAATAGACAGTGTAGTTGAACCTTAGGTACAACATACTGTTATGAGCTTGAAGTGTAAGAAGAATCTAAAACAAAAACTCATTATTCAGTGAGGAATGTTTTGTTCTTTGGGCAGAACAGGATTCGAACCTGTGAAGGCACAAGGCCAGCAGATTTACAGTCTGCCCCGGTTGACCGCTTCGGTATCTGCCCATGGAGCTGATGGCCGGGATCGAACCGGCGACCTTCTCCTTACCATGGAGATGCTCTACCGACTGAGCTACATCAGCGCGTAGCAACTATATCGTGTGAGAGAATACAGGTCAACTTACTAGTTTATTCTATTTGAGTTTCAGCAAGTGCAGCTGATTTTTCAATATTGCGGAGAATTCGTCCAAATTCTTTTGCATCAGGATATTGTAACTCAATTGCCTCCGGATAAAGTCGTGCAATTTTACGTACATGTGCAAGAAGTTCAATTACCTCATCAAATTTACCTTCTTTTGCGTAGAGTCGTGCCAATGAAAGGTATGCTTCAGCATCACGAGGATTGTCCAATGCACGCACTACAAGCATCCGCTCATTTTCCTGAAAATCCTCCAAGGCTCCATTCGAATGCACTTTTTGAAGCAATACAATACCTCTATCAAGTGGGCTTTCAGTATCAACTTTTTGTAATGCCCAATAATATGGAAGCCGAATTATTCTTTTTATAAATCCCCAAACCCAAAAGAAATTTTTTCTTCTCTCTAAAAAAAATTCTCTCACAACACGTTCTCCTCGAGATACAATAATTTCTTTTTTTTTATTTTTTTCACTCAATGAGCGAAGCCCCTCTTCCGAAAGTAATGATGCAAACCGTGCATCAAGTTTTTTCAGCAACCAATAACCAATGGTTGAAAGTATACTTAAGATAATGAAAGAGAGTCCAATTATTATTGAGGAATACATTTTTTAATGAGAGAGGAAAAAGAAGTAATATTTTGACTCGCTCCGCCAATCAAAAGACCTTTTATTGTGGGAATATCTAAAAATTCTACGCAATTTTCTGCATCTACAGAGCCACCATATAAGCATTCCGCATGAGGTACTTTAGAAAGAATATTTTCTTTGATGACTTTTTCGATTTCATGAGGTTTCGCAGGGTTTCCACTACCAATACTCCATACTGGCTCATATGCAACTAAAAGACGAGGGATGTCTTCACTCCCCTCTAATTGCTGTGCAACTACGCGAGACGTTAATCCTTTTGCTCTTTCTTCTAAAGTTTCACCAACGCAGAGCACTGGAATAACTCCTTGTGAGTATGCGTAGTGTGCTTTTTTTATTACGAGCGAACAATCTTCACCCATACGTCTCCTTTCTGAGTGGCCACAAAGCACATAGGTAATTATGTTTTTGAACTCAGTAAGCAATGTTTCACCAGTTTGCTGTGAGATGCCACTCGGTGCACAGTTTTGAAGTCCTAAAAGAGGGTTTGCTGTTCGCAATCCAGTTTTTAAACAAATCTCATATATAGGTATAACATGTTGTACAGAAGGAAAAACTGCAATGGTAATATTTTTATAAGAAAGGTTTAATAGTGATTGATACAGCATCATTGCTTCATGTGAAGTGAGTGCTGATTTCCAATTCGCAAAAATATATGCCATTTTTTAAACTTTAGCAAAATTTACCAAATAATCCACTTTTCAGCCCATTTTTGTAAGGTAACCAAGTCTCGAAAGCGAGAAGAAGAATTTGGAGAACCTAAAATTAAAAGAATTGCCGTCTTTCCTCCTTTAAATTGATGCATTGCGACCACGTTGCCCCCCGATTCAGCAATAAAGCCAGTTTTACTCGCTTGCCAATCTGGCACTCCCGCAAGTAGTGGGTTTGTGTTTAAAAGAGTTATACGTTTTCCGTTTGGAAATATATCAACTTGGGATAATTGGGAAAGTTTTTTTAGTTCAGGGATTTGCCATGCAGCCGCAGCCATTCGAGCAATATCTGCCGCGCTTGCGACATTTTCAGGACTGAGACCAGAGGGTTCTACCACTCTCATAGTGGGAAAGCTTTCATTATAAGTGAATGAAATTTTCCCGTCTTTTGCAAGAGCTGCAGAAGCCATATTATCAGAGGCTACTAATGTTGCAGCGAGAGCATCCCGTCGTGAAATTCTGTCCCCAGGGAAAACAAATTGTACTCCTTTTCCATTTATTTCTTTTACATCGGGAACTGTAATTATCTCATCCATATTATGTTCTTGCTTCATCCATACTAAAGCAGTATAAAGTTTGGTTATTGATGCCATTGGCCAAACTTTTTGTGAAGCTAAGCTCGTAACTTTACCTTCAGACATAGCCCATATGACTTCTTGTGTATCTGGATCGTATATCAGCGCTATTTCTGCCTCTAACAGAGGGGGTAAATAATTTGGATCTAGTGTAGGAGTGCGCAATGAATATCTTTGTAACGTATGAGCCTGGGGTAATTTGTAATTACCCAACTGAGATATTTCGTTTTGAACCTCAGCACCTTTTACTTGCAAAACAGTATGCAGTGATGACGCAGGCCATGCAAGCCACACCCCGGTACATAAAGCACCCAACAATAAAGAAAGGGGTGCTACCCATATAGGCTTCATAACATTCTATTACCCTCGTTTATAATCTCATCAAGAGATCTTTGCGGGCCAAATATCGCATAGTCAGGCAAATGCTGTAGGGACTGAATCCCAAGATGTTGTAAAGCTTTCTCACTTAGAGAGATCATTGGATCTTCATCAACTCCAGACAAAACAATTAAATCTTTAATTGCCAGCGAGCGAATTGAAAGCGCACAATTTAAACCTCTAATTTCTTCTAATGATGATTTTGTGATTGGCCCCCTATAGGCGATGAGAGAAAGTGTCTCTAATGCTGCTTTGCTTAGTGAAGTAATTTCCTTCGTACGGGCCACTCTTGTTATATAATGCTGAAAAGATGGATCAACCGCAAGGCGGAAACCTGCATGTGATGAAAGAATACACCATGGCTTTGGAAATGGCTGTGAAATAGAATAGAGTATTTCATCTGTTGTGGTCTGACATGCATCTGCAAGTTCTTGCGCGGTAAGCGTTTTTCCTACAGAAAATAGGCATGCGAGAATGGTATCCTGCATATTTTAATTATCGTGAGGAAATAATGAATTGTCCAGTGTGAGAAGAAAAAATTGAAATTTTCCCTTTTCTATGTAATTCGAGAAGGGCAAGAAAAAAAACAACTACTTCCTCTTTTGTACGTGGAGGTCGATGATCCCATAGGGAAACTGATGATCTATTTGTGCGTAAAAGCAATTCTATATCATTAATTACTTCCTCAAGAGAGATTAATCGCTCTAAGACTGCTTTAGGGATTTTTTTCTGATTTTTTTTTCGTAAGAGAACTTGAACAAACGCATCTCGCAATTGCAGATCAAAATTTTGAGGGGGATTCCATTTGATATGGGGTACGTAGACTTTATCACTCACAAAAATCTGAGGTGTGTCTGACCATAATGAAAAAAATTTTTTTTCAGCTGCTTTGAGTGCAATTAAAAATTTTAGATGAGACGTGACGCTTGTTTCATCATCATCTAAAAAATTAGAATGTCCAATTACTAGTTTAGCTTTTAGATACAGCAATTGCGAAGCAATATACATCCAATGTACGGCTTCTTCGAGAGGAATATGTTCCCCAGTTCGAATGTGTAAAAGAAAGTCATCTGCCAATTGAGCTAGAGAAATATTTGTAATAAGAATATTACGTGAGCGTACAAGGTCCCACAAATACTCTAGGGGTCCCTGTTTATCTTCAAAGGTATGAGTGATCATGTGCTACGAAGAAGGTGAAAATGCTTAAGTTGAAGTCTTGCGCGCGCCTTTATGAATTGGAGTAACTTTTTTTATTTTTGATATTTTTGTGGTTATATATATATCTTTCAAATTCTTTTTTTTCTTAACAGTTTTTTTATTACTTTTTCTTTTTTTTAAGGAAGATTTTTTTTTAACTTTTCTATTTTTTTTTGTTAAGAGCCATGTTTCAGATAATGCGATTTTTTTAGAAAACTTACCTTCATGCGAAGCCAATTTTTTTAATGAAAGAATTGGAATGAGAATACTTTCTGAAACATCATAAAGTGATGGAATCCAAACTTTTTTTTCTGAGTACAAGGATGTATCAAATATTAGAGCAACCTTCTCAGGAGCACAGAATGGAAGCGGGCGTGATGGGGAGAGTCCTAGCATTTTCTGAACTACACGTTCGTCTGCTATACGCCAAGAACCAGGAAACACCTCCTTTATTTTTTGTACATCAACTCGAGCATCTGCTGTAGTGAGCACAGTGAGGATTAAGTCTTTATGAATGAGCCACACGCTTTTTACAACGGTTGAAAGAGGTACCCCCAATGAAGCGGCTCTATCATAGGCTGTAAAACAAATTCCGTGTGATTTTGACTGTCCTTTTTTATAAATAGCTTGTAAAGCCGGATGAGAGTAATCAGACTGAGGCATATATATTCATATCTTGACGTAGCGCAGTCAGTAAGCGACGTGTCCATTGCCCTGGAACACCATCCCCTACGCGACGCATGTTCCATAAAGTTACCGGCATGATGTCACGAAGTGAAGAGGTAATAAAAATCTCATCTGCCTGCTGAAATTCATGCATCATGATATATTCAGGCTCACGAAAAGGAAGAATTTTTTTTGCAAGCGCTAAGACTCTCTGGCGAGTAATACCTGGAAGTACACCACTACGAGGAGTATACAAAATACCATCTTTTACCATAAACACATTACTTGTCGCACCCTCTAATACATGATCTCGTGCATCAACAAGAATTGCTTCATCAGCGTTTGCATCACGTGCCTTGAATGCAGCCATTACTGAGGTTGCGTAATTTAAAGTTTTAATATTCGGGAGTATGCGCATTAACTCAACAGTAATTACTGAGATTCCTTTATCATATGCTTTTAAGGGATATCCATTAAAGGGCTCAACCATAATTATCTTAGTGGTCTTTCCTTTAGGGAGAGGTCCTGCAATTGCCTGTCCACCCGTCACAATGATTTTAATGACTGCTTCAGTAAGTTTATTTCTTCTTAGCGAAGAATAACACAACTTCTCAACTACAGGAAAAGGAAATGGTGTAAGGCGTAGAGCCTCCAATGTAGTATTCAATCTCTCTATATGATCTTGTAGTCGATATATTTGTCCTTGAACTGATTTAATCGTCTCATATGCGCCATACCCTCTCTGTAGTCCAATATCTGTTGCTGGTAGTAGAACTTTACGTGCGGGTACCCACTGTCCATTAAACCACCATTGTAATTCAGGCATACACAAAGTATAGCATAAAGAAATTAAGGACAAAGTCTCTGTACGTCGCGAGGAAAAAGTGTTGCTTCCTTGATATTTGATAACTTTAAAATATTTTGAGTAAGACGTTGTAGTCCTAACCCAAATCCTCCTTCAGGAGGGATCCCGTACTTGTGTAACATAGTATAGTCATTAAAATCGCTGGGATCCAAGCCTTTTTTAATAATGCGCTCAATTTGTTGTTCATAATTTGAAATACGAAGACCACCAGAGGCTAACTCACTCCCATTTCCAATAAGGTCAAACGTCACTGTATATCCCGGACGTGTGGGATCCGGTAATGCGTAAAACGGCCTTTTTATTTCAGGCCATCCAGTTACAAACACAAATGAAGTTCCATGATGCTGCGGCGCCCACTCGGTCGAGAGCCATCTCTCAGCTGCTGGTGATAAATCTGGTTCATTAGTTTCATCAATCCCTGTATCGTCTTTATAAATTTGTAAAGCCTCCGATAAATCGATACGAGGGAATGCATTCTCCCCCAGCAAAGGAAGGGTGGTTTGTAGAGTGTTAAGTTCCTCCTTACATTCCTCTTCTACCATCCGTAACATACTGCGAATCGCTCTTTCGGCATGTATGAGTAACTCCTCTTGTGATTCAATAAAACCAAGTTCAAATTCTAGTTGGTTAAATTCAGTAAGATGACGTGATGTTGAAAATTTTTCTGCTCGGAAAGAATATGAAATTCCATAAACTCCTTCATATACCGCCATCATAATTTGTTTGTATAATTGTGCTGACTGAGTGAGTGTGGCAGTACGACCAAAATAATCAAGTTTAAAGAATTCAGAACCACCTTCAGAAGCCGCACCTGCTAAAATGGGAAACATACATTCCGTAAATCCTTGGGCATCCATATAGGTACGATACCCTTTTAGAAGGGCCGCTTGCACTCGGAATATGGCGCGGATTTGCGGCGCACGAACCGAGACTACACGATTATCAAGTATCGTATCCAAATTCGCATCGATACCTTCAGGTTTATTGATTTCAATGGGTAGTTGATGTGTCACGGGAGAAATAATCTGAATAGTATCCGCCTGAATTTCATATTCAATTGCACCGCTTCGAGACGGCTTTTGTACGACAACACCAGTCGCAGAAAAAATAGTCTCATTTTGCAATCCTTGGAATAATTGACAATGTTCAGCGGTAAGTACTATTTGAACAATTCCTGATCTATCACGAAGAAGTGCAAAACCAAATTTACTGAAGTTACGTAAACGATGAAGCCAACCTGCAACCGTGACTGATTTGGCTACATGTGATGCACACTCTTTAACCAATATGCGATTTTGCATAGTAAAAAACTAGGGTTGAAGTCTGTTAATCATCCGTGGAAATGGAATAGTTTCTCTAATATGGGGAATGCCACATAACCAAGCGGTAATGCGTTCTAATCCATATCCGAAGCCGCTGTGAGGAACAGAACCATACTTTCTCAAATCGCAATACCATGAAAATGCTTCTTGAGGTAATGCATGGTCATCTATTTTTTTCACCAATGCAGAGTAATCATCTTCTCTTTGGGATCCACCAATAATCTCGCCATACCCTTCTGGCGCGAGTAAATCTGAATTTAATACACGGGACGTATCTTCAGGGTCAGGTTTCATATAAAACGCCTTTACTTCAGCAGGATATTTTTCGATGAAAATTGGGGTATCATATTGCTTTGTCAAAAGCGTTTCATCATCTGCGCCCAAATCATCTCTTTCCCCAATGTCAGAACCCAAGGTACGCAACTTCTTCACAGCTTCGCTATGCGTCAGTCGTGGGAAAGGGCTTTTAACTTTTTCTAATGCAGAAATATCTCTCTCAAGTATTGAGAGCTCTTGTTCACACTTATTTAAAACAGAACTTATAATTTCACATATAAGCTTTTCTTGAAGTGCGATATTTTCCGCATGTTCATAGAATGCCATTTCTGCATCCATCATCCAAAATTCTGTGAGATGACGACGTGTTTTACTTTTTTCAGCACGAAATACAGGGCCAAAATCATAAACTTTTCCAAATGACATTATCGCCGCTTCTAAATATAACTGTCCTGACTGTGATAAATAAGCAGTTTCATCAAAATAAGGTACAGAGAAGAGTTCGGTAGTTCCCTCACAAGCTGAGGGAGTAAGTATAGGTGAATCTATTCGAGTAAAGCCCTCTGCATTGAAAAATTCAGCAGTTGCAAGTTGTATATGATGACGCACCCTTTGAATTGCCCATTGACGCGGTGTACGTAGCCATAAATGTCTATGATTTAGCAAGAAATCAGGGCCATGATTCTTTTTTCCAACTGGATACTCTGGTGATTGTTGTAATAATTGTACCGATGAGACATGTAATTCATATTCATTCTTTTTAGGATGCAATTCTAAGGTTCCTTCTACAATTACTGATGATTCTATAGTTATTTTTTGAAGTGTTTCATATACCTCTGGTGTGACATCTTTTTTTGTTGCAATCGCTTGAATATATCCTGACCCATCTCGAAGTTCTGCAAAAAAAATTTTACCGCTTGATCGCCAGTTTTTAACCCAACCTTTCACAGTCACTTTTGAGTGAACCGGCAACGATGAGAATTCGGAAATAGTCATATATGATAATAGTATGATGTGATGCAAGCGCTTTGTCCACTTATTGAGTACATCATAAAAATCATCGTGCCCCCAGTGTAGAGGATGATTGATTCGATGGAGATCCGTTTTGAGACGGCAATTGTTTTTTTGAATTTTCTTCAGATTGCATTGGAATCATTTTAAAAGCTGCAGTTACTACTGTTTGTTCAATTTCAGAAAGAAGTGTTTTAAATAGTTGAAATGCCTCATGTTGAAATTCAACAATAGGTTCATGCTGTGCGTAGGAGCGAAGATTTATTCCTGCACGAATATGATCTATTGCACGCATATGTTCTCTCCACAATTGATCAATCGTTTGTAGCCATAAAGATTTTTCTACCACGATAAATCCTTGATCAGGTAAGGCTAACTCAGCGTACTCTTGCTGGGTAAGATATATTTTTTTTAACTTTTCAAGGATCTCATCCATACATTGTTGTACTTCCTCTTCACGCGAGTGATTTACTTGTAAGAGGTTCTGTATACTTTCTTCAGGAAGCTGAGTAATGCTTAGTAATTCATCTCGTATGTCATCAGGTGTTAATTCTCCGCGTAGAAGTTTTTCTTTCGCACTTTGTAACATATTGTGAACAACTGCCATGAGCTTTTCACCGAGATTAGATAATTTTTCCTTATCTAGATTTCTTGAAGCAAATAAAATTTCACGCCGTTTTTTATAAATTATCTCTCTTTGTTTGGCAAGAACATCATCAAATTGCACAACGTGGCGACGCGTGTCAAAATGAAAGCCCTCAACCTTTTTTTGCGCGCTTGATATTGACTTCGTTACCATACTATTTTCTATTGGCTCATCTTCTGGCATTCCTAATGCTCCCATCATTGATTTTATTTTATCTGAGCCAAAGATGCGCATTAAATCATCATCTAATGATAGAAAAAAAACAGTCTCCCCAGGGTCTCCTTGCCTTCCTGCGCGTCCACGTAACTGATTGTCTATACGCCTGCTTTCATGGCGTTCAGTTCCAATTACCAAAAGACCACCCAATCTTTTTACCTCTTCTTGTGCTTCTGGATTCACAGGGAAGCCACCTAAAATAATATCGACGCCACGCCCTGCCATATTAGTTGCGATCGTGACTGCATTTTTTGCCCCTGCTTGCGCGATGATTTCTCCTTCACGTTCATGATTTTTCGCATTGAGTACATTGTGAGGTATTCCGGCTTTTGAGAGTGCGTTTGAGACTTCTTCATTTTTCGCAATTGATGCCGTGCCTACAAGAATCGGTCTACCACTCTTATGCTCAGATGCAATTTTTTTTACCAACGCATTGATCTTACCTTTATAACTCACATAAATTTGATCTGAGTGATCTATTCGCTGTGAGGGCCGATGTGGAGGTATGGCAGCTACTTCAAGATTATATATTTTACTAAGCTCTTCTGCTTCAGTGAGTGCGGTACCTGTCATTCCAGCAAGTTTTTGATATTGACGAAAAAAATTTTGAATAGTTATGGTCGCGAGTGTTTGAGATTCTTTTTGTATGGGCACACCTTCCTTAGCTTCAATTGCTTGGTGTAGCCCTTCGTTATATCGCCGCCCAACCAATATACGCCCAGTAAATTCATCTATAATTTTTACTTCCCCATTTTGTACCACATAATCTTTATCTTTATGGAAAAGACCCTCTGCTTTAAGAGCTTGTTCAAGATGATGCACAAGTCGAATATTTTCCGGTGCATAAAGATTAGAGATATTAAGAATTTTTTCAATTTTTTCTACACCCGCATCTAAAATTGTAACTTGGCGGAACTTTTCATCAACCCGATAATCAGAATCTTTTATCATTTGCTTTGCAAGTGTGGCAAATTCCGCATAACGTTCAGTAGTATCCTCGACAGCTCCAGATATTACGAGAGGAGTTCGCGCTTCATCAATGAGTACAGAATCAGCTTCGTCAATTAAAGCAAAATGTAAATCTCTTTGGACTATGTGGGCAACATCATGTGCCATATTGTCTCTTAAGTAATCAAAACCAAATTCTGTATTAGTTCCATAGGTGATATCTGCCTCATAGGCTTCTTTTCGAGAGATAGGGCGTAGATATGAGGTTAGTACTTTTACGCCCGCGCTTTTTTCTTCTTGCTCATTAATATGATGTGGATCAAATAAAAAGGATCCACGATCCTGAATGACAGCTACTGATAAACCCATAGTATGAAAAATTTGACCCATCCAAGTCGCATCTCTTCGTGCAAGATAATCATTAACTGTTACGACATGGACTCCCTTTCCTGCGAGTGCATTTAAAAACACAGGGAGTGTGCCTGTAAGTGTTTTACCTTCTCCAGTTCTCATTTCTGCAATCATTCCTTTATGAAGCGCAATACCTCCCATCAATTGAACAGGATAGTGACGTTGCCCTACAACTTTGGTTGCCGCGACTCTTATTAATGCATATGCTTGGGGTAAAATCTGATCAAGAGATTTTCCCTCTGAGAGTAAAGTTTTAAGGCGAGCAGTTTCTTCCGTAAAATTAATTGAATCAATGTCTAAATATTTTTTTTCTTCACGCTCAATCTCTGCAATTATTGGATTCAATGAACGTAAGAAGCCCTCATTTGTATCAAGTAACCAATCGCGAAGTCTTCCCCACATTTTATTCTAAGTCAGAATATCCAAAATACCCTTTTATTTTTTTCCAGAGTGCATTTTTTCGGCGTTTACTAAGCACTTTTCCCGTAATTTCATTAAGGCCTCGCTCTAAACCGGACAATGCTTTATCTAATGCAGCTTCAAATGTTTCACCATTACCTTGCCCGTGCACGATATCGTTTGTCCGTACAAGCTGAAGTCGCAAAAAAAAGACATTACCTTTTTCATGTTTCTGATCACGATGCACTGCAACACGAACCTCACCATCAGTTTTTCGTTCAATGGCATGTCTTATTTTTTTTTCAATAAGTTCATGATTTGCAGAAGTTAGTTGAAAATCCGGCGAATGAAAAGAAAATGTAAGTGACATAATATTACTACAGCGTATTAAGAAAATTCTGACAAGAGTTTTAATTGCGTAAAACTCTTGTGAGCCCTAAAAGAGTATAAGTGAGTACAAAAAAAAGTAATGATGCACCCGCACCAAGCAAAAACTGACAAAAAATTGCAAATATTTTTTTGGGAACAGTAGAGGGCTGGATCCCAATGTTTGCTACATATTTCCACCATACATGCATAAATGAACCTAATGACGCGACAAAAGAAACAGTAAGTAGCCAGTTCAGTATCGTCCAGAGCGCAGAGATACCAAACAAACTTCCTTTCCAAATAAGTGCATAGGATTCAAGAAACAACAATCCGATATGAATAAGAAAGAAAGGAACAGCAACGCTTAATGCAAACATTGTCCAGCGAATGCCTGCTATTGAAAAGAGTGCATGTATTGTTAAAGAAAACTCTGAAAATGCTTTTTTGCTCCATGTTGCACGCGCGCCAATAAAGGATGCAACACTAATTCCAGGTAGCCACGCAAGAATTGCAGAAAGCAAGGGACTTAAACCAAGAATTATCACAGCAACAGTTGCTACCAAAGGAATTGCTTCAGACGGAAGAAAAGGTAGTGTACTTGCAGTTAATAAAAAAGTGAGACCTACAGTAAAAATACTTCCTAAATAAACAATGAGAAAAGTGCGAGGAAGTCTTTGTAACGCGCTGCGTAATGTACTTGTCCAAGAATCATATAAAGGTCGTAGCCACACTAGAGAAAGTGAATAGATAGAAAGCAATGAGAGAGATAAAAATGTAGCTATTATCAGTGTAATATCCCATCCTGACGCTGCATCAAGCACTACTCGAAACAGTATATCAATAATGACAAAAGGAACTGATGCGATCCATATGTTATCATGCTTTAAAATGAGTAGTGACTCCTTGACGAGTTCTCGAAACGTAGGGAATGATGGTAATTGAGATGAGCCCACGTGTACATGGTGAATTTCAGACCCCTCAATGTCTATTGAGCTTTTTAGATTTGCAGATTCATTCATAATAAAGATTTTAGCACACTATTTTGAGCGTGTCTGCTCATCAAGACATTTATTCACCTGGACATCGGCAAGATGATTAATTTCTCTTTTTACATGTCGTAACTCATACTTACTCCCTTTTTTCGCAATTTCTAAAAGAAGATGCAATACTTGTGTGTGCAAAGGGCGCAGTCCTTCATTTTTTACTTTATAGTTGCCTTGTAATTGATGAATGGCCAGTTGACTATCCATAAAAATAATGAGGTGAAATGGATGAGGAAATTCCTTAATCGCTATCAATCCTTGAATGAGGGCATCATATTCGGCTTGGTTGTTTGTGGTGATTCCTAAATATCTACTTCCTGATGCGATAATTTCTGATGTAGTACCTGTTTTTAAATCAAAGTGTCGTGCATCCACTATTACCCATCCCGATGCTGATGGTCCTGGGTTACCACGTGATCCTCCATCACAAAGTAAATAGTACGACTGAGTCATTAAAAAAAAATAGCATAAAGTGATAAAAATAAAAAAGAGAGGAACATCCTCTCTATTTTTTAAATTTTTTTCGACTCCGGCGCATTCCTTGTCCTGTCCTAAATGGTTGTCACTCCTGAATGAAATCCGAACCTACTACCAACAAAATCCTGACTAATGCCTCGCCTGCGGCGCGGCAGAGCAAGAGGAAAAAAAATTCATTTTCTCCAGACCCCTTTTCCTTTTTGATCGCTTACTTGGCTTCACAATGAAATTTTTTGGCGGGGCTAATTTATTTATAGTTGCCCTTACCCTGACCCTCCCGTGCACGGGCAACACAAAGGATCTTCCTAAAACAGATTGACGAAAAGGATTATTTTTTAGACAATAAAATTACCACACTATAGTAAAGTTTTACTGGCATGGCAAAAGAATTACCAACAATAGACGCGAATATAAAAAAAATACGAGACAAACTTGATATTTTGCAAGATAAGCTGTCTAAAATGGCTGAAGTTACTTTGCATACAATTGCGAAAATAGAAACCGGTTCAACGCCTGATCCTCACATTGAAACCCTTCGAAAAATCGCGAATCCCGTTGGTGTTGGCTTTGATGATTTAATAAAGAAATGATTATGGCAAAATCATTAAATCAAAATTTACATAGAGCGAACAGAGCAAAAAAAGACGAGTTTTATACTCAACGGGTTGATATTGAAAAAGAATTAAAACATTACAAAGACCAGTTTCGCGGCAAAATTGTTTATTGCAACTGCGACGATCCTTATGAAAGCAACTTTTTTAATTATTTTGCTTCTAATTTTAACGCCTTGGGCCTAAAGAAATTAATCACTACGAGTTACGATGGTTCACCGATTGCGGGTCAGACCTTGCCGTTGTTTGAAATAGAAGGATTAAAGAAGATAAAACCAAAAGACGCAGAAGCGCACAGAATCGAAATTAACGAAGTGCCGGATATTAACAAGGATAGAGCAATAGATATTAAAGATGTAGAACAGCTATTAAAACACAAAACGAATGTTTGTGCACCATTGAAAAGCAACGGTGATTTTCGTAGTGAAGAATGTATTGAATTGCTCAAGCAAGCTGACATTGTGTGCACCAATCCCCCATTTTCTCTATTTCGTGAATATGTTGCGCAACTTGTGGAATACAATAAAAAATTTTTGATTCTTGGCGACCAAAATGCAATTACCTATAAAGAAATTTTCAAGTTGATTAAGGAAAACAAATTATGGCTTGGTTACGATAACGGCGGCACAAAATGGTTTCAGGTTCCGGATGATTATGATATACCTACCGAATCCCGAAAAAAAATTGTTAATGGTGTTAAGTATTTTAGTATGGGAAGAATTTTGTGGTTTACCAATCTTGATACTACTAAACGTCACGAAGAATTAGTTTTGTATAAAAAATACAATCCCAAAGAATATTCTAAGTACGATAACTATGATGCAATTGAAGTTTCAAGATATTCAGATATTCCAATGGATTATGATGGCGTGATGGGGGTGCCAATTACATTTCTTAGTCAATATAATCCTGATCAGTTTGAAATTGTAGGTTGGTCAAGACATAACGATCAAGAAATGGATGGAGGTTATTGGAAGGGGGGTAAGAGCGACGCAACTATAAATGGAAAAGAGATTTATAGAAGAATTTTAATTAGAAACAAGAAAGTAGAAAAATAATATGAAAATTGAATTACATAAAATTCCAGTTCGCAGAGTAGTTGATGGTTTCAAAGATAATGAAATAGAAGGAGTTGTTGCCTACGGCGGAAAATTAGATGTACGCCCAAAATATCAGCGAGAATTTGTTTATAAAGAAAAGCAAAGAAATGCAGTGATTGAAACAATCAAAAAGGGTTTTCCGCTTAATGTGATGTATTGGATGGTAAAAGAAGACGGCACTTATGAAATGCTTGACGGCCAGCAGCGAACGATAAGCATAGGACAATATGTTAATAGTGATTTTTCTCTTGATAATCGCTTTTTTCATAATCTTACCAAAGAAGAACAAGATCAAATTTTGGATTATGAGTTGATGGTTTATTTTTGCGAGGGAACAGACAAAGAGCGGTTAGAATGGTTTAAAACTATCAACATTGCCGGAGAAAAATTGACCGATCAAGAAATTCGCAATGCGGTTTACACTGGGCCTTGGCTTTCTGATGCCAAGATAAAATTTAGCAAACCAAACTGCGCGGCATATTTATTGGCAAATGACGGCGGAGCATTGCTTTCTGGTTCGCCAATCAGGCAGGAATATTTGGAAACCGCGCTTTCGTGGATCAACAATGGCGAAATTGAAGATTATATGGCAAGACATCAGCATGATGAAAACGCCAATGAGTTGTGGGAGTATTTTCGAGATGTGATTGCTTGGGTGCGTAAAACTTTTCCTAATTACCGCAAGGAAATGGCCCATGTTAATTGGGGTGAATTATACAATCAGTTTAAAGACAAAAAGTTAAACCCGGCTGAACTTGAATCTGAAATTAAAGAATTGATGCAAGATGAAGATGTTACTAAAAAATCCGGTATTTATCCTTATGTTTTAACGCGGAAAGAAAAATATTTAAACATCCGGGAGTTTACAGAAAAAATGAAACGCGAAGTATATGAGAGACAAGGTGGCATTTGTCCTAAGTGCAGAAAAGAAGAACAAAAATGGGATTTTGAAGAAATGGAAGCAGATCACATTAAACCTTGGCATGAAGGAGGAAAAACCATTATCGAGAATTGCCAAATGCTATGCAAGGAACACAATCGAATTAAATCTGGAAAATAAATAGATTGGCTCCTTAGATATAAAAATACGACCACTCAAACTTGCTTTTCTTGTTGACCCGAATAATCAAAAACAAGTTTGAGAAGCAATTCGAATAAGCTCACCTCTTTGGGGAGATGATTATTTTCCTATAATTCAACTTTATAAAAGAATGCCAACTATTTGGAAAGAGAAACCATTAAGAACTTCGTCGTTGAAGAGTGTCATTCTTGGTTATATTGAAGCATTTGATCAAGATGTCTTTGTTCAGTTTTCAAAGAGTGTATCCCAATACATTACTGAAATCCGACTTGAAATAATAAAGCCCGAAGATATATGGAAAGATCTAAATGAAGATAGAAATTTATCTTAAAGATTTGGAATTTGATTGTTTGAAATCCTCAACGAAGTTTTTGAAGAGAATTTTAAATTTAAGGCAAAATATCTTAACAAAATAATTTTGCAAAAATTACCAAAACAATTTTCGCTTTTCAGGGCAAGCGTTTTTGGAGAAATTCCAAGCAAACTTAATCCAATACTTAAAGCTCATTATTACGAGCCCTTAGAGACTAAAAATCTAGATTTTAAGATTGAAAATATAAAAGATTTGATGGCAGAAATGTTTTATTTCCGTGCCTTATAACACATCAATATGAATAGTTTTAAACCGATCTGGCTTTCGTAGAGATGCCTACGCTTTTTTTATGGACGTGACGAAAATCGAGGATATTGTTGACTACCGTAGAGTTTGTACCCTTTTAAGAACTAATATAAATGGATAAGTCAATTTTGAAGTATGTTGCGTCTTAACTACAAAAATTAACACTTGCTGAAAAAACTAAGTAATAATTTTATTTTTTACTACATGAAATTTTTTCAAATAAAAAACCCTCAACTAAAAAAGTTAAGGGTTAAAGTTTAATTAGTATCTTGTTTTAAGAAATAAAGGTCACAAACATAATCTAGTATTCTTGATACGTTTTTAGCATGACATTTAGGGCATTTCCAAACTATGTTAATTCCACAAAACTTGGCTACTTCATAGTCAGGAACACACATATCAGCCACAAGCAGAAGTTTGTCTTCAGCACAATTGTGGCAAGTATGACCGTTTGATTTCAAAACTACAATCATTGTAGTACTCCTTTTTTGTTTTGGTTTATTTTATGAGGTGAGCATCCAACTAATCGTAGAAAATTTATCTCTTTAATTTATTTGTTGAAACACAATCATTTAGGCTTTTTTTCCATTACTTTTTGTGATTTTTTTGTGTTGTGAAATAAAGTCCAAGACTTCATTCATAGAAAAAAGCACGGGAATATTTTTTGATCTTGCAAACTCAATTTCCCTCTCTGTTCTTTCACAGTAGCCTTGGAGCCTAAACACTGCATCGCATTCAACTAACCATTCTAACTCAAGATTAAGCCATACATCATCAAACTTATTCCGCCTAATCTGGATGAAATGGTTGAAAAGCGGCACATAGGGTTTGCAACCTGCGTCAACAAGCAAAGAAGCAGCATAAAGTTGTTTTTCAACATTGGCATTGGGATTCCCAGCAATATAAGGGGAAGCGATATAAATTTTTAATTTTTTCATTTTTTCACCTTTTCTATTTTATTAAGATAAACAAACTTCTTTGGCTTTCCTCTGAACAAGCCATCATAAAACCATAAATCAAGTAGCGGAGCCAACACTATCCAACCTGACTTATTGTGACAATATTCAAGAGCGTCAAGGCGGTCTATATCGTGTAACGATAAAACGCCTTTAACCTCCAAAACATCTACAAGATAGGGGATTCCACAGAATTTGTGAGGTTCGCTTAAAACGAAGTCAATGGTGTAGCTAAATGGTTGTCCTAGCCGATTAAAGACATCAAATTGAATATGGTGTTTAAAGTCAACGCCGTAAGCTGACAAGATTGAAGCGCATTTAGCCTCTAAATAACTGTCGTACTGCACGCCCTCGAAAAGGCATTTATTAGCCTTGTTGTGGTACTTCGCCATTGGCTCCTCCTTTTTTTCTCTTAGGCGGGAAAACAGAAAAACGGGCGGTAGTCATACAGCGAATACATGTGCGGTAAACTTCGCTCACTTCGTTGAGCTCGTCTTCAAGGACAAACTCTTCCCATCTATGTTTACAGTTGAAGCATACTATAATTCTTTTTTCTCCTAACTTTTTCATTTTTAAGAATAATTTTAATTTGAAAAGACATAAATTAAATTATTTTTTAAGGTTATTTCAGGGAGTAGACTGAATATGTGAAGGCCATCTTACCTTTTGAGATGTAGATGAATAGGCATGAAATGTGAACAGAAAAACTTTTTTACTTTTAGAGACAAAAACCTTGCTCCTACTTACTAGTTTTGAGGTAGTAATTTACCATGTGATTATCAAGGAGAATACTCTTTAACGTTAAGTTATTTAGTTTATGAAGTCAATATAAGTGCATTCGTCAGTATTGAAAAATACAAGTGCATTTGTCATTATAGAAACTTTTCAGTTATGACTTAAAAAGTTTTTCCCGAGAAAAAATAAAGTAGTATTTGAATTTTTGTAGTATGATGATAAGTTTTAACTTCTAATTATAATGTAAGTAGGGTATTACCTCAAGGAGTGCCAATTTATCTCCCCTATCCCCTATTTTGATAAAATTTAAAAAAGAAAAAAGGTGAATATAATTTTTATTACAAGGATGGTGAAGAAAAGCATACATTAATTCAATTCATTCAATAATGATTTATATGGGATTATGAAAATCTTGATACAGCTATTCTGGAAGGAAGTGCAAGAAGTGAATACCGTTGTTCTTCACAAGGGAAATGTCACACATGCAATTTATATGATAGTTGATTTGCGGCCAGAGATCGGTGACACACTCACTAAGCAAATAATGATACGACAAAAAAATAAAAAATATCGTTATTTAGCACGAATGATCGTTCTTGCAAAAATTAAAAGTTGCGCATAGCTTGTAGTATCTTATGAGGCGTATATTGCTCACCTTCACTGACCATTCATGAAACACAAATTCTGAAAGCAAATCATGTACGTAGATGTTGGCATATATTTTATACTGCTCTAGGTTATGACCCTAGAAGAAGAAATAAAGAGTCATTTCTTTCTCAAAACTTGAATGCTTAAAGTAAATTTCTTACCGGCGAATTTTTACGATAAGTGCTGTAACGTCGCAACAGACTATTTTGCTTTAGTGTATGATGTAATTAAACCTTATTGAGGATTATATGACAAAGTAATGTAAAACTTTCTTTGAATGATAGAGATGTCATAAATGCCGAACCTGAAACAAAAAAATTACATAGTGTAATAACTGATGGAACAAAATTATTTAGAGGTATATGTATATCCCACGCGTCAAATTATGGGTAGGCAAGAACTTCTACATAGGGTGATCTTATGCCTAAAAGCCTACCTCAACAATGATCAAAAAATCTTGTGATTCGACTTCTTGAATCGCCCATGGGTAGGCGTATGAGCAAAGTAGGGTGGCGATTTTTATGGGAATTATCGCGGAAAAACAGACTTTAGGGAACTAAAGTTGTCGTTGGCGCAAGAGCATGATCAAATAATGATGTTACATAAAGAAGATGGTGATATGATAAAAAAATCAATACTTCTATCCTACCTTCCAATCCCTTATTCTAAATTCAATTGTTTCCTTACCTTTCCATCGATTCATTGAAAGTTCAGTAGCCAAGGTAATTGTGTTTACTTCACGCACACTTTCAATAAAGCCTTTTCCCGCATTGAAGTAGACACCACGCCATCGACGACCTGTATCATCCCCCACCGTCATTGCCGCATGAGATTGTGTAGTGCCAAGCGGTCTGACTTCAAGTAATAAAAATGGTCCTAGTACGAATATCGGCTCGCGTACTTTGTGTCCGAATGGTTTTAGTTTTTCTCTCCATTCCCATGCTTCTGCGATTTCTTTAGTGGTGAGATACCCGCACACTGGCAGATCTGGCGCAAGAGGCGGTGTAGGCAAAGTACTGAACCAATACGCTGCCGCATGTTGAAATGTAGAGATATCAGTTTCAGGTTTCAAACTGAATCCACAAGCCTGCGGGTGTCCACCATATTTTGAAAGTAGGGGCGATGCTGTATCGAAAAATTCCATAATATTGACATGTTTTGGGGCGCGACCTGAGGCGATATACCCATGTTCCAATCGAGAAAGCACAAATACAGGCACATGTTCTTGTTCACAAATGCGTCCCGCAATCAACCCAAGAAGCCCATGAGGCCATGCCTCACCAACAATCACTCTCCCGTGCGATTTTTTTTGCACTGATAATTGCTCCTGTGCCAAAGCTACATATTCTTTAGTGCCTTCTTGGCGTTCTCTATTAACCATATGCAATCGTTGCGCCAGTCTTCGGGCTTCATCCCCATCAGTGGCGCGAATCAAGACAGATGCCTCATGTGCATGCTCCATTCTTCCTGCAGCATTAATGCGTGGAACAAGACCAAACCCAATATCTCCTGCATCCGCGTATTTATAATCTATCCTTGATACTTCTGCTAATGCTTTCACTCCAACCCGCCGTCCTGTGTGAATCACACGCAAACCATAATTCACTAATAATCTATTGACACCGGTTAAGGGCATAATATCGCCAATCGTAGCAATTGCAACTAAATCTAAATACCATTTAGGCGAATAGGTATTTTTTCTTTTTTCGAGCAATGCCTGTGCAAAGAACCAGGCTACTCCTGTTGCGCAAAGCGTTTTGTCAGGAAAGGTCTCCTCAGGAAATGCAGAGTTCAATATTGCGAACGCGTCGGGTAATTCTGTTGGACGCTGATGATGATCAATTACTATTACCTCAATTCCTAAGTCACGTGCATATGCGATTTCTTGCACATTTGAGGAACCGCAATCAGTAGTAATAATGAGTGTTACACCTGCACTATGAAATTCATTTACCGCATTAATATTCAGTCCATACCCTTCTCTTTCTCTATGAGGGAGGCGCAGAAGTGGAGGTAGTGTACCCGCCTCTGAAAGTACATCCGTCACGATTGCACTGCTACACACACCATCACAATCATAATCGCCAAAAACTCCTATTTTTTCTTTTCTCTCAATGGCATCACTTACTCGCGTGACAGCTTTTTCCATATGTGCAAATGCATAAGGAGAAGGTAATGCGTCATATCGTGGTTCTAAAAATCGTAATTGTGCATCTGTTTCAGTGACTCCACAATCATGCAAATAGCGCATTACCCATCCAGGCATTGATGTATTTTCAAGAGGATCTGCAATTTTCCAATTAAATCTTTTTCCTTGTATGGTAGTCATTATGGTAATTTTATAATATTTTTTTTGCTGACAAAAAAATATCACCCGGAGGCGGTCATCGCCATGTCTTCTTGATAATATTAAACCATGCTCTCTGACCCCCACGAGGAAAATAGGTATGTAAAGCAGTTCCATACCGTGAAAGCAACGAGGTATCTTTTAATAGTGACCGTATATATGTATCCCCTTCTCCAATTTCTGGAGTAGGTATTATTGCTTTGCGACTTTGAAAAAATTGAGCATTTAATTCTTGAGGTGAATCAGGTAATGGAAAAGCAATCACAGGTACCTTTAATATTCCAGCTTCTGCAAGTGCATTCCATCCCGCACGAGAAATCATAAGTGATGCACGTCGCATGAATGACGCAAGTGTCGCCTGAGGCATAAATTCAATTTGCGTATAATAGTTTGGAATATCCACACAAGCAACTTTCTTTCCCATACCTGCAATATGAAGCACTACATAAGGTGTCACTCGCGCACGAAGCGCAGGGTAGAGTTCCATGGCTACCCACTGATTCAACGTCAGCGCGCCTGTTCCTCCACCTACAACAAGAATGAGAGGAAATGATGGGTTAAGTCCATATGCAGAGCACTCTTCATCAGTTGCGGATGTAGCATTGACGATTACCGTACGTACAGGTTGAGGTATATTTACCACAGTTGCATAAGGAAAAAATGCGCGTTGTTCTGGTTGATTTACCGTAATTATTTTTGCCCATGGTGTACAAAGATAGGAGGTGAGTGTTCGGGACATATCTTGATGATGAAGATAAAAAGGAACGCGCAAAAGACTGCTTAGCCATGCAAATGGGACACCAAGGAATCCACCTGCAGAGAGTATTGCGCAAGGAGAAAATTTTTTTTTAAGAGAAAGTATTTTTGAGATTTGAGTGAACCAATTCAGAGGATCACAAATATTCTTTCCAATGGCACGAATTGACCATTCGCGACGAAATTTCCACTCTGGCATAAGTTGAAAAAAATTTACAGAATTCCCTACAAAATCTTTTTCAGCTTCACTTGAACCACACCATACAATACCAATATGTGGAGCATGTTCACGGATATACTCCGCCTCGGCAAGTAATGGGGAAACAGGACCTAAAGTACCACCGCCAATACACCAAATCCACTTTTTTTGCGTATGTTTATGCATATGTTTTTCTATTTTCGGCACTTATTTTTAATACGATCGCCATTGCTGCCATAAGAGAAATATACGCTGAGCCACCATAACTAAAGAAAGGAAGAGGAAGTCCCGTTAAAGGAGCTAACCCCAATATTCCCATAATGTTAAGAAAAATTTGTATACTGATCCAACTCATCATTCCTCCCACAAGGAGGCGTTGATGGAAATCCTCGGTTTTTAAACAAAGCACCCATCCACGTCCAATGATGGTCCACAGGAGTAAAAGACCAATCAAAGATCCAATAAACCCTGTCTCTTCAGCGTACACTGCAAAAATTGAATCAGTTGCTGTTTCTGGAAGACGAAGAAACTTTTGTGCTGACTCACCCAATCCCTGTCCCCACCACCCTCCATTTGCAATTGCTGTTTCAGCCTGCGCAATATGATACCCAGAACCCTGAACATCTTGAGTGTGATTTAAGAACACTGAAATTCGCGCAAGCCGATAGGGGGCTATGTATGCCGATACAACTAAAACTCCAATACCAAGTGCACCTAAAAATAAAATTTGATATACCGGGGCTCCAGCTAAAAAAAATATTGTTACGGCAATTCCGGCAATTACCGCGAGTGTACCTATATCAGGTTGCAATATTATCAATACACTTACAATACAAAGACTTACCAAAAAATGTGATATTATTTTATCAGTATCAATTTTTTTTGAGACCTTAGGAAACCATGAGGCTAAATATATTACCATAAGCCATTTTACTATTTCTGCTGGCTGAATAGTGGTAATTCCAAAATCAATCCAACTTCTTGCATTGTTAATTGTAAGACCAAGACCAGGAATAAAAGGAAGAAGCAATAATATACATGAAACTATAAAAGCTGTGTTTCCTAAATCTTTCCAACGAGAAATTGGACTAGTCCATAACAATAAAAAAACAACAATTCCTGGGATAAGTCCAATTGTAACTTGTCTAAATATAAAAAAGAAACTATCACCAAAACGTCGCGCCCCCAAAACTGATGATGCTGAAGTAAGAGCAATGCCACCAACCATAATAGTAATAAGAAGTGTCCATCGTAATACAGGATCGCTTGCGTGCCATGTGTGTACCCAACCTCGCCAAACTTCTTGAGGCCGTACTACAATAGTCCACCAGTCACGCAATACCATTACTAAAGGATGCATTTATGAGCGTTTTAACATTGCTAAAAATGCTGATGGAGGGATTTCAACAGATCCTTGTCCTGCCATTCTCTTTTTACCTTCTTTTTGTTTCTTTAAAAGTTTTTGTTTACGTGAAGCATCTCCTCCCGACATTTTAGCAAGCACATCCTTGCGTAGTGCTGGTAATCGTTCTGATGCAATCACTTTACTTCCCACCGCGGCTTGAATTTTTACTTCAAACATTTGTCGTGGAAGTAATTCTTTTAATTTTTCAACTGTTTTTCTTCCAATATTTTGAGCCTCACTGCGATACACCATCGTTGCAAGAGCTTCAACTTCTTCCTCAGCAACACGAATATCAAGTCGAACTACATCCGCAGGCTGATACCCGTCAAAATCATAATTAAGTGAAGCATAACCCGAAGACACGCTTTTTAACTTATCGTAAAAATCAACTAATAATGAAGCAAGAGGTAGTTTATATTTCAAAATAACTCGCGTAGGATCTAAATATTCTGTGGAGACATATACCCCATGTGCATCTACAACCATAGGCATTACTGCGCCGATATATGAAGATGGTAATACAACTTCGAGGCGCATTACTGGCTCTTCAATATGGTCAATACGCGATTCATTAGGCAAAGCTCCAGGATGATGAACAACTACACAATCACCATTAGTCAGATACACTTGATACGCTACAGAAGGTGCGGTAACAATTACTTCTACATTGTGCTCGCGAAGTAATCTTTCCCGCACAATTTCTAAGTGAAGAAGTCCTAAAAACCCAGCACGAAAACCAAAACCTAGTGCATCAGATGCGTCAGGTTCAAACGAAAGGCTTGCATCATTTAATTTCAGTTTATGAAGTGCGTCACGTAATTTTTCGTATCCATCCCCCTCAGGAGTGAAAAGTCCCGCAAATACCATAGGCTTTGCTTCACGATAACCTGGAAGTGCGGGAGCAGGATCTGTGAAGCTTGTGAGGGTATCACCAACACGAACTTCGGCTAACGTTTTTAAACCAGTTACCACGTATCCAATATCACCTGCGCGTAAGGAATCAACCGAACGGCGTTTTGGCATGAAAGCACCCACTTCCAAATTCGGTACTTTTACTCCCGCGACCCCCAGTAATAAAGGTTCGTGTGCTCGAATTTCCCCTGACATCACACGTACAAATGCTATGACTCCTTGAAACTCATCGTATACCGAATCAAATATCATCGCTTGTATTTTTTCTTCTCCTTTATCGTTTGGCGCAGGGATACGCTGTACTAACGCATCAAGCAATATTTCAATGTTAAATCCTGTTTTTGCAGAAATGGGAATTACTTCTGAGGTATCGCAACCTAAGATATGACATATATCACTTGTTACGCGGGGGATGTCGGCACTTGGCAAATCAACTTTATTTATCACAGGAACTATAGTGAGTCCTTGATCCACTGCTTGATATAAATTAGCGAGCGTTTGGGCCTCAATTCCTTGCGTGGCGTCGACTACTAGTATAGCCCCCTCAACTGCAGCAAGCGAGCGCGAAACTTCATATCCAAAGTCTACATGACCTGGAGTATCGATTAAATTTAGTTCGTGACCTTTCCACTGTAATCTTGCGGGTTGCAGTTTTATAGTGATTCCCCTTTCGCGCTCTAAATCCATTGAGTCGAGTAATTGTGCTTTCATTTCACGCGGCGCTACAGTGCCAGTTACCTCAAGTAGTCTGTCTGCAAGTGTTGACTTTCCATGATCTATATGAGCTATTATACAAAAGTTTCTTACTGAACGCATATATACTAATTAGGCTAGCGTATTTATTATTCAATTAAAAGAGTAATCACCTGCGTATGAGGCAGGTGATATATAGAACTATCATTCGCAACGAAAGGTATTCTTTGTAAATAATTCCTGTGAAATGAAATTTGCCGAGTGTTTCCCTGCGATATATTCTTTTACAAGAAAAAAAGACTCTTTATCAATATTTTTTTTCATAATTGCCCATCGAGTGTCCTCAGTAGGATATGGGCTACAAGAATAAAGTTGATTAACTTTTTTTATATCTAGTGAAACTGCTTCCTCGCATGCAAAAACTATGTAGTCTGAATGAACCTTGCAAATAGGGAGAATATCCCAGTTCGAATGAAGACAATAATTCATTCTTAATGGGACAAAATGAACATACCATTCATTCATACGTGTGCGTTTTTTACCCCAAGTAAGGAATTTTCCATTTGGTGTTATCTTCAGTGGGTAAATTTCATCAAGAACATTAGGTGACTGCGTGTGATTATTCATACGCGAGGGCAATGTAATCAATCCTTGAATGGGGACATATCCATTCGAGGACAAGTCTGCATCAGAACCTCCAAGTTGAGGAAATACGTTCGGTGCTATATAAAATTTTTTATTTTTTACAAGAATCATTCCCATCTCTCCCCTTGGAAAAGGGTTAATTTTTACTCGGGGATGGATATACCAATTGTTACTGAATGACAACTTTAATAGTGAGGTTGAAAAGTACCCAATCTGATTTTCTAAAAGTGTAGACAGAGATTGTGCGTGCCACTTATCACTTACCCTAGGAGTTCCAACGAGCACGGAGAATGAAAGGTGCGCAGCAGCAGTATATAAAAAAAATATATCATTGCTTAAAGGGAGATCATACACTTCAGGAACGTGTGACTCTCCGATAATTAGATTCATGATATTTTTGCTTTCGTTGTCAAATTTTTTCATTGTTCCTCCATTTTTTTATTGTTATGTAAGATTATCTTTACCAAAATACTTTTTAAATTGCAAACGTCTTCTTTAATGATCTTTGCAAGTCTCGTGCATAGCGTGAAACTATCTCCATTGCAGGATGACCCATCCAAGACTGCACAAATAAGTAAATCACACCCGCGGTAATTATTGCTGTCGATGTTTGTAGCACTAGACCGGGAACTGTGGTGATAGAGACAAATACGTTTGCGACTCTGAGTGCACCCCAAGCACCGACTCCCGCAATGAAACCAGAAAAGAACACATCAGTGGACATACGTAGTAGCGCTGGCATAAGTGAGCCAGTATATTTTTCATACATTCTAAGTAAGAGCAAAAACTCTATCCAAGAAATTATGCTTACCATGGTTACCGTGCCGTATAATCCTCCATACGTATTACCCAGGATAGCTCCTCCTACTGAAAGGGGTAAAATAATTAAAGAAACTAATAAAGGAATTCGTGTATTTTCTCTTGCAAAAAAGCTTTTAATTAAAAGTGGTGAAATAACTGCGGGAAGCAACCCAATTGCTACTATACCTAAAATTTGTGCTGTCTGATATGTTGCATTCCAGTCAAAGTTTCCACTCCCTAAGAATAAACGAACCACTTGTGCACGAAGAACAATTAAAAGCCATATTAAGGGGCCAATGAGAAAACCTGCAATTGATAAATAACGAGTAAGCGCTTTTCCAATTCCTTCATTGCCTTGTTGATGGTATGCCGTAGTGAGTGCAGGTAATGCAACCGTACTCAATGAAATTCCAATTAATCCGAGAGGAACGCTCATCACATTATGCGCAAAATAATACGCACTAATTGAACCAATCCCCCACGTTCCTATGATCGAAATGATCATCGTAAGCGAAATTTGTTGTGACACCAATGAGAATGAACGGGGTAACATAAGCCCCAGCACTGATGTCGCACGTGCAGACCATGTAAAAAATGATGAAGGTGATAATTTCCACCCCATACGTTTTAATTCAGGATAAGTAATTGTGACGTGCGCACAGGCACCTATTACTACACCTACACCAAGCCAACGCGGCTCTGAAGTACTATTTGCAATCACAATACCTAAAAGAATACCAATGTTATAGACAACTGGTTGCCAACTTGCAGACCAGAAACGCCGTGATGATGCAAGTATTGCGCTCGCCACGCTACTTGCAGTAAACAGAGGCACAGTAAGAAGCATTATGCGTGTCAGATCTATAAGCAAAATCTTCCCTTCAGGAGAAGTATGAGAAAAAAAATAACCTACAATTGAGGGTGTAAAAAACGCTACAATTAGAGTTATCAGGCACATGGTAAAAACAATCCGCGTTAAGAGCATATTTGAAAGAGTGATTAGCCCCTTGTTTCCATGCGACTCACGCTCTGCAATAAGCACTGGAACTGCTGCAGCAGCGAATGCGCCAAGCATCAAGCTCTGAAAAATAAAATCAGGTGTGCGAAATGCAGCGACGTAAATATCAACAATCTCACTCGCGCCATATGTATGTGCAAGTAATCTATCACGTATAAGCCCCAGAACCCTACTTATTAAGCCCCCAAGAGCAAGAACCGCAACACTAAGAGTGGCGCGTGTGCGCGACGCTTCCTGAATTTTAAGGATTATTTTTTGGACGCCACTTAACATTCGCATGAGATACAAGTAAAGGTATATTCCACTCTTTTAAAGTGACATAACCAAGATTAGGCGAAAATGGCTCGAAAGGAAAATTCTCATGAACACGAGTGATCACAGTAGGTGTTCTTCCTGATTGGTTCCATATTTTTGTCTCCGGATACAATGGAGAAGGAGGTAACGTGTACGTGAGTGTTACCTGTTTTTTTTCACCGGGCTTGAGTATAACCCATGCTCCTACAACTTTTGGCTCAGCGCTTCCTTGAGGTACTTCACGAATTGGAGCGAATGTTGCTTTAGGAGTACGGACCCCAAACGGAGGGGTAAAATTTTTATCCGCAAACCATGGTAATGCAGGTGGAGTGCTCCCTTCGAGGTGAATATCCTGTGCCCCTGAAGGTACAAAAAATCTGATCCATGACACTTCTTGATCTGAATCTTGAAGGCCTCTATGATTTCGTTCGAGTGTTGTAGAAATATGCCATGAAGTATCTAGCATTTTAATTTCACGGGTGACTTTGTCGGTTATTAATCGGCTACTTTTTCCACCGCCTACACTTGAAATAACAAAGCCAAAACTATCATATGCACTCATATCAATTCCACCTTCTGCATTAAATTCTCTTATTTCTGCTTGCACAACTGGGTTGGCAGCCCACATTTGAATCTCTTTTGTCGTCACCCCCCACTGCAACCAAGTAAGCAGAGCTGCAACGGTCTCAGGAGGATTCTGGTTAATCTTTTGCCCGACTGTCTCACCTGCACTTCGGAGTAATGCAATAAGTGGTGCTTTAGGAGATTCTTTTCCTTGATTAATTTCGGTCTGAGTCATAACGCTAAATACATTTTTTTCATTAATTTCTGATGGGAGATTCCATCGATCCACCTCATCTTTACTCATCTGTAACGGTCCAGTAATTTTAAGTAATGAAGGTATCATTCCAGAATTAATTGCTATTATCCCATCAACCGATCCGCCTGTCGTCTCACGATAGAGACGCGCTATTTCTTCTGCACTTTGAGAGAAATGTGGCCACCAGTTTGCATCATGAAAAAAAAGTGCGTTTCGTGTCAACGTGAGTCCTTCAGGTGCAACTCTATAATTTTGCGGCCCTACCATTAAATCATAAGGACCACCTTGCGGAAAATAAATTTGTGAGGGTACTCCTTTCAAAAATGTAATCTCTGCAATTGCCCCCATAAATCCTCCTGTAGCACGAATTTCATCTTCATTCTGAAAAAGAACAAGTATACGACGAAAACCTTCTGTATTCTCCGTACCAGTGAGTCCTTGCCATAATGACAGCCACTGACGCGCGGAGTTGAGTATTTTTTCAATATGAGGAAGTTCTGTTACCGTGGTATATGAATCGCCAAGCAAAAATGAAATCAAAGGACGTCGCGCAATTTCTTGTAAGGAGTAAAATGATGATGAAAATTCATCAACTGCAATACGTAATCCTTTTATGTGTGCTTCAGTAAAAATCCATGGCATAGTAGCAACTGGATTACCGCGTGGAACAGTAATTATCGGAACAAGAGTAGTAGTCGATACAGAGTCTCCTAGTATAAATGAGGTTCTTTCTAGTTCTTCAAGAATAGTAGTGATTTCAATTAATGCACGTGCAATACCATCCGCTCCTTTAAGCGCTGAATCAACTACAGGTAGTGAGGACAAAAAATCAGCAGAAGCAGTGAGTTCTTTTAATCTTTCTGCAACCTTTTGCCACGCATGAATTGCGTCTAAAAATTCCTGCCTATTTTTTTTTCACCGCCTCAAGGGCGTTATCAGAAGAAAAAGAAGCATCTGTTTTTTGAAGTGCTTCTGACGCACTTGCAATAAACACTTGCGCTTCATTCCATAAACTCCTCCACCCTAAAAAACCAAGCGCTAAAATCGCACATGAAAGTGCAATCGTTCCAAACCGAACCGCTTCAAACCAAGTCTGCGATTTTTTCCAAGAAAACGACGCGGTAGAAATTACCATAGGTTGAGGAGAAGATGTAGTCATATCTACCCGACGAATAAAAGGTTTTTCAACTTCTTTTTTTTGTTCATCTATTGGAGCAGTCAGAAAGTCTGGCGCAGGAGTAACACGAGGGGGCTGAGGTGGTTCTCTCAAAATTGAGGGATGACGCACTTGCAAATCAACTAAGTGGTGAGATTTAGGGGAAAGCCCCACATGCACACGAATTTTTTCAATAGTCTCAGGTGAAGTGCTAAAAGCTGCTCCCTGTAAAGTTAGAGAAGAATCTACAATATTTTTTTCACGAGTATCAGCGTGTTTAATCTTTTTCATTTGTACAGATGAAATAGTCTCTCCCCCTGGTAAGGATACATCATGCGTATGGCCTGAAGAGGAGGAAGCTGTACTCTTTTGTGCACGAGAAATTTTTCTTCTCCGTGAAGAGAGAATTGCAGCGCTTTCTAGCACAGTGTCAAGAAGTGGTGACGACTCTATAAGACGGTCTTTGAGTTTACGACGTGTTTTTTTCATTTCTGACATTTGAAATAAATTGTACTCCTTTAGTGTGTTCCTCGCAACGATTGAATTTAAACCAATTGTGGAAAGCACTGACAGCAGTTTCATAAGAAAACTTATTGCGTATTTGCTCTTGCACTGGCTTCATTCCTTTCAGAGCAATATCCAATTTTTCTAATGCGTCCTCAACCGAATTTGGCGTATAAAAATAGAAACCTTGCAGATCTGAATATAATTCTTCATATACAGGAATGCGTGGGAGTAGTACTGAAACCCCTCGTAAAGCTGCTTCTAAAACGGGAAGTCCAAATCCTTCATAATCTGATACAGAAAAATATATTTGACTTTTTTGCCAGAGCAATTCTAGCTCTTCAGCCTCTAACTGTAAATATTCCCTCGCATGAGGGTGTAATCTTTTCATACCTACAACAATAAAATTAAATTTTCGATCTGCAGACTGAATACATTTTTTTAAAAATGAAGCATTTTTATGTACTGCGGAAGTAACCATACTTAAAATAGATAATTCATTTTTAGAAAATTTTGTGTATTTTTTTTCAGGTGGAAAAAGAACTGCAGGCATAATTACGCTAGGTTCAGCGCATGACAGTTCTTCTGCAATATCGAACGCAGCGCTGTGAGAAGGACTTATCACTGACCATTGTGAATTTTTTAAAATCCTACGAAGGAGGAATCTAAGTATCCATGCCTTACATGTCCGCATAAAAATAGAGTTTGTGGTAACTAATTTTCTTCTTTTTGTAAACATAAGATGATCATGAATACAAAGCCAACCACGTAAATTTGAGGGGAGAAAAAAGGGAAATGATACATGTGGACAAAAAATATCAGTGGGAGAAATGGCAAGAATATAGTGAATCCACATTAGTTGATCGTGCAAAGTAAATGGTTTTGCTTTAGTGCGAACAAATGAACACGAGGGGGGCAAAGAACTACTATTTTGTCGGTCACTAATAATGCATACACAATTAAATTCTTGAGAAGGGAAAATTTTTTCTTTTGCACTAAGAATTCCCTTAAGCCATGTACCAACCCCTCCTGATTGCATCCAACGTGCATCAATAAGTATTGTGCGCATGAACGTGTAACGCATGAAGTAATGCGTCAGCGATACCTCTACTATCATAAAAAGATGCAGGGTAAATTGCACCGCCCTCAATAAGAAGTGAAGGTAAAGGGCTACATACAACAGCTGCGCCATACTTTTGTGCCTCCCTTACAGGAATACCCAAACCTTCATCCCATGATACCATTACTACAACTGCAACGGTGCGAAGTAGATACTCTTTTTGTTTCTCTGTTGCATCCACTATTCGAATCACACCTTCTTCACTACATTTTTTTTCACTTTCTTCACTTAACCATCCTTTCGCTCCCATGACTATAAGGGTAACTTCAGGGTGTTTGAGTCGCACTAATTTCCATGCAGACAAAACCGCATCAAGTCTTTTACGGGGTTGTACAGTTGATAAAAATAAAATACTACAAGATTTTTTGGTAGAGAGTAGCGCAGTAGTTTCCAAAAATAAATCAGGAAGTATTTTTATGCGTGAAGCTATATCTGGAAATGCTTCAGAGAGTGACCATGCAGTGGCTTCACTTACTGCATTCCATGAGCTAACTTGCGCACGTATTGATTTTCTAAAACGCCATTGAAATGCCTTTCCCCATCTCTTGGGGTATAAAAAAGGAAACCAAACTAGTGAACAATCGTGAACGACTACATGCACCTCAGTAGATGAACGAACATGCCACGGTGCAGGATCCATTACCCACCATGAGCGTATTGAACCATATGGAATTTTAGCTATTTTTTCACAGTAAGTATCATACAAGATACCGCAACCAACATCTGCAAATAAAGTCAATATTTTATTAGGAATATGTATGTGAGTATGTGTAATCTTTTCATTAGCAAGACATAATTCTTTAAGCCATTCAGGGAGACAAGGTTTTTTGATACCTGATGAAAAAAGAAGAATATGACTGTGTGTGAGAAAAAGTTCTTTAATAAGAATTGGAAAATATGACTCGACGTAACGAGCAACGCCTGCACGGGGATACGTTAAAAGACACCGTATATCAATTACCGCGCAACGTAGAGATGACATAGTGCATGCGAGTTACAAATGCAGTTCGTGAAAATGAATGTGCGCGCATTTGACAGTCGTAGGGATTATACTTTGTATAATCAAACCGAATGACCGCATCTGCTAAGGCTTCCCATGAATGCTCTGTGAAAAACTCACCAGTGATTCCTGGGATGAGGGTTTCCGTTGGTCCTCCCGACTTATAAGCTATGACTGGTCTTCCCGCAGCCAATGACTCTACAAGTGTGATACCAAAATCTTCATCTGCCTGAGGATGAATGAGGCCTCGTGCATTTTGCAAGAGGGTATCTCGAAATTCATCATTCACTTTTCCGAAAAATTTTATGTGTGAACGAGCCATTTTTTTTAATCGATGTTCCTCTGGCCCTGAGCCTATTACGTACAATGGTATCTTAAGTCTATTAAACGCTTGAATTGCCATATCAACCTTTTTATACGCTTGAAGACGACTCACAATAATCCAGTATGAACCCAAATCTTTTAGTGGCACAAATGATGAAAAACGATCAGTATCTACAGGTGGATATACTACTATTGAGTCACGACGATAATAGGTTTTAATTCTTTCAGCAACTGTGCGCGAATTCGCAAGAAATAAATCTACCCTTTGTGCTGCCGCAAAATCAGCTGAACGTAAGCTTGATAAATACATTTCTAAGCAACGACGAAAAATATGTGGCATACGATGTCCATCTAGATATTCTTTTGTGTCCGACCATAAGTAACGAGTAGGTGTATGGCAATAACAAATATGCAAAGATCCTGGCGGAGGAATCACACACTTTGCAAGTCCTGAAGAAGAGCTAATAATCAGTCGATAGGGCTTAAAATCAAAGTTTTCAAATGCAGTTTTGACCAGAGGTAAATATGGTTTAATAAATTTTCCTTTTAAAGTGAGAGATTGAAGAAAACTAGTATATATTTTTTTGTTTTCAAATACATTTTGTAGCGAATGATGAAACACTGAGGTATAGATCGGCGCGTCTTCCCACATATCCGCAAGTACCTTTAATACTCGCTCTGCTCCACCAAATTGATTTAAATGATCATGCACAAGCGCAATTTCTGAAGATTTATACTGCATTTTGCCTTCGTAAAAGCACAGGTAATGTCTGTGCAATAATAGTTATATCAAGCCATAAAGACCATGCCTGCACATACCATGAGTCAAACTTAATTTCTTCTACAAAAGGAAGCGAGGATCGCCCATTAATTTGGGCAAGACCTGTAATACCAGGACGAACTGCAAGTACTTTTTTTTGGCGTAAAAGGTATTGAGCTATCTCAGAAGGTTCATGAGGACGAGGACCAACTAAACTCATCTCTCCACGTAATACGTTTATTATTTGAGGTAGTTCATCAATACTCCATGAGCGTAGCCACATACCGACCTTTGTAATCCGAGGATCACGAGACATTTTAAAGAGTGGGCCATCACTCCGTTCATTATTGTTCCGAAGTTCTTCTTTCATTTCAGGTGCATTCACCACCATAGATCTAAACTTATACATTAAAAAAATTTTTCCTCGCAATCCTACTCTTGGTAAAGCAACAAATATTGGCCCAGGAGAATTTAGACGTATTGCGATTGCGCATGGAATCATGATGATAAAGAAAAAAGGCAATGCAAGTAATGAGACAACGATATCGAATATTCTTTTTATTATCATACCCCAACCAATCAATGGTGTTACACTACAACGAATTAAAGGGATTCCCGCAATACTATCGGCATGCATATTTTCAGCGCGAGCACTGAGAGATCCCGCACCAATCAACAACTCGAGTTGAAACGCATCTGCAAGCTCTCCAGCCCTCTCTTCAAGAGCAGGAGTTCTTTCACCTGTAAGCAAAAGGAGTGCTTCTACAGTTTCCCATTGAAATTCAGTATTTTTAAAAATTTCTTGAGGGGAAAGTATCTTAGCAATACGCCATCCCCATTGTGGATTTTTTATTATGCTTTCTCGCACATACGTTACTTCACTTTCGTTACCAATAATTACTAAAGAATGGGTACCGTATCCTCTCCTCATCAAATATTGCATATATACACGCATAAGAAGATGTGTAAGAAATACAACAAGGAAAGTACATACAACCCAGGCCAAAATCAAAAAACGAGAGTTAAACATCTCTCTTTGCCAAAAAAACCAGGCAAGTAGTAATGCGCCACCGCCTAATGACCCAATTAAAATTTTCTGAAACAAAACTCCGATTGAAAATCGCCAAGGATGATTATAGAGCCCTACAATTGCAAAAACGAATACCCAACATATCGAATATAAGGTCACGAGAGAAATCCATCCTGAAAACTGTAACTCATTAAAATAAATAACAGGACGTATTTCTTCAATAAAATCTAAACCACGTAATCCCCAGGCGAATATTCCCGCCAAAATTATAGCCAATCCATCAGTAATGATGTGACCTAATAAAAAATATGTAGGTAATCCACGAGAGCTTAACATAGACATATATTTAGTTTAGTTTAGCGTGTGAACTACTTCTTTGGCTAGCGCATGGGTCCGTAAGCCGAATTCTGTCATTATAGAAGATACTTTGCATAATAGCAGAATACTTTCTACAACGCATGGACATCTGTCTAGGAGAGTATTTACATACTCCCTCAAGCGTTGCATTGCAACTTGCACCCATGTGGAGTTTGCCTAGCTCCGTGTGTTACCACACGGACTGGTGGGCTCTTACCCCACCGTTTCACTCATCGCTCGCAAAATGCGGGCAGACCTATTTTCTGTTGCACTTGTCCTAGTCGCACTACACACCAAAAAAGCGTAGTACGCCGGCCGGCGTTACCGGTCACATTCAGTCATTTATCTTTCGCGTAACTGCAAAAGATAAAAAGGGTGTTCGGACTTTCCTCTCCTGCATGTTGCAAGAGCGGCCATGTTAACGCCCTGCGCTAGCCAAAAAAATTTTCTCCTCCTTTTTTCTAGGTTAGCAGGAAATGTAATGAAATCAACTACTGTGTACCTCCTGCCGACAAACTTCGCTTATAATCCTCTAAGTTATCCAATGCAATTCCAGTACCTCGCGCAACACATAATTGCGGGTCATTTGCAACTTCAGTTGCTACGCCAGTGGCTGAGGTCATTAATGATGCCAGATGACGTAGCATTGAAGTGCCTCCAGAAAGTGTAATTCCATTCTCGATTACATCAGCGGAAAGTTCTGGAGGAGTAATTTGAAATACATTTTTTACCGCCTGCACTATACCCTCAAGTTCCCCTTGAATTGCCTCAGTCACATCATCAGAAGATAATTCAATAGTTCGGGGAAGCCCTGACACTAAATCACGTCCTCTTATATCCATACGCAACTTCTCATCTTCTGAAAGATATTGTGCTGATCCAATACCTATTTTAACTTGCTCTGCCATACGCTCTCCAATCGCGAGTGCATATTTTCGTCGTACATGCTCAATAATTGCCTGATCAAGCTTATTTCCACCAATACGAATCGATGACGCAGTAACCAAGCTCCCAAGAGAAATTACCGCAATTTCAGAGGTACCGCCTCCTATGTTTACAATCATATGCCCTTGTGAGGATGCGATGGGTATCCCTGCCCCAATTGCGGCAGCGATAGGCTCCTTTAAAATATATACAGAACGCGAACCAGCAGCTAACGCAGCGTCTATTACAGCACGTCTCTCTGTTGAGGTAATTCCTGCAGGAACAGCTACCATCACTTCAGGTTTAAAAAATCGCCAAGGACCTGCCGCTTTTGCTATAAAGTATCGAAGCATAGCTTCAGTAATTTTGTAGTCGGCAATAACCCCATCTTTAAGAGGGCGTTTTGCAATAATAGTGTCAGGTGTGCGACCAATCATTTCTTTTGCTTCGTCACCTACCGCAAGTATACTTCCATCAATCGATGAAACTGCAACTACTGAGGGTTCATTAAGTACAATACCCTTTTTAGGTAAATGTACCAATGTGTAGGTTGTTCCCAGATCAATACCGATTTTCTGTATAAAAGCAGACATACTACTATCTTGCAGTAAGTAAACAATTGGGTCAATGTGCTATTTTTTTTATATATTCTTACAAAATTTATATCTGTTAACGAGGATAACTATTCGTGTACAGGTCGAGCAACAATAAGTGCATTTCTTTTTAAAGGTGTTTTTGTCTCATGATCCCAATCTCCCCACGCATGAAATAAAACTTCTTCTTTATATTTGATTCCTGCACCTCGCCGTGTTCCTGGATCATGAACAACATACATTCTATTTTTTTCATCATATCCCCAGATAAGTACATGATGATAGAGTGGTCCCGGTGGTTTAAAATACGGATTTTTTAGTTCTCTTCCCTGCGCAGGAAATACTACAACGTTACCATCCATAACAGCTGTGCGAATAACTTCCATATTTTTTTGATCATAAAGAATTTCTATCGATGAGGATGGAACTTCCCCAAACTCTGTAAGTATTCGGGCTGACTCTTCTATCGTGGTATCCTTCCAATATCCAAAGTGCTTTGTTTGCCAACGACGCATTGTTTGAAAAAGTTGTGTCATTTCACGGATAGTCGGTGGTCGTTTTTTATGCCACCATATCATCGCCATTGCCACAGTTGCCTCTTCACATGCATCACGATGAGTCTCGCTCCATACATTTCCAGGAGCTTGCGGGATAAACGGAATATCACCCGCATGCATGAGAGATGGGAAAGAAAATAAAAATACTCCGATTAAAATCATCATTCGAATGTAGGCCATAGATAAGTGTAATGACGAGAAATTATTTTTCGTACAGAATTAGTCGGTGTAGAGAAAGTCCATTCTCTCACACTTCCTGGTTGACGCATAATTCGGATAGATTCTGTAGGAATATTTTCAGGAAGAAGATATGTTAATCGAATTGTTACAGTTGTAAGAGGCTCTATTGATAAAAATCCCGCAATAACTGTTGCATTCGACTCCTCATACACCTCAGGTTGTGTGCGATGAGGATTACGGTCCATTATCATCCACGAATCACTCTGGAGCAATTTTGTTCCTTTAGGAAGATAAATTCTTGTCCATGTACGATAGCGTGTAGTGCGCCAATCAAAAGACTTTGTATGGGAATACGTCAAGGTAAGGGAACGTATTCTTTGATCCTTTTTCTCGATGGATGCCTTACGCTCTATTGCAGGATCCGACTTCAAAGATCCCAAATTGCTATCACTTATATGAATCCACTCAGAAGATACAGTATTGAGTATAGTGCCATCGATTTCCCACTTTACAAATTTATCCTGTAATCTCTTATCAAATGACCATGCCATAATCGATTGCGAATCTTTTGCCTCTTTAATTATCGAGGGAAGAAGAGGTAAAAATTCAGATGCCTTATCACGTATTGCATGTAATAATGCTATTTTAAGCTCATCTATAATTTCTTTACGATTAAAAATATTAAAACCTAGTTTTTTAAAATCTTTACCCACTCGGATTTCTAATACATCCATCAATGTTTGAGAGGTAAATTCTACTTCACCAACTTTAACAGGCCCGGTAAGAGAGAGAATATTTGTAATTAATTCAGGAGTAATAGCAATAACTGCAGTGAATGGACTTCTTTGACCTGTTTGATCTCGCCACATTTCACTAATAAGCGCTGCAGATTTTGCCCAATCTGGATACCAATTTCCATCTCTCATGAACCAAAGTGGTTCTTTAAGGTAACGCGCTATGGGACGAGGAGATTCTCTCGTGACCTTATCACGTGCAGGGTAATCAAGTGCATAAATATTATCAGTACTAAATGAACCAACACGTCCTCGATCAATAATGAGACGACCATAAGTTCCAAAAAAACCTCCAGTCGCCCGCAATTCATTATTATTTTGAATTACGAACAGAATATCAGTTGGTCTCTCAAATCCAGTAAGTAAAGGATATACTACGATAACATCGCTATAGAATTGATTCCAAACCTCACCATACCTTTCAAATAATATGCGTGCTTCTGGAGTATCTAAAACACTAAGTAGTTTATTACTATTATCTCTTCCTATAATTTCGCATACCCTTATATCTGAAAGAAGTGTACGCAAGGTACGCTCATGAGAGGCTGAGGCGGTCATAAAATTATTAACCACAGTTGCCCATCTTTCAACGACACGTGGATGAGGAAATTGCCAGTTTTCTCCATCAAGAAGATCCATAAGCGGCATTGAAGATTGTCCATCAGATCTTGCTGATTGAATCAGTGATAGTGTTTCTAAAAGCACTTGTGAAGAATCTTCAGCTAAAGAAGATGCATCTTTCAAGAAAGTAATATCTTCTTTGAAGAGAGGAAATATTTTCAATGGATATATGGCATATGAGAGACGCTGCGAGGCATGAGCAGCTGAATACACATTTCCAATTAGTCTTCGCGCCTCGCCAAGTGTGATCGAGGCATGATCATCAAGGGTATGAATATATGTATAAACCTTGTGCACGTTGATAAGTATTTGACTTAAATTCCAGACAATAACTATTCCCCATGCGCAGAGAATTGCCCCCATGGAAATATAAAGTGTTTTTTTTAGGTTCATATTTAAATCATATATTGTGCGGCAAAGGTATTTTGCGCCATTTCCATGCATATCGAATGCCACTTGCAATATGATGACGTGCTGAAGGGTACAAAAACCACTTCCACCAAGGAAGTTGTGCGCTCTCTTCTGCATGAAGATGAATTAAACTAGCGACTGGGGTATACCATACTTCAAACCCCATTGTATGCGCACGTCGACACCAATCTACATCCTCAAAATACAAGAAGAACCGTTCATCCATCCCACCAATTTTTGCTAACGTTGATTGACGTACCATAAGCGCCGCACCTAAAAGCCAATCTACTTTTTTATCTTTTTCACCATTAAAATCAGTCATGAGTAAAATATCCGAAATTTTTTTTGCATAAGAGGAGTTTTTTCCAGCAACTCTACGCGACCACATCATTTGCCAAACAGAGAGAAACCTTCTACAGCTCATTTGACGTGAGTGATCTGGATTAAGAAGTCGGGGCCCTGCAATTGCAACCTTGGGATGTGCATTCATCCATTCCACTAACGCGTCAATTTCACCACCTCGAAAAACAATATCTGGATTCAATATGAGAATATACTCACCTTCAGCATGACGAAGACCAGCATTTACCCCCGCAGCAAAACCACGATTTTTTTTATTTTCAACTAAAAGAAGATATGGAAATTCATTTTTAATAATCTCTACATCATCTTTTGGTGATGCATTATCCACCACGATTACTTGTAAAGGGCAGCGAGGCATATGGGTAAATAGTCCTCTTATGCATGCGGTTACCAATCGAGGAGTGGCATAATTAACTATAACAATACTTACAAGTGGGTTCATACTTATTGACTTTTTATCCAGCGCATAAAATGTTCACGTGGCATTGTTCCCGCTCTCATTTTTTTTCTCATTGAGAAAATTTCTGGCAAAGTGCGAAGCAACCAAATCCAAGAGGATACTATAAAAAATCTTCCTGTGATTACATAAAAAAATATCCTAGTTGCTTCACGCAAGATCATCATTAGTGTTGCAGGTAAAAATACCCATAATCTCCAATGGAGCATGAGCATGCAAATATGATGCTGATATGAAAGCACACCCCTTTCACCTCGGAAACTAAAAAAATCAAAAATTCTCCGCAATCCTCTCTGTGCTCTCAGCGCACGAAAATGCCATAAAGAAATTTGTGAGTGACACCATACTCCCCCTCCTCTTTCTTGCACACGCCATGCAAGTTCACAATCTTCTTTATATGCAAAAAATAATTGATTAAATAATGAACCTTCTGGAGTCACTGTTAATAAAGGTAATTTTTCTCTTTCGAAAAATAGTGCTGCCCCTGAAGCACCAAAAACCGGTCCGGGAGGATAATAATCTTTGTAGTTTTCCCAAGATAATCCTCTTCCCCTCTCTTCAATTACTCCTGATGAAAAAAGTTGTAATCCTACCGCATCAATAGTTCCCGTCTCATATGCAAGAAGCTCAGGGTGCATATCATATAATGGCACATCTATCTCAGCAGATCCTTCCACCCATTGTGCTTGCATTAATCGAGGTGTATGAAGCCAATACTCTAAATGTTGTTGGAGAGACTCATTCATTTCTTCAAGAAAATGCGGAGGAAAGACAATATCAGCATTGACAATCCCAACCCATTTACTACGTGTGAATGTAGAAAGTATTTGATCGTGTGCATGTCCAAACCCTCTATTGCGATAATTACGCATTACACTGACTCCTTCTCCAATATCTCGTAAATCAATCGAATCAAGAATAGCTCTTGTCGTATCAGTCGAATTGTTATCGAGAAGTACTAGATGAAAATTTTTAAAAGTTTGTCTCCGTAAGCTCCCTAAAAATGCAGGTAGATATCGAGCCTGATTCCATAAGACACATTGAATGACAAAATCAATAGTTTTTGTTATAACTTTCTTTTTCATATATTTCTTCCTTAAAGGAATAATGCCAGACTGCAGCAAAAATTGCGAGAGTTATGCCGAGTGGATGATCAATATAAGGAGTGGCTATATGTACTATTAGTAGTGCCAATGCAGCAACAGACCACAATGGAAAATTTTCTGTATGCCATATTTTTTTCAATGGAATAAGGCATACTTGAACCCACGCAAGTATAAATGCAATATATCCACCGAGACCTAGTTGCAGCCATAACCCAAGATGACCCCATTCAAATGCACGCGCCCACTTCCATCCGCTGGGATTATGTGCACGTACACGAGGATCATAAGAAATAAATGCAACTCCAGTTCCGAATCCTGAGGGAGTAAACCATGACTCTCGCACACGCGCAAGCAAAGGATCTAACAATGACATGCGACTTTGTCCTGCCATGTCATCACTCACAAGTCGTGAAGGAGTTGTTTGCCCTTGATACATTGGATTCACAGTAAATGCAAGAAAATGTAGTACGCTTGTTGCGAATACACAACAAGACAAAATTATACCTATGCGTATAAAAAAATTTTTTACAGTAAATGTTTGCCTTATATATAAAAATGCGCCTAGTACCATCCAGATGAATGCAATACTCGCTCCTACCCATACACTACGAGATAAGGAAAGCATAATTGTAATAAGAGCAATTGAACCGGTCAGGAAGTTGGTAAACAGTGCATTGCCTTTTAGAACATTAAATATACTTAGTAAAAGGAGGGGAATTTGCCATATTATCGAATATAAAAATATTCGATAATATGCATCAGTCACATGAGTAATTTCACCAAAACCACCCTGGCGGATAACTGAATACCACACTTCAGTGAGTGAGGTATATCCATAACTAAATACTATAAAGGTAATGACGGTAACAATACTAAATACTGTTGAGAGCCCAATATAAAAATGAACAAGCGGTCGCATGTATCTTTTCCATTGTAAAGATGTATATAAAGGAATACCAAGCAATAAAATCCACATCCCCCAACCATTTACAGATAAAAAAATATCATGAAATGAATATCCATTTATTATTCCAGCAATACTTCCAATAAAAATGACTATGGCAAGTACAGCGCAGATAATTCCTAAGCGAGGAGGAGCATGCACTAGTTGATAGATATATTCATGAATCTTTTTTTGTCTAAAAAGTTTCCATAAATCTTTACCAATAACCACACAAAGTAGAAAGAAAATAAAGTAACGCACAGGAACTCCCAGTGGCATTGCCCACCTTCCAAGACCAGTCACCACACTATCGGCGACAAAAATTGCCACTAATCCAATAGGATATTTGAATGCGAGAAAGCAAAGTATTAAAAGGAGTAATAAATCCGCATTTGTCCCCCGCGCGAAGGTTGCCCAAAAAAAAATACTAAGCCCACTTAAAATGCCTAAAAGCAAATATTTAGAGATTTTCATTTTTTTTAAATAAACTGAGCATCCTTGCAGGAAACGTACAGATTCCCACCAAGAAATAAAGCGGCCAAGGCAGATGCTTCCGAGCATAGTACCATGAGGAATGTGCAAAAAGACATGCCCTTTTCCACGCGGGCAACTGTTTGAAACTATGACCCCTTATATGAGTTCCAACATCTTGCGCAATAAACCGCACACTAAATCCTTTGTCTTTTGCTCGTTTACAGTAATCAACTTCCTCATACCAAACAAAAAAACCATTATCGAGATTACCTACCACCTCACGAACTGACCCAGGAATAACAAAAAATGCCCCCATAACCTGATCAACTTCAGCATTATTTTCATATGAAAACTTTTGTGAATGAACATCAACTAGTGAGTGCATAAAAAAAAATTTTTGTAGGTGTAGTGCACGCAAACATTCTCCTAAAACTGTCGGAAAAGACCCTACAGTCGGCTGTATTTTTCCATCATGGTAACGTAATCTCATACCAATAATACTTCGAGGGAACTGCATGAGCGCAGTCTGTACTTTCAAGAAAGCATCACTATCAATAGTGACATCTGGATTAATCAAAATAATATCCTCATGAGGAGGTAAGGTTTCTAAAATTGAGTTTACTGCAGCAGCAAAACCCCTATTGTACTGTGCATATTGTACGGTGAGATCAGCATTTGGATGCTTTGTTATCCATTCAGAAATTTTTTTTTGTGTTCTGTCTTCCGATGCATTATCGATGATGTATAAAGGACATTTATCATATGCTTTATACCATCCAAACAGCATTTCTTCTATTGTTGATTCATTATTATATGTGACTGCAATGGCTTTCATAAGAGTGAATGAGCATAAATAAATTCAATTGCACGAGCGTCCCAAGTACAGCTATATAAAGCAGATGCTCTCTCTTTAATACTTTGTACACGAGCCTCCTCAGTTAATAGATAAAGGTCGCTATTTGATAATGCTGTATTCCACTCTTCTATGGTATTTACACTTACTACTCCCGGTAACGAATCGTAGCTACCCTCAGGTCTCATTATCGTAGTGAGACCTGCCGCGCTAAATTCATATAACTTCATTGAGTCAGTACTCTCTATGAATCTATCATTTAATTGATGAGGAATAATAGCTAATGAGGCGAGAGATAAAAGACTATTCTTCTGTAGAGAAGTAATTCGGCCTAGAAAGTGCACATGAGACATGTGCGCAAAACGACTTAGATTGTGAATGCAAGAACTCCATACGGGCCCAGCAATATAAAACTCTTTATCGGGATGTGCGGTAGTAATTGCATAGAGCAAATCGAAATCAAATCTTTCTTGGATTGTGCCAGAGTACACTATAATAGGTGTTTTTTTTTGTTTCTCAATTTTTTTAAAAAAATTTAAGTCACGTCGATCTAACCATTGTGCATCAAATCCATTTCGGACTTCAACTCCTTTTAAAGCATACCGCGCAAGAATCTGCGCATTCACAGAGGTCACTGAAACACAATTATTTTCAGTCTGTAATGAAATGTATTTTCTTTTTAAGAACTCATTCTCTGATTGGTAGCTTGGATGAGCTACCCAATCATCTATTAAATCATATCCATGAGGAGTGACAAAATCATGAGGGGGCGTGGTAAACATATGCGAAATGAGCAACAATCCATTCCGTCCTAAAAAATCTTGTAATGTATTCCAAGTCTTTTTTGGATAAAGAAAGTGGAAGGGAAAATAAAATCCCTGATGAAATCTACTAAGATCATTAAATAAATAAAATTTTTTCAGTGCTCGTAAAGAAGTCTTCCATGAATATGGGAGATACCACACTGGGATAATTTCAATACCTCTTCGCCCAAGTGCTTCTATCATAAAATAATTTCTATTTACTATGCCCTTATCCCAGTCTCCGCGCTGGCTTAATATGCACCAAGCAATTTTTTTACTCATTGCGAAGTATATGGTGCATACCAAGTGACGCATCCTGCCATTGCTGCTGCGTTGAAAAATGATATTTTCTAACCCACGCTTGTTGTTCTCTCAGCATCTTTAATGAGATACTACTATCTCGAGCATGAGTTGCGCATGCATCTGCTATGGAGTGCGCCAGATTAGTGTCAGAAGTAATACAAAGAATTGCAGGTACATACATCGCCTCAAGCATTCCACCAGTCGGTGAAGCGATAATTCTTAGTCCCATCGCAGCTGCCTCTAATGCAACAATACCAAAACCTTCATAATCATTTAGCAGCTCAAGACTTGGCCAAATCAAAGCGTCATGTTGTTGCATCAAATTCCATTTATCTATATTGCCTACATTAGGTAGATGTATAACATCACGATAAGCCCTTTGATCAATAACAAAATCTTTTGCCCCGAGTATAGTAAGGCGTGCATCGGGATAAAAAAATTTAAAGGATTTCCATGACTGTAAAAGAAGATTTAATCCTTTTCTTGGAACGTTTCTACCAATCCATAGAAAAGAATGTAACGGACGAAATGTCGGCTTCGGCCATTTTTCTACATCTGGAAAATCGATCGGAAGTGGAGGTGGTGCAACCAAAACCGAAGGAATTTCTCTATACAAAAGACGTACTTTTTGTGCAGTCGAAAAAGAATTAACAATGAGGACTTTTGTCTTTTTTAGTAATTGTGTAATCGCTATTCTTTTTAAAAATGAGGTATTTGAATGAAGCGCATCAAGACCGTGGCAGAACAGGATGTACTTTCCTCCGGGGAGCAGCGCGGCACACCCTCCAAGTGGCCACCATTGCCCCAGACCAACTATTGTGGAAGAAAAATAATTTTTAAGTAGTAACCACGCAACGCGCCACCAAGGCCCTTGAGGTATTTCAGATAATGAAAATACAACTCTTGCACCGAACCCTTTAACTTGAGGCCATTGTACCAGCTGATTATAATATACTCCCATTCCTCCATGGAGATTGGTATCTGAAACTAATACAGGAATTTTAATTAATTTTGGTGTAATTGGGGTCATAAATAAAGTTGTTCATCAGAATCAATAAGAGAATTCCATACTTTTTTCCATATTCCTGAAAGAAAAAAAGTAATAAGTATGCTTCCCATCCCAGCAAATAAAGAAATGAGAGGAGGTAAAAATATTGCACAAATGTATGAAACTACATACCAAAAAATAATCAATAGTAATAGTGAATGCCATGCAAATGGGGTGTGAGGGATTTCGTATATAATAGTGTAACTTATAAAAGCATACAGTGCAGTAAGAACAAATGTTGCAAGTAATGCCGCCCATGCCGCACCTATACCTCCGTAATATGGTACCAGTAAAAATACAAGACTAAGATTTAAAATAAGTGAGACAATAATCGCAGCAGCAACCCACCCTGACCTTTGTATTGCATGTAACAATGATCCTAGTGCAAAGTTCGCAAATATACATGGGACAGCCCATGCCAGAATAAACATCATCGGTAGTGCTTCTTTGAAATCTGGCCACACTAATGAAAAAAGTATTGGAGAAACACATATAATACTACTTCCACCTATTGATCCTATTGTAATAACCGCATAAAGAAATTTGTCATACTCTCTTCTCATCGATACTTTTTCACCCTTATGCCATAATGCTGATAGTCGTGCAAAATATTTTGCCGCAATAGTATGTGGCAAAAATTGGATCGCAAGGATTATTTTGTTAGCAAGACCATATAAACCTAGTTGAGTAGTTCCCGCAATTGCATCAACAGCCAATGTGTCTGCATAATTGTAAATTCTCATACTCCCCCCCGCGACAATCATTCCAAAATTGGTCTGTAGAAGTGTCCGTATTTGAGTAAAATTAAAGATCAAGCGTGGAATAAAATTACCTGACTTCCATAAGCGCCCTAAAAGCCATAATGCTTGAAACCAACTAGTAATTGAATACCAGACTAAAACCCCCCGCAACCCCCCTCCTAACAATAACCACAATGAGCCAATACTTACTAATAGTAATTGGCCCACGAAACCACTTATAGCCTCTTCATATAAAAAATGCTTTCCCCTCCACACCGCAGCTGCCCAAATTGCAATGCTATCACCAACAACTGCAGTGCCAGCAATGATTACATAAATAAATCTTTCCCATGACCAAATTCGTCCCATCGTTAAAAAATACTCACCACCATGCATTACAAATGCCCCCAAAAGTCCATATGAGCCTACTATAAGAACATATGTAATACACGACCATACTATTCTCCAAGACCAACTTGCTACTACTACCGGATCTTTCCCTCCACTTTTATGTGCTGCAATATGGCGTGTGATTGCAGGAGAAAGTCCCCAATCTATAAAAAAACCAAAAATCGCGGCATATCCGGTCGCCCAAATAAAATCACCAGTCTTTTCCACCCCCAAAACTCTTGATAAAACAAGAAAAAATAAAAATATCAAGACTTTTTGACCAATAGCAGCACCCGCCAGTGCATGAACACCTGTACGCTGCATAGTTATTTCCATTTTTTCATTTTACTAAATTATGAGTATTTATCCATGAAGAAACTTTTTTTACAATGAAATATCGTGACACCGTTCCCCACATATTTAGAAATGGATCTACTACACAAAAAAATGCTAGTTCATTTTTTAAGTTCTATAGCATCTAAAGAACTTGATGTTAAAAAAATTTCAAATACACCGAAAAACACTTTAAATAATAGCATTGAAGGAAATTTAGTTAAAAAACTAACAAACTATAGAAGAAAACCTTATGATATTGAGCCTTTTACACTCTGTAAAAAACTCTAAACTACTCTAGATTGAAATCTGTGGAATGAAGATTGGAATATCAGTTATGTATTTTCACTATCCAAATAGTAAAAAATACTATTTAAGAGACTCTTACTATGCGGTGGAAAGTAGATCAATCTATGTCCTTAACTGAATGATTATGTCCAAGACGTAAACAAAAATGGTTAAAAGAAAAAAACTGCGTTATCAACCATTGGATTATCAATCCTTTATATGACAAATTATTTCATTATGCATAGATCTGACTCTTGAGTCAAGAGGATTACATTACGGATGTAAAGAGATTTGTAAGGGGAGTTTAAAAAGGTATGATCACATGCTGATAGAGTCACCTAAATCCTTTTTTACTAAAAGAAATTTGTAGTGACAATCAGAATTCCTAATAAGTCAGGAATATTAAAATTTTAAAAAATTTTACAGAATATAGATTTCTCTTATTATCGTTTTGCCCATTGCGGAGATCGACGTGCACGACGAAGTCCTGGCTTCTTTCTTTCTTTAACGCGAGAGTCACGTGTCAAAAGACCTGCACGACGCAATTCTCCCTTCATACTCTCATCAAGCGCACGCAACGCTTTGGCGATACCATGCGCAATTGCATCAGCTTGACCACGACGGCCACCGCCGTTTACAAGCACAGCAACATCTACATTATCTAATGACTTAGTGAGAGTAAGTGGGCGAATCGCCATCTCACGATACATTTTTTCAGGAAAATACTCATCGATAGGTAATTTATTTACTGTAACTGCACCATTTCCCTTCACCAAAGAGATACGTGCAACTGCTTCTTTGCGGCGACCATTCGTTTTAAGTTGAGCAATATTCATAATTTTATGCGACAAAAGTAAGACGTTTCAATCGTGCAGTTTGCAACCTGTTTTTTGGAAGCATAAGCTTCACGGCATGACGAATAACGTTCTCAGGCTTATTTGCAAGTAGTCTTCCTGCAGGTATTGATTTCACACCACCAGGATATCCCGAGTAAGTATGATACATTTTTTGAGAATTTTTTTCTCCGGTAAATATCGCAAGTGATGCATTTTTAACGGCAACCATATCACCCCTATCAAGATGGGGAGCATAATCAACACGATGTTTTCCGATTAACTTTGCTGCAATTATACTCGCGAGGCGTCCTACAGGTTGACCTGTCGCATCAATAACATAGTGTGCTCGTGAAGTGGTTGCAAAACTTAAAACTGTAGATTTTGTTAGTGGCATATGGATACAGTTATACAAGTTCAATTAATGCCATTCGAGCGCCGTCTCCTGGACGTGAAGGCAACTTAATAATTCTCACATAGCCTCCTGAGCGCGTTGCATAGCGAGATGCAAGCTCTTTTGCAACTTTCATCGCAGATCCGTTGCGAGGTAAGCGAGCCTCTAAAAGTCTTCGGCTTGCGAGTGTACCTTTTTTACCTAGAGTAATCATTTTTTCCACTAGAGGACGAATCGCCTTTGCTTTTGCCTCGGTAGTTGCAATTTTCTCTTTGATGAGCACATCACCCACTAAATTGCGCAGAAGAGCTCGTCGTGGCCCGCGTGCTCGATCTAGAGTTACTTTTTTACTTCGATGACGCATAGTAATGTAGTAAAATTTAAATTAAGCTTTTTTTGACTTCTTTGCCTTTGGTGTTTCCACTTCACCAACAGTTGTCATAATTGACTCAACATGTGGGGCATATTCTCCAGCCAACTGAGTAAAGTGGTCAACAAGAATACGCGCTGCTTTTCGCACCGCATCTTCAGGAGTCAAAGACCCATCAGTTTCAATATCCATGGTTAAACGATCAAAATTAACCATTTCACCTACACGCACATGCTCAACATCAAATCCTACACGTGTTACAGGACTAAACCATGCGTCCATTGCGATTTCTCCGATATCGAGTTTTTGCTTTTCACGCGCCTCAACAGGGACAAATCCTAAACCAGAAGTTACTGTAAGCTCCGCTTCAACCGACGCGGTTTTATCGGTTATGGTCAAAATTGGTTGATCTGGATTTGCAACTTCGCACAGCCCACCGGTATCTATAGCCGATGCGGTAACTACTCCGACTCCTTTTGCTTTCATTTTGACTTTTACTGGCTCAGCCGAGAATGAGGTGAATTTGACCTTTTTCAAGTTAATGACAATATCAACCACATCCTCTTTTACTCCTTCGATCACAGTAAACTCATGACTTACTCCATGAAATTTCGCGGCTACAATAGCAGCTCCAGGCAATGAAGAAAGTAAGACACGACGAAGAGCATTACCAAGAGTAACACCATACCCAGGATACGCTGGCTCTACAACGAGCCGTGCACGATTGGGTCCCATTTCGGTGAAATTTACCACATTGGGCAGTAACACTGATTGAGGAAAGGTCATATGTTTTTAGGTTACCGCGATGAACCTCGTTCTGTTCATCTCCGGTGCTGTACTACAGCGAAATAAAACTTCTACACAGTACCAACAAACGTGGTGTCTGTCTAGGTCTATTATCGAGAGTAAAACTCTACGACAAGACGAGGGTCAAAGAGAGGCTCTAATTCAGCTTCTGCAGGTACTGACAACAACTTTGCAGACATATCGTTCAAATTAACTGAGAGCCATCCAAGTGAAGGTGGTTCTTTCATTTCTTTCACCCTTGTATAGAGAGGTGAAGCTTGTGCAGAGGGTTTAATTGAAATAATATCACCAATTTCAACAGTGTAAGAAGCTATGTTGAGTTTTTTCCCATTTACTAAGACGTGACCATGACTTACGATTTGGCGCGCCTGTGGTCGCGAAGAGGCAAAACCGGAACGATATACAACATTATCAAGACGTGTTTCTAACAATTGCGCTAAGATGATACCAGTATTTCCCTCTTTTTTTAATGCACGCTCAAAGTATCGAGAGAACTGTTTCTCTAGAACACCGTAGATGCGTTTAGCTTTTTGCTTTTCACGCAACTGTTTTCCATACTCCGACAACTTATTACGATTTTCAGACCCATGTTGACCTGGCGGAAAAGGGCGACGTGCAAGCACCTTTATTCCTTTTGGATGTATTGCTACACCCTCACGTCGACATTGTTTTCCTTTTGGGGCAAAATTTTTTCCCATAAATAATATTTTTAGAAATTAAACACGACGAGGTCGCGGAGGGCGACATCCGTTATGAGGTACAGGAGTGAGATCACGAATGCCAAGGACTTTTATACCATTTATATTCAGTGCTCTTATTGCACCTTCTCTTCCTGCACCAATACCCCGCACGATTACATCAACTTCTTGTAAACCCATTTCTCTAACTTTCTCAATCGCGTCTTTCACGATTATGCTTGCAGCATACGGTGTAGCTTTTTTTGGACCCTTAAATCCATTTTTACCCGCAGACGACCACGCAAGTGTGTTTCCATTAGTATCAGTAATGCTCACAATAGTATTATTATAAGTGGCTTGAATATGAACGACGCCGTGCGTCACATTCTTTTTCGCCTTCTTCTTCCGTCGCACTTTTTTTTGTGCTTCAGTAACAGCCGCGGCGCTTTTTGCGGCACCTTTTTTCTTGGCTTCAGCCATGAATAGGAATTAAAGAAATAATACGGACACTTTCAGCGTGTCCACGTGAAGTGCGTAGTACGCACCTCACGCAGACAGGCGAACACAAGTTCGCCATCACAAAGCTATGTTTTTTGTGCTGCAGGAGCTCGACCTGATCCCATTGTAATTCTCTTATTACCTCTACGGGTTCGAGAATTTGTTTTTGTTCGCTGCCCGCGTACAGGCAAACCCTTGATGTGTCTTACTCCACGGTAACAACCAATTTCTTTCAAACGCTTAATATGCATTAAAACATCACGACGTAATTCTCCTTCTACTTTAAGATTTTTTTCTATGACATCACGTAGTTTATTCGCATCATTCTCAGTTAAATCTCTCACTCGAATATTGGGGTCGACTCCAGTTAGTTGAAGTATCCGAAGTGAAGTTTTTTTCCCAATTCCGTAAATGTAGGTGAGGGCGATTTCTAATCGCTTGTCACGAGGGAGTGAAATTCCAGCAATACGTGCCATAAGTATAGACGTTAGCCCTGCCGCTGTTTATGGCGAGGGTTTTTTTTGCAAACAATATAGACCACCTTACCACGGCGTATAGCTTTGCAGCCATCGCACCGTTTGGTGACAGAAGCGCGAACTTTCATGGTGCAGGGGTTACTGATATCGAAATGTAATACGACCTCTGTCGAGATCAAAAGGTGTCATCTCGAGTTTTACACGATCACCAGGGATTAATTTAATTTTAAACAAACGCATTTTTCCCGAGAGGTGAGCAAGAACGATATGATCATTTTCTAGCTTTACACGAAATGTTGCATTCGGTAAGGCCTCAACGACAAGGCCATCTAATTCGATGAAACCTTTTTTAGTCGCCCGCGACTCCATTTGTCGAGCAGGGTCAACAGACATTAGCGATATGAGGGGTAACAAAAGAGTGTAAGTGGTCCAGCCGAAGCGAGGACGGCAGAACGCTTTCGGCAAAGCCGAACAAAAAGATATTACCTAATATAAAATTTATTGTCAAAAAATTTGTACTTTATAACTCTCTATTCAAATATTCCTGTGACCGTCGCTTTGATTCTGCGTACTCCTTGCGCAACCGCCTCCTCTTTTAGAATCTTGAAGGTTCCTAATTCTTTTGTATTAGCAACATGAGGTCCTCCACAAATTTCAAGTGAAAATCCTTTTATAGAATATACATTGATTTTGTCCCCAATTTGCGCATACTTATCTTCAAAAATACCGATAGCACCCGCCTCCTTTGCTTGATCAACTTGCATGGCAGTGCATGAGACCGGTAATGCATTTTTAATTTGAGCATTTACAATTTCTTCAACACGGGCAATTTCCTCTGGAGTCATTTTTTTTGGATGTGAAAAATCAAAGCGTAGTCGCTCAGGAGTTATATTACTTCCTCTTTGTGTCACATGAGTACCTAATACAAGACGAAGAGCTTGGTGTAATAAATGTGTAGCAGTATGTAAACGTGTTGTCTCAATTGAATGCGTCGCAAGACCACCTTTAAATTCACCTGGCGCATTTTGACGAGAAAGTTCTTGATGTGCTCGTAATGCTTTCTCAAAATCACTTACCTCAACTCTTTTACCAGTAATTTCTTGAGTTAATTCCCAAGGAAGTCCATAACTTTCATACAAACGAAACGCTTCTTTACCGGAAATAACTTCTCCCGCTTGAGATGCAATACGAAGTGCTTCCTTCTCTGCACTGGCAATTGTGCGAGTAAATTTCTCCTCCTCACGAGCAATAGACATCCGTATACGATCTCCTGCGCTCTCTAATGATGGATAATCAGATTGATACATACGCTGAATCTGAGGTACGAGTTCAGCGATAGATAAATTCTTACCAAGCATATGACTTGCGCGTACTGCACGACGAATTAAACGACGAAGTACATAGCCTTGGCCAGTGTTTCCGGGCTCAACTCCTCTTTCATCCCCAAGTATCATCACCGCTGTACGCACGTGGTCGGCGATGACACGTCTTTCTTTTTCTTTTCTTGCATCTCCATCTCCCCCGCCTTGTAGTTCCCAAGTACGGATGACAGTCATAATATCTTTCAGAATCCCCGCTTCATACACAGATGTTACCCCAGAAAGCACTGCTACAGTTCTTTCAAGGCCCATACCCGTGTCGACGTTCGGCACAGGCAAACGACGTAATGAAAGATCAGGTAATCTTTCAAATTGCATAAAAACATTATTCCAGATTTCAACCCAGCGCTTATCATTTCCTGGATGAGATTCGTAAGGAGGGTCACCTTCTCCGGTCCAGTAGAAAATTTCAGTATCTGGCCCACATGGCCCTGGCACTGCCGCAGTAGGCCACCAATTATCTTCGGCAGGTAAGGGTATCACACGATGAGGCGCGACACCCAAAGAGAGCCAAAGGTCTTTAGTTTCATTATCAGTCGATGCATTCTCATCGCCTGCAAAATAAGTCATAGAAAGTTTATTTGGAGAAATGCCAAGCCATTGCGCGTCAGTGAGAAATTCCCAACTCCATGCAATACTTTCTTTCTTGAAATAATCGCCCAGCGACCAATTTCCTAACATTTCAAAAAATGTGAGATGGGTATCGTCCCCTACCTCAGCAATATCACCAGTTCTCACACACTTCTGTACATTTGCAAGACGCTTACCTCTTGTATGCGTTTGCCCCAAAAGAAATGGTATCAAAGGATGCATTCCCGCAGTTGTAAATAATACTGTAGGATCATTTTCAGGAATTAATGAAGATGAAGGGATAATACAATGTTTTTTTTCTGAAAAAAAAGCAAACCATTTATGTTTTAATTCTTCATGCGTCATAAATCGAACTTATCATAGGGATTATTTTTTATCAAAAAAAAAGGCCACTAAAAGTGGCCTTAATTGATACTAGGG